>Ga0172371_10002976_pt1 | contig 26523 bp, 21 predicted proteins | sample Lak12m_FD_114543 | JGI IMG/M metagenome (GOLD analysis project Ga0172371, IMG submission 114543) | Freshwater microbial communities from Kabuno Bay, South-Kivu, Congo - kab_022012_12m | ecosystem: Environmental > Aquatic > Freshwater > Lake | place: Democratic Republic of the Congo: South-Kivu... | reverse complement strand
CCCAAGACCTTAACCCCCAACCCCACAGGCAAAGCCTGAAGGAGGGAAGAGACGATTAGCAGATGGCTGGATTCCCATTTTCATGGAATGACGGGGGAAAAGCGGGAATGACGGTAAGCTGAAGGGAAGCACCTACCCCACCTTAAAGCCCCAAAACCCCACACCACGCTACCGAAAGGCAAGCGGCTACCAAAGCTCGAATCCAAAGCCGAACCAAACCCCACCGAACCAAACCCCACCGAACCAAACCCCTAAGACCAAGCCCTAAAACCCCCCATCGCTACATCCGAGCGTGCGCCAAACGGTGGATGAGTTCATCTTGCAACTCCTTTCCCACCGTAACGAAATAGGCGTTGTAGCCGGTTATCCTTACCAGCAAATGGCGATAATTTTCGGGATGCTTTTGTGCTTCGCGGAGCATGGCGGGATCCAGGATATTGATTTGCAAGGCGCTGCCGCCATTTTCCGCATAGCCGCGGAGGAAGGATTTGAACTTCTCGATGCGCTCTCCTCCCTTCCCGTTGCCCTCCGTTTTTTCCAACAAGGAAGGGTGGAAGGTAATCGTATGGCTTGCGCCGTTGGGTAGGCAGTTACGATAGCCAGCGAAGTGCACCGTTTGGTTGCTAGGGCAAGCCTTTATCCTGCCGCCTAGCACCTTGCCCACAGAATTGACATTAGCCGTAGGGCCATTGGTATCCGCACCGTTGACCGGGCAGATGGCGTTGGAGAGGAACTGCCCGCACGCGCGCCCATCGGGGCTAGCCGGAAGGATATGACCATCGCCCGCCCAGTAATTCCAGCTCAGCATCCCCGGACGAAACGGGCGCCGGGTGGGTTTGGTTTTGTGCCGCCAAGTGGCGTTGCACCAGATTTCCATCACCGCTCTTCCCAACGCATCCGCCTTGTCATTATCGCGCCCGTATTTCGGGGCTTTGTTCTTTGCGATGGCTTGCAGTTTTTCGTAATTAACCCAGTTTGCCCGTAGCGCCTCGACGAGCTCCGCCATCGTGCAGATTTTTTTATCAAAGACCAGATACTCGATGGCAAGCAGGGAATCGACGGTCGTGGCGTAGGTTACCGCCTCCATCGTGGTGAAGTTTATCTGGGCGCCGCCTCTGGTAACATCCAGCGCCTTCTCGGCGCACCCCCGCACAAGGCAGGAAAGATAAGGTGTGGGGAAGAAACGGGCGCGCACCCGTTCGGAGGCGTTTTGCACCTCCACACACTTGGCAATGATGTATTGTGTCTGCTTTTCATAAGCGCGGAAAAATTCGGCAAAAGAACGAAAACACTTGGCATCCCCCGTTTTCGGTCCAGATTGCCGCACCTTTTCCACCTTACCCGTTAGGGGGTCCCTAAAGGGGAAGAAATCCCTACCGTCGTTTAGCGCCAACTCCACCGCCTTGTAGAGGTTGATGTTGTTATCCACCGTGCCCGAGCGATCGTTGCCGACCATCGTGTTTTCCAGACAACCGACGGGGGCATAATCATAGATTGTTCGCTCATCGATGAGGTGCGCTAAGCCTGCCCGTTTCGCCTCCTCGAGTAGCCCCGCCATGGAGCGCTCGTCGAAATTGAGGATGAAAGGGGCGCCTTGAGAAGAAAGCGTCATCGCCACCAGCTTATCGAGCAGGGCATCGGGAGAGCGCCGATGCAGACGAACATTGGGCTTCGGCTCCAAAATAGGCGACATCTCGTCGATAACTTCCAAAATGGCATAGGTCAGCTCGTTGGTGGCGTCTTCGCCATCCGCCTTTAGCCCAGAGAGGGTCAACAATTGCCCAAAACCCGCGGTTATCCCCTGATTGCCGTTGCGAATCATCGCGTCATAAGCGGTGTTGCAATGGATCCAAAAGCACTTGAGCAATTCCTTGCCGAATTCCCTGCTCATCCCCTTGGCGAGAGATTTTTGCCAATAGGGAAGTAGATACTGGTCGATTCTGCCGAAGGAAACGCCCGGCCCCGGGTAGTTCTCATCGCTCATAACCAGCATATGGTTGAGCCAGAGCGCCTGCAAAGCCTCCCAAAAATCCTGCGGTGGTTGCCACGGCACACGGCGCAGATTGCCCGCCATCCGTTGTAGTTCCGCACGGCGGGTGTCATCCGTTTCTTTTGCGGCAAGCCCTTGGCAGAGCCTTGCATAGCGGGCAGCCAACTCACTGGGCATCGTTGCCGAGATGAGCATTGCCCGCAATTGCGCACCCTTTTTTCCCTTCTTTTCTAGAAACGAAAGGCGATTGTAATGCCCTGTAAGCTCCTTTTGGATCCCCTGCCAACCAATCTCCAAGAGGCGCTGATGGTCGGGAACAAGGTGCCCACTGGTCGCCCCCGCGTTGCCATAGCCGTGATCATGGAACCATTTGACCAGACGGCGGGCGCCCTTTTTCCCCAGGGTTAGCCTGTCGAAGCACCGCTGTTCCCGCTCGTTTAGGCACAACGATGTTTGTAGATTGAAACGAGCGCCAGCGAGCAAATCGCCGGGGAGGATTTCTTGGGGGACATAATTGGTGATGACTTCCTTGACGAACCAGGCGCGCCTTTCGGGAAGCTGCCAGCGCCAGAATTCGGCGGGTAAGGCCACGGGGCGTGCCGCCTGCCGAAAGCTGCTACGCAGTGCCTGCAAGAGCGGGTAGGTCTCAGGAACGATGTAATAGGTAATCTCGTTGAATTGGACATCCCAAGGCGTTCCCGTGCTCCAACAGGTAAACTCGTTGTTCCAACGGCGTGTCGTGCCTCGAAAATAATAATCGCGCAGCCAAGCAATCCGCTCGGAAAGTCCGTAGGGTTGTTTTAGTTGCTGCTGTGTTGCTGTTACTACTCTCGTCATCTTTCCCCTCCTTACCAAAAGCCATGAGCGCTGGTTTCGAAAAAATGATCATGAACGAAATCTTCGAAAAATTCAAAAACCACACCAACTAGTCATCCCCAAGTAGGCAAGAATCCAGTATAATCAATGTGTTGATTTGATGAACACTCGTGCAAAATGCTCTCGAGAGCCTAGTTGTGCAAAGCTTTCGAATAGAACAAGGTGCAAAAAGGACTGAAGTTCTAGTAATAACCATTGCTAAGATGTTGAAACGGTTGTGTTATCTTGATTGTGTCTATCGAAATCGTCCTCACACCCTTACCGAAGCGCGGATCTGTTTCTTATCGATCTTTCCAACCGCCGTGAGCGGCAGTTCATCTACGATGCTAATTTTCTTTGGGACTTCATACGGTGCCAGCCTTTTCTTAGCAAACATAAGCACATCTCTTATGGTTACATCATCATCATCGGCTCGGTAACCGAGGGCTTTGGTCATATGGCCTATAACCAACTCGGAGCCGGGTCGTTCGGGATTGGGAACGCCAACAACGGCAATCATTTCGATTGCCGGGTGTTCGCTCAAAATGTCTTCTACATTTTGGGAAAACACCTTATACCCACCAACGATGATCATATCTTTAACCCTATCGATAATACGCAGATATCCTTCCTCGTCCATAATGGCAACATCGCCAGTGTGAAGATAACCATCGGAATCGATTACATGTTTTGTTTCTTCGGGCATGTTGTAATAACCACTCATTACCTGTGGTCCCCTCACACATATTTCCCCGGCCTGCCCGATGGGCACTATTTCACCTGTGGTAGGATCTATCAGCTTGATATCGGTGTTCAACAGCGGGATTCCGATGGAGCCGAGCTTCTTTTTTCCCTTTGCCGGGTTTACCGTTACCAGCGGGGAGGTCTCGGTCATCCCGTATGCTTCTGTCAGTTTTCCCTCGCCAACAATCGCTACCAATTCTTTCTGGGCTTCTTCGGGAAAGGGAGCGGCGGCGCTTACACACATCTCGAGTTTGGAGTGATCGAGTTTTCTAAATTTGGGGTTGGCAGCCAGTATTTGATAAAGCGAAGGAACATTTACCATTATCGAAGGCTTATATTTCGCCAGCTCAGCGCAGATATGATCGGTGTCGCGGGGATTGGGAAGCATTATTTGAGTGTATCCCAAATAAATAGAAGCCTCACAGAAAAAAAGCCCTGCCATATGAAAAAAGGGGAACGCTGATAGCGCTGTTCTCCCTCCCTTTCTCCAATCGAACCATTTCTGAATGATGACAAGAAGAGAGAAGACATTACGATGGGTGAGGAGAGCCCCTTTGGGAATCCCCGTTGTCCCACCTGTATATTGGATGTAGGCGACATCACCGGGGGTTATTTTTATGGTAGGCTCGTTATCGGGATACCTCCCCTCTTCGAGGACATTGGCAAAGTAATCGACAATCTTGCCCGGCAAGGGGATTACCTTCCCTGTGGGGAACTTTTTCAACCATCTTCCCAGCGTCCTTTTAACAAAGGGGAGAAATCCACCGATGCTGGCAGCAACAATGAGCCTGAGATCAGGAAGAGATGTGGCAATCTGACGGACGCGCGCCGCAAAAATGGCGTCCAATGTTACGAGCCCCTTTGCTCGACAGTCTTTGAGCTGGTGCGCCATCTCCGATGTAGAAAGGAGAGGGGAAACACCGGAAACAACGCAACCCGCCCGCAGGGAGCCCAACCAAGCGATTACATATTCGGGGATATTGGGAAGGTTGATGCCAACTACATTCCCTTTTTGGAAACCATGTGCCAGGAGCATATTCGCAAAACGATTAGCGTATTTGTCTAGCTCCGCAAAGGAAATCTCCCTACCTAGAAAAGCAAGGGCACACTTTTGGGAGAATTCTTTGAAGATGGGTTTTACCGCTTCGGTGTAGGGAATTTCCCACATTTGGGGGTCAACATCCTCTAATCCTACATCGAATGACTTTTTCCAAAACTTGTTCTCATACATCCACAAAGCCCTCCTTGTTTAGATTTTGGCGCTTCTAGAACCATAAACTGGAGCCTTGCTGTGTATCGGTGGTTGCCATGTTTCCTTGTTTTTAAAAGCGTCAAATCGGTAGAGAAAGGCGCAAAGAGCCGCCCCTTCCTAAAATATCGTGCAGGTGGATGTAGCCAAGTATTTCTTGCTGGGAATCCACCACAACGAGCGTCGTTATTTCTAGGCGCTGCATCTTCGTTATCGCCTCGGCGACGGAGGACTCGGCGGAAATGGTCTTGGGAGAGTGGCTCATCACCTCGTCGATTATCTTTTCACCGATATTTATCCCCGCACAGATGTGTCTTCTAATGTCGCCATCGGTAAGGATGCCTTGCAACTTCCCTTGGGCATCGCTCACCAGCACGAAGCCGACATTCTTCCCGTTCATCTCCTGTACCGCCTGTGCCGCTTTTACCCCTAAGGTAACCAGTGGCACCCGTGCCCCTGTTATCATGACCTTGGCGATCTTGGCGAAAAGGCGCATTCCCAAACTTCCGCCGGGGTGGAACTTGTGGAAGTCTTCCTCACCGAACTGGCGTTTCTCGATGAGCGCCACCGCCAGCGCGTCGCCCATCGCCAACATCGCGGTGGTGCTGGAGGTGGGGGTCATCCCAAAGGGGCAGGCTTCTTTTGCCACCCCCGTGTTTATGACCACATTGCTCAATTTGGCGAGCGTCGAGGAACTCTTTCCCGTAAAGGCAATTATCTGCACCCCCAACTCCCGCATAGGCGCGAGGATCATGTTCAACTCCTCGGTCTCACCGCTGTTGGAGAGCGCCAAGACCACATCGTCCTTGCCAACGATGCCCAAATCACCATGCATTCCTTCGACTGGGTGGAGAAAAATTGCCGGTGTGCCCGTGCTGGTCATCGTGGCGGCGATCTTTTTGCCAATCAAACCCGATTTACCAATCCCCGTTACGATGAGCCGCCCCTTTGTGGCGAATATCAGCTCTGTCGCTTTTACGAAATTATCATCCAATTTATCGAGCAGCCCCAGCAGTGCCTGTGCCTCCGTCTCTATAACGGTGCGGGCGCTCGTAATTGCCGTCCTTTCCTTCATCTTTACTCCTCTATGATGTAGTTTTTTAAAATCCCGATGTTTTCTATCTCGACTTCCACAACATCCCCCGCCAGTAACGCCCCCACCCCCGCGGGGGTGCCGGTGGCAATGATGTCACCCGCTTCCAAAGTGAAGTTTTCCGAAACGAAGGCCACGATTTGGGAAATGCCAAAGATCATCTGCGCCGTGTTTGCCGCTTGCACCACCTTCCCGTTCAAGCGACAGACTATTTCTAGATTCTGGGCATTGCCAATTTCTTTAGGGGGAACCAAAATCGGGCCAATGGGGCCAAAGGTATCGAAGGATTTGCCGCGGAACCAGCCCGATTTATCGGCACTTTGGATATTGCGCTGGCTTACATCGTTGAAGCAGGTAAAGCCGAGTATATGCTCGTAAGCGGCGGCAGCGGCGATATTTTTGCCGCGGCGCGAGATGACAAGGGCGAGTTCCGCTTCGTAATCGACGCGGGGAGTGCTGAAATTATAGCGCTTGGCAAGGGCGGGAAGCACTATTGCCTCGCCCGTGCCGATGAGCACATTGGGGGTCTTGGGAAAGAGAATCGGCTCCTCAGGAGTGCTATTGGTAATAGCGCGCATGCCCAGTGTCGTGCTTTCGGCGATGTGCCCACGGTAGTTGAGCCCCAAGGCGATGATCTTGCTGGGGGCAAGCGTATAAACATCGCTACTGTTCTTGATAGGAAGGGTAACTGTCATTTTTCAAGGGTTTACCTTTTGAATTCGATAAATTTTTTCGTTAACCATCAATTGAAACTTATTGGCATTTGCCTCTTGTAAAAGTAAATCAAACTTCTCCCTTTTAGAACGGCTTAGTAAGTTGGGGGTAAATTCTTTGTTGGTTGTTAGTTTAAGGACAGGACGAGGAGAGAAACTTTTGTTGTCCAAGGTAATCTTTTGCAGGTTGGCAAATAACATCATTTTTATCAGGGCATCTTTTATATCTGCCAGGGAAGGCAGCATAGCATTTTGCGAATGCTTACTTTCTACAATAACAATCTCTCTATTTTCGACTCTTGCCTCATCACAAGTCAGATAATAGTTACCCCCGAGGTAATTGGTAATCGTTAAACTTGCCTTGTTTCCTGACAACCGTTCCTTTGGCTGTATAGCCTGCACCTCCCTGTTTTGTGCTTGCGAAGCGAGTTTTCTCGATACTTCCATAAAACATTGCCTATTCTTGGTGATGCTCGTTATTCTTGCTAAAGCTTTCCCGGCAGATTTCATCTTGACTCCTAACTGTTTGGAGAGGTTCTCGTAATATCGTAGCGCCATGATTCCGATATCGCCAACTTTTTCACTCTGAGACAGATTCCAATGTAGAGCATCGGATTGATATGATAATATTTCTGTCAGTTCTGTCTTTATGTGTTCTACATCGAAGCGCTGTTTTGTTATTTTGTTGCTGTATTGCTTATTCTTCTCGGCAGAACAGTAATAGGAAATTATTACATAAACACCAAATAGGCTCATCAATGAAATTGTGTCCCATTGTAAAAAATCTCTATCTCCATCTGCCCCTTCATCTTTTAGTATGGGAATAATTGTTATCTTTTTACCTTGGAATAGGAGTGTGTCATATACCCTTGCATAGGGGTAAGAGCGGGTGCGTTTAGGGGAGACCCACCAACTTGCCGCAAGTTTTTCTCCACGGGGGAAGGACAAAACAAAAGAAGTGGCGTTTTCCAATGCCATGCCCATATCTGACGCCTCATAGGTAAGCAAGCTGCCCCCTAAAAAAGGGGAGTATTTTATACCTGTTATTTCACCTCTTAAATTCATATTGCGAGACCTTTGAACAACTAAGTATTTAGCATTCTTGGCTTGCTCGTCAAGCTGTCAATGTATTGATTATACTGGATTCCCGCGCTCAAGGGAATGATGTATTGGTGAGCTTGTTGTATTATGCAAAGCTCATATTGCTTTTTTCTCCCTGGTGATCACCTCCCAAATATCACCTTTCTCCAAAAGCCTTTCTTGTCCGTAAAAGCCGATCTTGTTGGTTATAATCGGTAGTAAGTTTTCATCCAACTCGATACCGACACTGTTGCGTCCTAAATACCTTGCCATCTTCATGGTCGTTCCACTGCCACAAAACGGATCCAGAACTGTCTCTCCTTTGTAGGAAAACAATTTTATACACCGATAAGCGAGTTCTTCGGGAAACGCAGCTACTCCCTTTTCTAGGGATGAGTTTGGCAAAACATTCACCATTTCCCAAAGCGTCATAAACCATTTGTTGTCTTGAAACTCTGTCATATCCACCTTGGATGCTTCTTTTTGCTCTTTGGGGATAGATTTATAATCGAATTTCCCTTTTTGAAAAATTATAATGCTTTCCAAAAGGTTGTCTGGGTAAAAATACATCGGATAAGGGTTTTGGAGCATGACACCGCTGCGACGGCTAATTCGTAAATAACCATCGGGTTTTTTCCAGATTATGCGGTCACGATATCGAAAACCAGCAGAAATAAAAATTCGCGTAGCATCGGCAACGATAGGGAATTTTTCGCCATTGACAAGCATGTCATCAATATTCAGGATAAAAACTCTTCCATCTTTTAAGACTCTGAAAGACTCTCTTGCAACATCCTCCAATAGGCGCAGGTATTGGGAATAGCTGGCGAATAATCCCTCGTAATCAAAAGGGGCGTTAAAATAGGGAGGTGAAGTAACAATTAGATGAACCTCTCTATCATTAAGTTCTTGCATGCTTGCGCAATCACCAATGATTATCTTGTGTTTTGTTGATGCCAATGACCGTTCCCACTCCTTTGTCTTTGGTGTTTGGGCTAACAAATCGCCGAGTAAAATACAAGCAAGGGGCATTCGAAAATGCTCGACGCCACATATCGGGGGTGGGGTGCCGCGGTATGGCGACATCGGATGGCGGCATCGGATGAAGGAGGGGGAAAAGGCAGACGGGCATTGGGAGTGAAAAGCAAAGGGCAAGGACAAAGGGCAAGGACAAAAGACAAAGGGCGGGAGCAAACTCTCTGCCCCCGCCCCTTTGCTGAATTGGCTTACAACATCGGCAAATAGTGCTCGATTTCGTATTTGCTAATATGGGTGCGGTATAAATCCCACTCGAGGCGTTTGTTCTCTATGAACTTATCGAAGATGTGTTCGCCGAGCGTTTCCTTTGCCAATTTGCTCTTGCTGAATAGTTCGGTTGCTTCGAAAAGCGAGCCGGGTAGAGAGACTATCCCCGCGGCTTCCCGTGCTTTGGCATCCATTTCGAAGATATCTTCCTCGACGGGAGCGGATAAGGGCAGCTTGGCGGAAATCCCTTGCAAACCTGCCGCCAGCATCAAGGCAAAGGCGAGGTAGGGGTTGCAAGCTGGATCGGGGGAACGGAATTCAATGCGGGTTGCTTTTTCCTTGCCCGGTTTATACATCGGCACCCGAATCATCGTCGAGCGGTTACGCCGCGCCCAAGCGACATAAACAGGCGCTTCATAACCCGGGACAAGGCGCTTGTAGGAATTTATCCACTGGTTACAAACCGCGGTTATCTCCGGGGCGTGTTTCATGAGTCCGGCGATGTAGTGACTAGCGAGCTCCGAAAGGCCATTTGTGCTGTTGGCATCATGAAAAGCGTTGGAGTTTCCTTTAAAGAGGGATTGGTGGGTGTGCATTCCCGAACCGTTTTGCCCAAAAATGGGTTTGGGCATGAAGCTCGCATAAACGCCATTTTGACGGGCAATTTCTTTGATGCAGGTGCGGTAAGTCATTACCTTGTCCGCCATTGTCAGTGCCTCGTCATAACGTAGGTCTATCTCATGTTGGGACGGGGCAACTTCATGGTGGGAATATTCGACACGAATGCCGATATCTTGCAGGGCGAAAATAGTTTTGCGTCTCAAATCGTTGCCCCTATCCACAGGCACACCGTCGAAATAACCCCCCTGGTCGAGGCATTCGGTGGCTTGATCGCTGCTAAAATAGAAGAACTCCAGCTCGGGGCCGACATAGAAAGTGTAGCCATCTTTGGCGACCTTTTCCAACATGCGCCTGAGAACAAAACGGGGATCACCTTCGTAATTGCTTCCATCGGGATTGAGGATATCGCAGAACATCCTTGCCACCGGCTTGTCCGATGGCCGCCAAGGAATCAAGGCGAAGGTAGTAGGATCAGGCATTGCAATCATATCCGATTCTTCGATGCGGCAGAATCCCTGAATGGATGAGCCATCGAAACCCATTCCCTCGTTCAGCCCCTCTTCTATTTCCGATGGTGTTACGGAAAACGATTTCAGCGTCCCGAGAACATCGGTGAACCAAAACTGAATAAAACTAACTTGGTGCTCTTTTACCGCTGCCAGCACATCCTTTTTTGTCTTACAAGTAACCATTTCTTCTCCTCTCCGGTTTCTTTTTATTAAATGGGTGTGTTTTCTTCCAGTTGCCAAATCCCACAAGGGCAGGCACCCGCGCAAAAACCACAACCAATGCAAAGATTATCATCGATATGATATTCGAATTCACCTCCCGCGAGTTCGCTCCGCTCGATCGCCCCTTCGGGACAAATTGCCACGCAAACGCCACAATCACGGCAGGAACCGCAAGAAAAACACGAATGCGCGTTGGCGTCGATGCTGTCTAAAGTAACATGCGCGGGGGGATAGTATTCCGAATGGATGCGTGTCGGCTCGAACGGCGGCAGCTGATCATAGGTTTCGTTCCTTCCTTTGATTTCATCATCGATCGCCCGCACCGCGATTCGCCCCGCGCCGATCGCTTCGGTGAGCAAGCCAAGCCTGACGACATCACCTATGGCAAAAACCCGCGCAGCGGAGGTGCGAAAGGCTCCATCGACGACGATAAAACCACCCTTAGTGGCTATTTCTGGCGGCAGAAAATCCAAATCAGGGGTATCGCCAATCGCTACAACCACCGTATCTGCTTCCAGAAACGAGCCGTCCGTGAACTCTACCCCTTGCTTGGTTATCCTCTGGGTGAATTTGGGCCAAAGGAACTTTGCCCCCGCCGCCTCCGCGTGCTCTCTTTCCACCCCGAAGGAAGCGGGCTTTTGCACATCCACCAACATTATCTCGCGCGCTCCCCAATGCGCCGCTTCGCTGGCGACATTGCAACCGACATTGCCCGCCCCAATGATGAGCACCTTTTCCCCAATCTCCAAAGTGCCACCTTTACTGCGGCGCAGAAACTCCGAGGCATCTAGGGCAAGTTCGCTTCCTTCCACCCTCAGGCGCCGTGCTTTTTGAGCGCCTACCGCGATGATTACGAAATCGTTTTCACATTGGAGCTTGGCAAATCCCTCTTTATCCAACAGCAGCTGGGTATAGGGGATGTTTTCCCGCACCCTTGCCAATTCCTGTTCGATTATTTCACCGGGGATACGGCTAAAGGGGATACTGGCGGTTATCTTTCCCCCGATATCCTCCCGCTGTTCGTAAATAGTTGGCTCATGACCGAGCAAAAATAACTGCCAGGCGGCGGAAATACCCGCGGCGCCCCCCCCAATTACCGCTATTTTGACCCCTGTTGGGGCGGCGGCGGTGGGTGTTTTTGCCGTTAGCGATGCTTTGCCCAACACTCGCACATCGATGGCAGGGAGCTTGGCTAGTGTGCGGGTGCAGCCTTGCATACACAGATTCGGGCACAAATAGCCACAAACGGTGGCGGGGAAGGGGGTATATTGCAAGGCAATATCGACGGCTTTTTCCATTTCGCCACGGCGGATATAACCCCAGCGCTTACGCACCGGTATTCCCGTAGGGCAGGCGCTTTGGCAAGGGGCAATGCTCCCTTCGTTGTCCCAACGGGGGCGGTAGCGCCGCAAATCACCACTCGGCAGCAGGGGAATTTGCGTTCGCTCTTCGTTCAACAAGTCTTTGAGCAAACCACCATCTAGCTCCTTGTTCCAAACCTCTGCGACAAACGCCGTCATACTTCTGCGGGTGTTAGACAATTTTTCGAAGGGCTTTCTCGCCCGAAGCTTCTGCCAGTCTTTTCTGGAAGCAAGTAGGCTAAAGAGCTCCGGCTTTCTGATTGCCTGCAAGAAGCGACGAATGCCTTCCGTTAGCCAAAGCCAATCGGCATCGCTCACATCGATGAGCAATACATCGGCTTCGCTAAAGCCGCGATGCTTGCCGCGGAAGAAAACCTCACCCCCTACCATCCCTACGCAGGGACGGTAACCGAGCACATTTTCGTAGCCGCTTTCATAACCACAGATGACCGTTTTGCCGCCCGCCATGAATTCGCCAAAAAAATCACCGACACCGCCGAGCACCCAAAGCTCAGGCGGCTCGAAGCGGGGGTTGTGCTTGGTCATCGTCATTGCTCGCGCTCCGACATCCCCAGCGATGTAGATCCTGCCTTGTGCCATCGCATTGGCAACACCGTTGGTTGCCTGACCATGCACGATGATCGTCGCGCCGGCATTCAACCAGCCGACATCATCGGAAGCGGGACCTTCGATTTCGATGGTGGTGTTGGGAAACCCCATGCTGCCGACACGCTGCCCGGTTGATCCCGTAATTCGCACATAAACGGGTTCATTCCCCGCCCGCCAGAGCCTGCCGCCGATGCCATGCTGTCCATAGGCTTCCACCTCGATGGAGCGGTAGCCTTCCCGAATTGCCCTTTGGATGAGCGATTCCAGTAGGGATGATTCTAACCTTATGGCTCCTTCCCTTCCCGATATTTTCAAAGTTTTCGATTGTCCCATCTCATTCGTTGCCATGTGTTCTATACCACATAAGAAATTGCCAGCCGCCGTGCCGCCGCCTCATCGGCGATTCCCAAAGCATCGGACATTCCTATCGGGAGGCTGGAACGCCCCAACGGGGCGATGATTTTTTTGAACTCTTGGTCGAAACTCAAGAAAACATCGACCACCCGCTGCGCCACATCCTCTGGATTCAAACGGCGATAGAGGCGGGGATCCTGCGAGGTTATCCCTTTGGGGCAGAGCCCAATGTTGCAAATGTTGCAGCGGTCTCCTTCCGAACCGAGACAACCTGCCGCTGCCTGCATGATATATTTGCCGATTTGTACACCGCTGGCGCCCAACATGATGAGGGCAGCGGCATTGGCGGCGAGGTTCCCATTTTTACCGATGCCGCCCCCGGCAAAGAGCGGTATCTCGTTTTGTTTTCCCAATTTGACAAGGTTGAGATAGGCATCACGGATGTTACTGGCAATCGGATGCCCCATCGTATCCATAGAAACATTATAGGCTGCCCCCGTTCCCCCATCTTCTCCATCGATGGCAAGCCCCGCCGCATAGTGATTACGAACGAGGTTGTTGAGAACCGCCAGGGCACTCGAGGAGCCGGATATTTTGGGATACACGGGCACACGAAAGCCCCACGCCATCGACATCGACTGGATCATCTTGGCAACCGCTTCCTCGATGGAGTACTTCGTCTGATGCGTTGGCGGGCTAGGCAGACTTACACCCACCGGTACCCCCCGTATTGCCCCGATGAGTTTGTTTACTTTGAACCACATCAACAAACCGCCATCGCCGGGCTTGGCGCCTTGTCCATATTTGATTTCGATGGCACAGGGATCTTCCTTCATTTTGGGCAGGGCGTGGATTATTTCATCCCATCCGAAATAACCGCTGGCGATTTGTAGCACGACATACTTGAGGAAACGCGAACGCAACAATTGCTGGGGGCAACCGCCCTCACCCGTGCAGATAATAACGGGCATTTTTAGTTCTTCGTTGAGATAGGCTACCCCCATTTGCAGCCCTTCCCACATGTTGGGGGAAAGGGCACCAAAAGACATGGAGCCGATGATGAGGGGATAGATCTCCCGCACGGGCGGGATGTAGCCGCCTTCCTTCTTTACCCGGATTATGTCTTCGGCGGGTAGAACACGCCCCAACAGGGTGCGCAGCTCGAACTCGTGCCTACCCGCGTCCAAGGCGGGGTCGGTGAGCATGGAAATACGGATGAATTTTATGGCATCGAGCAAGGAAGCGCTACTGTTCCGCCTGCCGCCCCGACGGCGGGGAATGCCTCCTTGATTGTGGTGGAAACGCGCTTTGTCGATTTCATCGTTGCGGAAAACCCCGATCGCCCGGTTGGGACAAACCAGCTCACACATCCCACAACCGACACAGAGCCGCCCGATATCCGTCTTTTGGGAGATGCCGTGATAAACACCGTATAAATTGCTAGGTCTCTCCGTAATGCCCAGCTTGACATCGACGATGCGCTTGCGATGAACCTTCAGCTCTAGGGCTTGGACGGGACATACCGCCGTACATCTGCCGCAAAGCGTGCATTTTTCTTTATCCCAAACGATACGCCAGAGCAGATCTTTAGTTCCTAGCTTTGATACCCCAATGTTTCCCATTGGCTCCATTTATTGACCTTTTCCCTTTTGGCATTGACATAGACAACATCGTATTTCATCGGCTGACAATCGAGTTTCTTGTTTCTTTCGGGAAGCACCGCGTTCAACCCGCATTCCTCCGAGGAGAACACGAACTTGCCGTTGCCCCCCCCGACGATGCCGGGACGCAGCTTCTTGCTATCCTGCAACATGAACAGGGTCTTATCCGGCAAACAGCCGATAACGCAGTTGGGACCATCGATCGCCAGTGCTCGGCAGGAGTGCTTCAAGAGCCTGAGCAGCTCACCATCGGGGTGTGTCGCTAGCTCTTTATCACTAAGCGGGGTAACGATGTGCTTGTAGAAAAGCCAATCCAATCCCAATTGATTGCGGGTGTAGTGCAAAATGTGGGTAAAAACCTCCGAGTCGGAATGATAGCCAACATAGCCGATATGATTTCGTGAGAGCAAATATTCTCTTATCGGCACGAAGGCGGTATTCTCGCCGTTGGTCATCGTAGCGATACCCTGGATGAAAAAGGGATGACAGGCATAGAGGTCGATTGCATAATTGGTGTTCTGCCTTCCCTGGACAAGGATGATGCGTGCGCTTATTCCCAATCTATCCAAACCTAAGTATTCGTTGATTGCCAACGGCTCGCCCGTTTCTTTGATGATTATTACATCCTTCCAAAAGCTAAAAACCGTCAAGGAACGGTTGGCAAATCCCAAATTCCGTAGCTTTATTCTTGTCTCCAGAAGGCGATAATCGATGGTGCGCTTCGGCAGATCTTCCCAATCGGTGGGGAGGGTGTAAGCACGAATCAGGTAGTTGTCGCGTCTGGGGGTTCCCGCTGGCACTGCGCCCTGGGGTTTTATCAAAATCTCATCCTTGACCCCAAATCCCTGCAAAGCCATATATTCATCCAATTCGCGCAGACCATCATCGGAAAATATGCCAGAAAGCGTCGGCAGCTCTCGGTATTCCTCCCACCTGCCTCCCAAATCGGTGAAGAACAAACCGACCCCTGAGCCATCATGTCCTTCCCGCATCACATCCAGAGCGTCGAGGGCAACGAGGGGACCGAGCGCTTCGTTACTGGTTATCGCAAAAAGCCTGCACATTGTTAAACCCTTCCTGCCTTCTTGGGAGATTCCTTCCCTCCCCTTGAATGCCAGAAGTGTGCCAAGCTCTCCAATAATAAAACTACTGTAAAAATAACTAGTTAGGATTGTGTTGTTTTGCCCGAGGGCACAAAATTGTGCCTTTTCGTTTTATCGAAAGTTGTTAGGCGGTATTAGATGATGGATAAGCACAGAAATATTAAAGAGATATGAGTTTATGGGACAATTTTGTTACTCAAAACAAACAATCAGTCCCCCGATATCGGACATTGCTTCCCCCTTCATATTCGTTCGGGGCAGGCACATCGAAGGGAAAAGTTCAAGAAGGAGGGATTGATGGATGTGATATACTACAACGAGCATCGTTCTCATCAATCTTTTAACGGCAACCCCCCCTTGCGTTTATGCAAAATCTGTCAACGAAATACTAAACATCTACATGTTGGCAATGGCTCTGGGAGTTGCTCGTGCCTCCCAGAGCGTCTTTTGCCTTTCTAGTTGCTTTTCTTTTGTCTTTTTCTAAAGATGAGGAGTACCCCCAGCACGATGATTAGCAAGGGAAGCATATATACCGAAATCTTGTTGATATTTATCCAGTCATTTTCCGTTATGAGGAAAATGACCCCCGCCGTGCTAATCAGCCAGCCGCTCAGTTCCTTCATGTTGCGGAAGATTGCCAGTACACCGACGAGGATGAGCAAAATGGGCCAACTCTTTGCGAGTGCATAGATGCCAAGGTTGCTCAAGAGGAGTAGGATTCCCAAAGTGATTAGTGTCAAACCCCCTACGACTATCTTTCTCTTTTCCAGCATAGCTTGCCCCCTTTTGTGCTCTTGCTATTTGTTCTTATTCATAAACACACTCAACAAATCGATGGGGATGGGGAAGAGGGTGGTGGAATTGTTTTCCGCCGCCACTTGGGAGAGCGTCTGCAAATAGCGCAACTGCACGGATATCGGCTCTTTGCCCATCATTTGGGCAGCTTCCACCAATTTCTGTGCCGCCTGCATTTCGCCCTTGGCGTTGATGATCTTGGCGCGCCTTTCTCTTTCCGCTTCCGCTTGCTTTGCCATTGCCCTCTTCATCTCTTCGGGTAAATCGATATGCTTTACTTCCACGAGAGAGACTTTGATGCCCCAGCTATCGGTGCTACGATCCAAGATTTCTTGGAGGTGTAGATTGATCTTTTCGCGTTCGGAGAGCAACTCATCCAATTCCACCTGGCCACAGACGCTGCGCAGGGTGGTCTGGGCAAGCTGGGAAGTGGCGTAGAGATAGTTTTCCACCGACACCACCGCCGCGTTGGCGTTGACCACACGGAAGTAGAGGACGGCGTTGACGCGAATCGAAACATTGTCTTTGGTGATTACATCTTGGGTAGGAACATCCATCGCCACGGTGCGCATGCTGATTTTCATCATTTTATCGATGCCCGGTATCAAAATGATGATCCCCGGTCCCTTTGTGTCGATGAGCCTCCCTAAACGAAAGATTACGGCACGCTCATATTCGTTTAGCACCCGTAATGATGCTGCCAAAAAGAGTGCCACAAGGGCAATGACTACGAGTAATGGACTAACAACCATAGTAGCTTTCCTCCTTCTATTTTTTCTTAACCTGTAACTTCAAGCCAGCGACGGCAACGACGACAACTTTAGAGTGTGCGGGAATGTGCTGTGGGGAAAAAGCCTGCCAATATTCCCCCTCGATTAGCACCATCCCCTTGTCGGCAATATCACCGATTGCCTCGCCAGTTTTTCCCAGCATCCCTTCTGTGCCGTTTATATGTTTAGCCTGCTGGGCTTTTAGAGCAGCGTAGATCACGATGAGGAAAAAGAGGACGATAAGCACCAAAGCGGGGATGAAGACGGATAGGGAGACCCGTAAAGCGGGCTCTGGTGATTCGAAGAGCATCAGCGAGCCCAGCACCAACGAGATTATGCCGCCGATGGTGAGGATGCCATTGCTGAGCACCTTCACTTCCATAACGAAGAGAATGACGGCAAGCAAGAACAAGGCAACACCGACAAAGTTTATCGGCAGTGTTTGCATGGAGAACCAGGCGAGCAAAAGGGAAATAGCGCCGACCACGCCCGGAAAGATGGCGCCGGGGTTGGAAAATTCGAAATAGAGCCCCGCCAAGCCGATGAGAAAGAGGATATAAGATATGTTGGGATTGGCAAGGGCGGCGAGCACCCGATGGCGTAATCCTGCCTTTTTGGTGATGATTGGAGCATTTTGCGTTGCTAGAGTTATATTTCCCGAAGCCAGTTCCACCTTTTTGCCATCGAGCTTGCCCAGCAGCTCAGCGACATCGGTGGCGACAAAATCGATTACCCCCTTTTCCTTTGCCTCTTGGGCGGTGAGGGAAGAGCTGTTACGAATTGCCTTCTCTATCCAAGTGGCGTTTTTGCCACGGATGTTGGCGATGCTCTGGGCATAGGCAACCATATCGTTTTGCGCCTTTTCTATTAGCACCTTGTCGCTGTTGCCACCCAGACCGATACTGACGGGATGTGCCGCCCCGATGTTGGTGCCCGGCGCCATTGCCGCGAAGTGCGCGCTGATGGTGATGATTGCCCCTGCCGATGCCGCCCGTGCCCCGGAGGGGGAAACAAAGACAACCACCGGAAGCGGCGCGTTGATAATATCCTTGATGATATCGCGCATTGCCAACTCCAAGCCGCCGGGGGTATCCAGGACTATGAGCAAAAGATGCGCCCCTTGCGTCGAGGCGTCCTGAATTTCCTCTTTGAGGTAGGAAGCGAGCGGCGGGGAGATGATATTATCGATGTGCACCAAGTGAATGGCACGCTTGCTTTTTGATTTTTCCGCGGCGGCGGTGCTGGTGCTGCTGGAATCACTGCTGCTCATGGCGCTAACAGGAGCGCAGCCCAACACCAACAAATAAAACAGCAAACAGGCGGCGACAAGAGCAGCGTTTTTACGGGTAAGTGCTATTTTCTTCATAATAACCTCGATGATTTTGCTAAAAAATTAGCCACCCAATCCCAATTCTCGCATTATGGACTGCATATCTTCCCAAACCATTTTCTTTGCCTGCGGATTGCGCAACAAATAGGCGGGGTGAAAAGTGGGCATTATCTTTATATCCCCGCGCTTGAGGAATCTGCCCCGCAAAACGCTTATCGGCGCGTTTCCTTCCAGGAGTACATGGGTGGGAACGCTGCCTAGGGTGCAAATGATTCTTGGTTTTATCGCCTCTATTTGCCGCAAAAGGGTGGGTAAGCAGGCGGCAATCTCCTCTGGCAGGGGGTTACGGTTCCCCGGCGGGCGGCATTTTAGGATGTTACAGATATAGACATCTTCGCGTTTTAGGCGCATCGCCTCTATTATGCGGGTGAGCAGCTGCCCCGCCTTGCCCACGAAGGGGCGCCCTTGCTCGTCTTCATCCGCGCCGGGGGCTTCGCCAACGAACATCAGCGCCGCGTGGGGGTTGCCTTCGCCAAAAACGAAATTCTTTCTACTCATATGCAGAGGGCAGCCCTGACAAAAGCGGGTTTTTTGGTAAATATCCTCTAGCTTTGGCAATTCGTATCCCCCGCTTTCCTGCCTAGCTTGAGCGGAGGCACCTTGCTCGTTACCGATAGCGGTAGATTCTGGCGTATTCTCGACGAGGCAGAAATCGGGATGCCTTCTTGCGATTTCCAACTGCGCTTCGATACGCTCACGGATGTTGCCAATAACCGCCAAAGCAACAACGGCGCTCTGATTTTCCCCCATTGCTTCCGCCTCTTTATTTCTCGATTAAGGATTTCGAAAAGATTTCCAATTATCAACCCGACAATCGAACCGGACAAACTTTACTGAGACCTTTGAACAAATAAGCATTTAGCATTCTTGATTTGCTCGTCAATCTGTCAATGTAATGTATTGATTATACTGGATTCCCGCGCTCAAGGGAATGATGTATTGGGGAGCTTGTTGTATTATGCAAAGCTCTCTTTGCTATCTTGCGGCACCTTTATGGGAAACATTGCCCCTGTCCTTTCGAGCACCCATTATATAATTTCGAGCGCAGCGAGAAATCTTTGTTTTGTTGTTGCCAGTGATGAACTTTCGAGGGGAGGGCAAGAAGCCCTAGGGGGTTATCGCCAAGGCGCGATCTAAAATTATATCCGCCAATTCTATCTTCTCCATCAGTGGCAAATCCTCCACCGAGCCGTCCTTGCCTATTATCTTCACGAGGTTGGTGTCGGTGGCAAAGCCTGCCCCGGCATCGAATAGGCAGTTTGCCACCACCAAATCGAGATTCTTGGCGCGCCGCTTTTTTTGTGCGTTTTCCACCAGATCTTCGGTTTCCATAGCAAAGCCGACCAACACCCTTTTCGCCTTTTGCAAGCCTAGCTCTGCCAGGATATCGGGGTTGCGCTCCCAAGTGCCGCTCAACGCCCCTTCGTCCTTTTTTATTTTGTTAACGGCAATATTCTTGGGGCGATAATCGGCAACGGCGGCGGCTTGAACTACGATATTTGCCGCTGGGAAATTTGCCAACATCGCTTCTCGCATTTCCACGGCGCTGTTGACACGCACCAATTGCACCCCGCGGGGGGGAGCGAGATGGGTAGGACCACTGACCAAAATGACTTTGGCGCCCCGCCGCCGCGCCGCCAGAGCAACGGCAAAGCCCATTTTCCCCGTAGAATGGTTGCTGATAAAACGCACGGGGTCTAACGCTTCACGGGTAGGACCCGCCCCGACCAAAACGACTTTTCCCCGCAAATCGTCGGGAGAGAGAATCGTCTGTATTTCATCGATAATCTCCGCAATATCGGGCATCCTGCCGCTGCCCATCGCCTGACAGGCGAGCTCTCCGTAGGCAGCATCCATAACGAAGATGCCGTGCCCTTTCAGCTTGGCGATATTTGCCTGCACTATGGGGTTGGCATACATCTTCTCGTTCATTGCTGGAGAGAGGAGAATCGGGGCTTTCAGCGCCAGTGCCACCGTCGAGAGAAGATCATCGGCAATGCCGTTTGCCATTTTGCCGATGATATTTGCCGTTGCCGGTGCGATGACGAAGATATCGGGAAACTCGGCAAGTGCGATGTGGGTTATCTCCCGCTGTAGGGGCGGGGTGAAAGAAGCAATGTGCACTTCGTTGCGAGAGAGGGTTTGGAGGGTCAACGGGGTTATGAACTCGCAGGCATTCTTGGTCATCACGACCCTTACTTGCGCGCCACTTTTTATCAATTCCCGTGTCAATTCGGCGCTTTTGTAAGCGGCGATGCCCCCGCAAATACCCAATAAAATCTTCTTTCCTTGCATGTTCACCGCTTGCTTACCCCCTGTTTATGGGAGGCTTCGCTAACAACAAAGGCAGACAATGGCAATACGAAAACGGATTAAGGCTGTCCCCCTAGATTGACAATGTGAAGGCGGGAATGCTAGGGGCGCGCCGCCTTACAAAGACACTGATAATAGTAAAAGAAAGCGAGGGAAAGAAGCCGTGGCGCACAAAAAGATAGAACGCAAAAAAGAGTTGGACAGGCGACGCCGGAGGAAAGAGAAACGCCTGAAGCTTCGTGCCAAGGAAGCGGCACTAAAGGTAAACAGAGCCAAGAAAACAAAGTAACCAGCAGCGGAAGGTCATTAGGAAAGCCGTAAGAACCTCTGCCTTAATCTCTGCCTAAAGGGGAAGGCGCAAATTTTTGCTCTAGAGTTTCGAGAAAGGGAATAGGCGGTAGCGCCTAGCCCTGTCTAACCTTGCTTCTTTCGGGATAAATTCCAGCGGGAATCCAGTATAAGCAATGGCTCGATAGGTTTACGCTCAGATAGAGAATGGCGAGGAACTAGTTGTTGAGAGGAGGGCTAATGGGCAGAGAAACGAAGGCAAGGCGCTGATAAAGAATAATGGTGGAAGAAAGACAAATCGGCAAAATACAAATCATTCGCGGGCAAAAAGGGGGGCACTATCCCTTTTGCCATTCTTTGTTTTTGGAAGAGGATGGCATTCTTATCGATCCCGCTTCCGACTACGAAGCCCTGAAGCAGTTAAGCGCTGCCGAAGCCGTTTCCAATATCTGGCTCTCCCATTGGCACGAAGATCACTTCACCTTTTTGAATTTGTTTCCCCAAGCGCCTATTCGTATTTCCGAAAAGGACTTTCCCCCCTTGTGCAGCCTAGAAGTCTTCCTGGATTTCTATGGGATAGATAAAGAGGAGCATCGGCAATACTGGGCAGAAACGCTTGTGGATACCTTTCACTATCAGCCTCGGAAAAGCGCGGCATTCTTCAGAGATGGGGAAGAGATAAGCCTAGTTAGCGACACGGTAAGGGTAATCAACACCCCGGGACATACCCCTGGGCACATCTCTTTGCATTTTCTAAATCACAATGTGCTCTTTCTCGGGGATTATGATTTGACCCCCTTTGGACCCTGGTATGGTGATCGCGACTCCAGCATCGAAGAAACCATCACCTCTTTGCAAAAACTTCGCCAAATCCCCGCAGCGCTGTTCGTTACCTCCCATGGGCTTGGTTTCGTCTCCGCCGCTGCGGGGGAAGCGCTTTGGGAACATTATATCGCCGTGATTTTCCAGCGCCAAGAGTGCATCCTTTCTGCTTTGCAAGAACTCCAGACGCTCGATGAACTCGCTTCGCTTTGGCTAATTTACAAAAAACCCCGCGAGCCGAAAGGCTTTTTCGAATTCGGTGAGCGCGCGCTCCTCAAGAAGCATCTGGAACACCTAATGAGAGAGGGGATGGTGGAAAGCGTGGGGGGAGGGCAGTATCGCAAGAGGTGAGGGGAAGTCTGCCTCCGCATTCCAGCACGATATCGTTCGGTCAACGAAAGAAATCTACAGCAACGAGGGAGCAATAAAGATGATAAGCGTTACAGAGGCACTAAGAATGGTTCTGCTCGATAGCGAACCGCTGGGGGTTATGGAAAGCGCAATGTTGGATTCGCTAGGCATGGTCTTGGCGGAAGATGTTGTCTCCACGAGGGATGTTCCCCCTTTCGACAACTCCGCTATGGACGGTTTTGCCCTCTTGGCACAAGACACCAAGGGCGCCAGCAAAGAGAATCCCATTGTCCTGCCGGTGGTAGAAACCATTCCCGCTGGCGCCTTTTCTGAAATGCCGCTTGTGGGGGGGAAGGCGATGCGGATAATGACCGGCGCGCCGTTACCCAAATCCACCGCTGCTGCCGCCGTCGTCCGCTTCGAAGATACAAAGAGCAACGGGGAGACGGTGCAGATTTTCGTCGAAGTGGCTGGCGGGAAGAACATTCGCCGCCAGGGCGAAGATATACACAAGGGGAAAACCGTTCTAGAGCGCGGCAGCCAAATCCGCTCCGCTTCGGTAGGCATATTGGCATCGCTGGGTGTCGAAAAGGTAAAGGTCTATAGGCGTCCTATTGTGGCGGTAATCGTTACCGGAGATGAGATTGCCGAGTTGGGGGATGCCGATAGCGAAAATAAAATCATCAACAGCAACGCCTATACCTTGCTCTGCCGTCTTCGGGAAACGGGGGCTCTTCCTATCTATCTGGGAATTGCCCGAGATACGCGCGAAGATCTATGCGGTAAGTTTAGCGAGGCGTTGCGAAAGGCGGATATCATCATCACCTCGGGGGGTGTCTCGGCTGGGGACTATGATTTTGTAGAGAATGTTTGGCGCGATATGGGGGCACAAATCCTCTTTTCGGAGGTGGCGCAACGCCCTGGCAAGCCAATGTTGTTTGGAAAACTCGACAATAAGCTAATTTTTGGGCTCCCCGGAAATCCCGTTTCCACGCTCGTCTCTTTCGATATCTATGTTCAGCCAGCGATATTGAAAACTTTAGGAAGGAAGGATTTTATCAAAAGACACTTTCTAGCCGTTTTGGATGAAGAAATTACCAAAGAGAAGGGGTTTTCCCTTTTTGCCCGCGGCATTTGTAAAATAAAAGACGGAAAATTGCGGGTCAAGACCACCGGTGCACAAGGTTCGGGCATCCTTACCTCGATGCTCGTTGGTAACTGCTTGATTGTTCTTTCACCAGAGACAACCATTCAAAAAATTGGCACCAGCGTGGATGTAATTCTTTTGGACGATACTTTTTTGCTTTATGATAACGATACGAATGAACAAACTTTTCAGTTAAGATAAACATCCTTTCAAGGCTGAAAAATTAAGACATTTCAAGGATGCCGGCGAGGCATCCTTGTCCTCTCGCAAGGTTGGCGTTTTCTCTTTTCTCATCTTACATAAGGTGCCTCCGGGAAAGAATTGCCGGGGAACCTTCCTGTATTTCCTAGAAAACAAGCCTTTATCGGCAAAAATCCCTTCGTTTTTTCTTAAAAAATTTTCTTGTCAAAAGGATGGCAAGGGAAATGCTTTCGAAAAAGGCATTCCTTTAACGCCAGCATGGCTTTGGTAGCACCAGCGCCTTGCGCCTCTTTTTTAACGAATACCGTAAAACGATGTAGGAGTCGCAAAAGCGAAGGGCGGCGCTAGGGCGAAGGCGTTTGGTTTGGGATGTTTGGGGAAAAACATCAGCAAAATTTTGGAGAGAAGGGAGAAAAGAAAGAATGAAAGCCAATAAGGGCAACCGTATCAGCCGAATCATCGCCATAGTTGCAATCATCTTGCTGTTTGCCGGCGCCGCTTATGCGGAGATATTGGGGAACAGCAAAACCAAAAAGTATCACACCACAACCTGTAAATTGGCACAAAAAATAAGGCAGGAAAACAAAGTGATATTCAAGAATGTGGCTGAGGCAAAGCAGAAAGGATACGCTCCTTGTAAAACCTGCAGTCCCGATAGTGCCCCCGCCGCTGTCTCCAGCGCCCCCGCCAAAAAGAAATGAGGGTTCGATAAGGCGCCTGCTTCCTTGCCAGGAGACAGGTGCCTCCTTTTTCCCGCCCGCTTCCCACCCACGATTTGTATGTTTATGATTTAAGGTTTGGGTTTAGGCCGGTGGTAGCCGTAGGCTTTGCCTGTGGTGGGTTTTGATTTAGCGTAGGCTTTTAGCCTGCGTGGTTTTGGGGTTAGGGTTAAGGTCTTGGAGGGTGGGGGTTCGGAGTTTGGTTTTTAGTTTTTGGTCTTTGGTCTTTGGTGTTAGGGTGTTGTCCGGGCGCGATGAATCGCGCCCGTTTCTTTTAGTTTCCCCCGGAAGCTAGCCTCCACCACCATCATTGTCGCTTTTTACCATCATTCCCACATGTTAGCATTATTCCCGCTTTTTGCCGTGATTCACATGAAAACGGGAAGCCAGCCATCCGCTAATCGTCTCCTACCTTGATCTCGATACCATCGTTTTCCCTACGAAATGATGGACATGCTGGAGGTATCCCCATGCCTATTCGTGCCAGTCTTTAAAAAAGTTTTTTTCTAATTCCCAAGTGTGCTATAAGCGTGCCCCCTTGCAAGAGCGCGGAAGTGCCTATGTCACTGGTGGGCATCCCAGACTTCAAATCTGGTGTGGGGCGCTAAAACCGTCCCAGGTGGGTTCGATTCCCATGCACTTCCGCCAATTATAATCCAGAGATATCCCCGAAAATGGAAAAAGCCTCGAGTAGCCTCGAGGCTTTTTTATTATCATTTCTCCACACCGGGGAGGGCAAGTAGCGCAAACTCATCTCGAGAGCTTTGCCTAATACAACAAGCTCACCAATGCGTCATTACGAGCATCGTCCTCATCAATCTTTGGACGGCAAAACACCTTTGGAGTTTATGCAAAATCTGTCAACGAAGTGCTAAACATCTACATTGCACACGCACATTGGGCGGCTATTAGGGTATTGTTCATAAGCATCGCTATTGTCATGGGACCTACGCCCCCAGGAACGGGGGTAATATGGGAAACCAGCGGTGCAACTTCCGAAAAATCGACATCCCCTGCAAGGGTTCCATCGGCAAGGCGATTGACGCCAACATCGATGACCGTTGCCCCGTGCTTTACCATTGCCGCAGAAATGAAGCGTGGCTTGCCGAGGGCGGCAACCAAAATGTCCGCCTCTTTGGTTATCTTGCCAAGGGCAACGGTTTGGGAATGACAGACGGTAACGGTGGCACTTTGGGCGATGAACATCAAGGCAAGGGGTTTGCCGACGATGTTACTCCTGCCAACGATGACGACATGTTTGCCCACCACGCCTATCCCGCTCTTTTCCAACAGCACCATAATGCCCGCCGGGGTACAGGCACGGGGGGCAGGCAGCCCGGCAAACAGCCTCCCGATATTGTAGGGGTGGAAACCATCGACATCCTTGCGAGGGGCAATCGCTTCGATTACCGCATCGGTACTGATGTGCTTGGGCAAGGGTAGCTGCACCAAAATGCCGTGGATGTCCTCATCCTCGTTGAGGATGGCAATCTGTTCCAAAAGCGCCCCTTGCGAAATCTCACTGGGTAGAGCGATTTGTCGCGATAAAAATCCTAGCCTCTCACAAGCGTTCTTTTTATTACGCACATAAACCTCGGAAGCGGGATCATTGCCGACCAAGATCACCGCCAGACCTGGAACAACACCAAAAGCCTGACTCAATGTCGCCGTTTTTACCCGCAGCTCTTCCTGAATGATAAGGGATATTTTTTTCCCGTCGATAATTTCCGCCATTTCCTCACCTAAAAAATCCCCCGTTCCCATTGATAGAAGGAGCGAGGGATTTTTGGAGTTTCTAGAACAAGCTTATTGAGCACGCAGCCAATACTGGGTACGACCAAGCATGGGAGTGCCGATGAAACCACGCACCTTCAATTTGGCACCACCGTCTTCTAGAGCAATTTGGCAACGATAGACCTTTCCCTTGGCAGGATCCATAATGGTTCCCCCGCTGTATTCATCCCCACTCTTGGTGAGCCCCTTGAGGATGACCAGACCGACCAAAGGCTTGTTCTTGTCTGCACCTGGGCATTTTTCACAGACATCGTTTTCCTTGCCGGGGGTGAGAATTGCCACTATCTTGCCAAAAAGCTTCCCATCGACCTCGTAAATCTCCACGATGGATTTTTCCTTTTTGGTTTCATCATCTATGGTTTTCCACTTGCCGACAGGACTTGCCGCCCAAAGAGCGCTAACAGAAAAAATTACCGCAATAACTATGGCAAAAAACAGGCTCTTTTTCATTCTTTTCCTCCCAAAGTTTTGGCGCCTGCTACATCACTTATCCAAGCAAAGTCAAGCCATCGGGAGGCAAGTGT
>Ga0172371_10002972_pt1 | contig 26541 bp, 20 predicted proteins | sample Lak12m_FD_114543 | JGI IMG/M metagenome (GOLD analysis project Ga0172371, IMG submission 114543) | Freshwater microbial communities from Kabuno Bay, South-Kivu, Congo - kab_022012_12m | ecosystem: Environmental > Aquatic > Freshwater > Lake | place: Democratic Republic of the Congo: South-Kivu... | reverse complement strand
GTAACTTGTAGCCCTATGAAAAACATAAGGAACAATAAAACAGTAAATTTTCTCATGACTGTCGTTTTTTTGTTAGTAATGGTGTTAATAATCAGTGAAATAAAAAGATAAATATTGAACAGCGCCTGACTGTGCTCTTCAATATGATATATATATGTTGGTTTTGTCTTTCTCAGTTAATTAGATTATGGTGCAATTTTAATAATTAATTATTTTGTAAACAAACTTTATTTAACAAAAAATTCACATTTTTAACTTATTTTTAACAATCCTTCAATCAGTCAGAGCATTATGTATAAAACCTAACCGGAAATAATAATCACAATGTTAATCAATCCCGGATACGATTCACCTCAAGCACCGGTAATAAAAACCGAAAATGATAATGAAGGAAATATAAAAAATTGTAGCTGAAATTGAGATCTGTGATTGAAAAAGATGATACGAGGCAACCGCAAGACAAGGGACACACAATAGTAAATAACCCAGCTTTCTCATTTTCCATATTAAAATAAGTCCTGCAAAGGCAACGCCATGTAATAAGGCGCCAGTGATAAAAACCAGGATTACCTGAGTTCTTGTGACTGCTTCCGCAGGGACATATTTATTTGTTACATTGGTTATCCAGCCCGAATAGAAGATTGCCAACATAAACAGCAGGGACAGGAGGGCGAAATATACAAATCCAAACAGACAAAAGACAGAAAGTCCAAATGGTCTTGATTTGGTCATAAATTTTTCATATTGACACCATAAAGGATCACAAACATTCCTGAAAGAATAATATCAAACAGGGAAGGCCCCGGCATCCTTAAAAAGTACATGGGAGCAATTATCAGGAGTATCTGGGCAACAGTGTACACATGAAATCCTGTTTTTCTGAAATTCCACATCATCAGGGCCCCGGTAAATGAAAAAACATAAAGTATCCCTGAAACCAGGAAAAATGACGGCGGAGCTTCCAGGATCATATCGATACCGGGAAGGTTAAACTTCTCAGCAAAAGTTTGAGCAATTTCAGTAAAAGCGCTATAAAATGTAGCTATCATAATGCTTGAAAAGAAATTCATCCCACTTCCGATAAAAGTCAGGATACAAAGAATAGTCAGCAGGTTTGGTCTTTTTGGCTTGACCGCCTGCTCAGGCTGATCGGGCAGTTCTTCCATAGAAGTGTGATTATCCGGTTAAGGGTACTTTAGGATTAAAATGAGAAATGGTAGATCTCCGTTATGCGCCGAATTTTGATTTATCACCAACATATACCGATTTCCCAAATCCAAGTATCGGGATAAAGATGAACCGTAGAAAGAAAAGACCTACAGTAAATCCAGCTCCTTTACCAAAACTCTTTGATAATCCATGAAGGATGATTATGTAAAATATCAGGTTGACAATAGGTATCAGCAACAACAACAAATACCACCAGGGTTTTCCTGCGATCTTAATTGCGATCAGGTAATTATAGATCGGGATAATGGCAGCCCAACCCGGTTCTCCTGCTTTTACAAACATGAACCAGAGTCCGACAATTTCGATAACAGCTGTGCAGATCGCAAAAATGATGATTGGCACAATGATGGCTACCAGTAAGGGCCACCATGAACAAGAATCCATGACTTCCATAACGGTTGGTTTTAAGTGAATATAAATACTCCTGAAGCGCTTTGCTCCAGCATATTATCCGAGAGTTCCGATTGCTTTTTCAACTTCATGCAGTATTTCACAAGATTTGACAAGTTCTTTCATTTTATTGTGGTCGGGGTATAACGGACGGTCCACATCGAGGAATGCAACATGTTTGCGAATAACCTCTTTGGCTCTCGTAACACCCAATCCGAATTTATATTCTCTGAAATCCAACGCCTGTGCCGCAGCCATAAATTCTATTCCAAGAATCCCATAGGCGTTATCAAGGATCTGGAAGTTTTTCAAAGCGGTGTTCATTCCCATGGAAACAAAATCTTCCTGGTCGGCTGCTGCAGGAATTGATTGAATGGAAGCAGGCATAGAAAGAATCCGTTGTTCCACGATCTGCATATCGGCGGTGTATTGACTTAACATTAATCCGCTGAACATTCCGGCTCCTTTTGTAAGAAAGGCCGGCAATCCGACACTCAGTGCGGGATTATTTAACCGGTTCATCCGTCGTTCCGACATGACGCTTACCATGGTAACAATCATGCCTGCCATATCCATTGGAACCGATACGGGGGAACCCTGGAAGTTGGCGCCGGAAAGTTGAAGATCTTCCTCCGGGAAAAAGACCGGATTGTCACCCACTCCATTTAATTCGATCTCAACCTGGGAACGGGCATAGGCAAGCGCATCATGAGCTGCTCCAATCACCTGTGGTGTTGATCGCATCGAGTACGCATCCTGGACCTTGCATTTTACCTTGCCATCAGCCAGATCCCCCCCGTTCACACATTTGAGAATGGCGGCAGCGCTGCGGATAGCGCCATTAAAACCACGGATCTGGTGAAGTCTGGGATTATAAGGACGCATATTGGCTTTCATAGCTTCGAGTGACATGGAGGCAGCGATCTCAGCCTGTTTAAGCCAATTGTTTGTATCATAAAGAAATAATGCGCTCATGGCCGTCAGTACATTCGACCCATTGATAGTTGCCAGTCCGTCGCGCGCTTTCAGTCCCGGAACCGGGATTCCGGCTGCATCAAGAGCTTCTTTCCCAGGCATAAGTTTCCCCTTGTAATAGGCATGACCTTCGCCCATCATCAGGAGTGCGATCTGCGACATAGGGGCAAGGTCGCCACATGCCCCAACCGACCCTTTCTGACACACAAAGGGAGTTACCCCTTTATTCAACATGTCAACCAGGGTTTGCGTTATCTCCAGCCGTGATCCCGAATTCCCGTGAGCATGCACATTAATACGCCCAAGCATAGCCCCCCTGACCCAGTCAACGGGCATAGGATCACCAATACCGGCAGCATGGTTATATATAAGATATTTCTGAAAATCTTTAACCTGGTCATCTGTAAGAACCACTTCTGAAAATTCACCGATTCCTGTATTCACTCCATACATAATCTCGCCGGCAACTATCTTTCTCTCCAACATTGCACGGCATTTATGGATTCGCTCGATGGCTTTAGGATCTAATTCAACTTTTTCATTATGGCGGGCAACGTTAACAACATCCTCAATGGTCAGCCCCGTGCCTTTGATGGTTAGTGTCATAGTATCAGGTCAATTAGTTATTAGTCATTAGGTCATTGGTCAAGTGTAAATCTAAATTCGTAAATTTTAAATTCATTCCTCACTCGTAACTAATCTTATTAGTTCTTCCATTTTCACGGTCTTCTGTTCTCCTGTCTTCATATTCTTCACTGCCAACCGTTCACTTTGCATCTCATCCTTTCCGACCAGGACAACAAAAGGAATTCTTTTACGATTGGCATAATCCATCTGCTTCTTTAATTTGGCTGATTCTGGATATAATTCTGCGGCTAACCCATGTGAACGTAATACAGGCAATATAGAAAAACAATATTTTGACTCCTCTGCTCCGAAATTTATAAAGAGGACTTGCGTTGTGGAACGGATCGTTTCCGGAAAAAGGTTGAGTTCATTTATTGTATCATAGATCCGGTCGGCGCCAAAAGATATCCCAATCCCCGACATCCCAGGTAAACCGAATATCCCCGTCAGGTCATCATATCTGCCTCCACCGCACAAACTTCCCATAGCCACATCAACTGCCGAAACCTCTATGATGGTCCCGGTGTAATAATTCAGTCCGCGGGCAAGGCGGACATCAAAATTAAACTTATTTTTAAGGTTGAGGTCTTTTAAGAAATTCCTGATAAATGACATTTCCTCAATTCCTCTCAATCCTGATTCTGAATCACGCATAAAGTTCCTTAGCATGGAAAACCGTTCCTTGATCCTCCCTTCGCTAATCATTAGAGGGATGATACGGTTGATATCGGTACCTGAAAATCCGCGTTCGGACAGCTCTTCTTTGACCTTTTCCGGTCCCAATTTTTCGAGTTTATCCAGGGCAATCGTAAGATCGGTAATCTTATTGGGATGTCCTATCGATTCTGCAATCCCTGCCAAAATTTTGCGGTTATTCAAACGGATAATAACATTGATCCCGAGCCTGGAAAAAATATCGTCAACGATCTGTACCTGTTCAACCTCATATAACAGGGAATCGCTGCCGATCACATCCACATCGCACTGAAAAAATTCACGGTAGCGCCCTTTTTGTGGCCGGTCGGCTCTCCAAACCGGCTGGATCTGGTAACGCTTGAAAGGAAATACCAATTCATGCTGATGCTGGACCACATACCGGGCGAAAGGTACTGTGAGGTCGTAACGCAGACCCTTTTCGGAAATTTGTTTCGTAACATCCTGTATCCTGTATCCTGTATCCTGTATCTTTTCAAGGTAATTTCCTGAATTAAGGATCTTAAACAGTAATTTATCGCCTTCTTCTCCATATTTCCCCAAAAGGGTAGAGAGGTTCTCCATGGCAGGCGTCTCCAATGGCTGGTAACCATAGAGACTGAAAACCTTCCTGATACAGTTGAAAACATAATTCCTCCTGTTCATTTCATCGGGTGAAAAATCGCGGGTACCTTTAGGAATAGAAGGTTTTGGGGATGACATTAATCCTTTTTTTGCAAATATAACAAAGAATAAAGAACTGATTAAATCTTCAGCTTCTTATACCGTATCCGTTTCGGTCCCTCATCACCAAGGCGCTTCTTTTTATTTTCTTCATACCCGGAAAAACTTCCTTCAAAGAAATAAACCTGGGAATTGCTTTCAAAAGCGAGAATGTGTGTGGCGACCCGGTCAAGGAACCACCGGTCATGTGATATAATGACGGCACATCCGGCAAAGTTCTCAAGGCCCTCTTCCAGGGCTCTCAGTGTATTAACATCAATATCGTTGGTTGGCTCATCCAGCAGCAATACGTTGGCCTCTTCTTTCAATGTAAGCGCCAGGTGAAGTCTGTTTCTCTCTCCACCGGAAAGTACACCGCATTTTTTTTCCTGGTCGGCGCCTGTGAAATTGAACCGGGCGACATATGTGCGGGCATTCATTGATCGTCCGCCCAGCTGAACGGTTTCATTGTTACCGGAGACCACCTGGAATACCGTCTCCTCGGGATCAATGGCAGCATGACTTTGATCGATATAACCCAATTTAACGGATTCCCCGACCATAAAGGATCCGGTATCGGTTTTTTCCGATCCCATGATCATACGGAATAATGTCGTTTTACCGGCGCCGTTTGGACCTATTATTCCCACGATACCCGCAGGTGGAAGTGAAAAACTCAGATCTTCAAAAAGCAACTTATCATCGAAAGACTTTGACACGTGTCGGGCTTCAATGACCATATTGCCGAGGCGTGGACCATTTGGGATATATAATTCCAATCGTTCTTCCTTCTCTTTTACATCCTCACTCAACATTTTTTCATAGGCAATCAGTCTTGCCTTTCCCTTTGCCTGACGTGCTTTGGGCGACATCCGGACCCATTCCAGTTCCCTTTCGAGAGTTTTCCGCCGCTTGCTTTCCGACTTCTCTTCCATCGCAAGCTTTTTGGATTTCTGATCGAGCCATGAAGAATAGTTTCCCTGCCACGGAATACCCTCACCACGGTCGAGTTCGAGGATCCAGCCGGCTACATTATCCAGGAAGTAACGGTCGTGAGTAATGGCAATGACCGTACCTTTATATTGTTGCAGATGCATTTCCAGCCATTGAACCGATTCGGCATCAAGATGGTTAGTTGGTTCATCAAGGAGAAGGATGTCGGGTTCACGCAGAAGAAGACGACAAAGAGCAACCCGGCGTTGTTCTCCTCCCGAAAGGTTCATTACCGGCGTGTTGCCTTCCGGACAGCGAAGGGCATCCATCGCACGTTCCAGTTTATTGTCGAGCTCCCAGGCGCCATGCTGGTCAAGGAGTTCAGTCAGTTCCCCCTGGCGTTTGATGAGTTTATCCATATCGTCATCACTCAGTGATTCGGCAAATTTGTTGTTCACCGACTCATATTCCTTAAGAAGGTCAACTACCTCTTTTACGCCCTCTTCCACAATCTGCCGTACCGTCTTTGATTCATCGAGTTTGGGATCTTGTTCCATGAACCCGACAGTATATCCCGGTGAAAATACAACCTGCCCCTGGAAGGATTTTTCTTCCCCTGCAATGATCTTCAACAGGGTTGATTTACCAGAACCGTTCAAGCCGATAATCCCGATTTTAGCGCCATAGAAAAAGGAGAGATATATGTTCTTTAATACCTGTTTGTGCGGAGGAAAGGTTTTGGAAACCCCCACCATTGAAAAGATTATCTTTTTATCGTCGGACATAATTTGTCATTGGTCATTAGTCATTTTTTATTATAAGTGATCAATGATAGGAGTCTTCGACTCCGATCCAATATCCCCTATCGGAGCCGCTGGCTCCTATCGTCTATCCCTGAACTATTTCTTACTTCTGACTATTTTAATAATGCCTCAATCTTCGCCGTCTCCGTTTCCCAATTATAATTGCGGTGAACAAATTCATAACCTTTCATTGCGATATCTTTGGCTTGCCCTGGATTTGCGAGCAGATTGAAGATATGATGTGCATATTCATCAGGAGCGTTTGCTATCAGGATATCTTCTCCCTCTTTAGCTTGAATAGCCTGGAAAGCAAGGGGTGAAGTTATACATGGGACTCTCATTGCCATGGCTTCAAGAATTTTATTTTGAAGACCTGTTCCGATCTGCATGGGTGCAATAAAGATCCTGGCCTTGGAATAACATACCCGCATATCGGGAACCCACCCGCTGACCTCTACGTTGACAGATTTAAGTACCATGACCCGTATGTGCGGGTTTGCACCGGCGATAAGCAACCTGATATCAGGTTTTTTTCCCAGGAGTACCGGCAATATCCGATGAACCAGAAATTCAGCACTGTTTATATTTGGGGGATAACCCATATTACCTGTAAAAATAAGGTCATACTCTTTTTCACGTTCTACCGGGGTGAAGAATGATGTATCTACACCGTTTGCCACCACAACGATCTTTTCCCGTTCCGGATGAGGAATCAAGTCACGGTCGGGTTTGGAAATGATTATTTTATTATCGAAGGAGTCGAAGCAATCATGTTCATATTTCAGCAAACGGTTATATTCGATCTTTAAAAATGGTCGCAGGTAAAAGGGTGCGGTAGCCAGCCGGCGTTCAACGCCTTTGGAAAAAACATCCTGGTAGTCGAGGGTTTTGGGTATCGTCAGATTCCTGACATATTCTGCAACGCGGATGAGTTGGCAAAAAATATGATCGGGTTTGTATTGCTCAATCAATTGGTGGATTTGTCGTTCGGAATTTTTATTATAGAAGAAACCAACCTGGAGTGGCTTTTGGGTGAAGAGCGCTTTCAGAAGGTTAACGACTATGGTCGATCGTGAAAGAGGAATAATATGAATTGCTTTGACATATTTTTTAAGGACAGGAATGGCGTCGTCGTGTAAAGTACCGTCATTCATTGCACAAAGAATGATCTCATGATTTTTCGAGAGGTTCTTGATGTGGTGGAACGCCCTTAATTTATCACCTTTCTCAGTGGGGTAGGGTACTCTGGGTAAAAGAAAAAACAATCGCATGCAGCTGGCTTGGAATGGGCAAAAATAAAAAAATCCCGGTTAACCCATTAGAAGTTGATAAAAACTGATCAGTTTTTTGATGATTATATTCCGGTTGTATGTTGTGTTGATCAACTCCCGTCCGTTTTTCCCAATTTGTTTGCATCGTTCCTCGTCGCTGACACAAATTGAAATCATTTCAAAAAATTCGCAAGGAATATTTGCGATGAGTATATTTTCGCGGTTGGTGCAATTGATACCTTCAGCGCCAAGACTGGTAGAAATGATTGTTTTGCCGGTCGCCATACCTTCAATAATTTTGATCCGGATACCACTACCGGAGAAGAGTGGAACAATCATGATGGATTTTGAAGTCATAAAATCACGTGCATCTTCAACCTCACCCAGCACAACTACATTCGGAAGTTTCAAATCTTTCATCCAGGCTGGCATCTCACGCCCTGCCAAATAATATTTCAGACAGGGGAACTGGCGTGCCACATCGGGCCATACATTATATAAAAACCAGCGGACTCCTTCCTCGTTTGGCATCCAGTTCATCGCCCCGATGGTAAACAATGACGGAAATTCCACCTTTTCAGGATTAAAGGGATAAGTCTCAAGGTCAACACCGAACGGAATGTCAATGACAGGAGTGACGCGTGACGCATGACGCATGACGACTTCGGACTTCGGACTGAGGACTTCGGACTGAGGACTAAGGACTTCTTTGAAATACCCCGCATCATTCGGTGTGATCGCCGCGATCCCGTCAAATTTTCTTAGCACGGAATGCTCATAGTTTTTAAGTGTAACTGCGAGGTGGTTTAAGTACCAGCGTTTAAAAGGATTCCTGGTTTCCCCCGCAACCCTTTCCCATATCAGATGTTCTATATTATGTGCCCTTAGTACGATCTTTGCCTTTGAGTTTTGCCTGAGTGACTCCAGGTAAGGGCTCATGAAAAGGGTTTCCAGTTGGATTATGTCAAAAATATTATTTTTCAGAACTTCATTTAACTTCTTCCGGAATGTTTCTGATATGAATCTTTCAATGTGATAGGAGCGTCCAGTAAAGAGGTTCAGGAAGGCATCAACGGGTTTGATCTTTAAATCGATATCAATTAACTCGATGCCGGTCTTAAGCCTGTAATCGGTTGCGATGGATGCCGGGTCAATATGATATTTATATGAATTTACAGCAAGGACCTTGACCTCATGCCCGGCCCCGGCTAGTCCTTCTATCATCATATTCATTGCAAGAGGCCCCCCTTCCCGGGGTGGCCATGGCGACTTGTTGCATAGAAAGAGTATCTTCATACTCGACGTTCTGGATTTCTGAAGAGTTTTTTAAAAAAATCCGTCCATGCATCTATATCGAAAAGGGAAGCATCATTGGTAGCTTTAAAAGTAAGAAAGATACCTATGGGCAATAGTAGAGCCGATGCAATCCACATCCCCTCCCATGCGGGAACAACTCCTTCCACAGTATATTTTTCCCCGATAAAAGAAATAACCCAGAAAAGTATAAAAAACAAGGTGGAAACGACTGCCGGCATACCCAATCCACCTTTCCGGATGATCGCTCCAAGCGGAGCTCCTATGAAAAATAACAGGAAACAGGCAATGGAAAAGGAAAACTTCTTATGGAAAACGATCTGGTGTTTATAAATCAACCTGCTCTTCGAGGCGAGATTTTCCTTGCTGGTTTCAAGGTTTTGTTTCACCGACATAGCCGAGTTTTTAGCCGATTCCAGCGCCACATCCCTTTCGTCCGGTCTCAGATCCGATAAAAGGAACCGGTTTAACAATTTTAAAGTATCGTGATAAATGTTGTTTATGGTGTCCATCCGGGTATAAAAAGTGAGATTGCTCAACGTTGATTTCTTAAAACTCAGTTTATCCGATGATAATTGATCCTGGATCGAATCGATTGCAAATCGTAACTGCCTTATATTTTGCATCTCATAATTCTTTTTAAAAAGGTTTTCATCGGTACGGGTAAGTTGAAAAGCCGACAAATTAAAGTGTTGGGATTGCTCCTTGAACCGTGTCCGTTGGAAGGGATGGGTTTGTTCATGACTCCGGAGATCGACCCGTTCCTCGTAGTTTATCCCATTGTACAACCGGAAAACGAGAAACCGTTTATCCGGCGTCAGTTCCATTTTACCCCATTCGGCAACTGTCAGAGATGTATTACCCATATGCTGGCTGTGGTCATAAACCATAACATCCCTTATGGTATTTCCATCTTTATCTTTATGCCCTACACGGATGACAAACCCGTCAATTCCGTTGTAAAACATTCCTTCTCTCAGATTGAAAGCCAACTTTTTTTGCCGGACATCATATAGAAGTGAGAGGAATTTAAGATTAGCGGCAGGAAGAACCACGTTTGCGAAATAAAATGCTATGAGGCTTATTAAAATGGAAACGACAATCAGCGGGCGCATGATCCTGCTCAGGCTGATCCCGGCTGCTTTGAGGGTTACCAGTTCATAATGTTCACCCAGATTCCCGAACATCATAAGGGAAGATAGTAAGATAGCCAATGGTAAAGCCATCGGTACAAAAGTTGTTGATGCGTAGAACAATAACTTCACAATGATATACCACTCCAGTCCCTTCCCGACAAGGTCATCAATATATTTCCATACAAACTGCATAAGCAGTATGAACAGTGCGATGAAAAAAGTCATGACCAGTGGTCCGAGATAGGATCTTAGGACGAATCTGTCGAGCTGTTTCATGAAAAGAGGCGAATATGATTACAAATATAGCTATTATGTATAACGGGAAAATATATCATGTATTTTTGTAACGGAATGAACCCTCTGCCTGGTAACACAAATTGGAAACCGGTTGACGGAGTATAAAGTTGAAAAATGCAAATCATAGAAGTCAGCGATAAGAAAACAAAACATCAGTTCCTGAATGTGGTCAGGTTGATCTATCAAAACGATCCGGTTTACGTTCGCCCACTTGATAAGGAAATTGAATCTGTTTTTAATCCTGAACAAAACGGTTTTTTCAATCATGGTGAGGCAACGCGTTGGATCTTGCATGATGATAATGGGCAGCCGATCGGCAGGGTTGCCGCTTTTATTAACCGTCACAAGGCATTTACTTTTCCACAGCCAACTGGTGGAATGGGTTTTTTCGAATGTATAAATGATAAAAAAGCCGCAAATACCCTTTTCGATGTAGCCCGTGACTGGCTATCCGAACGCGGGATGCTGGCTATGGATGGCCCGATCAATTTCGGGGAAAACGATGTTAACTGGGGGCTGTTGGTCGATGGTTTTACCCATCCCGGGTTGGGTATGAATTATAATCCTCCTTATTACCGGGAGTTTTTTGAGTTTTACGGTTTTCAGTTCTACTTTGAACAGGTCTCCAACCATCTTGACCTGACCAAACCATTTCCTGAAAGGTTCTGGAAAATTGCAGAATGGGCAATGAAAAAGCCGGAGCTGAGTTTCCGGCATGTGACTTTTGATAAAACTGGGATGTTCATCCGGCACATGAAGGAAATTTACGATGATGCCTGGAAATTCCATGAAAGCTTTACCCCGATGGATGAAGCAACTCTTTTGAAGGGATTACAAAAAGCAAAATCCTTTGTCGATCCTGAGATGATCTGGTTTGCTTATTATAATGAAGAACCGGTGGCATTTCTGATTATGTTCCCCGACGTAAACCAGATCATCAAGCATCTGAATGGGAAATTGGATCTCTGGAATAAATTGAAGTTCCTGTGGCTCAAATCGCGCAAAACCATTACCCGCGCCCGTATCGTTATCATGGGGGTGAAACCCAGATTTCAGCGTTTTGGCGTTGAATCGGGGATCTTCTGGCACCTGAATGAAAAGATGAAAAAGAAACCGCATATCACCGAACTTGAACTTTCATGGGTAGGCGATTTCAATCCCAAAATGCGCGCGTTACATGAGTCTGTGGGCGCAGTTTTTGCCAAACGACATATAACCTACCGGAAATTATTCTCCTCCGGCAGAGAATTCCGGCGATCCAACATCATTCCTGTTGATACAAAGGAAAAGGCCATGCGTGACAAACCCATGTTATTATGATTAATTTTCCCCAAATTATTTGGATAGTTAGATTTTAATAATATTTTTGCCTGTTCAAAAGCAACTAATATTCATAATTTTGTATCTTTGTAAGTAAAATAACCTTTTGTCTAACTTAAACCCAAGAACAATGAAAAAAATTTTACTAATTGTAATGGCCCTGACTATTGGCTTGAGTGTGGTAGCACAGCGAAAGTCATACCAGATCGGGACAACCAAATACACAGCTCCACGGATGAAAAAAGCAATTGATGGTGATATGATTGGCGTGAAACCTGTGAATTCAACAGTTACCACCAGAGAGATAACAGATGATCCAATCATCATGACAACAAAGTATGACCTTCAGTCCAATTCTTCTACCCGCAACCATTTATATAAATATGCAGACGGAACAATGGCCGGAGTAGCAACCATGTCTCATCTTGACGATTTCACAGATCGCGGGACAGGTTACAATTATTTTGACGGTACATCATGGGGTACTGCGCCTGCTACACGAATTGAAGGTATAAGAACCGGTTGGGGGAACTATGCTCCCTGCGGCCCGAATGGTGAAATAGTTGTTTCTCACATCAGCGGCACAGCAGCACTTGTTATTTGCAAGCGTACTACCAAAGGTACCGGTGCATGGGTTGAGACACAACTCCCCGGACCTTCAGGCGGCCCGGGAATGCTTTGGCCACGTCTTGTCAGTAGTGGTGTTGATCACAATACGATCCACATTATTTCATTGACAGCTCCGGTAGCCAACGGTGGCGCTGTTTACGAGGGTCTCGATGGTGCATTGCTATACAACCGTTCACTCAATGGTGGTGATACATGGGAAGGATGGCAAATGCTTCCGGAAATGACCTCCGCCGAATATCTGGCTTTCCCTGCCGATGCCTATGCTTTTGCAGAGCCTCGTGGTGATACGATTGCCTTTGCCTATGGTGATAGTTGGATTGACCTGGTTATCATGAAATCTACCGATAATGGGGCAAACTGGAATAAGATAATAATATGGCCATGCCCTTATAATAAATGGGCAGGCGGTGACACCACCGGTAACTTCTATGCTCCCGACGGCAATCTGGCTCTGACCCTTGATAAACATGGTAAAGCTCATTTGTCAACCGGTTTGGAGAACGTCTATGGAGATGAAGCCGGATTAACATACTGGACAATCAACCAGGATGGTTTGCTTTATTGGAATGAAAACATGAATACCTGGCCGGAAGTTTTGGATATCACTGAATTGGAAGCTAACGGCAATATAATTGGTTGGTGCCCGGATACCACGGTAGTTTACAATCCTATTTCCGATTTTGCTTATTGGTATTGCTCGATGAGCAGTATGCCGACCATCGTTGCTGACGAGAATGACAACATCTTTGTTGTGTGGGCGAGTATTACCAATGCCCGTGATATTAATAACTACATGATGCGCCACCTGATTGCCCGGGCTTCTACCACCGGAGGTCAATCATGGCATGAAACCCTGCTTGATATCACCGGCGCTTTCCAGTACGATTTTAATGAATGTGTTTACCCGAATGCTGCACCTTTCAGTTATGATGATTATTTATATGTTCTCTTCCAAAGTGACATTGAAGCAAGTTCATATTGGAAATTACAAGGATCCGGCCAGGGTCAGATGGATATTACTGTAAATGATATTGTTGTAATGAAAACCAGTAAAGAAGCTATCATTAATCCTGGTGTTGGAATTGAAGTACCTGGAAAAGATGCTTTTAGTGTTTCTCAAAATATACCAAACCCATTTCATGGCAACTCCATCATTAATGTCAACCTGGAAAATAGTGCCAACCTCTCACTGGCTGTTTACTCCGTTATTGGTCAGAAAGTTATGAACATCAACAAAGGATCGGTTAATCCGGGCGCTTACCAGTTTATTGTTGATGGTTCCCAACTTCAACCCGGTGTATATTTTTACACAGTTAATGTAAACAAGGAATCGGTTACCAAAAAGATGATAGTGAGGTAATCATATTTCAATCCTTTTAAAAAAAGCAGCCATTTCTTTAACATGGTTGCTTTTTTTATTTATATTTGTTGCGAGTTAATTGTTGTTCAATCAAAAACCAAAAAACATGAAAAAAATCTTACTTTTAAGTTTCGGTTTCGTTTTGAGTATTTCTGTCCTTGCACAGGGCATTCACCTTAAAAAGGGCATTCCAACTGCAAAACGGATCACGGAAAAAATGGTAGCTATTGATCCCTTAAAGGCATCGGGAGGGACTGTTGTGACCCCAACCCCTTCAAATACAAAAGCTACAAACGCCGTTAACGTTATTACTATCGGAACATCCGCGAATGCATACGGCTATGGCTATAACGGTGGCCAGAAGACAATGGTTTGGGCAGATGATACCCTTGGAGTTCTTATCAACCTGCACCGTATGGGTCCTGGCACTGAGCCTCCCGGTCTTTCCGGATATCTTGCTGTTGACAAAGGTATCAACCAGGGTATGACAGCAGGCGACTGGACACTCAACTACCAGGTTGTTGCATCAAACCTTAACAACGGTGGTACTTATTTCCTGGATGCAAACCGTTATCCGCAGGGAGTATTGTATAATCCACCCGGTAATACCAATGTGAACAATACTTATATTCATTTTTTCTGTCCTAATCTTTCTAATGTTACAAACACATGGGGCGGTTATACCTATGGCGTTTGTAATTGGGCCGATCAAGCCGACTCAACCAAGCATCTGGATTGGTACTCTTCTCCTCCTTCCCAATACATTCCCGATGGTATGATACTAACACACAAAGGTGTTTCTGTTGTTACAGATCTTGACAGAAACTGGGAAAGTGGCTCCGGAGTTTATATGGGAGATATTATTATGAATCGTGGAGTATGGGACGATGTGGCAAAGGATTTTGTTTATGACCAGTTCCTTGTTCCTTTAGCGACCCTTGATAATATGTGGCCGGCCAATAACAGAGTTGCAGCCAGCCCCGATGGAAATGATTTGTGGATGGTTACTTTGGCAAACAATGGCGCCACTACTCCTGTGGGCGGTTGGCTCAGTTATTACCCCATACTGCATAAATCAAATGACGGCGGAGTAACCTGGAGCGACCCGATTGCTGTCCAGCTTGATGGTCCTGACGGTATCGACGGAATTAAAAATGCTCTCAGCGATTATCGTCTTACACAGCTTTATGGCTCTCTGCCAAACCGCGACGATGTTCCTTATACCACGGCCTTTGACTGCGACATTGTTGTTGATAAATGGAGCAATCCACATATTGGCGTTGTTGTTGGCATTAATCCCGAAGTGGACTATAACATTGGCACAGGAGATAGCAACTTGACAGTGTTTGATATCTATTCCGTGGATGGTGGCAACACCTGGCAGGCTCAGAAAATGGGAACCCTGCAAACTTTCCGCGGTACTTTTGGCACTCTTACCGAAGACAACCGTACAAACATTGCCATAAATGAACTTGGCGACCATGTGTTTCTTACCTGGCTCGATACTCATTCACCTGGTGCTGTCGACAATATCGAACCTGATGTGTTTGCCCGTGGATTTAACCTCCTCAACAACAAAATTACCAGCAATGCCGGCGATGATAACAGCGATAACGTTACTTTTCTTTCAGATGTCTATCAGCAGGCTTATTTTGAATGTACATCATATTATGTATTCTCAATAGCCGGCGACGGACACACTATTCCAATAGTCACTCAACTATTGACTGATCTTGATGATACCAAGCCGGTTACCTTCAAGTATATTTCTGACTTTTCCTATATGCCGGACGATTATACCATTGAAAGTACCAATCCTCCGTTCCCCGTTGGTATCGATAATAATAAGAAAGAGATGGTTCTGAATGCCCAGATCTTCCCAAATCCGGTACACGGAATTGGGACACTGACCATAAATCTGAAACAGAGTGGAAACCTGAGTATCGATATTACCAATATGATTGGCCAGAAGGTAATGTCGTTCGAAAAGGGCTTTGTAAACGCCGGTTTACAGCAGTTTACGGTTGATGCAAGCGGATTACAGGCAGGTGTTTACTTTTACACCATTAAACTGAACGACCAGAAATACACAAACAAAATGGTTGTTGAATAATCATGACTTTTACTTTATAATGAAAAACCCCGGCAAACACCGGGGTTTTTTTGTGTCAACGAAAAATGACCTACAACCTTTGTCCAAGCTCTCTCCAGCCTTTCTTCAGATAGGCATCGGATTAGCTACGGATAAGGATCGGATAAGCAATAAGCTTCTTCAACATTATTGATACCCGGAAATAAGAAGATTAAACAAAGAAGCTTTAAAAAAAACCTGAAATGGTAACAGGGTTTTTTAAAATAATGTATGTTTGTACTTATTATATAAATAGAGTAAAACCAAAATCCAGTGATTATGAAAAAATTTACCCTTTTAATGGTGGCCATTTGCATCACAATTGCATGCATGGCACAACTAAAGCCGTTCCATCCAAGAGTAAAGAACAACACCAAAGCAATCCGTCCATCCAAAATGTTTAAGAATGAGGATATCCTGGGTGTCAAACCATCGAATCCTCTTGTAGCAACCCAGGTCTTAGCACTGGATCCATCTACTATGATGACCCGGTATGACCTCCAATCCAACTCCTCAAACCAGAACCGGATACGCTACTATGAGGATGGAACCATAGGTGTAACAGCTAACTTCAGGACCACCGACAATGATAATACACGTGGAACCGGCTATAATTATTTTAATGGAACAGCCTGGGCTCCAAAACCAACAACCAGGATTGAAGCTACAAAAGCCGGTTGGCCATCTTATACCCAATTCGGTCCTACGGGTGAAATCGTTGTATCACACCATATGACGGCCGGCCTCTATATTTATACCCGTCCTGTAAAAGGCACAGGGACCTGGAATGAAAGCATATTACCCGGCCCGCCGGAGGCGGTAGATATTTCATGGCCCCGGGTGGTTACCAATGGTCCGAATCATACAAATATCCATATCATAGCCGACACTTATCCACCCTATAATGGTATGCCAAGCGCTTTGCTTTATTACCGTTCGACCGATGGAGGTGTTTCATGGGATATCCAGAATCTGCAGATCGATGGTCTGACTTCGGCGGAATATCTTACCATCCCTGCAGATACCTATACATGGGCAGACCCAAGGGGCGATACCCTTTGTTTCACGGTTGGCGACAGCTGGCTCGACCAGATTATCGTCAAGTCGACCGATAACGGTTTAAATTGGACCATAACCAAAATATGGTCAAATCCATATCCGAAATGGGCTGGCGGAACTACCACCGATATGTTTTATTGTCCAGATGGTTACAGCGCTATAGCGTTGGACAATAATGGCAAGGCTCATGTCACCTTTGGATTACAATATGTTTATGGGGACGATGCCGGCTTACAATATTGGACACCCTTAAACGATGGATTAATATATTGGAATGAGGATATGCCCGAGATCACCACTCTGGATCCAACGTTATTGCCCGACAACCAATATATCGGATGGCTGCAGGATACAATGGTATTTTATCAACCTGATACAGAACTTGCTTTCTACTATTCCTCATTAAGTTCCATGCCCACAATGGTTGTCGACAATAATGATAAGGTATTTGCTATCTGGTCGGGAGTTACAACATACCGCGATCCAAATAATTTTATGCTCAGGCACCTCTATGCAAGAGGATCCCTGAACGGAGGTTCAACATGGAGAGATACCATTGTTGACCTGACCAGTGATTTTGATTACCACTTTGAAGAATGTGTATTCCCTACTGTTTCTCCAACTTGCAGCAACGATACTATCTTTATTATCTTCCAGAGTGATCCCGAAGCAGGTTCAGCCAATAAGGGAGCAGCGCAAGGACAATCTTCTCCGACCGATAATGAAATCCGTTTCCTGAAACCAAATAAAAACCAAATTTTGCAGGTTGGAGTCGGGATTGAAGATCCGGGAAATAAAGTCAACTTCTCGGTATCCCAGAATGTGCCAAATCCCTTCAGTGATAATACCCGGATCACCGTCAGTCTCGATAAACCGGCTACACTTACCGTTGAGGTTTGGTCTTTGCTTGGAAAGAAAGTTATGGAGATTAACAAAGGAGCGATTAATCCCGGTTCTCATCAATATATACTTGACGGATCTCGTTTAATCCCGGGCATATATTTTTATACAGTCAGGGTAAATGGACAAACGGTTACGAAAAAAATGATGGTAGAGTAACTACTTGATCTTTTTAACTTGAACTAAGTCAACTCATACAAAACCCTGTGGGAAACTACAGGGTTTTTTTATCTTTGTGACCGGAGATCAAACAGCATGCTTGGAAAAGAGATAAAATACCTTGTTGGGAAGGAGATCAGGCTCGAGCTAAAGCAAAAATACGTTATCAACGGAATCCTGCTCTACCTTATGTCGACAATTTTTGTGACTTACCTGGCATTTGAAGATATTATTTCGGTTGAGACCTGGAACTCACTTTTCTGGATCATTCTTCTTTTTGTAGCTGTGAATGGGATATCTAAGAGTTTTGCCCAGGAAAGTCCGGCACGTCACCTTTACTATTATACACTTGCCAGCCCGCAATCCATAGTCCTTTCCAAAATCCTGTATAATCTTTTGTTGATGACCATACTTTCGGCTCTTGCATTCCTCTTTTTTATGCTGTTAATGGGAAACATGGTTGTAAATATGCCGCTTTTCCTTCTGGCGTTATTATTGGGGAGTTTGGGTTTATCTTCTATTCTTACCATGGTTGCGGCAATTGCCTCCCGGGCAAGTCAGAATTTTTCTCTGATGGCTATCTTAAGTTTTCCGATCGTACTCCCGTTGCTGGCTACCCTAATGAAAGTGTCGTCGACTGCACTCAGAAATCTTGAATGGTCAGGAAATACAGGCTTTATCGTGATCCTGCTCACTATCAATGGCGCGGTAATAATGTTGGCATATTTATTATTTCCGTACCTTTGGCGCGATTGATTTTTTGTAGAGACGTATCGTAATGCGTCTCTACAAAAAATTGCGCCAAACGAATAAAAATGAAATGAAAAAATATTGGTGGAAATATTTATCCGGAATCCTGTTGTTGTATGCCGTCATATTCGGATTCATTGTTGATGTTCCGGATACCATGATTGAACAAACAATGCGAAACCTTTTCTTTCACGTTGGTATGTGGTTCGGAATGTTTGCCATGTTGTTTACCGGATTCATTTATAGCCTCCGGTACCTGAGAAAATTTGATGAAAAGGAGGATGTTGTTGCCATGGAAGCCGTTAATGTAGGTATGATGTTCGGTTTCTTGGGAATTTTCACAGGAATGATATGGGCCAGTTTTACCTGGGGTACTCCCTGGGTGAAAGATCCTAAACTGAACGGCGCTGCGGTCGGCTTATTTATTTATTTAGCCTACCTGATCCTCCGTGGGTCTATCGAAGATGTCCACAAAAGAGCAAAAGTTTCGGCTGTCTATAATATTTTCGCTTTTATTCTCTGGATAGTATTTGTACTCATTCTCCCCCGGGTTTCAGGTGCGGGACTTCATCCTGCCACCGGTAATGATGTGACCCCGGTATTACCCATGCATATGGACTCAGGCATGCGTACCGTGTTCTATCCTGCTATGATCGGTTGGATTTTATTAGGGTGCTGGATATTACAACTGCGAATCCGAATCCGGAGAATAAAATCCAAATTTAATGACCTATTGACTTAATGACCTAATGACTTAATTTTATGGAATTATTCGGTAAAATATATGTAGTTGTAGCCGTTCTGGCCGTAATCCTTGTCGGGATATTCGTTTATCTGTACTTCCTCGACAGGAAAGTAAGGAAGCTTGAAGAAGAGCTTGAAGATAAAAAATCGCAACAGAAAAAATGAAAACCATCCATATAATCATTATCCTTGTAATTGTAGCAGTAATTGCAGTCGTTGTTACTACAATGTCGGATTCGAGTACATATTCCAATTTTGCCGAAGCAGCAAGAAAACCGGGGAAGGAATTTCACATCATCGGAAAACTTGATCGTTCCAAACCTTTGGAATATGATGCTATAAAAAATGCCAATCAGTTCTCGTTTTATATTGTAGATGAACAAGGCCTTGAAAGAAAGGTGATCTATAACAATGCCAAGCCGCAAGACTTTGAAAAATCGGAAAAGGTAGTCATCATTGGCTCAATGAAGGGTGAAGATTTCGTAGCTAAAAGTCTTCTACTGAAGTGTCCGTCGAAATACAATGACCAGAAAAGCCCGGCAAAGTTTCAGGATAAATCATTTGGGGCTAATTAATCATTGAGATTGGATTATTATATCACAGTTTTTATCAACTGTCATTAGTCAATAGTCATTAGTCATAGGTATTGTTTTCTACAATTCATGGTTTCGGTATTAATTAATGCTTCTTAACGCAAACCAATGACTAATGGCTAATGTCCAATGACCAATGACCTATAACCAATGTCCTATAAGTCCTTGGCTCATTTCATTTCATCGCTGGAATCTGCCGGAGAACTGGTTCGCATCAAAGCCCCGGTATCGCCAAGGCTTGAAATAACGGAGATTGCTGACCGGATGGTAAAACATGGGGGACCTGCATTACTTTTTGAAAATACCGGGACAGAATTTCCGCTTCTGATAAATGCTTTTGCCTCAGACAGAAGGATATGCCTGGCTTTTGGAGTCGACAGACTTGAAGAAATTGGCGACAACCTTGCTGCAATTACAAAAGAATTACTCTGGCCCAAAGACAGCTTTCTTGGGAAGATTAAAGTTCTGCCAGCATTACAGAGACTTAGTTCATGGATACCTAAAGTTGTACATGGGAAAGGTGCCTGCCAGGAAGTTATTATGGATATTCCCGATCTGACACGACTTCCAATACTTACCTGTTGGCCGACCGATGGTGGACCCTTTATTACACTCCCGGCGGTTCATACGAAAGATCCGTTATCCGGAATAAGAAATCTGGGAATGTACAGGATGCAGGTTTTTGGCCCTGATCTGACAGGTATGCACTGGCATCTTCATAAAGGATCAGCAACCCATTTCAATAAATACAAAGAGCTAAAGAGACGGATGCCGGTAACTGTGACACTTGGCGGAGATCCGGTATATACCTATGCAGCAACAGCCCCGTTGCCTGAGAATATCGATGAGTATTTATTTGCCGGATTTCTCAGAAAGAAAAAAGTAGAGCTAATAAAATGTCTTACAAACGATCTTGAGGTTCCATCCGATGTTGATTTTGTTATTGAAGGATATGTAAATCCACTGGAAGAATTCATCCTTGAAGGTCCATTCGGTGATCATACCGGTTTTTATTCCCTTGCGGATTATTTTCCCCGGTTCCATGTCACCTGCATCACACATCGCAGGCATGCTATATATCCGGCCACGATTGTAGGAATCCCTCCCATGGAAGACGGATGGATTGGTAAAGCAACAGAGAAGATATTTTTGATGCCACTCAAAATGACGGTCGCCCAGGAACTGGAAAATATTCACATGCCCATGGAGGGGGTATTTCATAACATTGTTATTGCATCTATCAGAAAACAATATCCGGGTCAGGCGCTTAAAGTTATGAACTCCCTTTGGGGAGCCGGCCAGATGATGTTCAACAAGATCCTTGCTGTTCTGGATCCAGGTATCGAACTGACGGATTATAAGGCGGTTGCCAGGCAAATTTCAGAAAGAGTAATCCCTTCATCAGATATTCATTTTATTCGTGGTCCGGTCGATATTCTGGATCATTCAAGCGATCAATATGCTTTTGGCAGTAAGGTTGGTATTGATGCAACTTCCAAACTGGCTGGAGAAAAAGGTGCATCCAAAAATATTCCGGAACCATTCTGCGACGGACAGGAAATACAAACAGAATTCCCGGAGATAAAAAATATAAATTCGGCTTTACTTACCGAAGGGATATCTGTTGTTATTCTTTCAATTTTAAAAAGCCGGAAACATCATATCCAAAGTCTGGTCACAAAAGTACTTCAGAACGGATGGATAAAAAATGTAAAATTTATAGTGTTTGTAGATTCTCTTGTCGATGTAACACATGTTTCTGACGTGGTATGGATTACAGCTAACAATATCGACCCTGTAAGGGATTGCAATTTTATAAAACAGGAAAATGAAGAAATTTATCCTTCCATGATCATCGATGGTACCAGGAAGACAAAAAAATTAGATGATTTTGAACGCGAATGGCCAAATGTCATTGTTATGGACGACGTTACAATAACCAGAATTGATTTAAACTGGGCTTCCTATGGATTAGGCGCATTCATACCCTCTCCAGCCGGTAGATTTAAATCATTGAAAATCAATGATGACGCCATGACATCTTAGTTTTTAAAAATAATCTTATAAAAAAGTTTATACCTTTGACGGTTAAATTTTTCTGATTGAAACAAACCTTACACCTGGTCGTTTTTTCCTGTATGTTTTTTTTCCCATTCATTACCATTGGGCAGATAACGGCTATTACAGGTAAGGTCATAAATGAGAACACTTCCGAGCCACTACCTTTTGTAAATATCGGGATCATGGACCAACCGATCGGAACCTTTTCCGACAGCAATGGTTCTTACAAGCTCGAGCTTCCGAAAGGAACGTACATGTTAATGATTTCATGCATCGGGTATGATAAACAACAAAAACCTATCGTTCTGGACGGGAAAAAAGAGCATATAGTAAATTTTATTTTATCACCTACTGTCCAGGAACTGAGCACAGTGGTTGTTTCAGGCTCGAAATATGAGCAGAAGCTGGAAGAATCAATAGCATCTATTGAGGTTTTAAAGACTTCCTCTATTCATATATCCAATCCTACAAGCATCGATAAAGCAATCGATAAAATCCCGGGGATTACAATTGTTGATAACGATCCCCAAATTCGAGGCGGTAGCGGTTTTAGTTCCGGACTTGGCAGCAGGGTTATGGTGATGGTTGACGATATGCCCATTCTTCGGGGAGACGCGGGAAGACCTGACTGGGGGTTTTTACCGGTAGATGACGTCGATCAAATCGAGGTTGTAAAAGGAGCCGCTTCCGTTGTTTACGGTTCATCGGCAATTACAGGGATTATCAATATCCGGACCGCTTATCCCAAGGATGACCCGGAAACAAAAATCAATACCTTCCTGGGAGTATATAGTAAACCCTCCCGGCTTTATACTACTCCATGGACGGGGATGAATCCACTTATCTACGGAATATCTGTTTCACACCTGCAAAAAGTTAACAATATAGACTTTGGAATCGGGGCAAATTATTATCAGGATCAGGGATATATTGGTGGCACACCAGAAGTACTTGCCGATACTGGTTTTAACAAGGGAGAATTTGAACGAAGAGCGAAAATTTACTTCAATACACGGGTAAGAAACCGGAAGATTGACGGCTTAACTTATGGCATCAACGGTAATTTCATGTACAGCGAGAATGCTCAAACTTTCTTCTGGTATGATGCCGATACCAATATTTACCGTTCTTACCCCGGAGCTTTATCACATTTTAAACAGTTCAGCTTTTACGTGGATCCTTACATTAAGTATTTTAATAAAAACGGGAACAGTCACAGCCTGAGAAACCGGATTTATTATGGAAACACCGATGCAAACAACAACCAATCGAACATGTATGTTACCATATTTAACGAATATCAGCATACGCATAAATTCGCAAAACTTGGTGATATGATTATGGTAGTTGGCATCATGAATGCTTATTCACATTCTTATGGACAAGTATTTTCAGGGAAACTTGCTCCCGACGGAACGACAACTCTGAATGAATCCGGTGAATATAATTCTGAAAATTTAGCAGTCTATGTACAGTTCGAGAAAAAGTTTTTCAAGCGACTCACGATCCTTCTTGGAGGTCGTTGGGAATATTATCAGATAGCTGATAATTCGGAAAACAAACCAATTTTCAGGGCCGGGGTAAATTTTCAGGCTACACGTGGAACTTTCATACGGGCTTCGGTCGGACAGGGTTACCGTGCACCAACTATCGGGGAGAGATATATAACTACAAATTCAGGAGGCTTTGGATTTTATCCTAATCCTGATCTGATTTCCGAAATGAGTTTATCCTATGAGATTGGTTGTAAACAATTGTTCAAGATCGGAAAGTTTACTGGAATGGTCGACATTTCCGGATTTCTTGAAAATTATGACCACTATATAGAATTTAACTTCGGAATTTGGGGTAATGCAGTACTTTCAAAAAGTATAGGATTTAAATTCCTGAATACAGGACCGGCACGAATATATGGGATAGACTTTACATTTGCCGGTGAAGGTAAAATCTTTAGAAATTTTGATTTGGCGGTTCTTCTGGGTTATACTTATTCCGTTCCAAAAGCGCTTGATCCAGACTATATCTATTACGAAAATTTTGAATCTTCAACACAGAAAATGCGATATTATTCTTATAGTTCCACCTCTTCCGATACCAGCGGTTATATTCTGAAGTATCGCATGCAACAATTAGCTAAAACTGATCTGCAGGTTACTTTCAAAAAGAAACTCTCTGCCGGAATTAGCGGACGGTATTACGGATTCATGAAGAATATTGATATTTTCTTATACCAGTTGGACCAGCCAAATGCCATGCATTCGGGGATAACCAAATACCGGGAAGAACATAATAATGGAAACTTTATTGTCGATTTCCGGGTATGCTATATGTTAAAAGATTTCAAGTTTTCTGTATTGATCAACAACATTTTCAATACGGAATATTCACTCCGGCCTATTACAATAGAATCTCCGCGAACAACCTCCATTCAGGTTATTTTGTCTATATAATTATAACAATATAAGTATTATCTAAAAATCTTGAAACATGAAAAAATTAATAACCCTTGTGCTTTTAGTTCTGGTCAGTGTAGCCGGGCATAGTCAATCCACTCTTCCAAACGGTGATTTTGAAGATTGGTATTTTGCTTCTCACCCGACCCATCCTCAAGGTGGATGGTATGAACCGGACGGTGGTTTTTTTAAAACGTTGAATATCCTCGATACCATTCCAACACCTCCCGGTTTAACCTGTTACCCCACCGATTCGGTTCATAGCGGTGATTCGGCAGTCCGTGTGGTTACCCGGGAAATACAAGTGTTGCAAATAATAATTCCTGGTGTTGTCGGGACCATTAAGATCAACTGGGCAACGAGTGGGGCTATACTTGGTTCTCCCTATATCTGGTCGACCAAACCGGTGCGTTTCCAGGGATATTATATGTCATTTCCGTTAAACAACGATTCTTCGGCAGCGGTGATTTTATTATCAAAATGGAATAGCAGTTCAAAGAAAAGAGACACCGTTGCATATAACCGTCTGGTATTCAAAGGAACAGTGAGCACGTACACTATGTTTGATACTGCAATAACTTACTTTGACCAAACCACCATGCCTGATTCAATCACGGTTTTGTTGTTATCCTGCGCAGGATTTAATGCCGTTAATATGATGGGAAGTGTTGGACAGGTCGGAAGTCAGGCGTATTATGATGATGTTACCCTAACGAATATTTCAGGTATTGACTATCAATTAATGCCGGATGTTGCGGTTAAGATGTACCCTAATCCTGCAAAGGAGTCCATGGCGGTTGAGTTAAGCAAACAAGTAAAGAATGGAGCGTTTGAGGTCTTTACGATAGATGGTAAACTGATTTTGACATTTGGGATTACGGGCATAAAAAGCATAATACCGGTGAATTCTTTGAGCAACGGCACTTATTTCTTTAAACTGAAGGATGGAAAACAGATCGTAAATTCTGGTTCCTTTGTTGTTCAAAGATAAAATCGGGGAGATAATTTTATGATCAAAGTTAAGACCTCACAGATGGCGATGAATCTCGAGGATAAATTCGGGGCCCATAATTACCATCCGCTGCCGGTAGTGCTTGCCAAGGGGAAAGGTGTATTCATGTGGGATGTTGAAGGAACGCGTTATTATGACTTCTTATCTGCATATTCGGCCGTTAACCAGGGACATTGTCACCCGAAAATCACTGCCGCTCTCATTGAACAGTCACAGACACTTGAACTCACTTCCCGCGCTTTTTATAATGATGTGCTGGGGACTTATGAAAAATTCATTACTGAATATTTCGGATACCAACGTGTATTACCAATGAATACGGGGGCGGAAGGAGATGAAACTGCTTTGAAACTTACACGGAAATGGGCATACAAAGTAAAAGGAATACCCGAAAATAAAGCAAAGATCATCTGTTGTGAAAATAACTTTCACGGACGTACCATTACGGTAGTTTCAATGTCGACCGATCCGGTTGCCCGCAAGGATTTCGGGCCTTTCACACCGGGATTTATCATAATTCCGTACAATGATCAGAATGCTCTTGCAAAAGCTTTGGAAGACCCGGATGTGGCAGGTTTTCTTGTCGAGCCTATACAAGGTGAAGCAGGGGTTTATGTGCCTGACGAAGGATACTTAAAGATAGCCTTTGACATGTGCAAATCAAAAAACGTTCTATTCATTGCAGATGAAGTGCAAACGGGGATAGCAAGGACCGGAAAACTTTTAGCCTGCGACTGGGAGGGAATTAAACCCGATGTGCTCATTCTTGGTAAGGCCCTTTCCGGTGGCGTTTATCCCATTTCTGCCGTATTGGCTGATGATCCGGTCATGATGGTCATCCTTCCGGGTGAACATGGATCGACTTTTGGTGGGAATCCGATTGCCGGAAAAGTAGCCATTGCAGCGCTGGAGGTGGTAAGAGACGAAAGACTTGCAGAAAACGCGTTGAAGATGGGAAACATCTTCAGGGAAGCATT
>Ga0172371_10002971_pt1 | contig 26549 bp, 23 predicted proteins | sample Lak12m_FD_114543 | JGI IMG/M metagenome (GOLD analysis project Ga0172371, IMG submission 114543) | Freshwater microbial communities from Kabuno Bay, South-Kivu, Congo - kab_022012_12m | ecosystem: Environmental > Aquatic > Freshwater > Lake | place: Democratic Republic of the Congo: South-Kivu... | reverse complement strand
GTGGTGAGGTTCATCTCGTGGTAGGAGTTTTCACTGCTGGCAAAGTGACAACCGGCGCAGGCTTGCGCGCCTTCATACCAAACGCCGTTTTGAGTGAAGAGCGGCAAAATGTCCGCCTCAAAATTCGCCTGATACGTTCCTTCATCGTAACCGGTATAACTGAAAGAGTCGCTTTCTGGCGCGCCTGCTTCTACCCACGCGCTGATTAAATCCACCGCTTTCGCGGCTTCGCCTGGAATGCCCGCGCCGGAATTGGCAGAATCTTGCGGCTGATGTTCCACCGCTTCAGGCGCTGCAGTGGCGCTTGGCGTCACTACAGGCGTGGCAAAAGGCGGCATCGTTGGGCTTCCGCCGCTGCACGCAGCGAGCAAGGCAGCTCCAAGCAAAATTGCGCCTATTGTCGTGGACAAAAACGCTTTCTTCTTGATTTTCATCCTTCTCATTCTCCTTGTGAGTTTTTTCCCGCGTTAAACGTTTTTAATCGCAAAGAACACGCGGCAAAAAAAGTAGGCGCTTGCCTGTGCTTTTTGCCGTATAACATTTGCTCTCTGCTTTTGGGTAAAATGGATACTGATAAAAACGTAAAGGGCGCGGCTTGACTTAAAGGATTATAGTAGTAAAATACCGATAATTCAAGCCCTATTTATCGGTTTACATTATCTCAACATACTGACACATTCTTATTTTATCGGTGCCTGACGGAGCGTTTGGTTGCGCGCAAGACACAACCAATCGCGCGCGGGTTTTTTTTTGCCCCGCGTAAGCTTTTGGCTATTGGCGTTGTTTTTTAAACGCATACACTTTGTTCAAGAGGAGAGAGAGCATGATGCATTTTGTCGTTGTGGGCGCGTTGGTGCTAGTGTCCACGTTTCTCACTTACTTTGGATTGACCTCGCTGGGTTTGATGCCCGTGCAAGCGAGCGCGCAATCTATTCCGGTAGATTGGATGTGGAACTGGCAGGTCATCGCCATGTCTTTCTTTTTTTCGCTGATTGTCGTTCCCATGATTTACAGCTTTGTGGTTTTCCGCAGAAAACCCGGGGATGATACAGATGCGGAACACATTGAAGGGCATACCCAGTTGGAACTCACCTGGACGATTCTGCCGCTCTTCGTGGTGGCTGCTTTTGCCTACATGGGTTCATTTACCCTGTCGGAAACATTGCGCGCAGACCCAAGCGCAATGGTCATCAACGTGACTGCGCGTCAATTTGCATGGTCATTTGAATACCCCGAATACGGCATCGTCAGCGATAAACTCTATCTTCCGTACAATCGTCAAGTTCTATTGAAGATGAATTCAAAAGATGTAATTCATTCTTTTTGGGTGCCAGAGTTTCGTGTTAAACAGGATATTGTGCCCGGTCAAACAACAACCTACCGCATTACGCCTTATTTGGTGGGCGAATATAAAGTGCGCTGCGCTGAAATTTGCGGGTCGAATCATTCCTACATGGAAGCGCCGGTCATCGTTCAAGAAGTTGCCGCGTTTGACGCTTGGGTCGCCGAGCAAGTAGCGCTTGCCGCCGTGGATTCGCCCGAAGGATTGGGCGCGCAGTTGGTTACAGCCAATGGTTGCATTGGGTGTCATTCAGTGACTGCCACGCCGTTGCCCAGCGCGCCGACTTGGTTCAATTTGTTTGGCGAAGAAGTTGAACTTGCGGATGGCTCGGAAGTGATCGCAGACGAAGCCTACTTGCGCGAATCGATTCTTGAACCAAAAGCAAAAGAAGTTAAAGGATACTCACCGACCATCATGCCTGCTTTCAACCTGACGGACGATGAAATAACCAATATTATCGCTTACATCAAAAGCCTTAAGTAATTTGGCGGAGGAAACATAATGAAAAAAATTGTATCTTCAGCGCTGGCGCGCGGTTTATTTTGGCAGTTTGTCACCATGCTGATTGGCATGGGGCTGGTTACCGCGATTCGCGCCATTATGGGGTTGAGCGTTACCGCTGCCCCGTTCTTCTTTACCGAACCTGCTTGGGTTTTCGGTGGATTTATCAGCTCAATCGGGTTTCTTGTTGGCAGCGGCGTTACATCGGATTGGATTCAGTGGATGCGCGGCATAGATACGCCCGAAGAGCATGAAGACCATCACGCCGGATGGGAAAAATACATCAACGTCTCGCTGGACCATAAAGTCATCGGCATTCAGTACACCGTCACCGCGCTGGCTTTGTTGAGCATTGGCGGGCTGTTTGCGTTGATTTTCCGCGCCGAGCTGGCGGCTTCTGGCTTGCAATTCCTCACGCAGGAATTCAAATTGTTCGAGCAAAACGGCTTGCAATGGTACAACTCGCTCATGTCTTTGCATGGCATGATTATGATTGTCTCCATTCTGCTTGGCTCTGCCGGCTACATTAACTACGTTGTGCCGCTGCTATTAGGCGCGCAGGACATGGCTTTCCCTCGCGTGAACGCCTTTGGATATTGGATTTCCGTCCCCGCTTCTGTGTTGTTGGTGATGAGCGCCTTTTTAGGCGGCGTTCCTACCGGTTGGACGGGCTATCCGCCTCTTTCGGCGCAAGCCCCGCTTGGAATGCAATTCTTTTTCTTGGGCGTATTTGTGGCGGGCTGGTCTTCCATTCTTGGCGCGTTGAATAACATTGTTACCGTTGTGCGGATGCGCGCCAAAGGCATGACAGCGTGGAAAATGCCGATTCTTGTTTGGGCTGCGGTTGCTACATCCATCATTGCCTTAACCGCCACGCAGTTAATTGGTCTTTCCTTTCAAATGGTGATGTTCCAACGTTTGTTTGGAATGGGCTTTTTTGACCCCGCCAAAGGCGGCAACCCCATCCTCTTCCAACACCTATTTTGGTTCTACTCCCACCCGGCTGTGTATGTCTTCATTCTGCCCGGTTTAGGAGTCATCTCGGAACTTTTGCCCGTCTTTGTTCGCAAGCCGCTCTTTGGCTATCGCTGGATTGCCATGTCCTCTCTTGGCATTGCGTTGGTCGGCTTTCTTGTATGGGCGCATCACATGTTCACTTCCGGTATGAATGAATACCTGCGCGTGCCGTTTATGTACAGCACGCTGCTGGTCGCCATTCCTACGGGCGTAAAGTTTTTCTCGTGGGTGGCGACTCTTTGGAAGGGCAAGATTTCCTATGAAACCCCCATGCTGTTTGTGCTTGGCTCTATTGTGGTCTTTCTAATGGGCGGTCTTTCTGGTCCGCCGAACGCCACCGTTGCCACCGACTTGCACCTGCACGATACTTACTTTATCGTTGGACATTTCCACGATACCATCTTTGGAGGCTTTGTCTTCCCCTTCTTTGCCGCGCTGTATTTTTGGTTCCCCAAAGCCACCGGACGCCGCATGAACGAAACGCTTGGCAAGATTCACTTCTGGCTGATGACGCCCTCGTTCATCTTCTTAACGCTGACCATGATGCGCGTGGGCTTAATTGGAATGCGCCGCCGCATTGCGGACTACGACCCCGCGCTGGGCTTGGATGGCTATCATTTGGCGATGACCATTGCCGCCTTCCTTATCGCAACTTCCGTGCTGATTTTCTTCTACAACTTCTTTACCAGCCTCAAAAAAGGCGAAAAGGCGGAAGGCAACATTTGGCGTTCCCGTTCGCCCGAATGGCAGGTCATCTCGCCCATGCCCGCGCACAATTACGAAACTCCGTTTGAAGTTATCGGCGAGCCGTATGATTACGGTTTGAAAGACGCTGAATTCATTCGCTTTATAAAATAGGGGAGGGACTTAATATGACTCATTCAACCGATACCGCGTCCGCTTACAAACAAGGCGTGACCATCTTCATCTATCTTGGCGTACTCACCGCGTTGGAATTCTTTGTAGCGCTGGCGCTTGGCTCGGCTCCTATTATGGCGCTCATTGCGCTGGCGAAAGCCGGCTTGGTGATGTACTACTACATGCACATCTACAAACTCAACGCCGCATCCGCAGGCGATGAACATTCCTACGAGTACAAAACCGGCACCAATCGGCTTGGGCTTTGGCTTTTCCTGCTTTCCGATTCCTTCGTGTTTGCCGGTTTGCTGGTCTCGCGCTTCAACTTGCTTGGCATGACCCGCCCGCATTTGAATCAAACGCTTGGGTTAATTGTCACCGTTGTTTTGCTGGTCTCCTCCTTCTTTATGAACCGCGCCGAAGTCGCCATTGCGGGCGGAGACCGCAAAGCCTTCCGCAGCAACATCATCGTAACTCTTGTGTTGGGAATTGGCTTTATTGCGGGCGTGCTGGGCGTGGAATGGCCCAACGCCATCGCCGAGGGCGTCTCCGCTTCCAAAAATACCTACGGCGCGGTTTTCTTTATGATGACCGGTATGCACGCCTTTCACGTCCTGACCGGCATCATCTTCCTGCTGGTGGCGCTTCGTAACGGCGCAAAAGGCTTGTACGATGAAAAACATTACCCCGTAGAAGCCGCCGCTGTTTACTGGCATTTTGTGGACTTGGTTTGGATTTTCTTTTACCCCGCCTTGTACCTTATCGGTTCGTTGGCGTAACCCTTCAATTTCTGGTATAACTTAACAAAACGGGGCGACTTGATAAAAGTCGCCCCGTTTTGTTGTGTATAAATTTCTCTTGGTAAAGAATAACTTTCTCGCCCCGTCAGGAATTTCATTATGCCCCCTAAATCAATTTTTGTTAAACGCATTGCCGTTTCCATGCTCATTGGGCTGGTCATTGGAATTTTGCTCAATGAAGTCACTTTCTATTTTTTGCGCGAAACCGCCCGCCCGCCTCAGCGCGTGGAGTTGGTCATTCCAAAAGGTACTGCCGAGCGAGTCGCTCAAGGCGAAGCGCCTGTTTCCATCCCCGACAACATGATTTTTGTGATGGGCGACACGCTCGTGGTCATTAATCAGGACGTTGAAAATCATCAACTTGGAGATTTGTGGATACCCGCCGGAGGCGCGGCAAGTATGCGATTAGAAACAGCGGAAAAATATACCTACTCCTGTTCTTTTCAGCCGACCAGCGCGTTTGGTATTAATGTATACGAGCCGCTAACGTGGGATACGCGCCTGTTTGGCATCCTTTTTTCCGGGCTGCCTATGGGCGTGATGATTGCCATTTATAGTTTAGTCTTGCCGAGTAAAGAGAAAAAAAATGTTTCTGCTTAAGATGTTTTCCCGCGCATGGCTTTTGACTACTCTCTTGGTAGTCGCCGGTTCAGCGGTCTGCGTTCGTTTGGGGATTTGGCAATTAGATAGATTAGAGCAGCGCCGCGCTTTCAACTCGCAGGTTAATTCAATGCGCGCCGCGCCCGCGTTAAATTTGAACGGGGAAATCCCCGCCGATTTAATCTCTATGGAATGGCGCGCCGCGCAAGTGAGCGGCGAATACGATTTTGAACATCAATTTGCGATTCGCAATCAGGCTTGGAGTGACCAGTATGGATTTCATCTCATCACGCCGCTTAAATTCTCCGGCGGAGTGATTTTGGTCAATCGCGGTTTCATTCCCTTTGAAGGCAATGACAACCCGCAAGGCTGGGCGCGTTACGCCGCGCCTGTGGGCGCGGTCACTGTCGCGGGGCAGATTCGACTCGGCAACGACGTTCAAATTGGCGGGAAGCCGGAAGCGAACTTGGACGGGCAGAGTCCTGTTCAGTTTTGGAATTCGCTCGACATGCAGAAAATCTCCGCGCAGATTCCTTATTCCGTCTTGCCGGTTTATTTGCAGCCAAACGCAGACCCCGCCGATGCAACGTATCCCATTCCCCAGCAGCCGGAAGTGGATTTGACCGAAGGCTCGCATTTTGGGTATGCGTTACAATGGTTTTCTTTTGCGGCGATTTTATTTTTTGGATACCCTTTTTACTTAAGAAAGCAAATTGCGGAGCGGAAATAATGACCTATTCTCTTAAGTCAGTTTTTACGCGCGGAACGTTGGCGCTGTTGGCGGTGATGTTTGTTTTAACTGTGGCGGGGCGCTACGTTACGATGAGCGGCGCTTCGGCGTTTTGCAGCGGTTGGCCCCTTTGCGTTCCGCGCGCGCCTTTGGGTTGGCTGCAATTGTTGCATCAATTGACGGTGGGCGCGGCGCTCTTGTTATCCGTTTGGCTGTTTCGCAAGGCATGGAGAGAACAACGCCAAAGCCGCGTGATTTTGCCGCTTACCACAGTGATGACCGTGCTGCTGTTTGGGCAGGCGTTTGTGGGCGCGCTGCGCGTGACGAACCCGCAAACTCATTTGACCGCTTTACATTTACTGACCGCCATTGCGCTCTGGGTGGCGCTGATAGCGCTGGCGCTTGTTTCCGGCGTTTTAATTTCAGAGGATTCAAAGCCCGAAGTCTTAAATGCGCGGCAGCGCCTGAAAGATTTTTTTGCGCTTTCTAAACCGCTGATAGTCGTATTGTTGCTCATCACCACTTATGGCGGGTTGGTCATTGGCAGCAAGGCTTTGCCTTCGCCCGCATTAACCATGTGGACTTTGCTCGGCGGCGCGTTGGCGGCGGCGGGTTCCAGCGCGCTCAATCAATACATTGACCGCGAGTTGGATAAAAACATGCAGCGCACTGCAAAGCGCCCATTGGCGGATGGCAGGCTAACCGCCGCCGAAGGTCTATCGTTTGGCTTGGCGTTGTGCCTCATTAGTTATTACGTCATGGCGGGCATGGTCAATTTTTTGGCGGCGCTGCTTTCATTGGCGGGCATTTTTTATTACGTCTTCTTTTATAGCATTTGGTTAAAGAAAGCCACCGTGCAAAATATTGTCATTGGCGGCGGCGCGGGCGCAATTCCGCCCATGGTCGGCTGGGCGGCTGCCGCCAACAACCTAAGCCTCACCGCGTGGATTTTATTCGCCATTGTCTTCATGTGGACTCCGCCGCATTTTTGGGCGCTGGCTATCGTCCGCATGAAAGATTACGAGCGCGCGGGCGTTCCCATGTTGCCGGTGGTGCGCGGAGAACTTGAAACCCGCAAGCAGATTTTGATTTACACCGTTGTATTAATTTTGGTGACTTTGCTCCTGCCGCTTCTTAATCTGACGGGGAACATTTATCTTGTTTCCTCAATCATTCTCGGCGGGCTGTTGCTTTACGCCGCCTGGCGCGTTTTTATATTAGGCGGCAACAAACCCGCGTGGATGATGTATCGCTGGTCTAGCATGTATTTAATGTTCATCTTCCTCGCTATGGTTGTGGACGCTCTCGCCGCATAATATGCAAAAAAGACTCGCCCTGTTTTTTGTTGCGCCCCTTTTTTTGATAGCCTTGTTTTTAGGGAACTTGCAATTTACCCGCGCCCAGCCCGGCGGCACAGACTTTTTATATCGCTGGCTACCTACGCGGCTGGTTCTCTTTGATGGATACAAAAATCCATACAGCCCGCAGGCGGAATATCAAGTTGAATTAATGCATCACGGTCACGCGCGCGGCGAAAATGAAACGCCGGGAATTTTTGCTTATCCGTATTACACAATGGCGGTTATTTTCCCCTTTGCGCTCATCAGTGATTTTAACTTTGCCCGCGCCGCATGGATGACCTTTGCCGAACTGGCGCACGTTGCGCTCATCTTCTTAGCCTTGCGTACCCTTCAATTTAAGCCAGCCGTCTTGCTGCTCTCCGTTTTGATGTCGTTTTCTCTACTCAACGCCGATTTTACGCAAGCCCTCATTGATGGAAACCCGTCCAGCGCGGCGGCGTTGTTCGCTTTTCTCGCGCTCTATTTTATTTCTCGCAAGCGGGATATTTGGGCGGGCGTGTTCTTGGCGCTTTCCACCATCAAGCCGCAACTGGTCATTTTATTCTTCGTGTTGATTTACTTGTGGGCGTTTTTTCAAAAACGCTGGGCGATAATTTACTCCTCCGCGCTCGCGTTGATTTTTCTGCTCGGCGCTTCTTTTATCTTGCAGCCAAATTGGATTTTTGAATTTATCAAAGACTTGCAAACCTATCCGGGCGTAGCGCGTCCCAGCGCGCCCGCCGCAATTCTCTCCTATTGGATGCCTGCCGTTTGGGCGCAAGGCATTGCGCTAGTCTTAACGATTCTGAGCGCCGTCATTTTGTTCTATGTTTGGCGCAACAGCTTTTATAAAGATTTTTCCGCCCTGTTTTTGGCTGCTTGCGTTACATTTACGCTTATGCCGCTCACCGGCATTACGTCCGCAAAAAGCAATTACATCGCCATGTTGCCGGGTTTGATTTTTCTGCTCGCGCAAGCCAAATTGAATCGCCCGCAAGAGAGCTTGTGGGCGGGCGCAATCCTTGCATGGATTCCGCTCAGCTGGCTCTTCCTGGTAGCGGGACGCAGCCTGACGCTGGGCGGCAGGTTAATCTACTTTTTGGATTTTTATCCCATGCCTCTGGTTTTGTTGTCTTTATATATTTGGCTTTTTTATAAAGAGGGCGGCGTTGCTTCGCGCTTGCGCGCATAGACCAAGTGAGCGCGGTTGAACATGCGCCGCTCCGCGCCGCTGGAATTTTCCATCAGGCGCAGGCGATGGTCTATCCCTTCCAACAATTGACGATTGACTGAGATGAGGTCGGAGAGAATCCCCACGATGAAGAGCGAAGCGCTCATTACAAAAATAGCTAACGCCAAAATTAAAGATTGAACATGCCCGGTGGCGCCTGCTTCCGTAAAAAAATAATAGAGAAAGCGCGCGCCTAACGCAACCGTAATAAAAAGCAATATTCCCGCTGGAACAGTAAAGACCAACATGGGGTCGTAGGTGATAAAACTGCGGATAATAGTCGCGGAAGAACGTCTAAGATAAGTGGGGATATTGGAAATTAACCGCGAGGGGCGCAAATCCGCATTGGTGCGGATGGGGACGCAGGTCATCGGTATTTTAAGATGCCCCGCCTGAATAATGGTTTCCAGCGTATAAGTGTAGCGATTGAAAACATGCAGGCGCAGGGCTGCCGCGCGGGTAATGGCGCGAAAACCGCTGGGCGCGTCCGTCACGTCCGCGCGCGCCGCTTTGCGAACGACCCAACTCCCCAACGCTTGTAATTTTTTCTTGAACCAAGACCAGTGTTCAATAGATTGAACCGGACGCGAACCAATGACGTATTCCGCTTCGCCGCGCAAAATGGGGTCTATCAATTTTTGAATATCCGCCGCGCAGTATTGATTATCCGCGTCCGTATTGACGATGATATCCGTGTCAAAGTAAACGCAGGCAGCCATGCCAGAGAGAAACGATTGCGCCAACCCAAGATTATTGACGTGCGAGATAACGTAATCTGCGCCGTGCATAATTGCCGCCTCTGTGGTTTGGTCGCGGCTGCCGTCATTGACGACCAGCCACTCCACCGCGTCCACTCCGTCTAACGTTCGAGGCAATTCCCGCAAAGTTATCGGCAGCGTTTTTTCTTCATTAAAGCATGGAATTTGAATGATGACCTTCATATCAGCTAATCTTTTTTATGAGCGCCATTTGCCAAGGAAAGGGATACCCGCGCCGCGCAACAGAGACGCGAGGATTTGCCTGCAAAAATTTTGAAAATTGAAATACTGTCCAGTGATTTAAGTGACCGGGCGTATTGCCAAACGCCTGTAAATACTTTCCCCGCAGCGTGTTCAATATCCGCCAAATGGGTTCGTGCGGCGTGGAGACCAAAACATAACTTTTTCCAATTCTCATTAATTCGCTTAGACCCTGCTGCGGGTTGGGTAAATGTTCCAATACTTCGCAACATACTACAAGGTCAAATGAATTGTCCGCGTATTGACTCAAATCCTCCGCGTTTTGCACGGAGTAATGAACCTGCGCCGCGCAATTTTTTTGCGCCTTCGCCACTTCGCCTTCCGAAATATCGGAGGCGAACAACGCCGCGTTTGGATATTGGGCGTGTAAAATTTTCAACAATTCGCCTTCCCCGCAACCTACCTCGCAAATAGATTGAACCTCGCCGCTTGCGCCCGCCGCGCGAATATTTTTTTTGAAGGCGCGCAGAAAGCCCGCCATCAGCGCTTTTGAAATTGGGTTTTTTGTGTTGTACTTGTCCTCGTAATTTCCAAATACAGTCGCGCCAGATAAATTTTTATTCAACAGCCGCCTCCTTTTTTGAGAAAATTATATATTATTAATTTCATTGTTTGTACCTAAAAGTTTCAGTGACCTTTGTCACTGTGCAAGTTTTATTTGAACTTTTACAATTGCCATATCTCTCTGAAGCCTCCCCGCCTAAACGAAAAAGCATGGCGGCAGGACCGTTAAGCAAGTCTTAAGACTTGCCTGACCAGGTGAAAGTGGAAACGCTTTCATCCCCCCCTTTTGGAAAGGAGACTCCGCATTCCTGTTTGCATTGCGCCGTTTCCTTTTTTGGGAACGGCTTTTTTGTTTTGACGTGAATTGACTACTACAAATTGGAGTCCGACATGAACCTTCAGTCCATTCTCGAAGAATCTACCCGCGAACATTCCCATCTTTGTCCGCGTCAAATTCTTGGCGCGCGGCTGGCGCTGGCGGGCATGAGCGCGCTCGGCTTTAACGCGCCGCCCGATAAAAAACGCCTGCTGGTCATCGTGGAAACGGATGGCTGTTTTGCCGATGGGGTCATCGCCGCAACTCACTGCACGGTTGGACATCGCACGCTGCGGGTGGAAGATTATGGCAAGACCGCGGCGACTTTCATTGACGCGCAGACCAATCGCGCTGTTAGAATCGCCCCCGCGTTGGATGTCCGCCAACTCGCCTGTCAATATGCCCCGGAAGAGCCGCGTCACTATTTCGCGCAGATGCAAGCCTACCAAATCATGCCGGATGATGTGATGTTTACTACAACTCAAGTTCAACTCGCCGTATCCGCTGCGGAAATCATTTCGCGTCCGGGCGCGCGCGTTAATTGTGATGTTTGCGGCGAGGAGATTATGAACGAGCGCGAAGTCAAACAAAATGGACATATTCTCTGCCGCGTCTGCGCTCAGGGCGGATATTATCAAGCGGGGCAAATTTCCACGCCTTATATTTTTTCCGCGCAAAGCCTTCCACTTAATTAATTGGAGCAAACTTCATGTTGAAGCAATCTATGGGTAATCCCTTTATTTTTTCCTTCGCAGAATTTTCGGGCGCATTAGCGGACATGGGCGTCATGCTGCCGCTCGTTCTCGCGCTTATTTCGCTCAACGGCATGGACTCCACCGCCGCCTTTTTTGGAATTGGTTTGGCGTATATCCTCACTGCGTTAATGTATCGCCTGCCAATTCCTGTTCAACCGCTTAAGTCTGTTTCCGCTTTGGCGTTAGCGCTAGGGTTGCCGCCCGTCATTATCATTACGGGCGCGGTCTGGAACGCGATTGCGTTTTTAGGACTCGGCTTTCTAGGGCTGGATAAATGGATTCAGCGCTTCTTCCCAAAACCTGTTGTGCGCGGAATTCAACTGGGCTTGGCGTATCTGCTCTTCAAATCTGCTTGGGGGCTGGTGAGTAAAACCCCGCAAGGCTGGGAAACCGCCGCTCCTTTCCAGCAAATTGGCGTCTCGTGGAATTTGATTCTTAGTCTGGGCGCGGCGCTGGCTTTGCTCTCTTTCATCAAATGGAAAAAAGATTACGCCTCGCTTGGTATTTTTGGCTTTGGCGTTTTTGTCTCCACCTTGCATTTTGGCTTGCCCGACTTAACTATCAACATCGCTTTGCCGCGTATCCTTCCTCTTATCCCCACTGGGGAACAACTTTGGCAGGGATTAATTCTTCTGGCTCTTCCGCAAATTCCGTTGAGTCTGGGCAATTCAGTTTACGCCACTGCGGACGCGGCGCGGCAATACTTCCATGAAAAAGCAAGCCACGTCACAGAACGCCGCCTTATGCTGACAATGGGACTTAACGACTTTCTCGCCGCGCTCATTGGCGGGATTCCCGTCTGTCATGGTTGCGGCGGTTTAACCGCGCATTATCGGTTGGGCGCGCGCAGCGGCGGCGCGCCGCTGATGTTGGGCGGCATTTTCCTCCTGCTCGCAATTTTTGGCGGGCAAACCGTGATGAATGTTTTTCGCTTAATCCCGTTTCCCGTTTTAGGAATTCTGCTCGCTTATGTGGGCTGGCAACACTTCCTCCTCATCCGTGATTTAGAGCGCGCTGCTCAAAACTGGGCGACAGCCCTGCTCACGTTGGCGCTTTCCATTTGGACGGGCAACCTTGCCATTGGATTCATTAGCGCCGCCGTTTTTTATCATCTTTGGGGCTGGTTGGCTGCGCAGAAAAAAACGCCCCGCGCCGTTTAGGCTCTTCCTAGCCCATCTTTTTAGACACTCCTGCCGCTCAAAATTAAGGATGATTTTAATAACTTGTGGTACGATAAAAATCAATATATAAAAAAGGAGTTTTCTATGGGTTTACCGCGTGGTTCAGAATGGATTATCATCCTCGTAGTCGTTCTCTTGTTGTTCGGACCGGGGCGTATTGGAAAAATTGCAAGCGAATTGGGGCGCAGCATTAAGTCGTTCCGCGAAGGATTAAGCGGAGACGCGCAAGCAACTGAAAATACAGAAACCAAAGAAGAAGAAAAAAAGCAATAACCTCAAAATAAAGACTCGCCGCAAGGCGAGCCTTTATTTTGCAGGCAAACTTTCTAGTAATCTAACTTTTTTATCGCTTTATCTTTTATCGCAACGCGCGTAAATTTATTTTGATTTTGCGGAAAGCCAATCGTTTTCCAAACCCCTGTAACCTGTTCGCTATCTTTGGATTGATGATGCTCAATGATGGTAATGGCATGTTCCCGTAGTAAATTTTCCACCCGCGCTATCTTTGCGTAGTTCTTCATTTCAACCGTAACGCGATAAGTGCGCGTCTCGCGCGCCTTGCCAATCCACACTTCAATACGGGGAAACGCCAGCAAGACCACCAAAGCCACCAACGTAGCCGCCATAGAAAAAAACAATTCGCCCGCGCCAATTCCCATGCCCAGCGCCGCCGCCAGCCAAATGGACGCGGCTGTTGTCAGCCCGCCTATTTTTCCCCCGTCACGCACAATGGCGCCCGCGCCCAAAAAACCAATGCCCGTCACAATATTCGCCGCAATGCGCGTGCCGCTTTCCAGCGGGTCTATACTCAGCGAAAAAATTGTAAACAAAGTCGCGCCTACCGTAATCAAGATAATTGTGCGAAAGCCCGCCGCCTTATCTTGAAATTCGCGTTCCGCCCCAATCAATCCGCCCGCCAGCAGCGCCACGCCAACCTTAATGAGATTTTCAACAAAAAGGTCATCCATCGTTTTTCCTCAGCGCAACTTCAAACAAATTCAAATCCACAATAGGCTGCTTGCAAACAAAGCCCTCGCATACATACGCGGTAGATTTTTCGTTGAGCGCCACGCGGTCGTGGAGGAGGCTTGGCGCGTTCACGGGTGGGGGATAAGAACCAGCCGCCACAATTCTACGGGCGGAATATTCTGCCCGCGCCAGACGAATCATCGCCTCAAAATTTTCCTCATCCACGCCGCGCACAAGCGCTACCTGTTGAATTTTTTCTGTTGCCAGTTCGCCTACTGCCAGCCAGCGCGCATATCCAAATGGAGCGCGCAGCGCGGCATTGCCCACCCGCCGCAGCGCGCGCTCGGCAAGGCTGCGATATTTTGGGTCGCCGGTAAACTCGCTCATTTTTAATAGCGCCTCGCACGCCAGCGCATTTCCCGATGGAGTTGCGTTATCCTGCAAATCTTTTGGGCGTAGCGGCAAAGCCTCTTCATTGTTGGGCGCGTCAAAAAAACCGCCATCTGGGTCATAAAAATTAGCGAGCATCTCGTCTGTTAATTCTTGCGCTGCGGCAAACCATCTCACATTAAAGTCTGTTTGGTAGAGTTCTATTAGCCCTACAATCAGCGCGGCGTAATCTTCCAGAAATACTTCGTCAATAATTTTTCCATTGCGCCACGAGCGGCGCAGTTTTCCGTTCGGGCGCATTTCAGTTATTAAGAATTCGGCGCAGCGCGTAGCCAGATTGAGAGCCTGCTTGGTTTGCGCTTGAATCTCGCCGAGGTTTCCTTTTGTTTGCGCGGAGAAAACGCGCGCCGTTTCGGCGAGCGCCGCCAGCATTAAGCCGTTCCACGCCGTTAGAATTTTATCGTCTGTTGCGGGGCGGATTCGTTTTTTGCGCGCCGTCAGCAGCCTGCGGTGAGATTCATTTAGACGCGCCGCCAGCTCTTTGCCCGTCAGTTTGAAGCGGGCGGCGAGGGTTGCGTCATCCATTGCGCGTTGAAGAATGACGCGCCCTTCCCAATTTCCACGCGCAGTTACGCCGTAAGCCGCTTCAATAAATTCTGCATCTTCTTGAAGAATGGCGCGAATTTCATCCAGCGTCCAAACGTAAAATTTTCCCTCTTCATGTTCCGAGTCCGCGTCCAGCGATGAGTAAAAACCGCCTTGCGGGTTTGTCATTTCTTGTTCAATAAAATGTAGCGTTTCTGTGACAACGCGCTTAAATTGCGGGTCGGCGCTAATTTGCCAAGCGCGTAGATAGGCGCGTAGGAGTAGGGCGTTATCGTAAAGCATTTTTTCAAAATGCGGCGCGCGCCAAAAATTATCTGTGCTGTAACGAGAGAAACCGCCGCCGACTACGTCGTACATGCCGCCGCGCGCCATAGCGCGCAGCGCATGAAGGCAGGCTTTAACATACGGGCTTTCTGTTTTGGCGTTTGCGGTGAAGGAGTCGTGCGCCAGTAAAAATTCAATGACCATCGGTTGCGGAAATTTTGGCGCGGCGCCCCAGCCGCCATAGCCCCAGTCGTAGGCTTTGAGCATGGAGTCTGCGATGGCTTGATAGTGTTCGCGGACGAGGGGAATGCTTGGCTCGCGTTGTTGTGAATTTTTTAAGTGAGCAAAGACTTCTTCGCCCGCTGTTTCCACTTCGGCGCGTTCATTTTGCCATGCGTTCGCCAGCCCGCGCAGAACGTCTTTGAAGGCAGGCATGTTGTAGCGCGGTTCGGGCGGAAAGTATGTCCCCGCGTAAAAAGGTTTTAGGTCGGGCGAAAGAAAGACGGAAAGGGGCCAGCCGCCAGAGCCAGTCATGGCGATGGCGACCTGCATGTATATGGAGTCAATATCGGGGCGTTCTTCTTTATCAACTTTGATGTTGATAAAGCGTTCGTTCATCAAAGCGGCGGTTTCTTCGTCTTCAAATGATTCCCGCGCCATCACATGACACCAATGGCAGGCGGCGTACCCAATGCTGAGGAAGATGGGCTTGTCCTCTCGTTTTGCTTTTTCCAGCGCCTCTTTTCCCCATGGATGCCAATCCACTGGGTTGTTGGCGTGTTGGAGCAAGTACGGTGAACTGGCTTGAGAGAGTTTATTCATAAGTTTTGCGATTATAACGCGCTTTGTAAGCCGTAAATTTCTGTTTTATAAAACCTTGCCCCTCTCTTTATTTTGCGCTATAATCTTCGTTCGCGTTTCAGGAAACCCATATAAAAGAGCAAGGACAGCAGAAAATGACAAACTTCATTCAGGCAGTAGAAGCCAACCCCAATGAAAAAATTCCGCAATTAAATTCCGGCGATACCGTTAGCGTGCATGTCAAGATTAAAGAAGGCGACCGCGAGCGTATTCAAGAATTTAAGGGCATGGTTGTCCGCTTAGGCAGCAGCGGCAACAACGCTTTCGTCACCGTCCGCCGCATGGCAGCCAATGGCGTGGGCGTAGAGCGCACGTTTTTACTTCGCTCGCCGCGCATTGATAAAATTGTAGTGGAGCGTCATGGCAAGGTTCGCCGCGCGCAACTCTACTTTATGCGCGAACGCACCGGCAAGAGCGCACGCCTTAAACAAAAATTTGATTAATTTGCAGGGTCAGGCAAGACCCTAAAGGTCGCCGACCTTTAGGGTCTTTTTGTTTGGAGGCATCATGCAAAAACCCCTCATCGGCATCACCACACGCAATGGGGAGGATGCGGACGGGCATCCAATTTCCGCCGCGCAACACGCCTACATCAACGCAATATTGAACGCAGGCGGGCTGCCCATTTTAATTCCCTCTATGCTGGATGAAGAAACGCTGGGCGAACTCTATCCGCGCCTTGCGGGGATTCTCTTCACCGGCGGCGGCGATATTTCGCTTGAATATTTTCGCGGCGAAGACCACCCGCGTATAGAGGGCGTGGACCTCAAACGAGACCTCACCGAGATATTTCTCGTCCGCGCCGCCATGCAAGGCGGCAAGCCCATGCTGGGAATTTGTCGCGGCGCGCAGGTGATGAACGTGGCGCTGGGCGGCGCGTTGCATACGCATTTATACGACCAAGTTCCCAACGCGCTGGACCATGCTTATCCGGGTTCGTTGCGCCGCAATTTGGTTCATCCGGTTAACATAGATGAAGAATCTCGCGCCGCCGAAATTTTTGGAGAAACGTTTTTTCACGTCAATAGTTTGCATCATCAGGCGTTGAAAGAGATTGCCGCGCCGCTGCGGGTTGTAGGGCGCGCGCCGGATGGCGTGGTGGAGGCGGTGGAAATTCCAGACCATCCTTTCGCCATTGCCGTGCAGTGGCATCCCGAATGGCTGACCGACCAACCGGCTATGCGGCGCTTGTTTCAATCTTTTGTTAACGCGGCGGGGCGTTAATCATTAAGCGGTATGATGGTGAGTATGAATTTGCCTTCAAACCCGATTGGCATATTTGATTCTGGCGTTGGGGGCTTATCCGTTTTACGTTCCGTGCGCGCTTTTTTGCCCGATGAATCTATTTTATATTTTGGCGACCAAGCCCGCGTGCCCTATGGTTCGCGCTCGCTTGCGGAGATTCAAATCTTCTCCGAGCAAATTACGCGCTTTTTGTTAAGTCAGGGCGCAAAGTTAATTATGGTGGCGTGCAATACGGCGTCCGCCGCCGCGTTGAAATTTTTACGCGCCAAGTTTTCAGATGTTCCCTTTGTGGGCATGGAGCCTGCCGTAAAGCCCGCCGCTGAAATCACGCGCACGGGCAAGGTTGGCGTTTTGGCTACGCCCGCCACTTTTCAAGGAGCGCTGTACGCTTCTGTTGTGGAGCGCTTTGCTTCCGGCGTGGAATTGTTTCAAGATACTTGCCCCGGCTTGGTGGCTCAAATTGAAAAAGGGGATTTAACTTCCAGCGCAACCCGCGCCATTTTGTTGAAGGCGCTGACTCCCATGTTGAAAAAAAATATAGATACGGTGGTGTTAGGCTGCACGCATTATCCGTTTGTCATTCCGTTAATTCAAGAAATTGTCGGCGCGGAGGTGCGCGTGATAGACCCTGCGCCTGCGGTGGCGCGGCAGGCGGCGCGTTTGTTGGAGATGCGCGGGTTAAAATCCCCTGTGGGCGCGGCTGTGTCTTTGCGGTTTTTTACCACCGCCGATTCTTCCGCGCTGCGCCGCGCTTTGCCTCTGTTGTTAGGCGAGGATGGCGAAGCGACTCAAATTCCAGCGGAAGCGTTGCGGTAAATTCATCAAAAAAATTGAAAGAGAATCGAGGCGTTTATGTTTGAACTTTCTGATAGCGAAATTTTATCTTTCACCAAAGAGCATGTTTTTTGGACGTGGTCGGCTCAAGCCAAAGTGAATCCCATTGCGGTTAAGCGCGCAAAGGGCGCGTATTTTTGGGATGTGAATGATAAACAATATCTTGACTTTAATTCCATGACGATGTGCGTTAATATTGGTCATGGAGACGAGCGCGTCATCAAAGCCATGCAAGAACAGGCGGCAATTTTGCCTTACGCCGCGCCGGGCATGACGACGAGCATTCGCGCGTTGGCGAGTAAAACTGTCGCGGACGCGACTCCGCAGGGGGCGTTGAGCAAAGTTCTCTTCACGTTGGGCGGCGCGGACGCAAACGAAAACGCGATTAAACTCGCGCGCGGCTACACTCATCGGCACAAAATTTTGGCGCGGTATCGTTCGTATCATGGCGCAAGCGCGGGCGCAATGGCAGTCACCGGCGACCCGCGCCGCGTGGCTTGGGAACCAAACCTAATGACAGGCGTTGTGCATTTTCTTGACCCGTATCGCTATCGCTCTACGTTTCACCGCGCCAACCCGAATATCTCCGAAGAGGAGTTTACGCGCGATTATTTGAATCACCTTGAAGAAATTATTCTCTACGAAGACCCGAAATCCATCGCCGCCATTTTGATGGAATCTGTCACCGGCACAAATGGCATTATCATTCCGCCGCAGGGATACATGCAAGGCGTGCGCGCGCTGTGCGATAAATATGGAATTGTGATGATAGCCGATGAAGTGATGAGCGGTTTTGGGCGGACGGGCAAGATGTTTGCCATAGAAAATTGGAACGTCATCCCCGATATTATGACGATGGCGAAAGGTTTAACTTCCGCGTATGCGCCGCTGGGCGCGGTAGCCATGAAGCCGGAAATTGCCGCCGCGTTTGATAATGAAGCCTTTCAAAGCGGGCTAACTTACACTTCGCATCCAATTTCATTGGCGGCGGCGGTGGCAAATATCCGTGTGATTCAAGAAGATAATCTTGTAAATCACTCCGCGCAAATGGGCGCGGTTTTACATCGCCTGCTGGCGGAATTGGGCGAGAATCATCCCTCTGTGGGCGAAGTCCGCAATATTGGTTTGTTTGGCATTATTGAAGTTGTGAAGAACCGCGAAACCAAAGAGCCGATGGCGGCGTGGAACTCGTCCTCGCCGGAGATGGTTGCGCTGCGAAAATACTGCCTCGATAATGGGCTTTTCCTTTATACCCACTGGCACACTATTTTGATTATTCCGCCGCTGATTATTACCGAAGAGCAATTGCGCGAAGGCTTTGCAATTTTGAATCGCGCCTTGGAGATTACCGACCGCGTGGCGCAGGTGAGGCAGTAAGCCAGTGAGATAGGGACCAGTAAAACAGTAAAACAGTGACCAGTAGCTAGTAGCCAGTAAATCAGTTGCGGATAGCGGAGTTCACGCCGCCGCAGAGCAAGACGGAGAACCTCGCAGCAGACGCCGGGCAAGCAGAGTCAGCGGGGGCGGCGGAGGGCAACGCCGAAACGATAGTCGCCACCTGGGGAACGCCAGCGGGCGGAAGAGGTTCACTTTGCGGTGTCCTGAATTGACCAGACAAATTAAATCATGTACAATCGCCCCGTTTTCAAAATGAGGCGCTATGACCATATATAAAATTCTTGTTCGTTTCAACCAACCCGACCCGCGTTCCGCGGGCTTGTTTTCTGACGCGCGCGCTTTGGGGTTTAGCAACCTACAAAGGCTGGAATGTAGCGATTTATATTTCATCGAGGGTCAATTGTCGCAGGAAGAATTGCAACAATTGACCCTTGAACTTTTAAGCGACCCGGTGATGCAAGCCGTGGAAAGTTCTCTTTTGGACTTGCAGCCTGAAACCCACAACATTGTGGAAGTCGCGCTGCGCCCCGGCGTGACAGACCCCGCCGCCGCAGAGATTCTCCGCGCCGCGCAAGAGATGGGCATTCGCGGCATTCATCGCGCCGCTACGGGTTTAAGATTTCAGGTTGAAGGTTTGGATGCTGACGAGACGAATCAACTTGCAAAGCAATTACTCGCCAACCATGTCATTCAACGTTGGAAGTTTGGCAGTATTGAGCCGTCTTTCCCCGAAGAGGCTGAATCCACTGGCGCAACGGAAACGTTGAACATCCGCGCCCTTTCAGATGACGGCTTGCTTGCTCTTTCCAAAGACCGCCGCGCCGCGTTAGACCTTGCGGAGATGAAGGCGATTCAAAATTATTGCGTCAAAGAAAACCGCGACTTGACCGATGTTGAATTTGAAACCATTGCCCAAACATGGAGCGAGCATTGCGGGCATAAGACCTTCAAGGCAAAAATACAAGTGAATCAGGAAGAAGATAATCGGGAGATTAATTCCCAATTGCCTAATTATCCTTCTACAATTGATTCGCTTATCAAAACGTACCTTAAATCTGCCACCGATAAAATCGCCGCGCCGTGGGTTATCTCCGCGTTTGTGGATAACGCGGGTATTGTGAACTTTGACGATGAATTTGAAATCTCTTTTAAGGCGGAGACTCACAATCATCCTTCCGCCATTGAGCCGTTTGGCGGCGCAAATACGGGCGTGGGCGGAGTCATTCGTGACGTGTTGGGCGTTTCCGCAAAGCCCATTGCCAACACGGACGTTTTATGTTTTGGCAAGCAAAATATTCCGTTGGATGAATTGCCCGAAGGTGCGCTTCATCCAAAACGGGTGATGAGCGGCGTGGTGGCGGGCGTGCAGGATTACGGCAACAAGATTGGCATCCCTACGGTCAGCGGCGCGATTCTGTTTGACGAGGGCTACACTGCCAACCCGTTGGTATTTTGCGGCTGCGTGGGTATCGCCCCAAAAGGAAAGCATAAAAAAAATCCGCAGCGCGGCGATAGAGTGATTATTCTTGGCGGGCGCACGGGGCGCGATGGATTGCGCGGCGCGACTTTTTCTTCCATGACGATGGACGCGCAAACGGGCGAGGTGGCGGGCGCGTCCGTTCAAATTGGCGACCCGATTGTGGAAAAGGGCTTGATAGATGTAATTACCCGCGCGCGCGATTTGGGGCTGTATAACGACATCACCGACTGCGGCGCGGGCGGGCTTTCTTCCGCAGTGGGCGAGATGGCTGCCGCCATTGGCGCGGATGTGGATTTGCGAAGCGTGAAATTGAAATACGCGGGGCTTGCCCCCTGGGAGATTTGGCTTTCCGAAGCGCAAGAGCGCATGGTCTTGGCGGTTGCGCCTGAAAAACTTTCCGCATTGCAAGCGTTGTGCGATACCTTTGATACCGAATTAACGGACATGGGCTTTTTTACGGGCGAACATCGGCTTATTGTTCGTTATGATGAAAATATCGTTTTGAACTTGGACAATGAATTTTTACACGAGGGCATTCCGCAGCGGCAGTTGGGCGCGGTGATTAAGAATCAGAAAGTAGGAAATCACGCGGATGCGCTGCTTCCTAACCCCCTAATCCCTAATCACTTGTTTGCCTTGCTTGCTCACCCGAACATTGCCAGCAAAGCGCCCGTCATACGCCTCTACGACCATGAGATTCAAGGCGGAACGGCGGTGAAACCGCTGACGGGAATTCTTTCAGACGCGCCCTCAGACGCGGCGGTGATTAAGCCTGCGGGAACGCGCGGCTTGAAAGGCATTGTTTTATCCAACGGAATCAACCCTGAATATGGCAAACGCGATTCGTACCGCATGGCGCTCGCCGTGATTGACGAAGCGATTCGCAATGCGGTGGCTGTCGGCGCCGACCCGGAGCGCATTGCTATTTTGGATAATTTTTGTTGGGGAGACCCAACGCGCCCCGAAACAATGGGAACATTAATTGAGGCGTGTCGCGGTTGCTATGACGGCGCCATGTTATTTCGCGCGCCGTTTATCAGCGGGAAGGATTCGCTCAATAACGAATATTTGGATGCAGACGGGCAGCGTCACGCCATTCCGCCCACGCTGCTTATCTCTGCGTTGGGGATGATGGATGACGTCACTCAATCGGTGACGATGGATTTAAAAGCGGCGGGCAATTTAATATATAGGGTTGGCGCTTTTGCGCCTGTGTTTGGCGGCTCGCATTTTGGGCTGATTTATGGAGACATGGACGAGCCTATCCCCGCCCTTAGCGAAGCCACGCCAAACGTTTACAAGGCTCTGCACAAGGCAATGCAAGCGGGCTTAATTCGCTCGGCGCACGATATTTCCGAAGGCGGGCTTGCGGTTGCGGCGGCGGAGATGTGCATTGGCGGGCGGCTTGGATTGGAACTCACGCAGAATTTATCCACCCGCGATTTATTCGGCGAAACGACAGGCTGCTTGCTGGTGGAAGTTGCGGCTGAAAACGCCGCTCCCTTTGAATCTGCTTTCAAAAATTTGCCGCATGAAAAACTGGGCTTTGTTACTTCTGATTCTGTTCTCAAACTTAACGCCCAATCTATTGCCATAGATGAACTTGTCAAAGCCTTCAACACGCCCATCTAATCGCCTAATCCCTAATCACCTAATCCCTAACTTATGAAACCTCAAGCCCTTATCTTGCAAGCGCGTGGAACAAACCGCGATGGCGATGTCGCCGAAGCGCTGACCTTGGCTGGCGCGCAGCCGAACATTTTGCCGTTGCGTGAATTACGCGCAGACCGAAAAAAAATTTCCAATTATCAAATGCTCATTGTGGCGGGCGGTTTTTCTTACGCCGATTCTTTGGGCGCGGGCAAACTGCTGGCGCTGGATTTGAATTCCTATTTCCATGATGAGATTGCCGCCTTTGTAGAAGCGGGTAAACCTGTGATGGGAATTTGCAATGGCTTTCAAGCGCTGGTCAAGTCGGGTATTTTGCCTGCTCCGCAAATGGGCGGCGCAACTTTAACCTTTAACGCGCAAGGTCATTTTGAATGCCGTTGGGTGACGCTAAAATCCGCTTCTCAAACCTGCGTTTGGACGAGGGAGTTAAATGACTTGATTGAATGCCCCGTAGCGCATGGCGAGGGAAATTTTCAGGCGGGGGAAAATTTTCCAATGGCGGATTTTCTCGCCCTTGACCAGATTGCGCTTGTTTATACTCGCGTGGATGGTTCAGCGGCAGGCGGGGAATATCCGTATAATCCCAATGGCTCTGTGTATGACATTGCGGGAATTTGCAACCCGCAAGGCAATGTGCTGGGTCTTATGCCGCATCCTGAAAATCATATCCACGCCTATCAACACCCACTGTGGGCGCGCGGCGCGCGCGGACGCGGCGGGCTGGCTTTGTTTCAAAACGGCGTGAAGTACGCGAGTGAAATGTAAGGTTGCAGGTTTAAGGAGCGAGGATGATTTCTCAAAAAGAATTGATAGATTTATTGCCTTTGGCGCTGGACGAGACTCATCTTCCATTGCCAAACAAACAGGTTGGCAAGGTGCGCGACTGGTACGACCTGCCCAACAACGAGAGGCTGCTTGTCACCACAGACCGCCTCTCTGCGTTTGATGTGATTTTGGCGCGTGTGCCTTACAAGGGGCAGGCGTTAAATCAACTTTCGGCGTGGTGGTTTGAACGGACGCGCGACATTATCCCCAATCATCTGATTTCTACGCCCGACCCCAACGCGGCAGTTGTGCGCGTGGCTCAACCGATTCTCGTTGAGGTGATTGTGCGCGGATACATTACGGGCGTGACTTCTACCGCTTTATGGCGGCGCTACTCTTTGGGCGAGCGCGATATTTATGGCTATCATTTTCCCGATGGATTGAAAAAAAATCAAACCTTGCCCGCGCCGATTATTACGCCGACAACGAAGGGCGGCGCAAGCGGACATGATGAGCGTTTGACTTGCGCCGAAGTCGTCTCGCAGGGCTTGCTTAGCGCAAAAATATGGGATGAAGTTCAGGCGGCGGCGCTGGCGATTTTTCAACGCGGGCAGGCGCTGGCGCGCAACTCTGGTTTAATTTTGGCGGATACAAAATATGAATTTGGCATTGCGCCCGATGGCGGCGTGATTCTCATTGATGAAGTGCATACGCCTGATTCTTCCCGTTTTTGGAAAGCGGATTCCTACGAGCTCAATTTTGAGGCGGGCAAAGACCCCGAAAATTTTGATAAAGAATTTGTGCGTTTGGCATACGCGGAAAAAGACTATCGCGGCGATGGCGAAATTCCCGCGATGCCTGCCGCGTTGTGGGCGGCGGCGAGCGAACGCTATATGTCCATTTGCGAAATGCTGACGGGCAAAAAATTTGAAGCGGGGGAATATCCCGTTGAGCCGAGATTGCTCAAAAATTTGGCGGAAGCGGGTATTTTATGAATCCGTTAGTAGTTATCTTAATGGGCTCCAAAGCGGATTTGGAGCATTGTCAAAAAATATCCGCCGCCTGCAAGTCATTTGGCTTGCAAACCGTTTTGCGAATTGCGTCCGCGCACAAGACGGCGGAACATGCCTTAAGAATTTTGCGCGAATACGAGTTGGATTCGCGCCCAAAAGTTTACATCACGGTGGCGGGGCGCAGCAACGCCCTAAGCGGATTTGTGGATGGCGCGGTGAGCGCGCCCGTCATTGCCTGCCCGCCGATGTCTGATTCGTTTGGCGGGGCGGATGTTTTCTCCTCGCTAAGAATGCCTTCGGGCGTTGCGCCCGCGCTTGTGTTAGAGCCTGCCAATGCGGCGTTGCTGGCGGCGAAGATGCTGGGGCTGGTGGATGTTGAGGTTCAGAAAAATGTTCAGGCGAGTCAGAAGCGGGCGGCGGAAAAAATTATAGAGGATGACGCGAGTGTTCAGTAATCCATATTCATTAAAAAATCAGTTATCAGATTCGCCGAAGGAAGAATGCGGCGTGATTGGCGTGTTTGCCCCAAACGAGGATGTGGCGCGGATGGCGTTTTTTGGGCTGTATGCGCTGCAACATCGCGGGCAAGAGGCGGCGGGGATTGCGGTGTCGGACGGGCGCGGCATGTCCATTCATAAGGGCGTTGGTTTGGCTTCGCAGGTCTTTGTTTCTTCCGCCATCGAAAAGTTAAAGGGACATTACGCCATTGGTCATACGCGCTATTCCACTACTGGCTCGTCCTCCGAGCGAAACGCGCAGCCTTTTATGATTGAGACGATTCACGGTCCGCTGGCGCTGGCGCATAATGGCAATTTAGTCAATTCGGCGGAGTTGCGCGATGAGTTGATGGAACAAAGCGTGGGGCTTTCGTCTTCATCGGATACCGAAGTGATGACGATGATGCTGGCGCGGAATAGAGGCAAAACTTGGGAGGAGCGCATTAAGTATGCCATGCAAAAATGGCGCGGCGCGTATTCGCTGGCTATCTTAACGCGCGATGGCGTGTACGCCGTGCGCGACCCGTGGGGCTTTCGTCCGTTGTGCATTGGGCTGTTGCCGAGCGGCGGTCATGCGGTTGCATCTGAAACGGGCGCGCTGCACACATTGGGCTGTGAGGCGATTCGTGACGTGAAGCCCGGCGAGATTGTGGCGCTTTCTAACAATGCGCTGACGGTGACGCAGGCTCTCCCGCCCGTGAAGCCCTCCGCGATGTGCGTTTTTGAGCATATTTATTTTGCGCGCCCCGACCAAGTGTGGGATGGCATTGGCGTTCATCAGGCGCGGCAAAGGCTGGGCGAGGAGTTGGCGCGGGAAGCGCTTAACGGATATGAAACAGATGTGGTCATTCCCGTTCCCGATTCGTCTGTGCCTGCGGCGATTGGGTTTTCGCGTGTGAGCGGAATTCCATATAACGATGGCTTCATCAAAAATAGATATGTGGGGCGCACTTTTATCGAGCCGACTGATTCGCTGCGTAAGCGCGGCGTGGCGTTAAAATTCAATGTGATTAATGAAAACGTGCGCGGAAAGCGCGTGGTGATGATTGACGATAGCATTGTGCGCGGCAACACAACGGGACCTCTAATCAAACTATTGCGGAACGCAGGCGCAAAGGAAGTTCATGTGGCGATTACCTGCCCGCCCATTATGCACCCATGTTTTATGGGCGTAGATATGGGAACGTATGACGCTTTAATTGCCCATCAAAGAACAGTGGAGCAGATTCGAGATTTTGTTGGCGCGGATAGTTTGCATTATTTATCTGTGGACGGCATGATGCGCGCCATTGGGCGCAGCGAGGGATTTTGTCAGGCGTGCTTTACGGGGAAATATCCTGTTGAGGTTAATGTCGGCACGGTCAAGACGGGTTTTGAAAAAGGCGGCAATTTGTAGTTGGAGAATGAAAAGAATGAACGCTGTAAATGTTTTAATTGTTGGCTCTGGCGGCAGGGAACATGCGCTTGCATGGAAGGTCGCGCAGTCGCCGCGTTTGAATAAACTTTATATTACCCCTGGAAACGCGGGAACGGCGCTTTGCAGCGCAAACGTAAACTTGGACGCGGACAATCACGCGCAGGTTGTTCAGTTTTGCAAAGATGAAAAAATTGATATGGTCATCGTTGGCTCAGAAACGCCGCTGGCAAACGGGCTGGCGGATTCGCTCTTGGCGGGGGGAATTCGCTGTTTTGGTCCGAGCAAAGCAGCGGCGCGGATTGAAGCGTCTAAATCGTTTGCAAAAGATTTTATGACGCGGCATCATATTCCAACGGCGCGTTACGCCTCCTTTTCAAATTATGCGGACGCGCTGGCTCACCTTGAAAAAATAGATTATCCCATTGTGATTAAGGCTTCTGGTTTGGCGGCAGGCAAGGGCGTTATTCTCCCCGAATCTTTGGAAGAGTCAAAATCCACGTTGGAAGCGATTTTCGTTCAAAAGATTTTTGGCGCGGCGGGCGGCGAGGTTGTCATTGAAGAGCGCTTGCGCGGCGCGGAAGTTTCGCTCATGGCATTTACGGATGGCAAGACCATTATCCCCATGCTGCCCGCGCAAGACCACAAGCGAATTTTTGACGGCGATGGAGGCGCGAACACGGGCGGGATGGGCGCGTATGCGCCCGCTCCGATTTTCACCGCCGACTTGATGAACGAGGCGTTGGAATCCGTTTTGAAACCTGCGGTGAATGGCTTGCGGCAGGAAGGCGCTCCGTTTATAGGCGTTTTGTACGCGGGCTTAATGCTGACTGAAAACGGTTTGCGCGTTTTGGAATTTAATTGCCGCTTTGGCGACCCTGAAACGCAAGCCGTCCTCCCGTTGCTGGAAACAGATTTGCTAGACATCGCCGAGTCGTGCGTGAGCGG
>Ga0172371_10002970_pt1 | contig 26550 bp, 30 predicted proteins | sample Lak12m_FD_114543 | JGI IMG/M metagenome (GOLD analysis project Ga0172371, IMG submission 114543) | Freshwater microbial communities from Kabuno Bay, South-Kivu, Congo - kab_022012_12m | ecosystem: Environmental > Aquatic > Freshwater > Lake | place: Democratic Republic of the Congo: South-Kivu... | reverse complement strand
TTTCTCGCGATTGAGACTAGGTCTCTCTGAGGCTTAGTAAACTTGAATTTTGGACTCTCTGAAACTTTGAAAGGAAGTGTGTAAGAGAGTCCGTTTTGTTTACACCTTAGATTTTTGTATAATAAAGTTAGGATAGTTCAATCGCAAAGGTTACGGCTTTTGCGAAGCTCCCTGAAAATAAATGTTGCAGAGTTGCCACGGCTAAGGCTTTGGCAAGAGTTGATATTTATATTTCTAAGAAAGAAAACAATCGGTGCAGCGCGTTGGCGGGCTTTGAGGCCCCAAATAAGATACAGCCTTGAGATCGTTTTAAAAAACTTCAACGGGCAGTGGTATTGATGGCGTACTGCACATTTGCGTCTGGGCCGTGAACGCGAACTGGAACCCTGACAATGGCTATTGGAACGTGAACGCCAACTCGGTTGAGAACCCGAATGAGTGGAATGCTGGCAACCAGGTTATTTCTCGCTACTATTTTCTTTCTTCCGCTTTTGTCGCGGAAGTTTTACTTAATAAACCCTTTTTCCAGCCGCCGACAATTCTGCCCAGGTCTTGCATATCTGTTTCAAGCCACACGTATTGCTTATTTGATATGAGGCGCATCTCCCAAAGAAGTTGCATAAAAAATTTTGCAGAGTCAATTTTATCAGAGACTTCCTCAAGCAACACAATCTTTTTGTTAATGGGCGTGTAGACTGCTTTTCTAATTAATTCTAGAGTAGCTAGAAGTAAATTGTCAGTTTTTGCTCCAATGCCAAATCGTGCCGTTCTTTCAATATTTCTGTGTAGTTCTGTCCACTTTCTATATGCTAATTTTGCCTTCTCTAACACCGGCAAAAGTTTTGCCTGGCTGGGGGGGGGGTATTAAATGTCCGTTATTTTGATTATGAAAAGTATTTTGCATAAAAAATTTGAAGATATTATTAGTATAGATAATTTGCTTTCAGCCTGGCAGGAGTTTATCAAGGCCAAGCGCAATAAAAAAGATGTTCAAATGTTTTCATTCAATTTAATGGATAATATATTTAGCTTGCATAAAGACTTAATCAATCATACTTACAAACATGGTAGATATCAACAATTTAAGGTGCAAGACCCAAAACCAAGAATAATCCATAAAGCCAGCGCCAGAGACAGGCTGCTCCACCACGCCGTCTATCGCATACTCTATCCACATATAGACAAAACATTCATTTCAGACTCTTTCTCGTGTCGAAACAATAAAGGCACGCACAAAGCCATAAATAGATTCAAGCAATTCGGCCGCATTGTATCTAAAAACAACACCAAAACCTGCTGGGCGTTGAAGTGTGACATCAAAAAGTTCTTTACCAGCATAGACCAAGATATTTTAATGAATATTTTGAAAAAACATATATCCGACGAAGACATACTAAATTTATTAGAAGAGATAATTTTCAGTTTTAAACCGCGTGGGTTACCCTTGGGTAATCTAACCTCGCAACTATTCGCCAACTTGTATTTAAACGAGCTTGATCAATTCATAAAGCACAAACTAAAAATCAAACATTACATTAGATATGCAGATGACTTTGTGGTGCTCTCGCAAGATAAAAAGTATCTGGAAGCAATAACTCCAATAATCAGACATTTCTTAGAAACCAAACTAAAACTGCAAATCCACTCTGACAAAGTTTTGATTAAAACTTTGTCATCTGGAATAGACTTTCTCGGTTGGACACACTTCCCCAGTCACAGAGTTTTAAGGAGAGCTACAAGGGATAGGATGTTTTTGAGAATAAAAAAGAATCCAAGGCTGGAAACCCTGAATTCTTACTTGGGATTACTAAAACACGGCAATACCGGTAAATTGATAGAGAAAATTTTGAGCGGACGATAAACTAAACCTCTATTACCACAGGCAATATCACCCTCCTTCGCTAAAGCTTCGGACGGGCAAGTTGGCCTGCTAAACTTCTATTACGACGGGCAGTATCATCGGACGCCTGCTGGTCTTCGTGGCTAAGAAGTCGCCGATTTTGTTGCGAATTTCATCTTTAACATAAGTCCAGTTTACAGCGCCTCCACGGCTGGCTGACCTATCTACAATTTCAATAACCTTTCTGCGTGTTTGAGCCAATAGTTCTTTAGATTCTCTTAAGTACACAAATCCTCTTGAAATAATGTCTGGACTACCTTTAACTCTGCCCGTTCTACTGTCTATTATAGTTACAATAACAAACATTCCATCTTCTGCCAACATTTGTCTGTCCCTTAAAACAATCTCTCCTACGTCTCCAACCCCAAGTCCATCAACAAAAACATAATTTGTTGGCACTTTTTCTTTTAATATTTCAGCCCCTTCGCGGGTGAATTTCATAACTGACCCGTTGTCCGGAACAAGTATTCTATCTTTTCTAAAACCCATCCCCTGAGCAATTTTTGAAGACTCTTTCAAGAAATAATGATTAGCATAAACAGGAATAAAGTAGTCTGGTTTTGTTTCTCTTATCATGTGTTTTATTCCCTCTATGTTGCTATGGCCCGAAGCATGAACATCAATTATATCTGAATGGTATACATTATCTGACTGGCGATAAAGATTGTCTTTTAATCTTTGAATTGTTCTTTCGTTGCCCGGTATAACTGAAGAAGAAAAAATTACGGTATCTTCGCGCTTTATTCTTATATGTTTATGATTGCCCGCAACAATTCTAGATAGAGCTGCCATTTCTTCTCCTTGGGCTCCGGTACAGACTATAATTACCTTATTATCTGGGTAAGTGCGAGCTTTATCTGCTGAAATTATAACTCCCTTAGGAACCTTAATGTATCCTAATTTCTGAGCTAGTTCAATGTTTAATTTCATCGAAAACCCGTCTAGCGCAACCTTTCTATTTGTTTTTGCAGCAAATTCTAGAATTTGTTTTATTCTTTCTACCTGCGAGGCAAAGGTTGCAATAATTGTTCTGCCAGGTGCCTGGCTTATTAGTTTATAAAGATTGCTTAACATTGTTTCTTCTGTCACAGATTCCTCAGAATTTGTTGAGCCCAAAGATTCGAGCATTAATATGGTTGGTCTTTTTAATCTAGATATATGAGAATAATCTATAACTTTTCTACCGACAGGGCTTTTTTCTACAGTAAAGTCTCCTGGGTGTATGATTGTCGCTACTGGTGTTTCTAGTATAATTCCCATAGCGTCCATAACAGAGTGATCAACAGCAAAAAATCCTAAGTTAAACGAACCAAGGTTTATTTTCTGGTTTATGTCTTTTACATAAAGTGTCTTTAGCTTTTTTGAAGCTCCATGATATGAATCTTCAACTCGGTGTTTTACCATTTCAAGGGTTAAAGGCCTACCAATTATTTGAGGATTTCCCAGTTTTGGCAAAAGTATGTGGGCGGCTCCAATATGGTCTAAGTGTCCGTGAGAAAAAATAACACCTCTAATGTTTTTTTCTTTACCCTTTAAATATTCTGTGTTAGGGATCACATAATCAACTCCTGGCATATCTTCTTCTGGAAACTGTATGCCCATATCTAAAATGACAATATCATTTCCATACTCAAAACAGGTCATGTTTCTTCCAACTTCTTCGCATCCCCCGAGGGGAATTATTTTAAGAAAATTTTGTCTCGCTATCATATAAAAATTATTAATAATATTAGAGAACTATTTTGTGCGGGTAGGAGGATTTGCACCTCCACAGGATTTCTCCCACTAGCTCCTGAAGCTAGCGCGTCTGCTGTTCCGCCATACCCGCAGATATAATTTATCCGTTCTTGAGAAAGCTTAAATCTTTAGGCAAAGACTTAACTGGTTTTTCTTGACGCAGAGGAGGAACCAATTTGTAATTTTCGTTTTTGACCCAGCTATTAGTGGTGTAGTAATAGCAAGCACCTTGCATTTTTTCATAAACAGAATAGTCGCTTTTATAGCCGGAAAAAGACCAGTTAGCTGTTTTTAAGTCTTTATTTTTTGATGGGTTTATTGTTACATGACCATAAAAAGAAGGTATTATAACAAAATCTCCTTTTTTAGCAGAAACTGCATAAACATCTTTAATATCATTGTTTTCGTCCCTTTTTTCCATTAGAAAAATTGCCTCACCATCTAGAACAGTATAAATTTCTTGATAAGCGCCAACATGATAATGGCCTTTTGTTTTTACAAATTCGGATCCGAGCATTTTTGCTGGAATTATTGTTTCATCGTATCTTATTGTATCTTTTTCTTCTAAGCCTCTATACATATAATACAAATCTATGTCAGGAGAGTTTTTTGCGAAGTCTCTATCAGCTAAAACTTCTCTCATATCATTTAAGTGGCGTACATCTGGTTTCAAATTTGATAAATCGTGATTCATAATTTTATTTCCACGCTCTGTGGGCTTTAATATACCAATTTTGTATGTTTTCAAATCTTTTTGCTGGGTCAACAATTTTTGTTGTATCAATGCCTTTTATTTTTTCAGATACCCAATAGGAATAATTGGGGTTGTATAAAAATATAGCAGGGGGATTTTGCAGTATTATATCTTGAAGTTTTTGATACTTGTCTATTTTTGTTTGTTCGTCTAAAGCTTCTCTGGCGTCTTTTAATAATTGATCGGCATTTTTGTCTTGATACGAAGAAAGATTTAGTCCGGGATCATTTATTTGCGTTGAGTGCCAGAAGGGATACAAGTCTGGTAAATTTCCCAAGGCCTGGCCATAAAGCAGGGCATCGTAGTCCCTGTTTTTAATTATGTCTTTTAGCTCCGAAATTTCAACAATTTTTATTTGAACATCAGCCTTAATGTTATTCCAATATTCTTTTAAAAGGTCAGCTACCATAACAAGTTGTGGTTGGCTTATGGTAACCAATGTAAATTGCAAAGGCAAAGAGGTGTCTTGCGGAGCTAGGCATAATTCATCAAGTTTTTTTCTGGTTCCGGGACCCGTTTCTCCGGTACTTGGTGTGTCTGCTAAATATTTTTTTTGGAAAGCAGTAACCGCATCTCCGGTGGCCTGGCCATAGGTGCCGCTAGTTTCGTTTGCTAAAAGGGCTTTAAAACTATCATCTAATTTGTTAAGACATTTTTGTAATTCTGTAACCTCGTCTCCCTTAGATCCTATTTTTAAATAGCTCTTGAATTGAAAAGCAAGTTTTTTACTGTTTGGCTTTTCTCTGAATGTATTACCAGAATCTTTATAGCCAGCTTTATCTAAGAGTTTATTTGCTTCATCTGTATTAAAGTCATAGCTAATTGTTGGAGGAAGATAGCCAAAGTAATCTGGTAAAATTGGGGAGTTAACAATAGAAACTTCTTTTTTAAACGCATCGCTCACCTTTAAAACCAGCTCTTTTTTATTTACAGCATAATTAAGCGCCTGATTTATATTATTATCAGAAAATATTTTAGAGCTTCTGGTATTTAAAAAAACTGCAAAATATCTTGGAAGAGAAAAAGAATAAGTGTCAATTTTTTCGCTAGTAGTCCATCCTTGGCGAACCTGCTTTTCTGTTGAGGGGTTGCCGTCGCTTAAAGAAAACACAGAAAATCCGTCAATTGTTTTTTGGTTAGCAGCAGTTATTAAATCGTTTTCGTTTTCAAAAAACTTAAAATTTATTTTTGATATATATGGTAATTTGCTGTGATATTTTTGATTAGCCTCAAGGGTTAAACTTTTTATAAAATTATCAGATCCTTCCTTTATATTAGAAAGTATATAGGGACCTGATCCAATTGGTTGCAAATTATAGGGAGATAGCGCAAAAGATTTAGCTAAAACATCTTTCCAAATATGCTGAGGGATTATTTTTAACGTGCAGGTTTCCAAGAAAGAATTGTATGGGGAGTTTAAAGTTAAGGTGAATGATTTATCCGAAATTTTTTTAGTTTCTACATCTAACCAATTAACTCTTAGGGGGCTTTTATAATCTGAATTTTGTATTATTTTGATTGTGTAAATAACATCGTCTGTGGTGAGCGACATACCGTCTTGCCAGAAAATGCCATCTTTCAGCTGGAAAATATATGTTTTTCCATCATCAGAAATTTTATAAGTTTCTATCAAATCATTTATTATTTTTCCATCTTTGTCATAGGTCATTAGTCCAGAGTAAACTAAATTAATCAATGTTCGGTCGACATCGTTTGTTTCTCCGTAAATTGGGTTTATAAACCTTGGCTGTCCGACAACCCCTTCTGTATAACTTCCACCGTAAGATGGAACGAGCTTTGTATTTTTAATATAAAACTCAACTGCAAAATAACTAGCAGATAAAATTGTCAAAACAAGAAGAACCGAAAAAATGGTTCTTTCAGTGCCTTTTAGTACCTTAAAAAGTTGTTTCCACTGAGAAAAACTTGGAAATTTCATTAGTTTCCAGAATTATTGTATCAATAAGTTTAGTATTCCTAAAACGAGAAAGATTGTTGCCGCAGCAATTGTTGCGTAGTGTATTTTTTTTTGGGCTCCGCGTCTTGTTGAGTAAACTTCGCCTCCGCCACCAAAACCAGCGCCCAGGGCAGCTCCTCTTTGTTGTACTACAATAAGTACAATTAAAATTATAGATGTTATTAATTGAGCGTAATATAGGATAGTATTCATTTTAAATATTTAATTATGTTTTATTATAAAGAAATCAAAAATAATATTTAGTCCAAAAATAATTAAAGTTGTGTATAAAATTGGCAGAGAAAATGGGACCCTAAGTTCGTCAAACATTGTTTCTAAAAGCCAGATCAATGCCATGTTTATAACTATTGTAAAAAATCCAAGCGTTATTAATTCTAGCGGTAAAGACAATGCTTTTAAAATGGGTTTTAAAAAATAATTTAATAAACCCAAAACAATTCCTAAGACTAAAATTACTTGCCATTCGGCCGTTAAAGAAAAACCGAAAAAACTGGAAGTGGAATATACTCTTATTTCAACTCCTTTTATAAACAGGGTTGATAGCCACAAACCCAACGCGGCTGAGGCAATCTGAGAGAGTAATTTTTTTCCCATATCTTTTACCTATTATACACCAAAAGAAAGTAAAACACAACAATTAGCCAAGTAAACTTTTTTGTCTGAGTTTTTTGTGGTAGGAAATAGCGAAGCGGTGGGCTTCGGAATCTAATTGCAAAATTAAGTTCTTGGTTTCTTGCGGTAGATCCTTTAGAGCAATTGGTTTGTCGCGACCTTCAATAAATAATTCTTGGCGACCCTTAGCAATAGAGAAAACTTTAACTTCTTTTGGCTTGCAACTTATGGCCACGTTGAGTTGCGCTTTCCCGCCATCTATTAAAATTGCGTCAGGTAGCAACCAGTCTTTATGGGAAAATCTTCTAGTCAAAACTTCTTTTAACATAGCTATATCGTTAGGCTTATCTCCGAGTTTTATTTTAAATTTTTTATATTGGCTTTTATCTGGCTTTCCATTTACAAAAACCACCATAGACCCTGTTGCGAATTTCCCTTGTATATTTGAAATATCATAAGCTTCTATCTTATTCAGCTTACGTGCAAAATCAGCGATAGCGTAGTTTTCACGTAAAGGGGAATTTATGACCTGTGTGTGTGCCATAACCTGCTGCAAATTATGAATTCTATCTCTTATCTTAGCCGCTTCTTCGAATTGTTTATCTCTAGATAGCTGTTTCATCTCGCGCCTTAAAGAATTTAAAACTTTACCCCTCTTTCCTTGAAGAACTAAAATTAATTTTTTTATATTCTTTTTATATTCAACTAAATTTGGGGTAGGTCCCGGACACAAATCTAAGTGGCAATAAGTGCATTTTAGTTTAGGATGCTTTTTACTGGTGTAGTAGGGGAAGGCCCGGCGCAAAAATCTTAAAGTTTTTTTCAAGCTTGTCCCGTCAACAAATGGTCCGATATAATCAGCCCCGTCATTCTTCTGATGAGTGATATATATGTATGGCTTACCCTGAGCTTGTTGAATGGCAACATAGAAATAATTCTTATCATCGCGCCACGCTACGTTGTACTTAGGCTGGTATTTTTTAATTAAATTGGCTTCCAAAATTAGTGCTTCTATTTCAGAACTAGTTTTTATAAACCCAATTTTATCTACTTTAGGCATAAAAAAATCCTTATGGTTTTTAACTCTACTCTGTATATTTATTGCCTTTCCTATATATATTAAATCTTTGACGCTCTTAAACGCGTAAACTCCAGTCGTCTTCGGCAACTGGTCCATTTTAGCTTTTGGTAGGAATTTGAAGCTCTCCATACACTTATCATTACCATTTTAGAGGTGTTTTTTCAAAGGTTAAAACCATTGACAAGTTATTTTAAATATGCTAAGGTGCAGACAAGTTAGATGAATTGGTCTGTATGACAGTTCATTAATAATCTGACGTGTTGCAGAAAACAACGGTGGCATAACGTAAGTCCACCAAAACGCAGTTGCAGAAGGAGGAAGCCCATGAAAAGATTGATTAGTTGTTTTGCGGCGCTGATGGTCGTATTTATTTCGATGTCAGCGATTGCTCAGCAGCAGGAGAAAAGCGTCACCGATCTCAAAGCGGAGATCGCCGCGTTGCAGTCCAAGTTGACCGATGAACAAGCCAAGCAAGGAACATTCGCTTCCAAATTCTCTGGCTTCGGTAAGGAGCTCGGCACTGCCATGAACGGCTTCGTCGAGGCGATGGATGGCGGCCTCAAGGTGACCACCGAGAGAGTGAATGAATTCGCCAAGACAGATGTCGGTCGCTTTGCGATGGTCGCCATTGCTTGGAAGGTTTTCGCCCAGGACATTATCTCAATAGGCCAGAGCGCCTTTAATAAGACGGCGGGGTTCGTACTCTTAATCGTCTTTTGTTGGCTGCTCAAAAGAACAATTGAGATCCTGTGTTGGGGGCGGATGATTGTGGTGAAGAAAGAAGGTCCGTGGTACAACCGGAAGGTGACCAAAGAAAGAACTACTCCGCTCGTCAAAGATTCCAATGCCGACGAAAGTGCCGCCGTAACGTTCGTGGTTATATCGTGTGTTGTCATGGTGGTTCTTTTCATCGCAGCCGTGACCGGTTTGACTCACTGAAACACGGCGTCATTCTCGGATATGGGGCGGAGTGCACATGTGTGCTCCGCCCAGTTTTTTTACATGGACCATTGAATTGGTTTAAATAAAGTTGTATAATAGACAACTAATTTTCAATTTTAAATTTCTAATTTCTAATGTCATGGAGGATTTTATAAAAATCAGAGGAGCACGAGTGCATAATCTGAAAAATATTGATTTAGATATTCCAAAAAACAAACTGGTTGTTATTACCGGGCTTTCTGGTTCGGGTAAATCTTCGCTTGCTTTTGATACTTTGTACGCTGAAGGCCAAAGAAGATATGTTGAGAGTTTGTCAGCCTACGCGCGCCAGTTTTTGGGAGTAATGGACAAACCAGACGTAGATAAAATTGAAGGAATTTCTCCAGCAATCTCTATTGACCAAAGAAAATCAACTCATAACCCGCGCTCAACCGTGGGAACTATTACAGAAATTTATGATTATCTGCGTCTTTTATATGCAAGAATTGGAAAACCTCATTGTCCAAATTGCGGAAAATTAATCTCCCGCCAGACAGTTGACCAAATTGTTGACCAAGTAATGAAGCTGCCCAAAAAATCCGGCTCGCCCGTAGGGCTACGCCCGAGGGAGATAATGGTTTTGGGGCCAGTAATTCGCAGCAAAAAAGGCGAGCACCGCGGAGTTTTAGAAGAAATTCAAAGAGGCGGGTTTGTGAGAGTAAGAGTCGATGGAGTTGTTTTTCTAATTGAAGAGTCGCTTTTAAAAACATTGGACAAGCAGAAGAAGCACGACATAGAAGTTGTGGTTGACAGGTTGGTGATAAATCCGCCAGCTGGCGGATTAGACAGGTCAAGGTTGGTTGATTCCTTAGAAACAGCATTGCACCTTGGCAAAGGAATTGTAATTGTAAATAAAAAAGGGCGGGAAGAAGACCTAATTTTTTCAGAACACTTCGCCTGTGAAACTTGTGGAATTTCTTTACCAGAGTTAGAGCCAAGATTATTTTCTTTCAATAATCCTTACGGAGCCTGCCCCGAATGCACTGGCCTTGGAGAAAAGCTTGAGGTTGACCCAGAATTAGTAATTCCAAACAAAAGATTAACTTTGTCTGAGGGAGCAATTTGGCCGTGGTCTCGCGCTTCTCATAAAGTTGGCAGGCAAGGACATTATTATTCTATTCTTTCTGGCTTAGCTGCAAAGTATAATTTTTCTTTAGACGAAGAAATTGGCGAGCTTCCTAAAAAGATTGTTGACGTTATTTTATATGGAGACGGGGATTTCGAAGGAGTAGTGGCTAATTTAGAAAGAAGATATCACGAAACAGATTCAGACTGGACTCGTCAGGAAATAGAGCAGTATATGGTAATTAAAATTTGTCCCAAATGCCATGGAAAAAGGTTAAAATCCGAAGTTTTGGCAGTAACTGTAAACGATTTATCTATAGATAAAGTTGTAGAAATGCCCATTGATAAAGTAAAAGATTTTTTTGAAGATCTACCTAAAGACAAAATTTCTGGCCCAATTATTAAAGAAATTATTGACCGCACACAATTTTTAAACGATGTGGGCCTTTCTTATTTAACATTAGCGAGAAAAGCAGGCACATTGGCTGGTGGAGAAGAACAAAGAATTAGGTTGGCAACACAAATTGGTTCAAAATTATCCGGAGTTTTGTACATTTTAGACGAGCCGTCTATTGGCTTACATGCCAGAGATCAGCATAAATTAATTGACACTTTAGTAAAATTAAAAGAATTGGGCAATACGGTTGTTGTGGTAGAACACGATCCCCAAACAATGGAGGCATCTGACTGGATTGTTGATATTGGTCCTGGAGCCGGAAAACACGGGGGCAAAGTTGTTTTTGAAGGCACATATAAAGAGATTTTAAAAGCACACACTTTGACTGGAGATTACTTGTCTGGAAGAAAAAAAGTGGACATAGATAGCAAAAAGCCCCACTCCGCTAAAGCTACGCGGGGCGAGGGGAAATTTTTAGAAATTATTGGCGCCACAGAACACAATTTAAAGAATATAGATGTTAAAATCCCATTGGGAAAGTTTGTTTGCGTTACGGGGGTTTCTGGATCTGGTAAATCAACTCTGGTAAACGATATCTTAGCAAAATCTTTATTGAAAAAGTTTTATCGCGCCAAAGATGAGCCGGGCAAACACAAAGAAATTTTAGGCATTGAGAATTTAAATAAAGTTGTTTTGGTTGATCAGTCGCCAATTGGAAGGACTCCAAGGTCAAATCCTGCAACGTACACTGGAGCGTTTTCATATATAAGAGATATTTTTACTAAAACAAAAGAGGCCAGAGTGCGTGGATACTCAGCTGGCAGATTTAGTTTTAACGTAAAGGGTGGGAGGTGCGAAGCTTGTGAAGGACAGGGCCAGAAAAAAGTAGAAATGTATTTTTTACCAGACATTTATGTTGAGTGCGAGGAGTGCCATGGCAAAAGATACAGTAAAGAAGTTTTAGAAGTAACTTATAAAGATAAAAATATTTCCGAAGTTTTAGAAATGACAGTTGAAGAAGGAATGGAGTTTTTCAAAAATATTCCAGGTCTATATGAGAAATTGAAAACTTTAAAAGAAGTTGGGCTTTCTTATGTTCAGCTTGGGCAGGCAGCAACAAGTTTATCTGGCGGAGAAGCGCAGAGAGTAAAATTAGCAACAGAGTTGTCGAGGAAGGGCACGGGCAGAACTTTGTATATTTTAGACGAACCAACAACTGGCTTGCATTTTGACGACATTAAAAAACTTATTTCGGTTTTGTCGGGTTTGGTTGCAAAAGAAAATACGGTTTTGGTTATTGAGCACAACATAGATTTAATTAAAAATGCAGACTGGATAATTGACTTGGGCCCCGAAGGCGGGGAAGGCGGTGGTACAATTATTGCCCAAGGTACTCCCGCAGACATAAAGAAACTCCCTGGCCGGGCAGGCAAAAAAGGCCACACCTCAAAATATCTATAAGATTAAACATCTTTATCTCGAATACATACTAATTTAGTATGTATTTGCGTTTTGGGTGCAAGTGTTTGTGGGCAGTGGGCTTGACGCAGGTTAAAACTGGTGGTAAAGTTATGGCGGGTCTTTGACAGGGAAATTTTCAGAAAAAACAGAAGAAAACCGAAAGGAGCAAGTTATGGCCATTCTAGATCCCAAATTAGTTGGATTTGATTTGAGCGTCATCGGAAAGATCAAGAGAAAGCCGTTTCACGAGGCATTCGCCTTGGCGCTGCCAGAGTTACGCATAGATGAGCGTTCGACACTGGTAGCCACAGGGATTTTAGTGGCTCTCGATTATTTTTCTGGTGCAGTCGTACCAGCGGATCACGATAAAATCGTGCAAACTATCGATGAAGAAATTGCGAGGACGCCGTATCACGCCCAATTTCTTGAAGCGATAAAGAAAAAAGTACTTGAACAGAAGGCCGAGGCGGAGCAACGCACGAAAGAAACAGCCGACCAAGTCACTGGCAAGGAAATAAGAGAAGTATTTGTAGCTCACGCAAATAGGGTGCGCACGTTGTTGACGCCATTTGCAACTGATCGCAGATTCGTCATGGTACTTGAGGCCTGTTTAACTGTTTTTCAAAGTCTTTGTTTTGTAAGGGGTAAAGAAGAGCTCGAGTCAGCCAAGCGCGCTTCAGAGCAGATCAAGTGACTTTCATTCGAAGTCGCATGTCCATGGCAAGTTGTAAGTCGTGGATTTTTTTTGCAGACTTGACCCCGCCACCTATTTTGCAAAAAATTCTTGGCAGTCCGCTTCGCCCAACAAGGGACGGCGCTATCCGCGCCACGCGGACTGCGAAAGTAAATTACCAGAAGCAATACACAAGTTTGCTGATTTAATAATGGCAAAATAGGTGCAAGGGTCTGCGTTCGCTACGCTCACTTGACTTTTGGCGCAGAATTTTTTAAAATGCTTTTATTACTGCGATACTAATGATGCGAATTAACATACCAATGAAACGAATACGGATTAGTATAATTGGCATGAAATTAGTATATTAGCATCGCGTTTATTTATGAATATAAGACCATTAGGAGATCATATTTTAATAGAACCAATTAAGGAGGAAGAGAAAACAAAAGCCGGTATTTTTTTGCCAGAAACAGCCAATAAAGAAAAGTCAGAAGAGGGAAAAGTAATTGCCGTGGGGCCAGGAAAGAAAACAGATGACGGAAAAATAATCCCTGTCTCAATTAAGCCCGGGGACAAGGTTTTATTTACAAAATACGGGCCTAGTGAAGTTAAAATAGATGGGAAAGAGTATCTTATAGCGACCGAAGCGGACATACTCGCTGTTATTGAATAAAATTAACAATTTACAATTCACAATTTTCAATAAATGTTTCAATGATTCATTGTGTTATTCAATGAAAATTGAAAATTGCTACTTGAAAATTACGCGATATGGCAAAACAAATAAAATACAGCGAGGAAGCTCGCAAAATATTAAAAAACGGTTTAGACAAAGTTGCTAATGCAGTTAAAGTAACTTTGGGCCCCAAGGGCAGGAATGTTGTTTTGGGAAGTGGATTTGGCAGTCCCACAATTACAAACGATGGCGTGACCATAGCAAAGGATATAGAGTTAGAAGATAGTATAGAGAATATTGGAGCTGAAATTATAAAAGAAGTTGCCTCAAAAACTAATGACATTGCAGGAGATGGCACAACTTCGGCTGTTTTGCTTTGCCAAGCAATTGCCACCGAGGGTTTAAAAAATGTTGCCGCAGGAGCTAATCCTTTAGCTTTAAGAAAAGGAATTATAAAAGCTAAAGACGCAGTTGTTAAAGCATTAAAAGAAATGTCAAAACCAATCACAACTAAAGAAGAAAAAGCTCAGGTTGCAATAATTTCGGCGCAAGACACAGAGACGGGAAATTTAATTGCCGAGGTTATGGAAGAGGTTGGTAAAGATGGGGTAATTACAACCGAAGAATCGAAAACTTTCGGGCTTTCAAAAGAAATTGTAAAAGGTTTGCAGTTTGACAGAGGATATATTTCTGGCTACATGGTCACCAACACAGAAAAAATGGAAGCCAGCCTAGAAGATCCTTATATTTTAATTACAGACAAAAAAATAAGCTCATTACAGGAAATTTTGCCTTTGTTAGAAAAATTAGTTAAAGCAGGAAAAAAAGAATTAGTTATTATTGCAGAAGATGTTGATGGTGATGCTTTAACAACCTTAATCGTAAATAAAATAAGAGGGATTTTTAATGCTTTGGCGCTTAAAGCCCCAGGTTTTGGTGATAAGAAAAAAGAAATGCTACAAGACATTGCCACTGTTACAGGAGCAGAAGTTATTTCAGAGGAAAAAGGTATGAAATTAGAAAACGTTGAAGTAGAAATGCTTGGCCAAGCAAGAAGGGTAATTTCAACAAAAGAAAACACAACCATAGTAGAAGGAAAAGGCAAAAAAGAAGACATAGATAAAAGAATTGGCGCCATAAGGCAGGAAATGGCAGCTGCCACTTCTGATTTTGACAAAGAAAAACTTCAAGAAAGATTAGCAAAATTGTCTGGCGGAGTTGGAGTTATAAAAGTTGGAGCTGCCACAGAGGTTGAGCAAAAAGCTAAACAACACAAATTAGAAGACGCTTTACATGCTACAAAGTGCGCTGTTGAAGAGGGAATAGTGCCAGGAGGAGGAGTTGCGTTAATTAGGGCGTTAACAGCTTTTAATGGCTTACAACTTGTAAACGATGAGCTTACAGGAGCCAACATATTAAAAAGAGCAATAGAAGAACCAATAAGGCAAATAGCAGAAAACGCTGGCGTTGACGGAGCTGTTGTTGTGCAGAAGGTAAAGGAAGGTCAGGATGACTTTGGGTTTAATGCTGCTACAATGATTTACGAAAATTTAATTAAGGCAGGAGTTGTTGACCCAACAAAAGTTACCAGAACTGCTTTAGAAAATGCTGTTTCCGCTGCCTCCATGTTGCTCACAACAGAGGTGTTGGTTGCAGAACTGCCAAAGAAAGAAGATTGTTGCAAGCGCGGACAAAACCCAATGATGGGCCAAGATTACTAATTGGTTGACAAAAGGAGCCAAGTGATATATTATTACTCTGGTTCCTTGAGAGCCAAATAAGGAGGATAATGAAAAGAATATTGATTGTTGACGACGACCCATCTTTCAGAGAAATTCTGGAGACTGTAATAAAGGGTATCCACCCAGATGCCGTAATTGTGCATGCTGGGCACGGAGTACATGCTTGGAATATAATTTCTGTCAAAAAAAGGTTTGATCTTGTTCTCAGCGATGTCCAGATGCCAGAAATGGATGGCGTTGAGCTTACGAAGAAAATCAAAGGAAAGCACCCAGAGATTCATATCGTTTTGCTTTCTGGCAGGGACGAACCCAAGGGACACAAAGCTGACTCTTTTATGGGCAAACCCTTTACTGTTGAAGAGCTAGAAAAAAAGATTAAGCAATTTTTAGAGAAAGGAGAACAAAAATGAAAGCAATGGGATGGACTCTTGTTGTTGTGGCCGTAATTTTAATTGTTCTTGCACTAATAGGACTGCTCGACACGCACAGGCTAATGAGCAATGTCCCGAAGACAAGTGATTATTGCAAGCACAACTTGCGTTCTGCAAAAGAGGCAATTATTCTTGGAATGGTAATTATATCAATGGCGTGCGCAGTGTTTGCTATGCATTATTCTCGAGGCTGAGAGCTGTTTCTCGCCTTTTTTATTGTATTTTAATCAGATATTAGTTAGAATTATAGTATGAATTGCCCAAGTGATAACGAACAACTGCAAAAGGTTTTATTTCACGACGTTGAAGTTGATTATTGCCCGAGGTGTTTGGGTATATGGTTTGATGAAGATGAATTACGTCTAGCAAAAGATGATGAAGATAAGCAGTTAAACTGGATAGACGTTGACTTATGGAGAGACAAGTCAAAATTTACTGTTTTACGTGCCGATAAGTATTGCCCAGCTTGCAGGGTTGGCTTACAAGAGGTAAGATATGATACTTCCAAAGTGAGAGTTGATTTTTGCAAACTGTGCAAGGGGGTTTGGTTGGACAGGGGAGAGTTTAGACGCATAATAAATTATCTTAAAAATAAATCTGATTACGAAATATTGCATCATTACACTAAAAATTTTGCTTTGGAATTATGGGAAGTTTTTTCTGGGCCAGAAAAGTTTCGTTCGGAATTAGCAGATTTTTTTACAGTTTTAAGACTTTTAAATTATAAATTTGTAACTCAACATCCATTTTTAAATTCATTAATAGAAAATAGTCAAAAATAATAATCCGCTCGGCAACAAACTTTTTTCCGGCTATCTGGCACTTCGTGTCTCAGAGGCCTGCAAAAAGTTCATTGCCTCGCTAAATATATATGGCATTTATATCATGGATAATATTAATTGTTGTTGTGGCTGTTGTTTTATGGGTGATAGCAGCTTTTAACAGCTTAGTTGTTTTAAAAAACAGGGCGAAAGAAGCCTTATCAGACATAGACGTACAAACTAAAAGAAGGTACGACCTAATTCCAAATTTAGTAGAAACGGTTAAGGGATATGCCTCGCATGAAAAGCAATTATTTGAGAAAGTGACCCAAGCTAGAGCAGCTGCTATAAATGCCACGGGGCTTTCTAGTAAGGCCGAGGCCGAAAATATGCTTTCTGGTACTTTGAAAAGTTTGTTTGCTGTAGCCGAAAATTACCCCGATTTAAAGGCTTCTACAAACTTTTTAGAATTGCAAAGAGAGTTAACTGATACAGAAGATAAAGTTCAAGCATCTCGCAGATTTTACAATACAAATGTTAGAGATTTAAACATTAAGATAGAAGTTTTTCCAGCTAATTTAATAGCCAACATTTTCGGTTTTAAACAGATGGAATTATTTGAATCTAAAGACTCTGAAAAAGAGCCAGTTGCAGTGAAGTTTTAATTTAAATGCCATCAATTTACACGCAAGCAGATTCTAATACGAGAAAAACCTGGTTGTTGCTAACTGGGTTTTTGGTCTTTATTATTGCAATTGGCTGGCTTTTCAGTTATATAAGAAATGACAGCACAATATTATACATAGCAGTGTTTATAAGTGTGTTTAGTTCTTTTGCTAGCTATTGGTGGTCAGATAAAATTGTTTTGTCTATGTACCGCGCGCAATCAGTAGAACACAGCCAAAACCCAGAACTTTACCATATTGTTGAAAATTTATGTATTACAGCTGGCTTGCCCTTGCCCAAAATTTATATAATTCCAGAAACGCAACCCAACGCCTTTGCTACAGGAAGAAATGCCAAGCACGCTGTTGTTGCTGTGACCCAAGGACTTTTACAAAAATTAGACAAAAAAGAATTAGAAGGAGTGATAGCCCACGAACTTTCTCATATTGGGAACAAAGATATGCTTTTAGCAACAGTTGTTGCCATAATGGCAGGAATTGTGGCAACTTTGGCAAACATGTTTATGAGGATAAGCTGGTCAAATAGAAGGGGAAATGACAGAGAGGGACGCGCAGGAGCAATTTTAATGCTTTTGGGTATCGTGGCTGCCATTTTGGCCCCAATTGCAGCAACTTTAGTGCGCCTGGCAATTTCAAGAAAAAGAGAGTTTTTAGCAGATGCCGATGGGGCTTTATTGACTAGATACCCTGAAGGATTAGCCAGCGCATTAGAAAAAATTTCTGCAGATTCAACGCCAATGAGAATTACAAACGACGCCACTGCCAGCTTGTTTATTGATTCTCCGTACAAAGAAGAGCAAAAAACAAGTTGGTTTATAAAATTATTTAGCACACATCCTCCAGTACAAGAGCGCATAAAAGCATTAAGAGATATAAAAACATGAAAAGAATTTATAAATACGATTTTAATCAGTTATTAATGTATATTCCAGAAATTTCTCCGAAAGAAAGAGAATATTTGGTACAATTTTTTGCCAATGATTTAGTGGATGGCTTAACAGAATTTGAGCTAAGAAAAAAAATTGAAAAATTAAAATTTGATCAAAAAGATCAAATAGACACGTGGGAGGCAGAGAAAGTAAAGCAAAAAGTTTTGGACGCCTTGGGAAAGAAATAACTATAAATCATTCTGGAGGAGTCGCATAGTGGCTATTGCAACAGCTTGGAAAGCTGTGACCTTTCGGGGTTTCGTGGGTTCGAGTCCCACCTCCTCCGCAGAGTAAAATATTATTAAATAAATAAAAATATGGAAGAAAAAACATTCGATTTATTGAATAAGACATTTTTAATTGGCACCATTCTTGTGGTGGGCGTTTTAGTGTTTTTGGTTGGCCAAATAGTTTTACAAAACAGAATGCTAGATATACAAAACCAAAATCAAATTACGGTTTCGGGCGACGGTAAAATTTACGTAAAACCCGACGTGGCTTTAATCAGTGTTGGTGTTACAACTACTGGCGCAACAGTTGCTGATGTTGCAAAAAGCAACACAGAAAAAATGAACTCTGTTCTTGAAGCAATTAAAAAATTGGGAGTTGATGAAAAAGATATTCAAACAACCAATTATAGCTTAACTCCAAATTATGAAATTCAGCCCCAGCCCCTTATTTACAGTTACAGCTACCCAGTTAGAAGTAATAATAACATTATAGGTTACACTTTAGAGCAAAATGCCCAAATTAAGATAAGAGATTTTACCAAAATAAGCGATATTTTATCCCAGACGACAGCCAAAGGTGCAAATTTAGTTGGAAGTTTGCAGTTTTCAATTGATAACCCAGAGCAGTACAGAGAGCAGGCAAGGGCTAAGGCAATTGCGCAGGCAAAGTCAAATGCACAAAATTTGGCTAAAGAATCTGGCATAAAATTGGGTAAATTAATTAATGTTTACGAAAACTATTATCCGGTCTACAACGGAGCTGTTAAGGGCATGGGCGGTGGCGATATGTCCGAGTCTGCACCAGTCCCAACCATTGAGCCTGGTCAGCAGGAAATCGACGTGACAATTAATTTAACCTATAGGGTTGAATAACTATGGCAGATTGCATTTTCTGCAGAATCATAAAAGGAGAAATTCCCTCTACTAAAGTTTTCGATAACGAGAACGTTGTTGCCCTCAACGATATAAACCCCAAAGCCAAAACGCATATTTTGGTTATTCCCAAAAAACACGTTGAGTCTGTAAAACACCTAGAGGGTGGAGATGCTAAGTTGGTCGGGCAGCTAATTTTGGCGGCTAGAAAAATAGCAGAAGAAAAAAACTTGCAAGGTTATAAACTAATTGTTAATGTAGGAAGAGAGGGTGGTCAGCTTGTAGACCATCTGCACATACACTTATTAAGTGGCGATGTTAATATAGGCATTTAATAAACGGAAAAAAATGGATTCTCAAATAGAAGAGATTAAAAATAAGCTCAATGTTTTAGATGTTGTTGGGGGATATGTTAGGTTGTCTAAAACCGGGATTAATTACCGTGGTTTATGTCCGTTTCATTCTGAGAAGGGGCCCTCATTTTTTGTTTCACCTGGTAGGCAAATGTGGAAATGTTTTGGATGCGGAAAGGGTGGAGATATTTTTGAATTTATTAAAGAAATTGAGGGAGTTGAGTTTGGTGATGCATTACGTCTTTTAGCTAATAAGGCGGGGGTTGAGTTAAAAAGAGAAAATCCAAAACTTGTTAGCGAGAGGAAAAAATTATATGAAATTTGTGACTTAGCCTGCTCTTTTTTTGAAAAACAGCTTGGCAATAGCACTTCAGGCAAGGATGCCAAAGAGTATCTTTTAAAAAGGGGAATAAAAGAAGAGTCAATTAAAAAATGGCGGCTTGGTTATTCGCCAGATACCTGGCAGGGCTTGTCTGACTTTTTGGTGGGTCGCGGTTATACAAGAGATGAAATAGTAAGGGCGGGTTTAGCCGTAAAATCAGAAAAGGGTAATAATCCTTACGATAGATTCAGAGGGAGAATTATTTTTCCTATTTTCGACTTAAACTCCCAAGTGATTGGTTTTACCGCCCGAGTCTTTAAAGAAGGACCCAAGGGGTACCCCAAAAAAGAAGAAGCTAAGTACATAAATACTCCTCAAACTATATTATATGACAAAAGCAACGTGCTTTATGGGTTGAACTTAGCAAAAATTGCTGTAAGAAAAAATAACCAATGCGTTTTGACAGAAGGACAAACAGATACAATAATGTGCCACCAGGCAGGTTTTGAAAACACAGTTGCCGTTTCTGGTACTGCTTTAACCCCAAGGCATTTAAACATTTTAAAAAGATACACGGAAAACTTGCTTTTGTCGTTTGATATGGACGTCGCTGGAGATACCGCAACTAGAAGGGGCATTAATTTAGCCGAATCGCAGGGTTTTAACATTAAAGTTATAGACACATATTCTGGGGCAAAAGATCCAGCAGAAATTATATTAGAGAATCCGAATAACTGGGAGGAGTCGGTTAAAAATGCCAGGTCTATAATGGATTTTTATTTTGATTCTGCTTTTACAAAGTTCGATAAATCAACGCCGCTGGGCAAGAAAGAAATAGGTAAAATTGTTTTGCCTGCCATAAAAAGACTGCAAAATAAAATTGAGCAGTCGCATTGGATACAAAAGTTAGCTGATAAATTGAATGTTTCACAGGAGTCTGTTTTAGATGAGTTAAATGGTACGAAGGTTGAAAAATTAGATGGGCAGAACCAGCCTTCGCCCGAGAGCTTTAGCGAGGCAAGAGATTTTTCTACAATCGGTAGAAAAAAGCTTTTAGAAGACAAAATTGTAGCTCTTGTTTTAAAGAATCCAAACAACTTAAATTTAATTGAAGAAACTCATCATTGTTTTTTCTGTGATAAAACTAAAAATTTGATAGAAAAAATTAAACAAGGCAATCTTGCTGACATTCCGCCAGAGATTTCTTTACGAGCCGAGGTAGAATGCGAAGATGATGGGTCGAATGAAGTCTTGCTTTGCATATCTGGCTTAAAAGATATAGAATTGAGAAATAAACTAAATGAACTTTCTGGGGCTGTGAAATTCGAAAAAGATGAACAAAAAAGAGAAGATTTATTAAAACAATTTCATAATAAAGCCAAAGAACTTCACCAAAAAGCATGAAAAAGAAAAATAGAAAAAGAGCCCGGCCAAAAGCTAAGAAAACGTTTAAGCGAACGAAAAGGTCTTTTGTTGATCAATCTCAGCTAGAGGGGCTTATGAGAAAGGCTAGAGAAAGAGGGTTTGTTACGACCTCGGAAATTTTGTATGCATTCCCAAAAATAGAAAGAAATATCGAAGAGTTTGAGAAATTCTACGACGACCTAAAAGAACAAGGAGTTGATGTAAAGGAAATGCAAGAGTTTTTGGAAACGAAAAAACAGAAAGGTCCAAAGGGGAAAAAAGCATTGATTGGAAAAATAGATCCAATACAAATTTACTTAAAAGAAATTGGTAAAACCAGCTTTTTGTCAGCCAAAGAAGAAAAAGAGTTGGCAAAAAAAATAGAAGCAGGGGACGAAGATTCAAAAAACAGGTTGGCTTTAGCCAACTTAAGACTGGTTGTTTCAATTGCTAAAAAATATGTTGGCAGATCGCCTAATTTAACAATGCTTGATTTAATACAAGAAGGGAATTTGGGTTTATTTAAAGCAGTTAAAAAGTTTGACTGGAGAAGAGGTTATAAATTTTCAACTTATGCAACTTGGTGGATTAGACAGTCAATTACCAGGGCCTTGGCCGATCAAGCCAGAACAATAAGAATTCCGGTTCACATGATAGAAACCATTTCAAAATATACAAAAGTAAGAAAAACTCTTTTACAAGAACTTGGCAGAGAACCATTAGCAGAAGAAATTGCAGCTGAAATGGGTTTGGAAGTTGATAAAGTCCACCACATAAGAAAAATTGCTCAAAAAGCGGTGTCTTTAGAAACTCCAGTTGGAGAAGATAAAGATAAGCAAGATTCTGTTTTAGCAGAGTTTATAAAAGATGACAAAACAATAGCCCCCAACACAGAGGCCGCCAGAAAGCTTTTGAAAGAAAGATTAAAAGAAATTTCCAGTGAGCTTACCCCAAGAGAATTAAAAATATTGGGTATGAGATTTGGTTTGGACGATGGGGTAATGCATACGTTAGAGGAAACTGGAGAAGAATTTGGAGTAACTAGAGAAAGAATTAGACAAATTCAAGCTAAAGCATTAGAGAAACTCCGCAAACACAAAGAACTCAAAAAAGTTAGAGATTATTACTAATTAGAAGCGCGCCCTTAAATCTACGTCTTTTGCGTGCACAACTTTACCCTTGTGTTCTCCCATATCAGACTCCGATGAAACTTTGGTGTATTCGAGAATAATTTTTTTCCTTTCCTCGGTGGATATCTGTTGATTATTTATTGCTGGACCACTAATACAACCCCCTTCGCAGTTTAATATGTCTAAAAATCTGTATTTACTGTTGCCAGATTTAATGTCGTCTAGAGCTTTCTTAATATTTTGAACTCCGTCTGTAACCAAAATTTCATTTGGTTTGAATAATTTTTGCATGTGTGAGGTTGTCGCCAGCCCTCCAGAAACCGGATAAATTTTGGTATACTCTCTTATAAAAGAATCGAAGTGACAGGGGTCACTTTTTTTTGTTTTGGTGCTTAATTTATTTATATCAGCTGGACAGGTAAATCCGTCTTCTTTGATACCCTCTTGTTGGAAAATTTGTTTTAAATCTTTAAAAGTTATTACAGCATCTATAAATTCTTTGTATTTTGGTGCTTCGACATTTTCTTTTGCCCAGCAGGGAGATATAAAAACAATTTTGCATTCGGGGTGATGTTTTTTATGTATTTTTGCCATTGATGCCATGGGTGAAACAACAGGAATTAAATATTGCAGTAATTCTGGGTATTGGCTTTGGATTAAGGCCACAACGGTGGGGCAGGGCGAGGCAATAAAAAATTTTTGTTGAGAGTTAGCTTTTATGTAGTTTGCGTATTCCCAATTAACCATTCTAGCCCCAAATGTTAATTCGGTGACTTCTGCAAAACCCAATTTTTTTAACATTCCAACAATATTGGGGTATTTAAAATCAATAGGAAAAGACGGAGCCAATAGAGCCACGGCTTTATTATTTTTTATGAGATTAATTTTTTCTTCCAGACTCATTAATAATTAATGGCTGGCAATGCCGGGCCAAGATTTTAACATAGACCAAATTATAGCCACAAAAATAAGCACATAAAGCACAACCAAGTGCCAAGTCGGGTATATTAAGAAATTAACTACTGCTAAAATTATTTCACCTATTGTCATTTGTTAAAAGATTTAGGAATTTTATCCCACGCCCCTATAAAAAAGTTTTTAACTTGATCTAAATAATAGTCTACTGGTTTTAAAAGCCAATCCAAGTTTATGCCCCATTTATCTAAGTCAAATGAAATACCAAAGGGAGCTAATATATTATTTATATCAAAACCGAAGAAGCGCTGGGCAATATGCAAAAGCAACAGAAAAATTATAATTCCCAATATTACCCTAACAACGGGGAAGGCTATAAACCTTATAAAACAGTAAATAATAACAACGGCAATAATTATTGTTATAATTGATGCAAAATCCATATTTTTAGGATTAATTTCTATTGTATAATTTTACCACAAAAAATAAGTGTCAAGCAATATACGAGTTATATTATATTTTTTTGCTTAAAATAAGGTTGTTGAGTATTTTTTTTACAGCTTCTAGGCTTGTGGGTTCAATTATTGAAATTGGTATAACATTATTCTTTTTAAATTCTCTTTTTATTTTTAAAATAATATCTTTACCAACAGCATCGCTTTTGCTTAAAAATATATATTCTGGTTTTCCTAAAAGTATATTGCTATACGCCCCCAACTCATCTCTAATATTTTCATAGTCTCTAACTGGATTATCAGAATCAGCAGCAACAAGATGGAATAGAATTTTTGTTCGCTCTATGTGGCGTAAAAATTTTGTTCCCAATCCCTTTCCGGTTGAAGCTCCCTCTATAATTCCTGGAATGTCGGCCAATATTAGGTCGTAATATACGCCTAAATTTGGTTCTAATGTTGTGAAGGGATAGTTTGCAACCTTGCTGTTTGCGTTTGTTAATTCGTTAAGAAGGCTAGATTTACCAACATTGGGTAGCCCTATAAAACCAACATCAGCGATCATTTTTAATTCTAACCTTAGCTCGAAATATTCTCCGGGCCTTCCTTCTTCAAATTGCTTTGGGCTAGTATTAATTGATGATCTAAAAAACCAGTTTCCTTTTCCGCCCTTTCCACCCTTAGCAACAATTTCTCTTTGGCCAATTTTAGTAATTTCGATGTCTTTTTTGGTAATTAAATTGTGGCAGACAGTGCCAATTGGTACAGATAAAATTAAATCTTTTGCATTGGCGCCGTCGTGGAGTCCAGATTTGCCGTTTTCACCTTTTTGCGCCTTCCAATCTTTTTCAAAACGAAATTGTCTTAGAGCCCCCAAATCGGCAACTCCCTCAATAAAAATATCACCCCCTTTCCCGCCGTTACCGCCAGTGGGCCCTTTAGCAAATTTTACCTTACTAAAAGTTGCCAACCCTTTGCCCCCGTGTCCTGCTTGGACGGTTATTTTTATATCGTCTACAATCATGCAACGTAAAGGCGGCAGAAACAATGACCGTCTTTTTCAATTTCTTCTTTGTGCCAAAAACAAGGGCAAACCTTTTTTGCGTCTTCCTCGGCATTACCAGAAACTCTCCTACACGGGCAATATTTTTTTCCGTATTTTTCTTCGTTTTTTAAGAGTCCGCTAATTATTCCCTCAACAATTTTTTTGTCGGGGTTTAATTTAAAACCATTGTTTTTGGCGTATTCAGAATACTCTTTTATTAAATCTTCAATTTTATCCATTCTTTTATGTTATTTTCTGGCATTAATCCCACAAAACTATCAACTGGTTTGCCGTCTTTAAACAAAATAACCATAGGTATTCTGTCAACGCCAAATTTTTGTGCGTTTATGGGAAATTTATCTACGTCGGCCTTTATTAAAACAATTTTTTCTTTAAACTCCTCAGCCACTCTTTCTAGAATTGGCCCCAAAACAGAACATGGTCCGCACCAGGTTGCAAAAAAATCAACCAAAACATATTTGCCAGCAATATTGGTTTCTTTTTCGAAATTTTCGTCTGTTATCATGCTATTTTACTAAAAAATAAATAATAATTAATAATCCTAACACAATTCTGTAATAACCAAAAGCCTTAAAGTTATTTTTTTGTACAAAATTTATTAAAAATCTTACAACAGCCAAGGCTACAAAGAATGAAACAATAAACCCAACAGATAAAACAGATATTTGTTGAATGTTTAATACAGCATTATATTTAAACAAGCTGTAGGCCGAAGCCAAAAGCATTGTTGGTATGGCTAAGAAAAAAGAAAATTCGGTTGCAACTGTTCTTGAAGCTCCTAAAATTAAGGCCCCAATTATTGTGGCCCCCGACCTTGAGGTGCCGGGAATCATTGCCAAACACTGTATTAAACCAATTAAGAAAGCCGTTTTAAAAGTTAGGTCTTTTATGGATGATATTTTAGGATTTTTTTTAAATTTTTCAACAATTAAAATAATCAAACCTCCCAAAAGCAAAGTTGTTGCCACAGTCCATGGATTAAATAGTTTTTCTTCTATAGCATTAGCAAAAAAAGTTCCTAAAACTATGGCGGGCAAGACGCCAATAATTATTTTGTACCAAGAATTTTTTTTAAACGACCAAATTTTTTCCCAGAAATAAAATAAAACAGCCAGTATGGCGCCAAGCTGTATTATAATATCAAATAGAAAAGTGAACTCTTTATCAAAAGAAATAAAGTTATTTATAAGAATTAAGTGGCCGGTAGAAGAAATTGGTAAAAATTCCGTAACGCCCTCCACTAAGCCAAGTATGGCTGCTTTTATTAAGTCTAATAAAAATAAATTCATAATATATTCTCAATTATATCATAACTTAAAATAAACAAAATGACCCCGTCCAAACGCGCGAGCCCGGGCAAGCAACGTTTGGAACGGGGGGTGGCGGCAGCGAGCCATTGGGGTGGGGAACCTTCAGGTCGCGGCGCACAAAATTGTTCCACGTGGCAACCACTCGAGGAAATTTGTCACGCCCCAGTTTATCTTGGAGGACGAGAGGGTGGCAAAGATCTTGGTGCCATGTGGAACAAATATAAAAAAAGAGCGAAACTTAATTATATCTTCGCATAAAAAAGAGCGTATGTCAATAGTTTTAAGAGGAGCTACTTATTGACAAAAATAAATAAAGTAGTAATATAAGATAAACTAAAAAGAAAGAGAGGATAACATGAGTTTCGCGGAGTTCCTTCACAAGTTTTTCATTTATTGCACAGTAATTTTTGCTTTTTGCAGCATGGTGCTGACATTGGTAATTTTACCGCTTGCTTGGCTTTTGCTTCGCCCAGCCAAATGTCCAAAATGCGAAAAAAAGGCTTGGCGGATAAATCCTTTTTCTGTGCCCCCAAAATACGCGTGCAAAACTTGCATGCATGTATTCGAAACCCCGAGATGATTTCAGAGGGTTGTTTTTTTATTTTGTGGTATAATAAATAAAATGAAA
>Ga0172371_10002967_pt1 | contig 26557 bp, 24 predicted proteins | sample Lak12m_FD_114543 | JGI IMG/M metagenome (GOLD analysis project Ga0172371, IMG submission 114543) | Freshwater microbial communities from Kabuno Bay, South-Kivu, Congo - kab_022012_12m | ecosystem: Environmental > Aquatic > Freshwater > Lake | place: Democratic Republic of the Congo: South-Kivu... | reverse complement strand
TCCTCGATCAATCCCCTCCGTTGCGGCCTGAAGGGCCGCCGTCTTGCAGCCTGGGCCGGAGGCCCAGGGCATGGAGATGTGCCTTCTCCTCGTCCCTTGCGGATGTGCCGATGTGCCTTCACCCTTGATCCCGTCGCCATTCCGAAGTACAAACGTCCTCACGGCTCCCGGGCGGGTAGCTCAGCGGGAGAGCGTCGGCCTTACAAGCCGAATGTCGCAGGTTCGAACCCTGTCCCGCCCACTGCGATCGAAAGATGATCAGTTCACAGGGGGTCATGTGTCTATATTGCTCGGCCGGGGTGCAGTCGGACCCGGCTCGGTTTTGGTGGCGTTTTTTTCCGTTGACTGTAGGGATTTGAGATCAGTAGTATATGCCGACTCGTTGCGGCGAGTGCTTGACAGAACGTGGAGGGAGTCGATGAATATCCGGATTTTCGTGGCGGGATTACTGGCGGTTCTCATGGCGGCGTGCGGCAGCAGCGGCGGCGGCGGCGGCGGCGGCACCGGCCCCAATGTGTCGGAGTTCCCGAACGTCGAAATAAGCCCCGCGGAAGTCTGCGAGAAGGCCGGCGAGGCGCTGAAGAAGTGCAAGCTCACGTTAGACCAGGGCTCCGTTGCCCCGGGCGACGTTCTCGAATCGTACATCACGATTAAGAACTCCGGCGAGCGTGCGATGGAGATCCAGGACATCCAGCTCGCATACATCCCCCCGACCGAGGGGGAGAATCCCCCGGCTTTCGCCATCGAGCTTCCTCCCGCATACGCAGCAGCGATCGCCAGCGACACGAAGTTCTATGTGTCGCCGGTCGGCAAGGGCACCCCTGAAGAGCCGGAACAGCTTGCGATAAAGGTCACTTTCTATCGATACAACGACGAGGAAGACCGCACTGCGAAGCTCCTCATCGACACCGACGCGGCGAACATGAAGGAAGGCAAGGTGTATGTGGACATCTTCACGTCCGCCGGAGCGCCCAAGCTCCAGGTGGCCCCGGAGTTCGTCCAGTTCGCACAGGTCGGAATGGGCGAGACCGCTGACGAGAAGCTCAACGTCCTCAACACCGGGACTTCCGACCTCACCATCGACGGGTTCAAGTTCATTCCGATCTCGGGCGGCGAGTACTTCACGCTGATAGTCCAGGGCACCGAGTATCCGATCTCGCAAGTTCCCGCAGACGGCGTCTCGTTCCCAGAGAAGATCGTCGTCGCGCCGCAGAGCGCGACCTTCTTCAAGGTCAGGTTCGCTCCTGAAGACGACAAGCCCGCGTCCGCCAAGCTGGTCATCTTCTCCAACGACCCCGACTACGCCGGGACCGAAACCGAAGAGGACGGCAAGGAAGTCAAGATCTCCGGCAACGAATCCGTCCCCTGCATCGCAGTCAACCCCGAGAAGGTCAACTTCGGCGGCAAGATGTACGGCCAGGTCGCAGTGGCGCCCCTCGAGATCTCTGCTTGCGGCGAAGCCCCGTTGGAGATCTACGGCATCACGATCGTGGAAGGCTCGCACACCGACTTCGGCGTGGACCTCTCCACCCTCGACCACGGCCCCGAGCCGGCCAACCCGGTCATCGTGCCGATCAACGGCACCGTAATCGTGAACGTCACCTTCAGCCCTGAAACCGTGAGCCCCGTTGACGGCAGCGGCAACATCATCCTCAGCACGGGTATGATCCAGATCTCGAACAACTCGTTCGAGAAGGAGAAGCAGGTAGAGCTGTCGGGTGCAGGGGTGAAGGTCGAATGCCCGACCGCGCTGATCAAGGTCGCGGAAGGGGACGAAGTGATCCCGCAGACGATCCTGCACCTGTACGGCGACGAGAGCTATGCTTCCAACGGCACGATCCAGAAGTGGGAATGGACCGTCGAGCAGCCCGTCGGCTCCGCTGCGGTGTTCGTCCCGTCGTTCACCTTCCCGAACCCGACCTTCGAGGCCAACGTCGCAGGCGTGTACAAGTTCTATCTTACCGTGTACGACCAGACCAACACGCCGTCCTGCTTCCCGGCCCAGTACGAAGTGGTCGTGATCCCGGACGAGGCCATCCACATCGAGCTCCTGTGGGACACGCCGGAGGACCCCGATGAGACCGACACAGGGCCCGAGGCGGGCTCCGACCTCGACCTGCACTTCCTCCATCCGTGGGCCGCAGGCCCCGACCTCGACGGTGACGGCGCACCCGACGGCTGGTTCGACATCCCGTTCGACTCGTTCTGGTTCAACGCTCACCCCAACTGGGGAAGCTACGATCCCGCGATCAACGACGACCCCGGCCTCGACCGTGACGACACGGACGGCGCAGGACCCGAGAACATCAACCTCGACATCCCGGAGAACGTCGTCTACCGCGTCGGCGTCCACTATTGGAATGACCACGGATACGGCCCTGCCTACGCCACGGTGCGTGTGTACATCTACGCACAGCTCGTGTTCGAGGTCACGGACGTCATGCTTATTGACAGCGACATGTGGGCCGTCTGCAATGTCGAGTGGCCGAGCGGCAAGGTGCAGGTCGTGACCGACCCGATCCACGGCGGCTACAAGATTACGCCCAATTATCAGAATCCGTACTTCTTTCAGTAACCGGCCAATCCCCCCGCCGAAGCACTTCTGACGCCCTCTGGCACGTGCACGCGTGACTTTCCAATCCATGTTGTGGTAGCTTCCACCGGGACTTTGGGGGACGCATGAGTCGCAAACCGGCGCTTGTGGATTTGGAGTTGGCGCTGGATGCCATGCACGAGGCCGTCCTGATCGTTGACGGCAGCATGCGCATCAGGTTCGCAAACGTTGCGGTGAGAAGTCTTTTCCGCGGCACGGACCTCTTGCGGGTCAGGTGCCATGACGTAATCCACGGGACCGACGGCAGGCCGGACACTTGTCCGTTCGTTACGGATCCGGGGAGGAGGGGGCATTTCTGCGATGCGCTCCAGGTCGAGGTAGGCGCCCGCTGGTACGATGCGCGCCATTATCCGATCATGGATGGCGGGCGCCCGACAGAATACACGGTGTTGGTGCTCAACGACATCACGCTCAAGCGGGATGCGGAGAACGCGCTTCGCAGGAAGACTGAGCTGCTGAGGGCTTACGCACTGGAGTTGGCGAAGAGCGAGGAGATGGAACGCCGCCGGGTTGCGGCCGAGATCCACGACCGTCTGGGCCAGAAGCTGGCCGTGTGCCGCATGTCGGTCGCACTGGCCAAGGGCCAGGCGGGAAGCGACATGCTTCCGGTCTTGCAGGACTTGCAAGGCCAGATCGACTCGGTGATCGCGGAAGCCCGCTCGATGATGCGGGGCCTTTCCCCGGCTGCGCTCAACGACATGGGGCTCAAGGCCGCGATCGAGTCGCTGGCAGCGGACATGGAGCGCCAAAGCCTGGATCTCAAAGTAACCGGCCCTTCCAGGGATCGTCTTTCGCTGGAGGTCCGGCTTGCGCTCTTCAAGGCCGTTCAGGAGTGCCTGGAGAACGTGCTGGAGCACGCAATTGCGACCAGTGCGTCGGTCCGCATCACTGCCCATGCGGACGCGATGGAAGTGGTGGTAACGGACAACGGCGTGGGGTTCGACGCTTCGTCGCCAAGGACCCCGGCAAAGAACGGCAAGGGGATGGGGCTGCACGGCATCGGTGAAAGGCTCGAAGCGTTGGGCGGCAGACTGCTTATCGATTCGAAGAAAGGGAAAGGGACGAAGGTCAGGATGACCGTCCCTACCGGACCCTCCGACGCAGCGGGGAGTCGGTGAAGCGGAGGCCGAGATGAGCATCAGAATTCTGCTTGTAGACGACCACGAGATAGTGCGCATCGGCCTGAAGGCGATTCTCTCCTCGCAGAAGGACCTGGAGGTAGTGGGGGAGGCATCGGACGGCCACGAGGCACTGCGCCTGGTGGAGAAGACGCGGCCGGACATCGTGGTCATGGACGTTGCGATGCCGGGGCTCAACGGGATCGACGGCACGATGCGTATCCGCAGCGAGTTCCCCGCGGTGAAAGTGATCGTCCTGTCGATGCACCTGGAGCGAAGCTACGTTGGGCAAACGCTCAAGGCCGGTGCCTCCGCCTATGTTCTGAAGGAGAGGGCGGTGGAAGAGTTGGTGCCGGCGATCCGCTCCGTGCGGGGGGGGCGCAAGTACCTGAGCCCGGGCGTTACCGACATTGTGTTGCAGGGGTTCCTTGACGGCAACGCCGAAGCGCCGCCCGACTCCGCGTTTTCCAATCTCACCGCCCGGGAGCGGGACGTGCTCCAGGACATCGCGGAGGGCCGCTCGGTCAAGGAAATAGCGGACAAGCTGAACCTCAGCCCCAAGACCGTCGAGACTCACCGCAAGCGGATCATGGAACGCCTCAACATCAGGAGCGTGGCAGGGCTCACACGTTACGCCATAAAGAGCGGGCTCATTCCGTTGGATGACTGAGCACGGGGCAGGATCGAGCGGATTAAGGAATTTCGACGACGGCATTCAGGGAATTCCCTATAGCATGTAGGACGCGCTTCCACTATCGTTTGGAAGGCGGCGAGGCGTGGAGGGAAGAGGGCCGGTGCGGCGCCGCAAGCGATGCGGCGGACCCGCGCCAAGAGGAGAAGCGGAATGAGCGTTCGAGTTCTTCTGGTAGATGACAGTCCCGAGGTGCGGCGCATGATCCGCCGGCTCCTCGAGAGAGCGGGAAGCTTCGAGGTCGTCGGCGAAGCCGGAGACGGGGCGCAGGGATACGAGCTTGCGCTGTCGCTCAAGCCCGACGTGGTCGTGATGGACGTTTCCATGCCTGGCATGAACGGCCGGGAGGCTCTGCGCAAGATCGCTGCTGCTGCTCCGGAAGTTCCCGTGGTGATGCTGTCGTGCTACGAGGAGACGGCGTATGCCAGGGACGTTCGTGACGAGGGCGCCCGCGGTTACGTGGTCAAGGATTATGCCGTCGAGAACCTCGTCGGCGTGCTGAAGGCAGTGCTTTCCGGAGAGCGCTTCTCATCCCCGGGCTTCGACCTCTCGTCTGATCCAGCTTAGCGAATTTCCTTAACAAGAATCCTACTGGAAAGGGGTCATTTTCCGGTTTCTCCCGATTTCGGAGAGGTCCGGCTTCCTCTACTTTTGCCTCGTGACCGGCACGATTGTGCCGCTTGAAAGGGGGCAAGGATGGAACGGGAATCGAAGCTGACGGGAACGGCGGCAAACCCGATGGGAGTGGAGGAGCTTTACTTCAAGTCGGTCCAGGCTACACCGACCATGACGCAGGCCGAAGAGGCCCGGGTGGCGAAGCTCTACCGTGAAACCGGCGACCGCAGGCTGGCGGACAAGCTGGTCAAGGCGAACCTGCGCTTCGTCGTCTCCATGGCGCTCAGGTACCGGCGGTACGGCTTCTCTCTCATGGATCTCGTGCAGGAGGGCAACCTCGGCCTGCTTCGCGCTGTCGAGCGCTATGACCCCACGGTCGGCTGCCGGCTCATCTCGTACGCGGTGTGGTGGATCCGCGCTTTCATTCAGGAGTACGTGCTGCGCAACTGGTCGCTGGTCCGCATGGGCACCACGCAGCGGCAGCGCCGGCTCTTCAACCAGCTTCTGAGCAGCCAGCGCCGGCTCCAGGCCATGACGAAGTGCGGCGACAACTGGCACGCGGCGCTCGGGGCCGCGGCAGGGGCGAGCGCAGATGACGTGCGCGAAATGGAGCGCCGCATCCACTCCCGCGACGTGTCGCTGGACGTGCCGATGCGCGAGTGCGACGGCGACGGCCCCTGCGCCCTGGACCGCATGGCTTCCGACTGCGAGGAGACCGAGGACGAGATGGCCGCTGCCCAGGCCAGGCACCTGAGCCGCGAGAAGGTGCGCCTGGCGCTCCAGCAGCTCGAAGAACGGGAGCGCAGAGTCATCAGCATGCGCCACCTGTCCGACACGGGGGCGACCCTCCAGTCTCTCGCAGAGGAATTCGGCGTATCCAAGGAGCGCGTCCGCCAGCTCGAAGCAAGAGCCATCAACAAGCTGCGCGCCCGGCTTTCCGCAGACGTTCACGTCATGGAGCTGTGCGCGGCGTAGCCGTGCTGACCAGGGCCCCCCTCCCTTCCCTCCACCACGACAAGCGTGGGGAGGGGAGATACCAAAGGAATTTCCTTGCACGGCAGATCGAACAGTGCTAGGAGCGCCGGTGTGACGTTGAAACACACCGCTGTAGTGCGGCAACTGGAAGGAGATCCACATGACGAAGGTAGAGTTGATCGACGTTGTGAAGGGCGAGCTGAACAGGAAGGAAGCCGAGGAAGTCGTGGAGAAGGTGTTCGGTGCGATCCGCTCCGCGCTCAAGAGGGACGGCAAGTTCGCGTTCCCGGGCTTCGGCACCTTCACGGTGAAGCAGCGTGCGGCACGCAAGGGCAAGAACCCCCAGACCGGCGCGGTCATCGACATCCCCGCGGCCAAGGCCGTGGTGTTCAAGGCAGCGACCACGCTCAAGGCCGAGGTGCAGTAGCCCGGGCAGAGTCCCGACCCAGCCATGTCCAGGAAGCGTCCCTGTAAGTTCATTTTCTTCACCGGTGGTGTTGTCTCTTCGCTTGGCAAGGGGCTGACCGCGGCCAGCACCGCGGCCATACTCGAGTCGTCCGGGCTTCGGGTCACCATGCTCAAGATGGACCCGTACATCAACGTCGACCCGGGCACGATGAGCCCGTACCAGCACGGCGAGGTCTTTGTCACGGACGACGGAGCGGAGACCGACCTCGACCTGGGCCATTACGAGCGCTTCGTCTCGGAAAGCATGGGGAAGCGCAACAACTTCACCACCGGCCAGGTTTACGAGGCGGTGATCCAGAAGGAACGTGCGGGCGAATACCTGGGCAGCACCGTGCAGGTGATCCCGCATGTCACGGACGAGATCAAGCGCCGCATCCTTGGTGTCGCGGATGACTTCGACTGCGTGATCGTCGAGGTGGGCGGCACGGTGGGCGACATCGAAGGGCTTCCGTTTCTTGAAGCCATCCGCCAGCTCCGCCACGACCTGGGGAGCGAGCACACGCTGTTCGTCCACCTGACGCTGGTTCCGTACATTCCGGCTGCGGGCGAGATAAAGACCAAGCCCACGCAGCACTCGGTCGCAGCGCTCAGAGAGATAGGCATCCAGCCTGACCTGATCGTGTGCAGGACCGACCGCCCGCTGGAAGCGGACGTGCGTCGCAAGATCTCGCTGTTCTGCAACGTGAAGCCCGAATGCGTGATCGCTGCCCAGGACGTGAGCTTCATCTACGAGCTCCCCATGCGCCTGCACGAGGAAGGCATCGACGAGCGCATCTGCGAGCGGCTCAACATCTGGGCACGCAAGCCCGACCTCAAGCCGTGGGAGGATTTCGTCAGCGGCTTCAAGAATGCTTCCCGGGAAGTCTCGATCGGGATGGTCGGCAAGTACACGGGGTTGGTCGAGAGCTACAAGAGTCTCAGCGAGGCATTGGTTCACGCCGGCGTCGCAAACCGTTGCCGAGTTAACATCAAGTACATCGATGCCGAAACGCTGGAGAGCCTGCGGGACGACCGCACCGCAGCTCTGGAGAGCTTGGGCGACGATGGGGCCGCAGCGCTCGCCGCGGCGGACAGCCGGGGGGACGATCGCGCCGCTGCGCTCGCCGCGCTTTCGGGCATCGACGGGCTTGTGATCCCGGGCGGCTTCGGGGCCAGGGGAGTGGAAGGTAAGATCAAGGCGATTCGGGCCGCAAGGGAAAACGGGATCCCGTTCCTCGGCCTGTGCCTCGGCATGCAGCTCGCAGTGGTCGAGTACGCTCGCAACGTGCTCAAGCTCGATCGCGCCAACTCGACCGAGTTCGACCCGGGCACCCCGTATCCCGTGATCGACCTGCTTCCGGACCAGCTCAAGCGCAAAGGCATGGGCGCGTCCATGCGGCTTGGCGCATACTCATGCGCTCTGCGGGAGGGCTCGATGCTAAGGAGCATCTACGGCGCACCGGTCATCTCGGAACGGCACAGGCACCGCTACGAGGTCAATCCGCAGCTTGCAGAGAAGCTTGAAAACGGCGGGCTCACCCTGTCCGGCGTGAACCCGGACACAGGCCTGGTCGAGATGATCGAGCTTGCCGGCCACCCCCATTTCGTCGGCACCCAGGCTCATCCGGAGTTCAAGTCCAGGCCCCTTGCGCCCGGTCCCCTCTTCGTGTCGTTCATCCGCTCCGCACTGGAAGCCGGCGCCCGCGCAACGAAGTAGTCGTTGCTGGAACCTACTCGAAGAAGTAAGGAAGGTACGCGGCAAAATCGATCGTTGCGGCCAGGTACGCGTCCGGATCGTTTTCCAGGGGGAAGCTTCCGGCAAATACGCACGCCAGCACGGACCTGTCCCGCTGCGCCCGGTACTCCAGGCATCCTTGCGGGCCGAACAGCATGGTGCCCGGGTCGAACCCATCTTCCTCGGATGCAAACGCCATCCATCCTACCGCCACGCCAATCGACGGGACCCACTCGGTCGCGTCGATGAGCAGCCTGAACGCGCCGGTTCCGGTCCCTGTGCCGAGCCACGTGTCGCCCGGCGGGTAGGCAGCCCACGAGACGCCGACGTCAACTTGGGAGAAGTCGGAGACGGCGTAGCCGAAGCCAAGCTCGGCAAGCCCCCCGTGGCGTTCGCTCGCGGTGGACGTCATCGCGTATCCGCCGCCCACCCTGAGGAAGCTCTCTCCGTCCGACGCTTCACCCGGCGCCGACGTCAGTGCCAGCAGGGCAAACGTCGATGCGCTTGCCCAGGATCTCCAAGTGCAGATACCGACCCCGGCGGTGCCCTTTGGGGCTGCACGCCGACCACCGACCATCGCCCATCGTCCATTAGCCGTTCCGCTGTTCACCGTTGCTCCAGAACCTGTCCGCTGCGGCGATCTCGTCGAAGCTGCCGATATCGAACCACGTGCCGCCCATCTCCAGAGCGTACACCAAACCGCGGCCGGAGAGCCAGCGGACGAAATTCCCGGCCTTGTCCGGGTCGTTCCCTTCCTCGATGAACTTGTCGAGCGCGCCCCGCACTTCCGGAGGAAACACGTAGACGCACAGTGCGAAGCGCCTGCCAAATGGCCGGGCCGGCTTCTCCACGAACGTGACGATTCGGCCGCTCTTGTCCGTGCGCACGTTGTTGTAGAGGACTGTGTCCACGGGCCTGGGCAGTGTGCGCAGAAGCACGACCGCTTGCCCGCCGACGTTGTCGAAACGCAGGACCGCGGGGGCCAGATCGAAGTCGAACAGGTTGTCCCCGGCAAGCACCAGGAACGGCGTGCCCGGGCTCACCAACCTTGCCCCAAAGGCCATGTCCCCCACGGCTCCGAGCTTCCCTCGTTCGTCCTCCACGCCGTTGTCCGCGACTTCCACAAGCCACGGATATGCCTTCGAAAGCACGCGCTCGAAGTCCTTGGCGAACCTGTGGTTCGACACCACGACTATGCGCTTCAGCCCCATGGCCTGCAGCGGCAGGATGCGGTCCAGCACATGGAAAATGGCGGGCTTGCCGCCGATGGGAAGGAGAGGTTTCGCCTTGTCGCGAGTCAGCGGGTAGAGCCTGGTCGCAAACCCTCCGGCCAGCACCACCGCTTCCAGGTCGGACCGCACTTGTCGGGAGCGGGCAAGCGTCCCTTCCGCATCTTTCCGCACCGCAAACCGCCCGCGTGGAAGCCACGCCACCGGGGACAGCTCGACTGACCGAGCCGCTGGCGGAGCTCCTACGAGCGAGCTCGCCGGCGTGGCAGGAGCCCGCGTGGAGGGGAGCGGGGGGGACCGGCGCGCTAGCCGCAGCCCCCCCGCTGCCCCGGAAGCAAAGCGGCTCCTGCCACGCCGTGGATTGCGCTGGTCGCCTATTCTGCCCACGCTTCGACTCCGCCGGAGAACTCGCTCACCAGGTAAGCCTGTCCGATGAGTCCGATCTCCTTCTTCATTCGGCCGATAAGCTCTTCCGCGGCCGCGGCGCGCTGCATCTCGTCAACAATGGCCACGAGGCTTCCCCCCATCCCCGCACCGGTGAGCCGCATCCCGAGGAATCCGGGTATTTCCTGGGCCATGGCCCAGATGCGCTCTATTTCCGGGGTGGACACCTTGAACAGGTCTGCAAGGCTCCGGTGGCCGATGCCCAGCAGGACCGCTGCCTCGCCTGCATTCCCGCGTTCGAGCGCGTGCCGCATCGCAAGGACCCTTGCGTTCTCAGAGCAGAAATGCTCCACAAGCTCCAACTCCTCCTCGGGCATTTCTGCGTTGGCGGCCAGCTCCGCGGTCAAGCCGGCCGGGAAGCAGCGGCCGAAATAGGTCGGCTCAGCGCCCGTATCGACCAACTTCTGTACCGCTGCCTTGAGGCCGCTGACACGGTCGCGGTAACCTCCGGCCTTGAGTTCCCGCTTCTGCCCCGAGCAGACCACGAGCCAAGCACAGCCTCCCAACTTCGTGGGGACGCCTCTGGAGCTGAAGTCCTCGCAGTCCAGGAGCTGCGCCTCGCCGGCCTTGCTGCACGCAACAGCGAACTGGTCCATGAAGCCGCACGGCACGCCCACAAAGTAGTTCTCGACCTTCTTGGCCGCAAGGGCCGTGTCTACCGGGGAGCGCTCTCGGCCGGCCAGTTTGTCCAGGCACGCGATGGTTGCAACCAGCAGCGATGCGCTGGATGAAAGGCCCGCTTGAGCCGGGAGGTCCGAAGAGATGACCACGTCCAGCGGCGTACCCGAGAGGCCGCACTCCTCTATGGCGCCTGCGACGTAATCGGCGAATCCCCCGGTCTGCTTCTCGATCGTGGCAGGGATCTCGACGGACCCGAAGTCGGCGGAGGTGATCCGGGTGGTGGGATATGTCTTCGGAGGTGTGTCTCCGCAGCTTTGACCCCTCCGGTCGCCTTCGGCAACCACCTCCCCGCGGGCGGGGAGGGGGAAGCGAGGTCGGGGGGAGGCATCCCGCCTGCGGGCAGCGACTACCGTATAGAGGGGGATGGCCGCGGGCAGGACCAGGCCGCCGCAGTAGTCCGTGTGCTCGCCGATGATATTCACGCGGCCCGGCGCAGCGGCGATCGCACCGGGTGCATCGCCGAATGTCTCGCGGAAAAGACGTCTAGCTCTCTCTACCGCCCACTCACGGTCGGACGGCGAAATCGTCTTTACAAGCGGCTCCATACGGTTACGTCACCTCCTCGCAGCGACAGCTCGTCCAGTGCTCCGGGCTTCCTTGCTTGACCGAGTGTGTGCTGCTCACCGCGATACCTCTTCCTGAGCCGCTGATTGCGGATACGATTTCCAGAGCACGGCAAACATCGCTGCCACCACCAGGTATGATGCCGTGAGCGTGTAGACCAGGCGGGACTCGGGCAGCGTCCACGGCAGGTAGATGTCGCCGTTTGGCGACACCGAGTGGATGAAGCCGAAGAAGGTCAGCAGCGCCATGATCACGAGATACGCGACGGCCACGTTCGTGCGCCGGTCGATGAGCTTTGAAACGGCAGCGGCCCAGAGCATGGAGGTGATGATGAAGCCGTGCCCGAGGATCACCGCGACTTGCACCATGTGCTGCGTGTCGGGTGACTTGGGGCTGATGCCACGGAACGCGGGATCGTTCAGCACGCTCATGATGATGATGCGGACCAGCTCTCCCACGACGGGAAGCAGCGCCATGAAGATCGCGGGGTAGTGCTTCCTGGGACAGGTCGAGTACGCTTGATCCGTGATCTCCATCCCGACGAAAAAGAGCAGTGGTGCAACCGCCGCAGCCGGAATCGCGGCAACGACCCACGAGACGATGCCGAGCATAGCGCCCACGCCCACGAACAGCCCGCACGCCAGCGTGTATGCTGCCCGCCCGCCCATCACCTTGTAGGCTGGATGCCCGATGTACGGGGTGGACTGGACCACGCCGCCGAACGTGCCGGCCACAAGGGTGGCTGCTGCTTCGGTCAGCAGGATGTCGCGGGTCTTGAAGTCGTCGCCTGCGCACCGGGCGCTCTCGGTCACGTTGATTCCACCTACGATCGTGAGCAGGCCGAAAGGAACTGCAAAGGGCAGGTATGCGAGACCTTGCGACAGCTCATCCGTCCAGCCGAGAGTCGGAAGCGCGGGAGACAGCTCAACGCCGACGTCCGGCAGCACGAAACCGTCGATGAGTCCGGTCAACCCGCATGCGTAGTAGACAACCGTAGCCAACGCCACCGCCGCGAACGCTCCCGGGAAGCGGCCGGGAAGCTCGATGCGCGCCACTATCGCATATAGAAAGACCCCCAGCGAGACCAGTCCGACCACCGGCATGCCGTACATGTGCTGGAGCGGAAAGAAGCCCAGCAGCGTGACGCCGACGCCGGCAAGTGACCCGAGGAGCCCGGCCCTGGGCACGACCTTGCGGACCCACTCGCCTGCGAACGACGCCGCGATCTTGACCAGCCCCATGAACACCATGGTCGCCATACCGACCTTCCATGCGACCAAGCCGGCGTCCATCTGGGACAGGCCCTTGCCCTGGGCGGTGAGGAAGCACGGGATGAGCACCGCTACTGCTACGCCGATAGTGGACGGCGTGTCGAGACCCAGCGGCATTGCGGTCACGTCCTGACGTCCGGTGCGTGCGGCCAGGCGGAAGGCCATCCAGGTGTAGACCAGGTCTCCGATCATCACGCCCAGAGCGGTGCCCGGGACGATGTACCGGAAGTAGATTTCCTGCGGGAAGCCGACGCACGCCAGGATGCCCCAGAGGAGGACCAGGTTGGTCACGTTGTCCAGCATCAAGCCGAAGAACGCGTTCAGGTCTCCCCAGGCAGCCCACCTGTAGCGGAAGCCGGGGTTGGTCACTTCTGAGCGGGTCGAGCTACTTCGTTCCGCAGGTGCCCGTCTTCTTGCCCGGCTTGGCTATGCAGACCTGGCCCTCGGGGCAGTCGGCATCGCCTGCGCAGCAGCTTGCGTCCTTCTCGCACTTGTTGTCCTTGCAGGTCATGCAGGTGCCTTTGCAGTCGCCCTTCTTGCCGCATTCCTTGCACATCCCGTCCACGCACACTTCGCCCTTCTCGGAGCAGTTTGCGTTGCTGCTGCACGCGGGATACGTCGGCGCCTTCTCGCCACCGCCGCCGCTGCTGCACGCCGCTGCCAGGAAAGACACTGCGAACACCACCACCAGCAACCCGAACAGTCTTCTCATCTTATCCTCCAAGTTAACCTAGCCCGATTCTCAAAAACGTGCCGACTATAGCAACACGTTCGACCCCCTGCAATAGCCGATTCGCACCTTCTGACTTCTATCCATTGCGTTGGCGGCGGCCGGCACGTGCGCGCGTAGCGCAAAGCACGTGCATGAGAAATCGGCCGCCCTGCGAGTAAAGGGAATTCATCTCCGGGTCTCTCGTGTTAAGTGCCACCACTTTGATGATCTCGTCGGGTCGTTTCCGGATCGTGACGGGCAGCGGGACGAATGCCTCGAAGAAGGTGCGCGGCATGATGCGAAGACCGGCAAGGTGCTCCTGGCGCCGGAATTCCAGGAGCGCCGGGATGGTCGTTTTCAAGCAGGGCTGTGCTTCCGATGCATGCGACCAAACGGGGAGGATGATGCATCATCGCTTGAGTTAGGACGCTTTTTGCGACCAAACGGGGAGCCTGAGCCCTTCGCATTCGCTCAGGGTAAACTCCGTCGGCATCCAGGTTGTGATGTTTGCCACCGATCGCCTGCCGTTGAGCGAAGGACCTCTTGTTGCCTTGGCAGAGCCGCAGCCGGTGCTGCATTGCTCGCACCACGGCCGCAGGCGCAGAACTGATCGAGAATCGCGTGAATCGGGAAGCCAAGCAGAACCTGTGCCTCGGCCGCTCTCTCGCCCGCAACGCCGAGGCCATGCGTGCAGCCGTATACTTCTCGACGTTGGCTCTCATTCTGCGCCGGGCACTGTCCATCATCCAGGACCAGGCCGACGCCCAGGAACGACGACGGGAACCGCTCGGGCTCAAGCGTTATCGCAGAAACGCGGAGGTACGGACCCGGATGAAGGTCATAGTCTTCACTCACGAACACTACGGTCTTTGCTTCTACGACGATTTCCTGAAACTGGCCGGGGTGCCTGTCTTCGGCTGACCGCACCGAACACTCGGCCGCAACAAACCGCGCGCCGGCCGTTCCGGTTAGGCCCCCCCCACCCAGCCCTCCCACGCACTTCGCGGGGGGAGGGGATTCTCATTCCACCAGAGCCTCTCTCTCGTGATCGCAGCAACACGCCACGCCACCGTCCAGCACTGCGAACCCGTCGCCAAACGCCTGAAGAGCCTCGCACACACCCGACACTACTTACGGCTCGTCGTTATGGATCGAAGTCAGCTCACCTTCGGTCCCACCGCCACCAAGTCCGGAGTTACCCCCGCACAAGACGCTCGACATCCACTTGCACAATCACCACGCTATCAATATGATATCAATGTGACTTCGATGGGTGGGGTCACCAAGGAGAGGAGGTGGACATGGCCGCGGTACTTGTGAGAAACGTGCCCGAGCACGTGCATACGATGTTGGTTGAGAGCGCAAGGGCGCACAGGCGGAGTGTTTCCGCGGAGATCCTGTGGCTGTTGGAGGAGGCAATGGCGGACCGGGCAGGTCCCCGCCCGCTTTCGGAAGTCGACCGGATGCGGGTCAAGGGAGCCAGGCCCCTCACGCAGAGGGTACTCGATGCGGCACGCCGCGAGGGGCGCAGATGATCGCGGCGGACACGAACCTCGTAGCATATCTGCTTATCCAGGGGCCCCAGACTCGCAGAGCCCGCGAGGTCTATGCCAAGGACGGGGAGTGGCTTCTTCCGCCGCTCTGGCGAGCGGAGTTTCTGAACGTCCTCATTACCTCAGTGCGGTGCGGCGTCATCGATGCCAAACAGGCTACCGGCGTTTGGCGTTCAGCGTGCAGCCTGTTTGGCGCACTGGAGCGCGAGCCGGTGGGCGAGGTTGTGCTATCGACTGCGCTGCGACACGGTTTGACCGCGTACGACGCACAGTTCATCGCCGTGGCTGAGGCCGAGGGGGTTCCGCTGGTGACCGCGGATCGAAAGGTCCTGGCAGCGTGCCCCGGCATAGCAGTGTCCGCGGACGCGTTCGTGCGGAAACGCGCTTGAGAGGGGCCGACGATGAGTCTCGTTGAGACGCCGGCTTGGCAACGTATTGCGGCGTCATTGCCAACCAGCGAGCGCTGTGGCACACTCCGACCCATGATTGGGCGGATTCGAAAGATCCTCGCGCTGTTGTTGGCAATTGTGCCGGAAGCCGCGTCGGGGCACATCATCGAGGTGTTCGGGACTTCGTCCCGGTCGCAGGGGATGGGCTCCACCGGCATTGCTTCAGCGTCGGATTTCTCCGTGCTGTACTACAATCCTGCGCTGCTCATCGAGGCGCCGGACACGTTCTCGATTGAGTTCCAGCAGGCGTATGCGGACATGTCGGTGCTGCTCATGGACCGCCCCGCGGGCTACGACCCCAAGTACTACGGGTACCTGTTGAACGAGCGGTCCGACCTGACCTCCATCCCGTCGTTGTGGGCCGTGACGCTGGGGGCCACGTTCGACTTCGGAAGCGACGTGCTCTCAGCCGGGTTCGTGGCGCTTCTTCCCTCTTCGGGCGTCGGAAACCAGGAAAGCCACTTCCCGGACGAGCGCGAGCAGCACTTCTCGAACTCGGTGCGCTTCGAGCTGCTGGGCGAGCGCCTCCAGACCCAGACGATCCTCGCTGCCGTCGCAATGCGCGCTACCCGCTGGCTGGACATCGGATTCGGGTTCTCGTTCGGGACCCTGTCCAATTCCTCCACCGACGTCTACACGCCCAACCCGGCCGATCCGTCCGCAGTCGACCTCAACCTGAAGGTGAACCAGGACTCCGCACTTGCGCTCACCGCCGGCGTGCTGGCGGACCTCGGGGCCGGGTTCCGGCTTGGGTTTTCGGCCCGCGACGAGAGCGCGTTCGAGCTCACCGGCAGCAACATCATCCAACTCCACGGGCTGGAAGGAAAGGAGCAATACGTCCTGGAGCAGCCCATGGATTTCACGCTCCACTACTCGCCTCGGACCTACGGGGCCGGGCTTGCGTATGCCGACGATCTGCTTACGGTCGCTGCGGACGCGTCGTGGGTGATGTGGAGCCGGTATCCCTCGGCCCAGGGAGAAAACGCAGGGTTCCAGGATACCTTCGACTTCTCGCTGGGAGCGGAGATTGCGCTGGCCAAGGCCAGGGCAAGGCTGGGACTCCGCTATACTCCGTCCCCGGTGCGGGAGCAGACGGGCCGCACCAACTTCGCGGACAACGACCGGATAACGCTTGCGTCCGGCGTGGGAGGACAGCTCCGAGTGCTCGGAAGCGACCTTGGGGTGGATCTGCACGTGCAGGTCGTGCTCCTCCCCGAGAGGACGCACGGAAAGGAAGCGTTGGAAGAGTATCCGGCGTGCGGCGCGGGCGTGTCGTCGATATGCGACGAGGAGCCGGGCACTCCGGGGCTCCAGACCGGCAACCCGGGGTTCCCGGGGTTTTCGTCCGGCGGGCTCTTTCTGGCGGGTGGATTCACCCTGACATGGACATTCGGCGAGTAGACATGGCTGACGACGAACGAATGGTGCGCAGGAGCCGCACGTCCTCCCGCCCGACCGGAGTGCGGTCAGGGCAATGGCCCGCGGTGGAGCACCCCCGGTCGGACTGGTGTTGGGCGCTGCTTGCGGCGCTGGCCACGTCGGCGTGCGCACCGGACAGGGAAGTTGGGGCGTTCCCGGCCCAGGCTCCGGGGCTTGCAGGAGACGGGGGCGGAGACGCTGCTGCATTCGAGACCGGGGAGCACGGCCACGGGCCGTTGGAAGGCGAATGGGTATTCCTGGCGCAGACCAGCACGTGCGTGTCGGTGATGACCGCGGTCGTGGAGAACCTGGCGTGGTCGTGGGCGGTGATCGACGTGGAGGAGACCGGCCGCAGCCTGGACGGCTCGGACGTCTGGATGAGGGTCAAGCTGCGCAACTGCTTCAAGGATCTGTCCCCCGTCGTAATGGGCCTGGCAGCGATCGTGCCGCCGGAGATGCTCCAGGCGCTTCCCGAGACTCAGTTCGAGTGCGTGGCGCACTTGGCTGACGATCCTGGCAGGAGCGGAACGGAGGGTGGGGACACGGCCGGCCGCGGAATGGGCCCGGAGCGTGGTTTCGCCGGTGCGACCGTGGAGTGCGGACCGCACGTCGAGACGTGGGGGGTGACGCTGGCCGACCCCGAGGATGACCCCATGCCAGCGAGCGCGGACGACCCGCACGTGATCGACGAAGACGACGACGGGAAGCCGGGAGTCACGTTGAAGCTCGGCGAGGACATCTGCGAGATGTACGTGGTACAGCGCAGCATCTCGTTCTACTCCGGCGAGTTGGTTGCTGCGGACTTCCTGGCCGGCACCTTCCACGGGCCGTTTCAGCAGGTGGTGCTTGACGGAAGCGAGCCGCTCTGCGTGAGCGAGAACGAAACCGCTGACAACCCGGTCCACAACCGTATATACTGGTTCCGGGCAGACGGGTTCGGAAGCTCGACGAACCTCGATGCAAACGGCGACGGGACCGTGAGCTGCGGCGAACTGGATGCCGGAAGGGAAGAACTGGCGGCCGCACACGGGGCCGTGACCGACAAGCCCGACTCCGAGTCGTGCAAGCAGGGGAGCTTGTGAGGGCCGCGACACAAGCGATCTTTTTAGAACTTCTGGGGCTCACGTCAGTAGCCATTGCCTTGTTGTGCTCGGCGGTCACAGGCCCGGCCGCATCGCCGCAACACCAGTCGGACGAAAGCGACGAGGAGCTGATGGGCCGTTACGCGAGAGGAGACTCGAGGGCGTTCAGGATCTTGATGACTCGATACCAGGCAAGAGTCTATGGGTTCATCTGCAAGTCGGTCTTTGACCGGGACAAGGTCGACGACCTGTTCCAGGAATCGTTCTACAAGGTCGTGCGCGCCGCGGAGAGCTTCGACCCCAGCCAGCGCTTCAACACGTGGCTGTTCACGATCGTGCGCAATACGCTGATCGATTACTACAAGAAGCGCCGCCTGAAGCTGGCTCACCTCAATGCGCCGGTGGGCCACGAGGACGACCGCACGCTTGGCGAGGTGATCCCGGACCACACGAGCCCCGAAGGAGAGACCCAGGTGCGGAGGTCGCAGTTGGAGAAGAAGCTGTACGACGTGCTGGGCCGGATGAACCCGGACCAGCGGGAGGTCTTTCTACTGCGGCACTACGAAGGTATGCCGTTCAACGAGATTGCGGTGATGCAGGGGATACCCGAGAACACGGCGAAGACGCGCATGCGGTACGCGTTGGAGCAGTTGAAGAAGGAGCTGCGTGAGTTCTTGTGAGTTGGGGGTCTTGAAGAAGGAGCTGCGGGAGTTTCTGTAAGGTGGAGTTGTTGAGAAAGGAGTTGCGAGAGTTTCCGTAAGGTGGAGTGAGGACGAGGATGGCCGCGGGCGAGAACATGGTTCGGGAGGAGCTCCGACAGGAAGCCGTGGAGTACGTGTACGGCGACTTGCCGGCTGACCGAAAGGCCGCGTTCGAGAGCGAGATGGCCGGGAACCCCGCGCTTAAAGAGGAAGTGGCGCAGCTTGCCGCGCTCAAGGAGCGGCTCTCGGAAGTCTCCGAAGTCCAGCCTCCGGAGCACCTGGTCGCGTCGGTCCTTGCAGACGCCGAGGAGTTCTCCCGTTCGAGGAACATCGCCAAGGCGCCTGAGCGATCCTGGGTCGGCCTGCTCCAGGCGTTGCTGCTCCGACCCCAGGTGGGGCTTGGGTTCGTGGCGGTAATCGTCGTGGCGTTGGGCATCCACGTGCTGCGTGAGGCCGATCGCCCGGCGCCGCCCGGTTCCATGGAGCGGACAAAACGTGAGTTTGCAGCGGCACCTGCCAAGGCCCCGCCGCCGGAGCCCTCGGCGCTGAAAGCGCCGGCAAGGGACGAGCGGGTTTCAGGGAACTCCGGTGCGGAAGTGACTGCGGCAAGTGCAACGGCAGGTGCGCCCGTTGCCGCTCCCGACGGTGGCTACGCAGCCACTCCGGGAAAGAACGCCGACGCCGCCTTGGATGCGGATGCGGCGAAGCTGGGTCTTGTCTCCGTCGGAGGGGGGACCAGCGGGGCCGTGAAGGCGGATGCTGCGAAGACAACGGCCCTCGACAAGGATGAAGGATACAGGGGCCGACACAAGGACACTGGTGCGGCGGCGGGGCCTGGAGCCGGGGACTCGCTCGTGGTAGGGGGCGCCGGTGTCGGTGAAGGCGCCGGCTCGGGCGGCGCTGTCGTTGGCGGGACCGGTGCGGGGGACGCTCCCGGGACCGGAGGCATTGGCGGGGGAGGCGGCAAGGACCGCAACCGTGGGCTTGCAGTCGGCGGAGAGATCAAGGTGTCGAAGGAGCGGGCGGAGAAGCCGGCGGAGCCCCAGCCTGCTGCTGCGAGACCCGACGCTGACGGCACGGCCGAGTGGGGAAAGCAGGGCGCCAGAAAGCAGGAGGAACCTGCCTCCGCGCCTGCCGGGATGGCCGCGCCGATCGTGAAGGTGCCGTCCGCGGCGGACGACAAGCAGGAGTTGGCGCCCGCTCCGGCTGCGGAGGAGAAGAATGCTGAAGCGCCCGCGCCGAAGATGTACGAGAAGTCTAAGAAGGCTGCGCCTGCGGTCCCGGTGCGGGCAGAGCCGCCAGCGGTCCAGGAGAAGGTGCAGGCGATTACGGCTCTGGAGAAGGTGCAGGCGACTACGGTCCCGGAGAAGGAGAATGGCGCCCCGGCCATGCAGACGGAGTTGGCCGCGGCGGTGGAGGAGGGAGAGCAGGCGATCGAGGATCGGAAGGAAGAGCGGGAGTCCATGGCTCTGGCGGAAGAAGTTGCGACCGGGGTCGATGGGGAGAAGCGGGATGCCCCGGCCCCTGCGGAAGAAGACGCAGCAGAGGACGAGAAGAAAGAGGGTGCAACCGCTGGTCCCACGGCGCCGGAGGCGGTGATGGCGCAGGCGCAGAAGGGTATGGCGGACCCGTGTGTCGATCTTTGGAAGAGCATTCTGTCTTTGCAGAGTGCGGGCAGGGCGGGTGAGGCGCTGGCGCTTCTCTCCTCGTTTGCTTCCGGCGAATGCAAGGGCCGGCGCTCTGCCGGCGAGGTGAGCTTGAAGGAAGGCGAGCTCCGGATCGCGGTAGGGCAGAAGGCCAAGGCCCGCGAAGCGCTGAAGAAAGCCAAGGCCGAGCCTGCGTTCAGCGACGAAGCCGAAGAGCTCCTGGACAACCTGGAGTAGCCGCGCCTTCAACGGTTTCTGGCTTTCTGACTTCCGCCCAGTTGTCCCGGTGAGGAATTGACCCCATTGTTCCGCGTCGGAACGCGCCCCGGCGCTCATTCACCACGACGAACGACGCTCGGGTTGGTTCGCGGCAACGGAGGGGGACATGGAGATCGTGAAGGAAGGCACGCTGGTGACGGTTGGTCGGGTGTGGTTGTCCGTGGTCTGCCTGGTGGCAGCGGTAGCTGCGAGGGCCGCAATGGCCCGTGCGGTCAACTGAGCGGAGCGCATCTTCTTTTCCTGTTTCCCTGTCCCCCCGCCGCGTTCTGGCCGAGGTGCCTTTCCTGCCGCATGCGGATGTGCTACGTATCTTGCCGAGGTGTGCAAGATGGTGCGATCCGTTTTTCTTGTTCTTGTCTTGGCTCTATGGTCCTGTGGAACGGACGGTAGCGGCGTTTCGGCCGGTGATGCTCCGGATGACGTGACCGGCCTGGATGCGTCGGCCCCGGATGGGCACGGCGCCGAACTCCCCGGAGACGGCGCAGGGGTGGACAACCGGCCGGAGGTTTCCTGCAAGAACAGCTTCGACTGCGACGACGAGAATCCATGCACGTCGGAATACTGCGACGCGGGGAAGTGCGTGCAGAGCTTCAACGACGGGCTCGCCTGCGACGACGGTGATTCCTGCACGACAGCCGATGCGTGCAAGGCCGGCCTGTGCGCGGGGTCGGCTTCCGTGTGCGACGACGGCGTGGACTGCACCACCGATTCCTGCACGGCCGGAAGCTGCACGCACAAGGTCGTCGACTCGCCTGACTGCAAGCTGTCGCTGGAGATAGAGACACCGCTTCGGGCAGCGACCGTCGTGGGCAACCCGTTCGTCACCGTGAAGGGGAAGGTGGCGTCGCCCGCGGGCAAAGTGGAGCTGCTCACGCTTAACGGCTTGCCCATGGCCAAGTCCGGGGACGGGGTGAACGGTCCGGGGGCCGTGACTTTCGAGCAGTCGATCACGGCCGCGCCGGGGGTGAACGTCGTGGACGTGCAGGTCAAGGACGAGCACGGTCGCACGGCTGGTCGGACCCAGGCATTCCTGTATGCCGAGTCTCTCTTTCCTGCCGGGAACGGGACATCGGTCTCGCTGGTGCCTGGCGCTGCGCAGGCGTTTCTGCGCAGCGACGTCTGGGACGACGACGACGTAGGCGACCTGGACGACATGGCCACCGCGATCTTCCAAGTCGTGAACGGACTGGACGTGGCGGCGCTGATACCATCGCCCCTGTTTGCCGAAAACGAGAAGCCGTCATGGGGCTGGTGCAAGTGGCAGGTGTGGGTCCAGGACGTCACCTACGATCTGGAATCCGTCGACCTGGATCCCAAGGCGGGCGCGCTCTCGCTTGGTGCGAAGCTGACCGGGTTTGCCGCGTGGGTGGAGACCAAGGCGGACTTCTGTCCTGACGCGATCGGGTGGGTGTACGCAGATGCCATCCTGCTCCAGGCCACTCTGCCCGTGAGCGTGGAAGCGGGCAACATCGTACTGTCGGTAGAATACGTGAACGTGGACATCACGGGGGTCCACGTGGACTTCGAGTCGGGCACCGCGGCCATGTTCGACGGCCTGATCAACTGGTTCGACGAGAAGCTTGCGGAGAAGATCGCGCAGAAGCTGGAGGAGTTCCTGCCGCAGCAGCTCGTGCCTATGCTGGAAGGCGTACTGGAGGGGTTTTTCGACAAGACGCAGCAGTTCGAGATTCCAGCGGTGCCGGGCGCCGGGGCCGCGATGGTGGTGTCGCTGAAGACCGAGCCGACCACGGTGGTGTTTTCGGACAAGGGCTCCGAGTTCGGGCTGGACGTCGGAGTGGCGACACCGCACGCGATCCAACACGATGCAGCAGGTTCGCTTCGCAGGGGGACCTGCATGGGAGACAGCCCCGACGAGTTCTCCCTGCCCGACCTGGAACCCGCGGAGGTCGCGGTCTCCGAGGACCTGGTGAACCAGATTCTCTTTTCCGCATGGAACGGCGGGCAGATGAACGTGACAATCCCCCAGGAGCTGCTGGGGACCGCTCCGTCTGCGCTGGGCGTGAAGGAGCTCGTCGTGACGCTGGACCCGTACCTGCCGCCCGTGTACACGTCGTGCACCAAGAGCGGTGCGGGCGAGATCCAGATGGGCGACTTGCAGGTGAAGGCGACGTTCACCATGGCCGGCAAGCCCGGGGAGGTTGTACTGTTCGTGTCGATGAAGGTGGAAGCGGAGGTCGTGGTGGATGCGGACTACCCACTCAACAAGCTTGGGCTGGAGGTCGGGTCCGCGACTGCCATGGGCGTGGAAGTCGTGAGCAGCACCGGGGCATTCGAGGGCAAGGAGGACTTCGTCGAGCAACTTCTCACCGAGCTTGCCGCCAATGTGATCTTTAAGGAATTCCTTAACAAGGTAGTGGCTGCTTACCCCATCCCCGCGGTCGATCTCGGCGAGCTGGTGCCCGGAGTCGCACCGGGGACCGCCCTCTCGTTCCAACCCCTCTGGGCGGAGATCCAGGACGGCTTCATCCTTCTGACGGGGTATCCGAAGTGACGCTTACGCCAACCGGCGTGCGGGGAAACGCGACGGCGCTGGCAGCGCTGGTGCTGGCGGCCGTGGTGGTGCTGCACGCGTGGCTGAAGTACGAGCCGTACTCGTTCCTGGTGCGCGACGCTGCGTTCTATGCAGAGATCACGAGGGGCCTGGCGACGGACCTGTCGCTGGACCAGAAGCGCTGGCAACCGGTCTCGTGGTATTCGGGGAAGAACCCAAAGTACAAGAACCTGACCATGGACTGGAGCAACGTATCGGTCGGAGCGGACGGCACGTGGTACCCGAAGCACTCGTTCGTCATGCCGCTGTTTGCCGTCCCGTTCTACAAGCTGTTTGGACCCGCGGGTCTCCTCGTGTTCAACGCTGTGTGCGCGTTCGTGCTCCTGTTTGCAGCGTACCTGGTTGCGGCGAGGTTTGCTCCGCCTCCCGCTGCGCTGGCCGCGGTGCTGCTTGCCTGGCTCGGCCCCTGCATGCAGTCGCACACCTACCACTTCAGCCTCGACATGTTCACCGCGGCCCTTGTTGCCGCAGGCACGGCCGTGGCCCTTGGTGCATCCGCGGGGAGATTCTGCGAGGCCGGGACGGCGCCGGGACGGGGCACCGAGGTGTACGGAATGGCAGCCGGGGCCGGGCTTCTCTTGGGGATCGCTTTATGGGCCAGGCCGACGTTGGCGCCCCTTGTGGTGCCCGTCGGCGTCGCGATCTGGATCTGGAAGCCGGACGCCGGAGGCTCGTCGCAGGGAGCGCAATGCGGCCAGGACGGATGCGGTGACGGTCGAACGTCAGCGGACTCACGAATCGCGGCGCTTGGCAGGCTTTGGCGGAAGGAAGTTGCGTTGTTTCTGGCCGCGTTGGCGCTTCCGGTGGGTGCGGCCATGGTGTCGAGCTGGGTGATGTTCGGCGCTCCGTGGATCACCGCGTACGATAGAGTCCTGACCGTTGCCAAGGGCGTGCAGAAGGTTGTCTCGCATCGCGATCTGTTCGGCCTGGACTTGTCGCACGGCCTGGAGCGGATGTTCATGTCGATCGACGACGGGCTCGTGTGGAGATGTCCGGCAGCGCTGCTGGGCGTCGCGGGGTTGTGGTCGCTGTGGCGCGGGAGTGAGTCGTCGAGCCGGGAACAGGACGGGGGAGGCTTCATCCGGTCCCTGCAACGTGGGAACAGGGCGCTGGCGATGGCACTTGTTCTTGCGGTGGCGGGCTACCTGGCGGTGTTCCTGAAGTATCAGTACTCGACTGCCCGCTTCTTCCTCCCGTGGCAGGGGTTGCTGTGTGCGCCGCTTGCGGTGCTGCTGGCAGACGCGGGGAGCGTCGCGGACCTGGCATGGAGCAAGCTCACGGCATGGTTACGCGTTCCCGTCTCATGGCGCTGGAGGCTGGTCGCCGGTGGTGCAGCGGGTGCTGCCTGTGTCGCGGCCGTCCTCGCTGCGTCGTTGCACAAGCATTCCGCCGGCTACGCGCTGTATGAGAACATCTCGTCGGCAAGCGTGTCGAGGGACGACGTGCCCTGCGACTACTTCAACATGAGGCACCAGCGGTGGGAATGCTCCAAGGTGGAAGAGGAGAAGTGGGAGTACACGGGGCTTGCCCTCGGGGCTGACGAGTGCCTGTTCAAAGGAGAGAAGCAACCGATGATCTGGTTCCACCCTCCCGGCAAGAATGGGGTGAAGCGGATCGTGTTTGGAGGTGCGCCCGCGACTGGAGTGTTGGAGCTCCGGTACGGGCTTGCGGACAGCGCTGTCGGCGCATCCACATGTTTCTCCGTCTCGTATGGCGACGGGGACAGGCACCAGCTTTGCGCGGCCAAGGCCGGAGTCCTGCTGACGACCCACATTCGGGCCACGGCGTCGGCTCAGGACGACGGGCCGAGAAGGGGAGAAGTCATGCTTGAGATCAAGTCGCCGCTCTACAGCCGGAGGCACCTTTGCGTTGCGGGAACGGTGCGCGGGGCGGAATGAGCGGATGCAGGCACCGAAAAAGGTTTGACTTGCGCCTGGGACGCGCCGCATACTCCGTTCGTGGCCTCAGACGCCTGGAAGTGACCGAGGAGTGCAAATGAAGGGAACGATCAAGTGGTTCAACGACACGAAAGGCTTCGGATTCATCACCCTGCCCGACGGCGGCGAGGTCTTCGTGCACTACTCTTCCATCATGACGGACGGGTACAAGACGCTTGCGGAAGGTGAAGAGGTCGAGTTCGAGGTTCGGCAGGGTCCGAAGGGACTCCAGGCCGCAAACGTCACCCGCGTCAAGCCCTCCAAGATCTAGGCCCCGGAGCGCAAGAGCCCCCCGCCCGTGGCGACGGCCCTGCTCCAGGGCTCAGCCTGTCGGATTGAGCGCAGTGTCAGCGACGAGAGCTTCTGGAAAGCGTCTCCTGGATGAGCATGTCGACCAGCCTGGAATACGAGATGCCCGCCTCGGCCGCTGCCTGAGGAAGCAGCGACGTTTGCGTGAAGCCCGGGATCGTGTTGGTCTCGATTACCACGATCCGGCCGCTGGTGCCCTCCCCGATCCGGCCGCCGGTGCCTTCCACGATCCGGCCGCTGGTGCCCTCCGCCGGTTCCACGATCATGTCGGTGCGGGACATGCCGCGGCAGCCCAGAGATCGGTGGGCCGCAAGGCCTACCGCCTGGCATCGCCGGGTCGTCTCCTCGTCCACTGGCGCGGGGCAGATCTCGTCCGCGCCCTTCTTCTCGTACTTGGAACGGTAGTCGAACCAGCCGGCAAGGTTCGGCCGGATCTCGATGAGCGGAAGGGCCACGGGGTTTCCCGTCTCCGGGTCGTCCAGCACCGGCGAGGTTACCTCGGTTCCACGGACGAACCGCTCGACCAGCACTTCGTCGCCCAGCGCCAGGAACTCGGTGAGCCTCTCCGCCAGCGCCGAGACGTCCTTCACGATGTCCACCCCGACGCTCGACCCGAGCTTCGTGGTCTTCACCACCAGAGGAAGGCCGAAGCGGGAAGCCAGGGTGGAAGCCAGAGCGGCGACGCCGTGCGGTTCAACGGGAAGCTCGTCCCTGCGGATGACGATGTCATCTGCCACGTCCAGGCCCGCGGCCCGGTACACGTCTTTGGCGCGAGGCTTGTTCATCGCGAGGCTGGACGCGTAGTAGTCGGAGCCGGTGTACGGTATGCCCAGCAGGTGGAACAACCCCTGCATCGTCCCGTCTTCTCCATTGGGTCCGTGCAGGGCGAGGAACGCTGCGTCGATCTTCCCCTCCAGATCCTTCAGCACGTCAAGCATCGAGGCCGGGGCACCGCCGTCCAGGGACCAGAGACCGTCCTTGCCGATCACCACGGTCCGGGGCGAGTACTTCTTCCGGTCGATGTTCGCAAGAACCTCCCGACCGGAATTCAGCGAGACGTCGTGCTCTCCGCTGCGGCCGCCCATTACTATCGCTACGCGGATCAGATGCGGCATGGGGCCCCCTATCCCTGCCCTCCCCCACCGGGGGGGAGGGGATTGCGTCGATGGTAGCATGTTGCCCCTGCCGGGCAAATTATGGTAGTTGGCATTGCGTGTGGTGCTGCGCAGGAGGAGCCGTGGTGGCAGGTGGCGCCCGAATGGACACGTGTCTGCTCGTGGCCGCGATAGTGGGAAGCGTCGGGGCAGCGGTCTGTGGCTGCGCCGACGCCAAGCCCCCCGCTCAGCCATCGGAAGGATCTGCCTTGTTGGTCACCCCTCTCGCCTCCCCCCCCCGGGGGGAGTACCCCGAGCTTTGCGAGGGGGGAGGAGGGAGTAGCGGGATAGGCCCATCCCCCCCCCGGGGGGAGTACCCCGAGCTTTGCGAGGGGGGAGGAGGGAGTAGCGGGATAGGCC
>Ga0172371_10002965_pt1 | contig 26567 bp, 19 predicted proteins | sample Lak12m_FD_114543 | JGI IMG/M metagenome (GOLD analysis project Ga0172371, IMG submission 114543) | Freshwater microbial communities from Kabuno Bay, South-Kivu, Congo - kab_022012_12m | ecosystem: Environmental > Aquatic > Freshwater > Lake | place: Democratic Republic of the Congo: South-Kivu... | reverse complement strand
CCACAAGATCTTGGCGATACAGGTGTCACCGTTACTTTTGCTTCAAACTCTGGACATATATTAATTGTTATGGATCCAGCTCTAGATAATTATTGGTCAGCACTTGTTACTCCTGGTACACCTAGTACTCCGGATTCGTATATCGCAGGCGATGATCCGTTCTTAATTATGAATGACAGCGATGTTACTCTGTTTAAAATTGCCAATGATGGAACTATCACCTTTAATGATGTCGCCTACACATTTCCAGGTGCTGATGGGACCGCAGGCCAAGCGCTTGCCACAAACGGTTCCGGAACACTTTCGTGGACAACCATATCGGGCGATGATTGCGGAAATGAATATTGTTTTACAATTGATGAAATAAATCGGAATATGTTTTCTGGAATAAATGCCGGTGATGCGCTTGGTGATAACTATGGTAATAATCTTTTCATTGGATTAAATGCTGGACAGTACACAACGACGGGAAGCCAAAATGTGTTTCTTGGTCAATATGCTGGCCGAGACAACACAACCGGTAATGATAATGTTTTTGTTGGCCTTGTTTCTGGTGCGCAGAACATAGATGGACAAGAAAATACTTTTCTTGGGACAAATACGGGGTATTCTAATACATCAGGATCTAACAATGTATTTCTAGGCACTCAAGCCGGTTATTCTAATACTACTGGTGATGATAATATTTTCTCTGGCTATCTTGCTGGGCAAAATAATACCACCGGTTCACAGAACATCTTTTCTGGCTCCCAATCTGGCTTTTCAAACACCACTGGTTCTGGTAACATCGCTTTAGGATATTCTGCAGGAGATACCATAACAACAACAAACTATAATACAATCATAGGTTTTAATGCAGATGTTTTGAATAACACTATTGCAAGTTCTATTGCTCTTGGCGCAAATGCTGTTGCTGATATTGATAATCAATTCGCACTTTCAGACTCAATCACCAGTTGGAAATTTTCTGGAGACTCTTATACACTCCCTACAGCTGGAGCGATTAATACTTCAGGATTTCTTTCAAATGATGGATTAGGAGGACTTACTTGGGCAACACCTACTAGTGGGGTGACAACATTAGCTCCTATTGGTGCATCACCAAATGCGAATGGTGCAACTATCTCTGGTACAACACTTAATCTTGAACCAGCATCAGCATTATTTGGTGGTGTAATTACAACTGATTCACAGGTGATTGCAGGAAGTAAAACATTCAGTTCTCAAGTAAATATTACAACAGGTAGTTCTCTTGTTCTTGGAGAACTTTCAACAACAACTGGTGCAGTACTCTTTAGAAATAACACAAATGATAATACTCTCACACTTCAGTCGGGTATTTCTAGCGGAAACTTTACTCTTACTCTCCCAACAGCACAATCAACAGGAACTCAAGCATTAGTAAATGACGGAACGGGGACTCTATCTTGGGCATCATTTGGAACAGGTAATGGTAATGTAACTGGTTCAGGGACTGCACCTCGCATTCCTTACTGGTCATCAGCAACAGCACTTACCGATGATGCAAACTTTACTAGATTAGTCGGTAGAGGAATACTACTTCAAGATGACGCATCAAATCACAATGTATTCATTGGAAATACAACAGGTGTCGCAGGAGCTACTGGAGGAGAAAATATTGCTTTTGGAACAAATGCAATGGATGCTTTGACTTCAGGAGACAACAACATCGCAATGGGAGATCAGGCAGGTAGCTCCATTACCAATGGATTAAAAAATGTTTTAATTGGAAATTTTGCTGGTACTGAAATAATATCAGAACAATATGGTACATATATTGGAAGTGAAGCTGGTAGAAGAATGAGAGGTTATTCCAATGTGGCTATTGGACAACAAGCGATGCTTGGTTCAGGAACTCCTGCAAACAATACAGGACAGAGAAATGTATCTATTGGTGGTTCATCACTTGCTGGTGTTGAAAGTGGTTCATATAATATAGCACTTGGATATGCAACTGGTACATCCATTACGAGTGGTTCAGATAATATCTTTATGGGACAAAGTGCTGGATTAAGCCTTACTGGTGCTGCAAGTTATAATATTTTCTTGGGATACGAATCAGGTAAAAATAGAACCGGTGGTTCTAGTAACGTATTCATAGGTCCTGGTGCAAATTCTGGTGGTATTGGTACAGGGGGAACAAATACAGGTATTGGTAATTCTGTTTTAAGTGTTCTTACTTCTGGTTCAGATAACGTAGCAGTAGGTTCTGGTGCGGGAAGCACACTAACAACAGGTACACAAAATACACTTATTGGGGTGAATTCTTTAACAACTACTGTTGGAACAACTGGTGCAATCGCTCTCGGATATGGTGCAAGTGCAGCTGCAAACGAATTTGCAATTTCTAATTCAATCACCAACTGGAAATTCTCTGGTGATTCCTACACACTTCCTATAGCCGGAGCAATTAGTACTTCCGGATTTCTTTCAAATGATGGTGCAGGCGTATTATCGTGGGCAGAACTCATCGGTCGCACGACGACGAACTATCGCCTTGCACGAGAAACAGGTATGCCGTATCGAGAGGAAAATGTTCAAGTTGAAGCCATCCCAGAATTTGATGCCGATGGTGGAGCAAATTTAGGAGGATCACACGCGCTCATTTATGTAAAGAAATATAACACACTTTTCTCAACAGTACGCAACAGCACTCCTGCATTTATTCGTTTCAATAATCCTGATGATCTTACCGATTATGATTATGTTACAGTCACGGGCGTTGGTTCGTACGCATATCCAGACCAAATAATATACTCGTCATACACAGACAAACTGTACATGGTTTTGTCAGACAACTATGTTGGGGGAAATTTGCGTGTCGTCGAGATTGACCCTGAGACGCTCGCATATTCACTCGTCATTGATGATTCGTTTGGCGGAAATCCTGCGGGATATCCAACAATTACCATTATTGGTAATGAATTGTTTGCGGTGCAAGGGTACTACAATCCATGGATACTTAAATATAGTCTCGACACGTTTAGTCAAACAGGATCAGTTCAAGTCACCGACGCAGATAACGGATTCCATTCACTCGAAACTGATGGCACATATCTCTATGCGGCGACAACATTCAACTCTCATAGTCAACGGTTGGTAAAAGTCGATCCGGCCACCATGACTGTTGCTGGAAATCAAACATACGACTTCGATCCGGGAGCGTTTCCTGCGGCAACGAGCGGTGTGACCGACGACATATTAGTATGGGGTAATTATATTTATATGCCGACAGAATCATTAAATGTTGGGTACAACAAAGTTGCAAAAGTAAACAAGAACGACTTGTCTGATTTTACGATGCTCACTTTTGATGCCGATACGACAGCACATCAATCAATCATGACTGATGGACGATATATTTATTTCTCTGGCCCGGGGAATACTCTTGGTAGATTTGACCCTGAAACAAATCAAGGAGAATTATATGATGCCAGTAGTTTCCCTGGTACTGATGTCAACGAACTTGCAACTGATGGAAGTCGCATTTTCTTTGCTGGTTTTGATACTTATCCCGTTTCTGGAGACGGATTTGTTGGGCGCATCCCATTCTTTGAGGGTATTATTAGCACGTTTACGCTTGATGTAAGTGGTAATCAGATGTTTGTTGTTGATAAGACAAACTCACGACTCGGAATAGGTGTAAGTGCACCATCATATAAATTAGATGTGAATACTAATGTTGCATCATACGTTGCTAGATTTTTCAATGATGGGAACCTAGCGACACAATCTGGAATTTTAATTCAAGGTGGTCTTGATGATCAGTCACAAGCGGGACCAAGCACCCTTATTCAATTCAATGATGGTGATGGTACATCAGTTGGATCTATCACGTTTGGTAATTCTCTCACTGCATACAATACGTCATCTGATGTGCGACTCAAGGATCCTGTTGATGATGAGACATTGGTTCCATCTCTCGATATGCTTGGTGAAATCAAGATTCATAATTTCACATGGAAAGCAGATACGAGTGAATCAAAGCGCGTATTCCAAGGAGTATTTGCACAAGAGTTGTATGATATTTATCCTATTGCGGTTACCACAAACGGTGATGACGGTACTGGTGATCTCGCACTTGGTGTGAACCCATGGATGGTTGATTATTCAAAATTAACACCGCTCATCATTCAATCGATTCAAGATTTGAATTTGAAGATAGAAGGAATAGGAGATGATATTGTCTCTGAAACAAATACATTTGCAGAAGCATTGCGAAGATTCTTTGAGAATACTACAAATGGCATTCGAACACTGTTTGCAAACAAAATACAAACGCACGAGCTGTGTGTTGATGATGTGTGTGTGACGCGCGATCAATTCTTGCAGATGATAGGAAATAATGGTGGTCAAGTAAACACGGAAGATGGCAATAATGATGGTGGGGGTGGAGGCAGTGATTTAGGTGGAGAAGGAAGTAGTGGAAGTGAAACTGGTGGGGGAGAAGTTATCAATGAAATTCCAGTCGATGACAATGGAGAAAATGTTGGTGAAAATTCTCCTGCCGATGGTGGAGAAGGAGTGGATGACACAATACCTCTCATCTCAGAAACTCCTCCAGTAGATGATACGCCACCTATTGACGATACTCCACCAACTGATGACACAGTCGTTGACGACCAAATGAACGACTCTGAAGAAAGTGCACCCGAAGAAAATTCTGGGGCAGAGGGAACAAATTCTGAAGAAAATCAGGATCCACCAGCCAGTGGAGAAGGTGGGGAAAACACTGATAGTGGATCAGGAGAGGGCTCTATAATTTAGCTTTTTCAAGCCTTTTTAGGGCTTGTGCGTTTTCAAACGATGTTTTCTTGACATTGTTTTTTGTATGCGTATAATAGGCGAACTGTTATGAATAGCAATAAACAACCAGGTATCTAGAGTGCGGATTTAGGATAACCAAGGGGGTCTTCCTTGCCGCAAGAAAGCGGTTTTTTTATTGCCAAGTAATAATAGTTTGAACGTTGATAACTAAAATAAAAAAGTACTGTATGCATTTTTACTAAAGTAAGTAAAAGAATGTTTTAGCAAAAACATAAAATATTGCTGTATAAGTTTCCTAATAGGAAACTAAGGGCGTATGGTGGATGCCTTGGTACAACGTGGCGATGAAGGACGTGGACAATCTGCGATAAGCTTCGGGGAGGTGATAATTAACCTTTGATCCGGAGATTTCCGAATAGGGAAACCGAATCCGTTTCATACGGATTATCTTATTCTTGTAAAGAGAGTGAGAAGCGCACCTGGGGAATTGAAACATCTTAGTACCCAGAGGAATAGAGAACAATAGTTATTTTCTTAGTAGCGGCGAGCGAAAAGGAAAAAGCCCAAACCGTACACATCACACGGAATGTGATGCGCGAGCATCATGCTTCGCGTGATGTGTATGGGGTTGTAAGACGTCAATGTAGTTTACTAGAAGAGTCATAAAATAGTTGGTTAATAGAATTTGCTGGAAAGCAAAACCATAGAGGGTGATAGTCCTGTATATGAAAATCAATTATCTCTTTTGTTGATGTTCTTGAGTACCTCAAGACACGAATAGCTTGGGGGAATCTGCCGGAACTAACCGGTAAGGCTAAATACACGTTGTGACCGATAGTGAAGAGTACCGCGAGGGAAAGGTGAAAAGAACCCCGGAAGGGGAGTGAAATAGACCTGAAACCATATGTCTACAAGGAGTCGAAGAGGTGCTTGCACCTCGACGGCGTGCCTATTGAAGAATGAGCCAACGAGTTCATATACACGGCTTGCCTAAATGTTTAACGCATGAAGGCATAGAGAAATCAAGTGTGAATAGCGCGACAATTGGTCGTGTGTATGAGACCCGAAACGAGGTGAGCTACCCATGAGCAGGATGAAGCGACTGTAACAGGTCGTGGAGGTCCGAACCGATGCGCCGTGCAAAACGCTCGGATGACTTGTGGGTTGGAGTGAAAAGCTTATCGAACCTCGTAATAGCTGGTTCTCTCCGAAATAGCTTTAGGGCTAGCGTTATGTGTTCCCTTTGGGGGTAGAGCACTGGCTGGACAAAACAGGGAGAAATCTCGTTTGTCCTATCAAACTCCGAATACCAAAGATTAACAACATAGCAGTTAGACCGTGGGGGCGAAGCTCCACTGGTCAAAAGGGAAACAGCCCAGATCCACAGCTAAGGTCCCAAAATTAATACTCAGTGCACTTAAGGATGTGAGATTTCACAGACAACCAGGAGGTTGGCTTAGAAGCAGCCATTCCTTTAAAGATAGCGTAACAGCTCACTGGTCAAGAGATCTTGCGCCGCAGATAATCGGGGCTAAAGTATTGTACCGAAGCTTGGAATGTATAACGTGTTCGCACGATATACGTGGTAGGAGAGTATTCATGTCTGCATTGAAGCGGAAGACGTAAGTCACCGTGGAGCGTCATGAAGTAAGAATGTTGGCACAAGTAACCACAAGGAAGGTGAGAAACCTTCCCGCCGAAAAATCAAGGATTCCTGGGCAACGTTTGTCGACCCAGGGTTAGTCGGGCCTAAGGATATGGTGAACACCGCATCCGATGGACACACGGTTAATATTCCGTGACCTCGAATATATTCGATGGGGTAACAGAGACTAGTAGTATGAGCGTATTATTGGATTTACGTTTGCGTTTGAAGGAGGTAATCTAGGCAAATCCGGATTACATTAACTCCAAAGAAAACAAAAAGATGCGGCTTCGGCCAAGTCAATTTATATGAGCAGTCTTTCGAGAAAAACCTCTAAGATTTAGTATGTTTAAGACCGTACCGCAAACCGACACAGGTGATTAGGTCGAGAAGACCAAGGCGAACGAGTGAGAGGTCCTCAAGGAACTCGGCAAAAAAGCGGCCGTAACTTCGGGATAAGGCCTGCCCTTCATCACTGTGGATATTTCCACATGAATGAAAGAGTTAATTGAAGAAATAAAATATAAAAAAGAAATGCACAAATAAAAAAAGTACGAGACAAAAGACAAAAGAGAGAAAAAAGCAAAAACTCTTTATCATTCATGATACGAAGTATCTAGAGTGATGGAGGGCCGCAGCGAAAGTCTCCCTGGCGACTGTTTACCAAAAACACAGCTCCCTGCTAACTCGCAAGAGGATGTATAGGGGGTGACACCTGACCAATGCCAGAAGGTCAAATATCGGTGGTGTGCGTCATTCTTGGTTTGAAGAAATTCGAGCTCAGAATGATGCATGCTGACTGATATAAGCCCTGGTGAATGTCGGCCGTAACTATAACGGTCCTAAGGTAGCGAAATTCCTTGTCGGGTAACTTCCGACGCGCACGAATGGTGTAACGACTGGGGAACTGTCTCGAGGACTTGCTCGGTGAAAATGCAATGCCGGTGAAGATGCCGGCTACCTACAGTTAGACGAAAAGACCCCAGAAGCTTTACTACAGTTTCATATTGATTATATGTGCTTTTTGCGCAGCATAGGTGGGAGAGGTTTGATGTTTACAATTTCGGTTGTGATCTACTCGACAGTGAAATACCACCCTAAAAGGATATATAATCTAACCTGCACGGCAAAAACGGACAGGAACAGTGTGTGATGGGTAGTTTGAGTGGGGCGCTTTCCTCCTAAAGAGTAACGGAGGAGCCTACAAAGGTCAGCTAGGCGCGAATAGAAATCGTGCCGATAGTGTAATGGCATAAGCTGGCTTAACTGCAAGACGTACATGTCAAGCAGATGCGAAAGCAGAGCATAGTGAACCGACCATGCGCATTAGATGCGGTGGAAGATTAACGGATAAAAGCTACTCTGGGGATAACAGGCTAGTATCGCCCGAGCGTCCATAGCGACGGCGATGTTCGGCACCTCGATGTCGGCTCACCTTATCCTGGGGCTGAAGAAGGTCCCAAGGGTATGGCTGTTCGCCATTTAAAAAGGTACGCGAGCTGGGTTCAGACCGTTCTGACGCTAAATTTATTTTGGCTGAAGGACAGTCTGAATCCACATACATAACAGACATATAATAAAATTGAGTCTTTTCGTTTATGAAATTTAAGCCCTGTTGCAATCAGGGTCCCGACCGGGGGTCGGGAATAGAACCAATCACATCACGGCGGTGACGCAAAGAAATTTGCGTTCATCCAGCTTGTATTATCGGTGGAACCCGCTTCATCGGCGGACAATACCGAGCCTCGACATTATGTCGGGGTGTAGAGACTACAAACAAGCCATCCTCATCACTCGCAGAGCGAAAGGATGAAGGTATAGTCCAATGCACGAAGCAATTCGTGGAAACATGCGTGAGACAGGTTGGTCTCCTATCTACTGTAGGCGTTGATATTTGAGGAGACTTGTCCCTAGTACGAGAGGACCGGGATGAACGAACCTCTGGTCTATCTGCTGTTTCGCCAGAAGCATTGCAGAGTAGCTATGTTCGGAATAGATAACCTCTGAAAGCATCTAAGAGGGAAGCTAACTCCAAGATCAGATATCATAGGGTCCTAAGAGATGATTAGGTTGATAGGCACTAGGTATACGCACAGTAATGTGTTTTAGCCAAGGTGTACTAATTACCCATCTCCTATTAGGAAACATGTACAGCATTATGCGTACAGTATTTTTTGTTTTAGATATTCACATTCAAAATATGGAATCTTGTAATCTGGTGGTGTATCGGTGGGGTAACACCTCTTTCCATTCCGCACAGAGAAGTTAAGACCATTAGAACCGATGATAGCCTTCGGGCAAAAGTAGGTAACCGCCAGTTCAGAGGATTCCATATTATAAAAAACCATTACGCTTGCGTGATGGTTTTTTGTTTTAAATAATAATTTACGTTATACAAAGTATCGAGGTTCGATCTTGAGGAGGAGGTTTACGACGGGAAAAGGTCGAACCTCGGGACTTTTAAATTCATTTTCTTGTTACTTTTCTCTTAATAGAAATACAATTTTATATCTCTCTCTGCTATACTACTACCATGAACTGGCGAACAAAACGGCAATCAATAGGTATTGGTATTGTAGTAATTATTATTCTTGCAATTGGTATACGTATCCTTGTGGGTGTTTTAAAAGTTGAACCGACATGTTTTGATAATAAACTTAATGGTGATGAAACAGGAATTGATTGTGGTGGATCATGTGCTCTTGTTTGTCCTTTCGAGTCACGTGATCTTTCAATTTCGTGGCAACGAGTATTTCGGGTTGTTCCTGGTGTGTATAATGCTGTTGCATATGTTGAAAATCAAAATACAAGTTCAGGAGTATTCGAGATCCCGTATCGTTTTCGATTGTATGATGATAAAAATTTAATTGTTGCCGAAAGAATAGGTAAAACGTTTATTGGTCCTAATGATCGACTTGCGATTGTCGAATCAGGTTTTGAAACAGGAAATCGAATTCCCACGCAAGCATTTTTTGAATTTCTTGCACCACCCGTGTGGCAACAAGTTGATGAAATTTTTAACAAAAGACTTGTTACTGTTCGAGATCAAAAATTAGAAAATGAAACAACGCGACCACGCATTACGGCAGTGCTTGAAAACATGACCCTTGATCCAATTTATAATATTGAAGCGACAGTTATCGTGTACAACAAAGATGGTAACTCTATTCAAACGGGCATTACCGTTGTTCCCGAGTTATTAGCTCTATCACGTCAAGAAATATTTTTTACATGGCCAGAACCTTTTGGCGAGCCTGTAAGTCGTATCGAAGTCATATCACGTATTAATGTTTTTAATCAATAATAACTATGACGTCTCCTTTGTCATTGCGCCATATTGATTGGATACTGGTGGGAGCAGTTGCTTTGCTTATTTCATTTGGACTTGTCACGATGCATTCTTTTACGGGTGTGGATTCTTTTTTTATACGACAATTAATATGGGGAGGTGTTGGTATTCTTCTCATGATTATTATTGGTTTTGTTGATTTAGGATTTTTAAAAGATGGCCGCGTGTTGCTAGGACTCTTTCTTTTGGGGAATGTTTTACTCGCATTGCTTTTTATTTTTGGACAAACGGTAAATGGTGCACAAAGTTGGATTGAAATTGGACCTATCGCACTTCAACCTGCTGATTTTATAAAGTTAATACTCGTACTGGTGCTCGCAAAATATTTTTCCCGTCGGCATGTGGTTATCGGAAATATTAAACACATTATAGTTTCTGCAGTATATACGTTTATTCCGTTTATGCTTATTCTCATGCAACCAGACTTTGGTTCAGGAATGGTATTAGGTCTTATTTGGTTCGGCATGATTTTAGTGTCTGGTATTAACAAAAAACATCTTTTCACGTTGCTCGGTCTTGGGCTGGTACTCGTACTTGGTGTGTGGATGTTTGTACTTGCTCCATATCAAAAGGATCGTCTTGCTTCTTTTTTAAATCCGCTCGAAGATATACAAGGTGCTGGATACAATGCGTATCAATCAACTGTTGCTGTTGGGTCGGGTCAATTTTTAGGAAAAGGTGTGGGATATGGTACACAGTCGCGACTTAATTTTTTACCTGAATATCAAACAGATTTTATTTTTGCGGCGTTCGCGGAAGAGTGGGGATTTATTGGATCATTCATTGTGTTAATACTTTTTAGTATTATCATATGGCGTAGTTTGCGCATCAGTATGCTTGGTGCTTCGAATTTTGAAATACTTTTTGGTATTGGGGTGGTAATATTTTTTATGGCGCATATAATTATCAATATAGGTATGAATATAGGACTCATGCCGGTTACAGGAATTCCACTACCATTTATGAGTTATGGAGGATCTCATATATTGACCGAATGTTTAGCTTTGGGAATTTTGATGAGTATGGGACGATATGCACGTCGGACGCATCGGGAGGATTTAACACGCGAATTCGTCGGCATCTAATAGGAATTATACAAATAGTCCATTTTATTGTTGCACTTCATAAAATAATGTTCGTCGTATATAAAAAAATACGCCTCACATTATTTTACTTGTGCGTCTCGAACTGGAACAATTTGTATAATTCCTATACTATAGATACACTTAAAATGACTTTCTTATAGATTAGACATGCAATACATTGACGGTAAAAAATTAAGTAAAGAACTTCTTCTCAACATAAAAAAACGTGTTACAGCTTTGTCGTTTAAACCGATATTCGTGGATGTCCTAGTGGGGAACGATCTTGCAAGTGCTCAATATGTTGCCATGAAATATAAAATGGCGATATCTCTTGGCATCGAGGTTTTGAATGTTGCTTTTCCTGAAACAATATCAACCGAAGAGCTTGTTGTTAAAATACACGAGCTTGCTGCAATGCCTCGGATGGCTGGTATTATTGTGCAATTACCATTACCAAAACATGTTGATGCACAAGCGGTTTTTGATGCGATTCCTGTTTCTCTTGATGTTGATATATTGGGAAAAGATGCGAGTTCTGCATTTTATAATGATCAATCTGATATAATATATCCTGCAGCTCAAGCATGTTATGAATTACTTAAAGTAACAGGTTCTTTAGAAGAAAAGAATATTGTTGTTATTGGTCAAGGTAAATTAGTTGGACGGCCTGTAACACATCTATTACATCGAGATGGATATATAGTTACGACAGTTGTCACCGATACTCAAAATAAAGCAGAAATTATAAAGAATGCCGATGTTATTATTTCTGCGGCAGGAGTACCTCATCTCATCACAGGAGATCAAATTAAAGAAGGAGTTATTCTTATTGATGCTGGAACCACAGAACAGGATGGTGGCGTCGTAGGTGATATTGATACAGAAAGTGTTCGTGATGTTGCTGGATATCTAGCACCTGTTCCCGGAGGTGTGGGTCCTATGACGGTCGCATTATTATTAGAAAATGTAGTTATTGTTGCTGAACAAAAACAATTATGATGCATATTAATTACGCTATTTATTATTTTCTTAATTCTTTCGTTGGACAAAGTTCACAACTTGATTTCATTATTTTATTTATTGCTGATTATTTAGATATTATTGTAATGGTGGGGGCATTACTTTTTTTCCTTATACATAAAGATTATAAAGAAGAACGACGTTTTGTATCGTATCAACAAATGAAAACAAGAATAAAAGAAACTATTCTTGTTGTTATGTCGGTAGTGTCCGCATGGGGTATCGTAGGAATTTTGAAACATATTTTTGCAATGCCTCGTCCATATGTATATTTAGATAATGTACATTTATTATTCACCTACGGTAATCTGGATTCATTTCCGTCAGGACATGCTGCATTATTTTCAGCACTTGCCGTGGCAGTATATTTTCACCATAAAAAATTAAGTTTATTATTTATAATATGTGCATTACTTATCGGTATTGCGCGTATTGCTGCGGGTGTTCATTTACCGTCTGAAATTTTAGCGGGGTACCTTCTTGGGGGGCTCCTTGCATGGATAATCTATAAAATTTATGCAAGAATTTTTCGTTTCTTAAAAAGCGAATGATAAATTTTTTAATTGACAGACGAGTTTGGTAGCTGTATGCTTTCAAAGAAATGGAAGCCATGCACAATTATACTCAACTTATCAAGAATGATCATTCACAAAAAAATGTTGTTGGTCTAATGAAAAACTATTACAATAATATTATTTTTGATGCGCATAGTCCTGAAATAAGCATAAATCGTTCCTTAGCGTTTAAAGAACTTGAAAGACGGGGAAAAGAAATATTTCCTGCCATTGGGCGCTATCTTAAATTTACCTTCAAAGAAAAAAAAGATCCGGCAAATTGGCAACAAGATTGGAAATACTGGGATTTGTTGTTGGCATGGATTACGCTTTTGGAGCGTACGGTAAAAACACACGGATTACCAAATCCACCCTACGATTCATCAGTTTCAATTGTAAAGCAGGATATCCAGAAATGGATTAAATACTGCGAAAATATGGCATAAAAAATAATTTTTAGTATTCAAAAAAGAAACCCGTGATGACAAACATTGCGGGTTTTTTGACACCATTTTTATCCACTGTCAACTTTGATTTTATACCTTAAAAGAGTAGTATGGATACCGTATGAATAGATTAAGTATTCGCATTTTAGCTGTACTATTACTCGTAGGAGGAGTTCTTTTAGGTTGGTTTATTACAAGATCAAATGATTCAAAACCATTTCAATTAGGTCTTGATTTATCAGGTGGAACGCATTTAGAATACAAAGCAGTTGTTGATACTATTCCTGAAGTAGATCGTAAAGATGCTGTTGAAGCTTTGCGTGATGTGATTGAACGTCGTGTGAATCTTTTTGGTGTTTCAGAACCAAATGTGCAAACTGAAATAGCACGTTTGGGTCAAGATGAAAAACAATATCGTGTAGTGGTTGAATTACCAGGTATCACTGATGTTGATCAAGCTATTAAAATGATTGGACAAACACCACTTCTTGAATTTAAAGAACAAAATCCAGCACTATCTCCCGAAGAGTTTCAAAAAGCTGTAGAATTAGAAACACTTGATATTGTGAACGCAGCTTCTGTAGAGGGTACTGGGGGACTTGTTATTACACAATTAAATAAAAATGAAGCTTTCATTGCTACGAAACTTACAGGAGCATATTTAAAACGTGCTCGTCTTGAATTCCAGCAAGGTCAAGCTGCTGGATTTAATTCAGGAAGTCCGATTATTGGACTTGAATTTAATAATGAAGGATCAGCATTGTTTGAAGAAATTACAGGAAATAATATTGGAAAAATTGTTGCTATTTATCTTGATGGCGCACCGATTTCTACTCCTGTGGTACAACAAAAAATTACCGGAGGCGAAGCTGTTATTACAGGACAATTTACTCTTGATGAAGCAAAAACTCTTGTAGGACGTTTAAATTCTGGAGCACTTCCCGTACCTGTTGAACTTATTTCTAGTGAATCTATAGGACCATCACTAGGTATAAATGCAGTACATGCAGGTATTAAAGCTGGTATTTATGGTTTTCTTGTTATTGGACTTTTCCTCATACTTTATTATCGTTTTCCGGGTCTTGTTGCTGTTGTGGCGCTTGGAATGTATGGTGTTATTATGTTAGTTTTATTTAAAATCATTCCTGTGACGCTCACTGCTGCGGGTATTGCAGGGTTTATTATTTCAATTGGTATGGCAGTTGATGCGAATATTCTGATCTTTGAACGTATGAAAGAAGAGCTCAAAGCTGGACGTGGAACGTATGATGCAATTCGTGTTGGTTTTGATCGTGCGTGGCTTGCTATTCGTGATTCTAATATCACACACATTATTGCAGCTATTATTTTATTTTGGTTTGGTACAAGTTTGATCAAAGGGTTTGCTTTGACATTCGGTATTGGAGTTCTTGTTTCTATGATTACCGCGATTACCTTTACGCGTATTATGCTTTTTGCAATTTCACCAACAGGAGCTGGAAAGTTTATTCGTGCGTTGTTTATGTCAGGACTTAATAAATAAATTTATATGTTTATCATTCGTCACAAATGGATTTTCGTCGGTATCGCAACTTTTCTTGTTGTTGCATCGATCGTTGTTATTGTTATTAAAGGTTTAAATCCTGGCATTGAATTTGCAGGAGGTACGGTTGCAGAAATTTCATATGAAACAGCACCAAGTTCATCTGAAATTGCAACAGCTCTTGTTGGTTTTGATTTTTCTCCTATCGTGCAACCTTATGGTGATAAACACTATATTATTCGCACACGAGAATTATCAGAAACAGATCGTGGCATGTTACTTGCTGCACTCGAAATTAATGGACAAACACCAAGCTTAGAACGTTTTAATACTATTGGTCCAACGGTAGGAAAAGAATTACGATCAAAAGCTATTCTTGCGGTCATTCTTGTTGCTCTTGCTATCATTTTGTTTATTGCATTCGCATTTCGTAAAGTTACTGAACCGGTATCTTCATGGAAATACGGAATTATTGCGGTTGTTGCACTTGTTCACGATGTTATTATTCCACTTGCAATTTTTGCACTTCTTGGTAGAGAAGCGAACACACTTCTTGTTGTGGGACTTCTTTCAATTCTAGGTCTTTCTGTAAATGATACTATTGTTGTTTTTGATCGTATTCGAGAAAATCTCACTATAAATCAAAGCGATAGGGTAGCTGAGTCGTTCAGTGTTACTGTTGGACGCGCTATTACACAGACTATGGTGCGATCAATCAATACATCAATGACGATTCTTTTTGTTCTTGCGGTTCTCTTTTTCTGGGGTCCTGCGGCAACACAAGATTTGGCGCTTGTGCTTTTCCTCGGAACATTTTTCGGAACCTATTCATCTATTTTTGTCGCGAGTCCACTTTTGGTTATGTGGAATAAAGATAAAGATACTCAGTAAAAATATAAAAGCTTTACCTTTTTAAATTTGTTATACTATTCTTGTAGTTATCAAGTAATGCCTAGCGCCTAAATATTAGTGCCTAGTTGCCTAAAAATATGTATATTCTCTATATTATTATTTTAGTTGTTGTTGTTATTCTTTTTTGGCTTATTGCGACCTATAACAGTTTTGTACGTCTTCGAACACGTGCTGATGAAGCATGGGCAGATATTGATGTGCAATTGAAACGTCGTTATGATTTGATTCCTAATTTAGTAAATACGGTCAAAGGATATGCAACTCATGAATCAACCGCGTTTGAAAAAGTTACGCAAGCACGCGCCGCAGCTATGGGCGCTCGAACTGTAGCTGAACATGCAAAAACTGAAGCACTGTTGGGACAAGCAATTACAGGACTCTTTGGTATTGCAGAAGCGTATCCAGAACTTAAAGCGAATACCAATTTCCTTGAATTACAACGAGAACTCTCTGATACAGAAAATAAAATTCAAGCTGCTCGACGATTTTTCAATGGGAATGTACGCGAACTGAATATTCGTGTTGAAGTTTTTCCTAGTACGATTATTGCAAAAATGTTTAATTTTAGTAAACGAGAATTCTTTGATCTTGAAGAAGGGGATGTTGCTAAAAATCCAGTAGAAGTGAAATTTTAATATTTAAAGTTCATGGAAAATAAAAATTCAAAGTTGAATACAATATTACTCCTTATTCTTATTGTGATCGGAGGATTTATAGTTTGGAAGATTTCTTTCCCTAGTGTAGTTTATGTACCCACACCGAGTGAAGAAGAAAAGAATCCAGTAGTTGAACCCAAGAAAGAGTCAGTAAAAACTCTTCCTAATTCTATAAGGATCATCTTGAGTAATTTCCTCTCTCGACATCCTTATGCGGTGAGTATCTTGGAATGTAATAAAGAAGGAGAACGAATATTTGTAACAAATGAAACGGCATACGATGGTGGGAATACATTCTATAACTCGTCAGGAGCACAACTTGAAGCATGTGGAAGTTTTGGCCCAGAACAACCATCCGAAGATAGTTTGTGTAAAACATTATTACCAAGTTGTGATGTTGTCTTCGAAAATCAAGGATATCCTGAAGAAACACCAGAGATTGACATCTATAATTTAAAATAAATAACTTATGCAAAATAAAAACATAACAGCAACCATTATTATTCTCTTGATTATTATTGCGGGAGTTTTAATTTTTATTGCAACAAAAAAATCAGCTACTAATTCTGATTATCAAATTCTAGTAGGTGATACGGCAAATGAAAAAGATACTGATGATTCATATACAAATATCGAAGACGAAGAAACAGAACCTGAATCAACTACCTATACCTATGAAAATCATGGATTTACTATTGAATTACCAAAAGGCTATGTTGTAAATGAAGAACAAGCAGAAACAGGACCATCATATTTGATATATTTACCGAATAGTTTCTTAACGTATGTAACTAATGCGGTGTGGTGGGAACAAAATAATCTAAATTCATCATTTAAAACAGGAGAACAAAAAATTGGAGTTACCACGTTTCAAGTTTATATTTTTCCTGATGGCTTAACGAGTTATTGGTATAAACAAGGAGATGTCGGATATGAATTTGTTGGTGATATCGAATTGTTAAAGACTTTTAAATTTGTTGGTTGGAATTAATCTATACGGAGGAAACCCCTCCGTATGTTGCTAGTTAATTTTTAATATATGCAAAGTAATATTCGAAAAATATTTTTCACAACTTTCGGTCTGTTGTTATTTTTTCTTGTACCTCTTTTTTCATTTGCTCAAAACGATTCTCAGGAAACAATTCAGTCATTTCAATCTGATATTGTAATTAATACTGACGGTAGTACTGATGTAACTGAAACCATTGTCTATGACTTTGGCACGAATGAACGTCATGGTATGTATCGAGAAATTCCTTTGACCACCGTAACGGGCGCTGTACGACCCCTCCGAATACAAAACATTAGTGTCACGGATGAAATGAGGAATGTATATACTACTAATCTGACTACAGGTGATCCGATAAATATTCGCATAGGTGATGCCGATCGAACGATAACTGGTGTGCATACCTATGTGATTCGTTATCATACAGAAAATGCTATTGGATTTTTTGATAGTTTTGATGAACTCTATTGGAATGCAACCGGTAATGATTGGGACGTACCTATTGAATCGGCTCGTGCAACAATTACTATTCCTGGAATGTTTGCACTAGATTCTTTACGTATCAAATCATATTGTGGATCACAAGGTTCGACGTTATTATGTGGTGATTATTCAAGCATTATAAATAGCAATACTACTACGATTTCTTTCTCTGATAGTTATAAAGATCAGTTTTCTCCTCGTGAAGGTATGACGATTGCCGTTGGTTTTCCTAAAGGAGTGATTACTCCAGCAATACTCCATTGGTGGGAAAAAGATAGTACGTATATAGTTGCTGCATATCTTTTGGGAATTTTCTTTGTTATTCGATTTTTCTGGTGGCTTTTCAGAAGTTATATTCCCGAATATCGTACTCGTAAAAAACCAATCATTGCAGAATATATTCCACCTGAAGGTATCACTGCGGGCGAAGCGATGTGTATTTATACATATGCATCAATTGTTCCTACGCCCGATATCATTACGACAGATGTATTATATTTGGCTTCTCGTGGATATCTCACCATACGGAAAATAAAAGAAAAAAAACATTGGTGGGAACGTGCATCATTTGGTTTTACGAGGACAACAAAAGATCTTGATTCTGAAATTCTAGGGAATCATCTCGAATCTCTTATACAACAGATTACTTTTACTGATAAAGAAAAAACTTTTGAAGATATAGAAAATGAACAAGCATATTACAGCTTTCAATCTATTGCTCAGAAAATTTATAAAAGTGCTGATACAAAAAATGGAAAAATTGAAAAAACACGAGTCAATCCTTTTTCGATTTTTAAAGCACAATCATTCGTCGGTATCATTATAGTGGCGGTATTTATTTTTATGATTTTTTCTAGCATAGTAATTACAGAAATATCATTTCAAGTTGCGACAACAGTGCTTGGCGTAATCGTATTATTAGGAATACTCGTGATTATCAAGAAAATGTTGTTGGTGCCACTTCGAGGTAAAACTGATCTTTGGTACAGCATTGCTGGACTTCGTGAATATATCAATATTGCTGAAAAAGATAGAATTAATTTTGCATCCGATCCAGAAAAAGCATCGCAGATATTTTCAGACCTTTTACCTTTTGCAGTTGCATTCAAACTCGAGAAAAAATGGACAGCACTCTTTGAAGGTATCTTGCCTCAGAATCCATCATGGTATCAATCTTCTGACTCAACATTTTCTGCACAAAGTTTTTCAACGTCTCTCACAGCATTTTCTCTTGGTATGACTGCAAATAGTGTTTCGGGCCAACCTGCGTCATCAGGAAGTGGTTCAGGAGGTGGTGGATCATCTGGAGGCGGCGGTGGAGGAGGAGGTGGTGGAAGCTGGTAATATTAATAGGTTATTTTATAATGATTGATATATGCAACAACAAAACAACATTATCATAATAATACTTCTTGTTATATTAATTCTTATCACTGGGTACATAGCTTTTTTCAAAAAAGCTTCAGTGCAAAAAAATAATTATAATCATGAGCAACAAACTCAAGATGAACAAAGTAATACACAAGAATTAAAAAAACATGTGTATGTAAATAATGAACTTGGTTTTTACATTGATATACCAGGTGTCAAAGTATCTGATGCAACAAGTGTTACCAATGGTGTTCCTGATGATGTAAAACAATTTTTTGTAAAAGATCAAAATGATAATTATGTATTTCGAATAAGTGTTTCTGATGATACGACTATCACGTGGCATAAAAATCCGATCGCCAAAATTACATATAATAGTATTACCTTTACACAATATAAAGTTACTCCTTTAGGTGGAAGTTCTCTCAATTATTATGATGTGACACATAATGGAAGAATTTATATGATTGAAATTCGAAATCATGTAGAAAATCTTGATTATTTTGGTTTTATTAATTAAGGTTTAAAAGTAACGTATGAAAATTCTTATAAAAATTGTTGTTTCATTTATTCCGATAGTATATTTTGTATTTTTTGTTTTTCCTACTCAACTTTTTTTCAATCTTGCAGATTTTTCTATTCTCATTGTTCTTGTTTTCTTTTTGATATTATATATGGTAGCTTATTTTTCCATCAGTAGTTTATTGAATAAAAAATATTTAGTTTTTTCTATAGTATGTACAGTACTTATTGCAGGTATATTTTTTGGCAGTGTAGTATTTGGATGTAATGGTTATGTTGGTGGCTCATGCAAAACTGTTATGAATTCATTTAAACAATCACAAGAATTACTTCCTGATAGGTCATATCTTGATTCGACTGAAAATTGGAAAACAACAACATTTTCAACGCTCACCATAAAATACCCTCCAACGTGGCAAGCGTATAATGGACAATCTTCTCAAAGTGGAAAACTTACTTTAGTAAGTGATATTCCACTAGGGTATGTTGACGGTGGGGGAAATAGTCATGCGAGTATGACTGTGGGGGGAAATATAAACGCAGAAGATTGTGTTAATGGTTTTGTTACAAGCAAAAATACAGGAAATCCTTCCGGCAATTATGTTTTTAAAGATAGTAAATGTGTAGTCGTGAAAGGAATACCCATCTGGACACCTTTTGAAAGTACTAAAATATCAGAAGCATTTGATCTAATTATTAAAAATATTAAATAACAATATTTCATGCAAAATAACACTCAAAAAATAATTATTGTAATTTTGGTTCTTGTTATTATTGTTGGTGGATGGTTGTGGTATCAGAATTCAAAAAATTCGGTTGATGACATGTGGAAAAAATATCCTCTTGATACGACACCAGGAGGTCTTGAAGAAACATCAAATATTCCACTAGTTCCTGAAGTAAAAGTATTTTCTTCACCAGAAGTTGGATTTTCATTTGAACTCTCAGAAAAATATCCAGAAGTCTTGACGGGTACCCATCCTGAAACAGGAGAAAAATATCCTTTGGTTACATCTGGTGATACAGGGAAAATGTTACGAGGGTATTTATCATACGATCCAGTATTTTATATCGCAGGTTTAACACTTGATTATTCTGCTGGTCGCGGTGGTGATCCTGGAGAAATAAGTGATATTCAATATGTTTATACACTTGCGAAACAATATGGATGGCGAACGACAAAATTTAACGATCGTTATGTGTATAAAGAAATTACAGGCGTTGAGGATGATTATAATGGCATTACAGTAACTGATACGACGTATCTTGCAGTTTTTCCCCTTGATTCTGAGGGTGAATTTCCTGTTGTAAGTTTTTATGCGAGAAATGTTAGTGAAAAAGATTTTCTTGAAATTGTTGATTCTGTGAATCTTGAATAATATACCTATGGAGAAAACTTATCTATAGGTAATAATTTAAAAACCCTCTGCATTTGTTGCATGAGGGTTTTTAAATTTTATCTACAAATGTTATTTCTGTCGGTTGATACAAACTTTCCTGACGTGGATTGTAATACGCGTGAGCGATTAATTTCTTACCAGCAAGAACATGTGGTAACCAATCGCGATCAGCAGGCATCAATTCATCAAAAGGTAAGTCTTTTATTTGGAAAAGAATTGGATTAATCATACCGTGTTTATAACTGCTCCGTGGTATTTGTGAATAATAATCAGATATATACATGTGCACAGGGCAGATGAATGAATCGCCATTTTCAAGTTTATTATGACAATAAACCGTAGCAACTTTTTCCATGAATCTTGAAAGAATTTTCACACCACGAGTTTCTTCACGAGTTTCGCGAATGCCAGTGCGTTTTTCTGTTTCTCCATGTTCTATACCACCACCATATCCATTTCTACACGTAGCGCCAATTTTGCGAGTTTTAATTGAAAGCCACACGTCAGTTATGTTGTTATTGTCATCTTTATTTACAAGATACACAACAACAGCTTTCTTGAGGATTTTTTCTTTTGTTGTCATTTTGTAAATTTTCTCTTACTGTACGCTTTTTCTAAAATACGTCAAGAATCGTTGATATTGCTACGTATTTATGGTAACGTGCAGTAAAATAAAACCTTTCTATGAACAAAATACTAATTGCTTTTGTGTTATTTCTTAGCTATTTCTTTTCGATTTCTTATGCACAAACCGATGAGTATATCTTTGAACCCGAGTGTTTACCACATACAATAGGGGAATTTAATTTTTTGAGAAACCTTGCGATTACTCAAAAAACTGTTGAATTAACTTCTCTTATACAACAGGATACAAGGCCAACACCATTTATTGAACGTCAAGAAATGATTTATTATTCTTCTGACACGGTGGTTGTAAAACTTTTGGTGGAATTAATGAGAATGTATGATGTACACAGCAAGTCTGAATTAGACAAGATGAGTGGTAGGGTTCCCGGACTCGTAGTATTTCCCTTAACGTCTGACCAAGCACTGGTGACGATGTTTATAGATAAGAACGAAAATCGAATTTTTTTGAAAAGTATGCGATTTGATATTGCATATACAGATGAAACATTCAAAGAAGCTAAAGAGCAACTGCAATTTGAAATAAAAAAATAATAAGAGATACAAAGTCTCAGAAGTAAGACCCGCACCAACTGCGGGCCTTTCTTTTTTGCCTAAAGTTCCTATAATAGACGGATATGACACTCTATACTCATCAAGCATCAAACATTCGAAAAACATGGTTACTTATCGGTATTTTCCTCGCGATTATTGTTGGACTTGGATATTTTCTTGCGTGGAATTATCAAATGCCAGAAATTTTATATATTGCAGTAGCGATTGCGGTGATTCAAGGAGGAACAAGTTATTGGTTTTCTGATAAAGTTGCTCTTTCGATGTCAGGGGCAAAACCAGCTACACGTGAAGAATTTTTTGATTTATGGAATATGACCGAGAACCTTGCTATCACCGCAGGATTACCTATGCCACGTTTATATATTATTTCTGACCCTGTGCCGAATGCCTTTGCAACGGGCCGTAATGCAAAACATGCAGCGATTGCTGTGACGACTGGACTTCTCGAGAGATTAGATCGCACCGAACTCGAAGGTGTTATTGCGCATGAAATGTCACATATCGGGAATCGCGATATTCTGGTTATGAGCGTGGTCGTGGTGCTTGTCGGTATTATCACATTGGTAGTTGATTTATTTATGCGTATGACATTATGGGGCGGGGGAAGACGTAATAGTGATGATCGAGGTAGTAATGCTATTGTTATGGCAATAGGGCTTATAGCAATAATACTATCTCCTATTGTTGCTATGATTATTCAATTTTCCATATCACGTAGACGTGAATTTTTAGCAGATGCATCAGGGGCGCTTTTAACACGATATCCTGAAGGTCTTGCGTCTGCACTTGAAAAAATCTCTCAATATTCTGGAGAAATGAAAAAAGCCAATAATGCTATGGCGCATATGTATATTGCAAATCCATTCGGGAAAAATTCCAAAAAAGGTTTTGGGCTTACGAAACTTTTTATGACACATCCACCGGTGGAGGAACGTATTGCTCGTTTGCGTAATTCTCTCTAACAGTACGTAATTCGCTTTGTCTGTTTCTTCTGAAACCCTTTTCCAAAAACTGCGGAAGTGGTGAGATTTGAACTCACGGTGGAATTTCTCCCACGCTGGTTTTCGAAACCAGTGCCTTAAACCACTCAGCCACGCTTCCAGATATTTAATATAGAGAGTAAGCGTTTTTTATACACCTGTCAATCAGGTATAAGAGATATCATGTGGTACAATGCTCCTTATGCTTTCTATTATTGGGCTTGGAGCTCTTGTAGGATTTCTTATTGCACTTCCAACGGGACCCGTTGGGATTTTATGTATACGGAAAACACTTATCTTTGGGCGAAGATCGGGACTTGTTTCAGTTTTTGGATCAGTTTTTGCTGATACATTTTTTTCGTTAGTTGTTATTTTTAGTTTGACGTTTATATTATCTTTTTTTACACAATACGCGTTACTGTTACAAATTGCTGGAGGTTTTTTATTTCTTTTTATTGCTTGGCGTGCTCAAAAACTAGTCATTAATGAGGATGCTATTACGATTCCATCAAAAACGTTATTGGGAGATTTTATCGAGACATTCACGCTTACTTTTACAAATCCGACATTTATCTTTTCGCTGTCATTTATCTTTTCACTTTTTCATATTCAAAATTATGCTCCTACGTTTACGACCAAGGTGATTTTTCTTGGAGGAATAGCACTAGGAGCACTTTCGTGGTGGATAGGTTTTGTATTTGTTGCTGATCATATTCATCGCAAACGTCATGCGATTTCATTGCGTGTTATCAACAAGGTCTCCGCATACATTTTAGGTATTGTTGGAGTATTTTTTCTTGTACTTGCAGTGATCAAAATTTTTCATCTTTTTTAGATGTAAAAAATGAATCAATCACAATGAATACTACTTTCTCCTACACAAAGCGGTATTCATTGTACAAAATTCGAACTTATTTTGAAAGCAATCCTGATGATACGGAATACTAGCGTTCCCTGCGCGCTAAAGCGCCACCACGCGAAGCGTGGTGCTTCTGCCAAAGCAGAAGTGCGGGAAAACGCTAAATGCAAATGCTGAACGCGAGCGAAATTTTGCGAAATGCTGGGGGTTTGGAGGAAAGTATTTCGCAAAATTCGCTTCGCGTGCTTTCTGATTTTTTTGGCGGGGCGGGCATTATAAATTCAAAATACAATATTGATATTTCAGCGAAGCTGAAATTCCTATTTTATGTTTGTGCTTGACCCACCATCCCGTTCACGCACAAATTTTACTCCCTAAAAATGAATGGAAAAATTATGCAAAAAATGCTAAAATCACTTTATGGAAAAGCCACCAGTCAATTCTATTAACAAGGCAGAATTACCCAAAGCTGAACAATCTGTTGAGCATTTTTCTCTTTCTGAACAAGAGAAAAATATACAAGAAGTTTTTAAACTTAGTCCTGAATTGGAAAATATTGTGATTAAAGCAACTAAATCTGGCGAAACTATTTCTCTTTATCGAATTGAGAACAAAAACATAGAAAAAGAACCTGACGGAATAACTTCACATAAAGATTTAAAGGGTCAATGGTTTTCGCCAGATTTGGAAACTACTCTTACTTATCTACGAAAATCACAACAAACCTTTGGTGCAGAAGCGAAGCGAGTTGAAGGTACAAATTTAGTCGTTGTAAAAATACCAAAAGAAGAATTTGAAAATCTACATGTTAGCAAACATCCGATCGCTTCGCAAATGGATGTTGAAAATGATAATTATATTGTTCCAGAAAATATTGAGAGAAATTATATAAACCTTGATGACGTCCAAGATAAAGTTGGTAATTTTGAAAATTTCCAAAAAGCCAAAAAGCAAGTAGAAGAAAAAGTTAAGAAGTTTGAAACAAAAGAAGCAATTAAGATTTATGAAAATTATCTAAAAACTATCTTTCCTGAAAGTAAAATTAAAAATATTGTTTGGCACGGCACAACAAATAGACAGGAATTGATTGATAGTGATTTTGATGAAAAACGTAAATCAAAAGAATACGATTATTCACATGGTGCTATCTTTGCAACTTCTTCAATAGAAGATGCAGAAACTGCTGGTACAGGGAAAGGAAAATACGATATAGTTCCTCTTGTTATTAATATAGAAAATTTGGGTATTTCAAGAGAAGGTAAAATTAATAAAGAAGATATAGATAATTTACCATTTAGTTCTGAAGACGAAATAAATAAAATAATACAAGAAAGTAAAGAAAATTGGAATAAATTAGGTTGGAAATATAAAATATTACCTAATAATGTTTTACAACTTATAAAACCGCAAGATTTTAAACATCATGGAATCTGGGATGAAAATAATAATTTAGTTTTAGACTTAAGTTATAATGCTGGTTTTATAGGTCAATTAAAAGAAGCTGATATTAATATTTTAAGAAGTTCAGGATTAGATGGAGTTATTGCTGTTGATGAGCATGATTTATTTGGTAAACAAAAGGTTGGTAATAAAAATTGGTATGTAATATTTGAACCCCAAAATACACATATATTGGGTTCAAAAAATGATATTGAAAAATTTAAAGAATTTTCTTCAAAAAATGAAAATAAAAAAACTATTCAAAGCATTGAGCAATTTCTTAAGGAAAATGGTATTGAGCATGTGCCACACATTGAAACAAATTTTCTTTTTCATAAACACGCAACAAAAGAAGATGGAGAAAATGTCGCTGGTAAATTAGATAATAATGATATTCTAATACAAGAAAATGCTGGTTGGGATAAAGAACGTTTAGAAGTATGGCGAAAAATTTCTCGTGGCGAACTTAACCCCGAACAAGCAATCACACAAGAAAAAGATCGTGGCAAACCTTTCTTTTGGGAAAGTTATTTTAAAACAATTTTTAAAAAACTTCATGGAACAAATAAAGAAGTGATCCTTGCTGATATTGAAAGTAATGATGAACTTTATGCAGAAATGTATGAATTTATGAAAGGAAATAGTGCATATAATGATTTGATAAATCGAGATTATTCTTATGACGAACTAATTGAACGAATTGCAAATGTTTCTGAATTGGAGTCAATAATGCAAAAAGAACGGGAGGATAAAATTCTTGAGAATATGAAAAAGAACTTGTTGCAATTATTCAAAGAAAAACCAGAATTACAAAATAAAGAAAAATTGAACATTCTTTTTCCAGTGGGTGCATTTCATACAAGACTATATCACGAAACAAAAAAGCGTGGTGATAATGTAAGTCAAGAATTTTCTCCATCTCCTTATATTTTTGATCCTCGTATGACAGTTGAACGAAAAATTCATTTTTTGGGAATTGAAAAAGCAAAAGAAGATATGCCAAAAATTTTATTATATTTTCTCTTGAAAAAATCAAAAGCATTATTAAATAATGAGATACCGCATAAATTTTTGTCTAAATTTTCTGATGAGCAAATTCGTGATCTTTTTGAGATATATAAAAAATCTGATTCAGATGAAAAGTTTAAACCTGAAGTATTAAATTGGATTACTCAACAATACAAAAAATAGACCTAAGTCTGTTGCCCCGCCAAAAAAATCAGAAAGCACGCGAAGCGAATTTTGCGAAATACTTTCCTCCAAACCCCCAGCATTTCGCAAAATTTCGCTCGCGTTCAGCATTTGCATTTAGCGTTTTCCCGCACT
>Ga0172371_10002964_pt1 | contig 26575 bp, 28 predicted proteins | sample Lak12m_FD_114543 | JGI IMG/M metagenome (GOLD analysis project Ga0172371, IMG submission 114543) | Freshwater microbial communities from Kabuno Bay, South-Kivu, Congo - kab_022012_12m | ecosystem: Environmental > Aquatic > Freshwater > Lake | place: Democratic Republic of the Congo: South-Kivu... | reverse complement strand
GCTGCTCGCCTCCCGCCTCAAAAACGGCGGGCGGCAGCCCCGTGCATAACCCTGCCGCGTACCACATGCACACTCATCCCTCACCACCCTCCTTCAGGCTCATACCTGAATTGGAATTGACTGTGATGGCACTCGGTACATTTGTCTTCGGCCACCGGGCCGTGCACCACCTTGCCCTTGAATCCATCCTCTGCATGGCATCCCAGGCACAACTGCGGCACGGGCGTCTTGAGGTGTTTTTTCTGATCCGACTGGTGCGGGTTGTGGCAGGCGGTACAGAACCCCGCCTTGAACGGGTAGTGCGAGTGCTTCTTGGAGGGCTCCTGATCTGCATGGCAGCCCAGACATATCTGAGCCACCGGCTTCTTGAGCTGCTTTTCGTGATCCGACTGGTGGGGATCATGGCACAGGGTACAGTCACCCGCCTCGAACGGGAAGTGCAGATGCTTCTTGCCCGGCTTCATTGCGCCATGGCAATCCAGACAAAGGTCGGACCTCCTCTCCGGTAGCGGCTTGAAGGCGTGCTGGTTCGGTTGCGCGGGTTTGTGACAGCTTATGCAGGATGAACCGCTGCTAGTGGCCTTGTGAACATGCGGCTTCGTGGCCAAATCCCGGTGACAAGACACTGTACAGGAGGCGCCCGTATCAATGGGTTCTGCTGGCTGTGGCGAGGCGGCTTTAGCCAAGGGGGCAAGGAAGAACAGCAGGCCCGCGAGAAACACCCCCCTCCCGGCACGGCAGCGGATTTTGGTCGGGTCACTCATCTTGTTCGTCTTGCGCTCATCGTTGAACTTCGAACCAGAGCGTTTCCCGGCCTGGTCTGATTGATTTCCTCGAATATTTTGCCTGCGGCGGTGAACCTCTCTTGTTTTTGATGGGCATACTAAACGAACACCCGGTGCCCGATTTGATGTACATCAAGCCGCGCCGCGAAAGGGCGAGGCTGCCACCGGCCTCGCATCCATCAGGATTCCACTCGCTGGCTGGGGCGGAATCGGGAAAGGGCGCTATCTGCCGCGAAAGAGACGGTATTTCAATTGGGCAAGATTCGACAATTCGGATTTCTTCCGAGCGTCATTCAATAACGCCGTGCTTCCCCGCGTGGCTGCTCACATACCAATAACGCCCCTCGCCGTCGATCGCGGCTTTGCGCACCCCGCTGTCCCTGGTGGGCAGCTTGAATACCCGTATCGCCTCGCTGCGCGGGTCGAACATGACCACGCTGTCGGTCTGAATCTCGCTCACCCAGATGCGGCCGTCCGCGTCCGCGTTCACCGCATAGGGACCGGCATTCGGCCCGCCCGGCAGGTCATATTCCTTCACGACCCGATTCGCCACCGGATCGATTTTCGCGAGCTTGCCCGTACCGTAGAGCGAGACCCACAGCATGCCGTCTGGCGCCACCGCGCTGCGCCGCGGCTGCGATCCCTTCCCCATCGATAACTCGGTAACCTGTCCGGTCCGGGGATCGAACCTGGCGACCCGGTCGGCGTCCTTGCGCGTGACCCAGACGTAGCCGCGCTTGTCCAGTGACAGCGCATACGGTCTGTCGCCTATGGGGTACTCGGTGACTTTGCCGCTGGCACGCTCGAGCCTGCCCAAGTTTCCGGCTTTCCGTTCCGTAAACCAGATATTGCCCTCGGCATCGAATACCAGCGTATAAGGATCGGCGTCCGCGGACGGATTCCTGTGAATCCGTAGCTTGCCGCCGGACGGATCGAGTTCGCCGATGGCGCTGTTGGCGGAGCCGCCGAAAAACACTCTCCCGTCGCGCGCCACCACCAGGCCCCGTGGCTGCATTCCGGCCGGCACGTCCCACTCCTGGAAGCGCTTCGATTTCGGGTTGAAGCGGGCGATCCTGTCACCCGCCCTCACGGCGAAATAGATATTGCCGTCGGATCCGACGGCCGGATCGCGCGCATATTTTGGTGTCGGTACCGGCCATTCGGAGACGGTTCCCGACACCGCCCTCGCGCCTGGTGCGACGCCGCTGTAGGAGCCCCCCGCCAGCGCTTCGCAGGCGACGAGGGCGATCAGGGCAATGAGCCGGAATTTCGATGAATACGTCATCTCGAATGACGCTCGGGAACGCTGGGGCGGGCGCTGCGCATGATATCGTCTTGAGGGTGGAAATTGTAACCCCGCCGCTGTCCGCTGGCCAGCTCGATCGGCGGGAGGAGCGTGCATTCTGCCACGCGTGAGCCGAAATAACTCAGGACTGTTTGGTCGCGGGGGTATCGCCGCCGCTCACCTCACGCGGCGGCGGTTCCTCCAGCTTGCGATACAGACTCGACAGTCCGATTCCCAGTTTTTGCGCGGCCAGCTTGCGATCGCCCCCGGCGCCCTCGATCGCGCGCCGCAGGATTTCGAGTTCCAGCTTGCGCATCTGATCGCGCAGGTATCCGTCCGAGCTCTTCGCCCCGCCGGGCGAGGCCTGCGGCGAGCTCGATTGGATAATCGCCACCGGCAGGTCGGCAAGCGATATGCGCTTGTCTTCGGCAAGGATGCACGCGCGGTTGATGACGTTCTCCAGTTCGCGCACGTTCCCCGGCCAGTTGTGCGCGAGCAGGATTTCCTCCGCCAGGGAATCGATGTCCATCGTGCCCGATCCGCTCCCGCCCGGGCGCAGGTTGCGCAGCAGAAAGCGCACCAGTCCGGGAAGGTCCGCCTGCCGTTCGCGCAAGGGCGGCATCTGGATCTGGAACATGCTCAGCCGGAAATACAGGTCTTCGCGAAACCTGCCATCGCGCACCCTTTCGGCAAGATTGGAGTTGGTCGCCGCAATGATGCGGGTATCGACGCGGCGCACCTGCTCGCTGCCGAGCGGCCTCACCTCCTTGTCCTCGACCATGTGCAGCAACTTGGTCTGCATGTGCAGGGGCAGCTCGCCGATCTCGTCGAGGAACAGGGTGCCGCCGTCGGCCTGCAGAAAAAGGCCCTTGCGCGCATGATCGGCGCCGGTGAACGCGCCCTTGGTGTGGCCGAAGAATTCGCTTTCCAGCAGGTGTTCGGGCACCGCGCTGCAATTGACCGGCAGAAACGGGCCGTCGCGCCGCCGGCTCTGATCGTGTATCAGGCGTGCCGCCACACCCTTGCCGGTGCCGCTTTCTCCGGCGATCAGGACCGTGCTGTCGGTGGGGGGCGACCTTGCCCACCAAGCGCTCCACCTCGAGCATTCCGGGTGAGGTGAAGCGGTACAGTTTTGGCGCGCTGTCGCTCACCGCCTTGCGCAAGGCCTTGTTTTCCTCGCGCAAGCCGCGCAGCGCGCCGATTTGCGACAGCCGGTGTACCACCTCGTCGTAATGCACCGGCTTGGTGACGTAGTCCGATGCCCCTGCGCGCAGCGACTCCACGGCGGTCTCGATCGAAGCGAATCCGGTCACCATGATGAACGTCGTTTCGATGCCGGCGGCACGGCTGTTGCGCACCAGGTCGATGCCGTTGCCGTCGGGCATCTTGATGTCGCACAAGGCCACATCGACGTCCCCGCGGGCACCTGAACGACCTGATCGAGGAGAGCCTGTATCGCGTGCATCTCGCCCAGAGCGGTCCCACTCTGGCGCGACTCGCGGAGGAAGGGTTTGCGATACTGGGCTTGTTCGTAGTGGTGAATCTGATTGGCCTGATGATCGCAGAGGGCATCTGGAGCCACCACGAAAATCTGGTGCTGCAGGATTTCACCAGGCTGATCGGGAAGATGCGGGAGCTGGATTTTTCCGGCGACCCTGAAACCCGCCGGCGGCACGAAGTGCTTGCGCTTGCCGCCGCCTGGAGGGCCCGGGAACGCGCCCGTTTCGCCGCAGTACGCAATCAACTCGCGAAGCTGGAGGCCGCCGTGTCGGACGAAAGATCCGCGCAGGACATGCAAGACGCGCTGGACGGCCTGAACGAACTCCTGTCCTGATCCCGCATCGGCGCCTTCGGCGGGCGCCCGGCCTCGCGCCTACACTACCCGGAAATTGCGGAACTGCCAGGGATCGGAAGCGTCGATGTCGTCCGGATACAGGCTGCCGCGGCCCGCGAGCGGCGTCCAGTCGGTGTACACGCCGACCAGCTTGCCGAGATAGGGCGAAGACAAATCGAGCAGGGTCTGATAGTCGAGTTCGTCCGGCTCGACGATGCCGGCGCGCGGATTGCGCAGCGCCCAGATCATCGCGGCCACATAGGGGGCGTTCACCTGCAGGCTGGTGGCGTTGTTGTACGGGCAGAGCTGGCGCGTTTCGGTGATGCTCAACTGCGAGCCATACCAGTACGCGCCTTTCCGGTGGCCCATGAGCAGGACGCCCAGCTCATCGAAGCCGGCATCGATTTCGTCGCGAAGCAAACGCTGCCGCGGCGGGAAGCGCCAGCCATTGTCGGCGAATTCCTGCAAGGACAGCACGGCGTCGTCGCAGGGGTGGTAGGCATAGTGGCAGGTCGGCCGGTAAATCAGCCTGCCGCTTTCCCTCACCGTCAGGAAATCGGGTATGGAGATCGCCTCGCCGTGCGAAATCAGCCAGCCGTGGAAAGGGCCCTCGAACGGAACCCAGGAGCGCACCTTGGTCGCCGCCCCGGGGCGGTCCAGATAGATCGCGGCGCCGCTGCCGAAGCCGTATTCGCGTGCGTCGTGCGGCCAGTTGTGTTCGTGCGTGCCCCAGCCGAGTTCCGCCGGCTGCAGCGATTCGCCGCAAAACGCTTCGCTCGACCAGGTATTGACGAATTCGTCGTTGCGCTTGTGCACCCGGCTGGTCTGGTGGTCGCGCTCCGCGATGTGAATGACCTTTACCTCCAGCCGCGCGGCGAGCCGGGCCCAACCCTCGCGGTCGGGCGGTTCCGCGGCGTCCAGGCCCAGCTCGCCGGCGAGATTGAGCAGTGCCTGCTTGACCAGATGCGATACCAGGCCGGGATTGGCGCCGTGCATGAGCACGCAGGCGGGTCCCGAGGGATATTTCGCGCGCAGCGCGAGCGCCGCCTCGCGGTAGGCGTAGTTGGAGCGGCGGCTGGCCGGCACTGAGGCGTCCGTATGGCCGCCGGGCCAGGGCTCGATGCAGGCATCGATGTAGAACACCCCGTGCTGCTGGCACCAGTCGATGAGGGCGACGCTGCACACGTCGATGGAGACGTTGACCAGGAAATCGCCGCGGCCGAGTTCGCGCGCGAGGATGGCGGCATAGTTGTCCCGCGTCAGCGGCTCGACCCGGAACGGGACGCCGTATTCGGCGGCGATGCCCTGTCCGAACTCGTTGGCCGTAACGATGGTGATTTTCTGCGGACTGACTTCGATGTGGCGCAGGATCAGGGGCAGTGAGCCCTGCCCCACGGCGCCGAAACCCACAATCAGCATCCTGCCTGAGAAAGCGGCGTGTTTTTTTTGCGTGCTCAAGCTTTTCTCTCTTGTCTTGAGACCGTTGCGACCTCAGGCGTTTATATCCGAAAGCGGGGATTACTGCAATAAGCGGCGCGCTGCTTCGCAACGCGGTCTTGCCGGGCGGCGCGCTAATTCATCGCCCCGCCACGCAGCGTATGGATCGCGACGGTGCAGACTGCGATCAGCGGCAGCGCGACCAGCATCACGCCGGCGACCGCGGTGACCCAGGCGCGCGGCGTCAGCCGGTGTTCCGCGGGATGCCGACGGTAGGCGGCGAGGCGCGTTCCGCCCGACAGCAGCGTCAGCGCGATCAGCACCCAGCAAAAATACTCCACGCCGCTGCGCCCCCAGGAAATGCCGTTGAGCAGGGCAAACGCCGACGCGAGGCCGATCAGCCAGACGACGAGCAGCGCGAAATCGCCGGCGATGCGCGATTGCAGGTATTCGGGCGGGATCTTTCCGCTGCGGAAGAGCTGGGACAGGAGCAACCCGCCGATCGCCAGCGCAGCGAAGGACAGGATCGCAAAAAACCAGGCGATGAAGGCGAGCGGCAGCGTCGGAGTGCTCATCTGCGGGTCAGCCGAGGCCGCGGCTGGCGTAACTCTCGCCGAATACTCCCCCGCTGCAGCCGCAGTCGCCGAGCGCGTGCCATAACAGGATCACGCCCAGGATCAGCTGCAAGTCCCCGGGCATTACTTGATTTTCATCCCCGCTTGCGCGCCGCGGTCGGCGCTGAGCAGATAAATGCCGGGGGCTTCGCCGCTGGCCGCGAGGATCATCCCCTCCGACAAGCCGAATTTCATTTTGCGCGGGGCGAGATTGGCCACCATCACGGTTAGACGGCCTTCGAGTGTCGCCGGGTCGTAGGCCGACTTGATGCCGGCGAATACCGTGCGCTGCCCGTTGCCGATATCCAGCGTGAGTTTCAACAGCTTGTCCGCGCCTTCGACCCGTTCGGCTTTGATGATTTTCGCCACGCGCAGGTCGATTTTGGCGAAGTCGTCGATGGAAATCGTCGCCGGGGCCGCAGACTTGGCCATCTCGGCGGCGGGCGGCGTGGCGGGATGCGGCGTAGAGGCGGTCACTTTCGGGATGTCCTTGTCGATGTCGAACAGCGCGTCGAGCTGTTTCGGCTCGACGCGGCTCATGAGGTGCGTGTACTGGGCAATTTCATGACCTTTGTCCAGACGTCTGGAAAGCGTTTCCCATTTGAGTTCCCCGAACTTAAACAGCGCGGCAACTTTCGCAGCAGTATCAGGCAAGACTGGCGCCAAGAACACTGTAAGGTCCCTGAATAGCGCTAATGCGGTAGAGCAGACTGAGTGAAGTTCAGCCTCCTTGCCCGGCTGCTTCGCGAGCTCCCACGGTTTCTTCTCGTCAATGTATCGATTGATTGCGTCGGCGAGTTCCATTACCTTGCGCAGCGCTTTCCCAAATTCTCGCGAATCGTATAACTCGGCAATTGTGATTGCCGCAACTACCGCGTCGTATTCCAGAACTGTCTCGAGATCGGGCTTGCTCAAGCGGTTCTCAAAGCGCGTATTGATGAACTTCGCACACCGACTCGCGATATTGATGTACTTTCCGATCAGGTCGCTGTTCACCCGTGCCAAAAAATCGTCGCGATTGAAATCCAGGTCCTCGACATTTGCGCTCAGCTTGGCTGCGATGTAATAGCGCAGCCACTCCGGGTTCATCCCAATATCGAGATAGCGCAAGGGCGATATGCCGGTGCCGCGGCTCTTGGACATTTTCTCGCCGGACACGTTGATGAAGCCGTGCACGTAGACGTTGTTCGGAACCTTGTAGCCGGCGAACTTGAGCATCGCCGGCCAGAACAGGGTGTGGAAATAGATGATGTCCTTGCCGATAAAGTGGATTTGCTCGGTGTGCGGATCGGCGAGAAAAGCTTCGAAGTCGATGCCTTTTCTTGCACAGTAGTTCTTGAAGCTGGCGAGATAGCCGATCGGCGCATCCAGCCAGACGTAGAAATACTTGCCCGGCGCATCGGGAATCGGAATGCCGAAGTAGGGCGCGTCGCGCGAAATGTCCCAGTCGCCCAGCGCCTTGTCGCCCTCGCCGTCCAGCCACTCTTTCGCCTTGTTCGCGACTTGCGATTGCAGGCGGTTGTTGCCCATCCAGTCGCGCAGGAAGGCCACGCACCTGGCATCGGACAGACGGAAGAAATAATGCTCCGAGGTTTTCAGCTCGGGCGCGGCGCCCGACAGCGTCGAGTACGGGTTGACCAGGTCGGTCGGAGCATACACCGAGCTGCAGACCTCGCAGGCGTCGCCGTACTGGTCCTTGGCGCCGCACTTGGGGCATTCGCCCTTGATGTAGCGGTCGGCCAGGAACATGCCTTTCACCGGGTCGTAGAACTGCTCGACCGGTTTGGTATAGGTGAGGCCCGCCGCGCGAAGCTTGCGGTAGATGTCCTGCGACAGCTCGGTGTTCTCGGGCGAGTCGGTCGAGTGCCAGTTGTCGAAGCCGATGTGGAAGCCGTCGAGATATTGCCTGCGCTCGGCGCCGATGCGCCTGACCAGCTGCTGCGGCGTGACGCCTTCGGCTTCCGCCTTGAGCATGACGGGCGCGCCGTGCGCATCATCCGCACACACGAAATGCACTTCGTTGCCCTGCATGCGCTGGAAGCGCACCCAGATGTCGGCCTGGATGTACTCCATGATATGGCCGATGTGAAACGAGCCATTGGCGTAGGGCAGGGCGGTGGTGGCGAAGAGTTTGCGTTGCATTCTTGGTTTACACGACGGAAACGAGCCGACCCGCCGTCGCAGGGGCGGCGGTCAGGATGCAACCCGGTAGGCCTCGGATTATATCGCGCAGCCCCTCGAATATCCATTAAAATGAACCCCTTTTCCCGCGCCGTTGGCGCGGTGCGCAGCGCCAAGGAGCATGGACAATGTCAGTTTCGGAATTGCAGATTCAGACGGCCCTCAAGGAAATCACCGACCCCAATACGGAGAAGGATTTCATCGCCACCAAGTCGGCGCGCAACATCAAACTGAGCGGCGCCGACGTGTCGCTGGACATCGAACTCGGCTATCCGGCCAGGACCCAGTTCGAACTGATCCGCAAGATGGTGCAGACGAAGCTCGGCGCGATCCCGGGCGTGGGCAAGGTCACGGTCAATGTCGCGTGCAAGATCGTCTCGCACAGCGTGCAGCGCGGGGTCAAGCTGATCCCCGAGGTGAAGAACATCATCGCCGTGGCCTCGGGCAAGGGCGGCGTGGGCAAGTCGACCACCGCGGTCAACCTGGCCCTCGCCCTGGCCGCGGAAGGCGCCAGCGTGGGCATGCTCGATGCCGACATCTACGGACCGTCGCAGCCGACCATGCTGGGAATTACCGGGCGGCCCGAATCGCTCGACGGCAAGACGCTGGAGCCGCTGCTGGGGCACGGCCTGCAGGCCATTTCCATCGGTTTCATGATCGATGTCGATACGCCGATGGTGTGGCGCGGCCCGATGGTGACCCAGGCGCTGGAGCAACTGCTGAAGGACACGCACTGGCAGGGCGTGGACTATCTGGTGGTGGACCTGCCGCCGGGCACCGGCGACATTCAGCTGACGCTGGCGCAGAAAGTGCCGGTCACCGGCGCCGTGATCGTCACCACGCCGCAGGACATCGCCCTGATCGACGCCCGCAAGGGCCTGAAGATGTTCGAGAAGGTCGGCATTCCCATCATCGGCATCGTCGAGAACATGAGCACCCACATCTGCTCCAACTGCGGCCACGAGGAGCACATCTTCGGCGCCGGCGGGGCGGAAGCCATGTGCAGGGATTACAAGACCGAATTCCTCGGCGCGCTGCCGCTCGACATCCGCATCCGCGAGCAGACCGATTCGGGCAAGCCCACCGTGGTGGCCGATCCCGACGGCCGCAGCGCCGAGATCTACCGCAGGATCGCGCGCCGCGTCGCGGTCAAAATCTCGGAACAGGCGAAGGACATGACGTCGAAGTTCCCGAACATCGTCATACAAAATACGTAGTCGTCATGACCATCAAGTCCGACAAGTGGATCCGCCGCATGGCGGCGGAGCACGAGATGATCGATCCGTTCGAGCCCGGGCAGGTGCGCGAGGCGAACGGGCACAAGATCGTGTCCTACGGCACCTCGAGCTACGGCTACGACATCCGCTGCTCGAACGACTTCAAGATTTTCACCAACATCAACTCGACCATCGTCGACCCGAAGAATTTCGACGAGAAATCGTTCGTCGATTTCAAGGGCGACGTCTGCATCATCCCGCCCAATTCCTTCGCGCTGGCGCGCACGGTGGAGTATTTCCGCATTCCGCGCAACGTGCTCACGGTCTGCCTCGGGAAATCGACCTACGCCCGCTGCGGCATCATCGTCAACGTCACGCCGTTCGAGCCCGAGTGGGAGGGCTACGTGACGCTGGAGTTTTCCAACACCACGCCGCTGCCGGCCAAGATCTACGCCAACGAGGGCGTGGCGCAGGTGGTGTTCTTCGAGTCCGACGAGGTGTGCGAGACCTCCTACAAGGACCGCGGCGGGAAGTATCAGGGGCAACAGGGCGTGACGCTGCCGAAAATCTAGTGCGCGTTGCGCCATGAGGAAATGCCTCCCCTCATGCGCTAGGCGTCAACTGCGACGTCGCCGCCCGCCGCGTCTCCGGCCACCACCGTGATGCGCGCCTCGCCCAGGCCGACCACCTAGCCGACGCGGATCTTGCAGGCCTTGCGCAGCTCCACATTGCCATCCACTCAGACGCCGCCGCCGGCCACCAGCGCCTTGCCCGCGCCGCCGCTGTCGGCGAGGCCGGTCGGCTTCGGCAGCGGGTTCAGTTGGACAAACTCGCGATTCAAGCGAAACTCCAACTGCATGTCACACTGTTCGCACGGTTGTCTTATGGCGCACCGTTTTTCAACCCGCGCCGTCGCGATTGGCCGGGCTGGACACCAGCCATGCCGGCAACTCACGATTGCCCGCGTTGTCGATAATGTACTGACGGATCAGCTTGCGCACCACCTGCGACGGCGTCAGATCTTGCGCCGTGCAGATATCCTCGAAGATCCGCTTCTTGTCCGGATCGATCAGCAGGGTCAGACGGGCAGTCCGGTTTTCCATTGTGGCGGTTTTCATGGGGTTCTTCACAAAACAGCGTGACTGTGGCGCAGGCCGGGAAGCCGCTGACCCAGGCCCGTGGGCTGGAACGCCACGACCGGGTGACTTCGCGACTGTACCGGCGCGGGATTATTGCATAAGCTCGGCAGCAGCGCCGCGACACCGCCGTGGATATTCCGGCTGTCGATTCCGTCGAACATGCCGGCTTCGGCAAGCAGGGCTCGGTTCCCGGCATTTACTCCGCACAAATAGAAGCGTCGGTTCAGTGCCTCGCAGGTTTGCTTGACCGCCTTGCACACCGCGATGTGCCTTTTACCCAACGAACGCAGACCTTCCACTGTGATTGCCACCGACGGCTCGATCCAGGAGGCGGCCACCTCGCGCCGGCATAGCCTGCCGGCGTCGGACCGGCTATTGCCGGTTACTCGATACAAATGCAGGACCCATTGTCTGCGCTCCGGGTCCGCGCGCTCCCGCGGCGGTTCGAACTCGTGATATTGAAAGGTAATCTTGGCGATGCAGCGCATTTTGCATATTTCAAACACATAGGAGAATCATCATATTACCATTGTACGCGTATTGTATGGTATATTAATCCCGTAATATCTCCTAAAGTGGTCTTTCGCCCCGCAGCCGCACGCGGGGCCCTTTTCTCTGGATGAAAATGATTGCGCGGTTGGAATCAGATGCGGCCCGCTTCTTAGCAGAAGCCGAAATGACCGGCGGATCCTGCCGCCGGTGTGCTTGTCGCGGTTGTTCTCCTGCCGCCGGCCTGTTGGACGGCACTGTGTGACGACGCCAAGCAATACTCGCGCGGTCTGCGCGCGCATCCTGTGAATGCCCTGGACCAGATTACGTCCATGTTGTCGCTGTGCGGGCACGCCGACGGCATCATGCCCGCGACCGCCTTGTACAACAAGAAGTGGCTGCTACGGCTGTTCCTCGATCGGTTCGCGTCGTCCCCGCATCCAGCCCATCCGCTCAGTCCGGCGAGCGGCGCGCGATGGTTCTCCGACGCGCTGCTTGCAGCCCGCTTTGTCGGCGACGGGCGCGGCGACAAGCGGGCCGAAGGTTATACCCGCGCCGATGGCGCAATCGGGCACTTCCGTCTGGGCTCGGGCGGGCATGGTGATCTATCGCTTAACGCCAAAGCGACGCAATTCGTCGTTATCGCCGCCAAGCTCGAGGGCGCTCTTTCGAGCGGCGCCAAGAACGCCTCTTATTTCGACCAGGCGGCGCGTACCGTTGCCTGCATGGCGCACCTCCTGGAGAAAAGCAAGCTAAGACCGGAGGCGCTGGACACGTTGTCGTACCACGTCGTCGCGCCGGCGAAGCGGATCAGCCAGGGAATCTTCGACAAGCAGCTCGACAAAAGCAGCATCCGGGATAAAGTCCTCCAGCGCGCCAAAGTCTTCGGCGCCGCCCATAGAATCTGGATTGCGGGCTGGTTCGAACCCGCGCTCGAGCGGATGAGCATATCTGCGATGTCTTGGGAAGACTTGGTCGGCAACCTGCGGACGGCCGACAAGGCTTCAGGATCGGTGTTGAAAAAATTCTATGACCAATGCCTTGCATACAATCCGCCCCGGTGACTGCGGCAGGTACGCCCGGGATCCTCATCGCGATCGCAGGCCGGTCGCAGGCGAACGGAATTCACAGCGCCGCGACCGCCCGTGCCAGCTGAGGACTGACCGGTCGCGCCGCCACTGCATTGGATTAGAATACGCATGACGCGATGGGTCGTGCCTCTCGAATGCGCTCGCGGGGCCGCTTCCCCCGGGCGCCGGAGAATGGAGACGTGAGCATGCTGTTGAAATTCCTGTTGTCGGAGTTCCCGCGATGAGCGCGACGCCGCTGCTGCTGGCCTATTCGGCGGCGGCGTGCGCCCTGCTGTCGGGCGTGGCATCGGTTCTTGCCGTACGCCGCCATCCCGGCTTCCTGCATTTCGGTTCCTTCCTGTTCCTGTTTTTCTCCGGCGCAGGCAGCATTGCCGCCGGGGCCTGGGCTCTGCTCGCCAGGCTGACCGTCACCGACCGCTTCGACCTGGGCCTGCCCTGGCTCGACTGGCACCTGCGCATCGATCCCCTCTCCGGCTTTTTCCTGCTGCTGCTCGGCGCGCTGGTGGTCGCGGTTTCGCTCTACGGTCCCAGCTACACGCGCGAATTCGCGCGCGGTCCGGCGGCGCAGCCGCTGCCGCCGCTGGGCGTGTTCACCGCGCTGTTCGTCCTCGGCATGCAGCTGATGCTGCTCGCCGACGACGCCCTGGTATTCATGATCTTCTGGGAAATGATGTCGCTCGCCGCGTATTTTCTGGTGGTCTATCAGCACCAGCATGCCGCCAATCGGCAGGCCGCCTTCCTCTACCTGCTGCTCGCCCACATCGGCGCCCTGGTCATCCTGCTGTCCTTCGGCGTACTCGCCGCTTTCGGCGGCGGTCTCACCTTCGACCAGATGCGCGCCGCCAGGCTGACGCCGCTGTGGGCGACGATCGCTTTTGGCTGCGCCTTCGCCGGCTTTGGCATCAAAGCGGGCATGGTGCCGCTGCACGTCTGGCTGCCGGACGCGCACCCCGTGGCGCCGTCGCACATCTCGGCCTTGATGAGCGGGGCGATGATCAAGATGGGCATCTACGGCATCGTGCGCGTGAGCTACGACCTGATCGGTGACGTGCAATGGGAATGGGGCGTGGTCGTGCTCATCGTCGGCACCGCCTCGTCCCTGCTCGGCGTGCTCTACGCGCTGATGCAGCACGATCTCAAGCGCCTGCTCGCCTACCACTCGATCGAGAACATCGGCATCATCCTCATGGGCCTGGGCATGTCGATGATGTTTCTCGGCAGCGGCCACAAGATGCTGGGCACGCTCGGGCTGGTGGCCGCGCTCTACCACACGCTCAACCACGCCCTGTTCAAGGCGCTGCTGTTTCTCGGCGCCGGCGCGGTGCTCTACCGCACGCACGAACGCGACCTCGATCACATGGGCGGGCTCATACACCGCATGCCGGTCACCGCGTTCCTGTTTCTGGTCGGCTGCGTCGCGATCTCGGCGCTGCCGCCTTTCAACGGTTTCGTTTCGGAGTGGCTGACTTTCCAGACGGCATTGCAGGCGCCCAGGTTTGAAAACGGACTGTTGCGCACGATGCTGCCGATTGCGGTGGCGCTGCTCGCGCTCACCGGGGCGCTCGCGGCCGCCTGTTTCGTCAAGGCCTTCGGCATCGCGTTCCTCGGCAAGGCGCGCACGCGCCGCACCGCGCGGGCGCGCGAAGTGCCGGCCGGCATGCTCGGCGGCATGGGGCTGCTGGCATTGCTGTGCCTGCTGCTCGGCGTGTTTCCGACCACGGTGATCGAAGCGATGGCGCCGGTCACGCAACTGCTGGTGCGCGCGGCACTGCCGTCCGCGGCAGCCCAGGGCTGGTTGTGGCTGACCCCGATTTCACCCCAGGTCGCCTCGTATTCGGCGCCTTTTGTCGTTGCCGCGATCGTGGTGGTATTCGGACTCGGCTACCTGTTCCTCAAACGCGGCGCCGCGCCGGCGCGCAGAGCCTACGCCTGGGACTGCGGTTTCGGCGCGCTCACGCAGCGCATGCAGTACACCTCGACTGCCTTCAGCCAGCCGATCCGGCGCGTGTTCCGCGGGGTATGGAAGGTCGAGGAGCGGATCGACACGCTCGCCAGCCCGGGACCGATTCCGCGCGTGACCAGCCTGCATTACAGCCTGCACACGCAGGACTGGTCGTGGCTCACGTGCTATGTTCCAATCGGGCGCTTGGTGCTGGCGGCTGCAAACCGCATCGGCTTCATCCAGACCGGCAACATCCACACCTACCTGAAATTCTCCTTCGTGACGCTGCTCGTATTCCTATGGATAGTCAGCTGACGGCGTGGGCGCTTGCTGCGGGGCAGGCGCTGCTGTTCATCGCCGCGGCGCCGCTGCTCGCCGGCTGGCTGCAGCGCGTCAAGTGCCATATGCAGAACCGCGCCGCGCCGGCGGTGTGGCAGCCGTACCGCAATCTGGCGAAGCTGCTGCGCAAGAGGGTGCTGCTGGCCGAGAACGCCTCCTGGCTGTTTCGCGCGGTTCCCTACATCGTCTTCGGCGCCATGCTGCTCGCCGCCGCGGTGGTCCCGCTGATCGCCGTGCACCTGCCTTCGGCCGCGATTGCCGATTTGATCGTGCTGGTCGGTTTTTTTGCGCTGGCGCGGTTCTTCACCGCGCTCGCAGGCCTGGACATCGGCACCGCCTTTGGCGGCATGGGCGCGTCGCGCGAGATGATGGTTTCGGCGCTGGCCGAGCCGGCCATGCTCATGGCCGTATTCACCTTGTCGATGACGGCGACCACGACCAACCTGTCGGTGGCGACGGATTACATCCTGCAAGCGGGCCTGGTGCTGCGTCCGTCCTTCCTGTTTGCCCTGCTGGCGCTCGCCATGGTCGCGGTGGCCGAGTCGAGCCGCGTGCCGGTGGACAATCCTGCCACCCACCTCGAGCTCACCATGCTGCATGAGGCGATGATCCTGGAGTACGGCGGGCGCCATCTGGCGCTCATTGAATGGGCGTCGCAAATCAAGCTGATGATCTATTCGGTGCTCATCGTCGATTTCTTCTTTCCCTGGGGCATCGCCACCGGATTCGGCGCGAAGGCGCTCGTGATCGGCGCCATCGCGATGACGGCAAAGCTGATGCTGCTCGCGGTTGTGCTGATCGTGTGGGAGACGGTGCTCGCGAAAATGCGCCTGTTTCGCGTGCCCCAGTTTCTCGGTTTTGCGTTCATGCTGTCGTTGCTCGCGATGCTGACGCACGTGGTGCTGGAGACCGGGGGCTAGATGGGAATCGCGTCCCTCGGTCTGTACAGCCAGGCCATCATCCTGTTCGCGGCGCTGGCCCTGTTCACCTCGTTCATCATGCTCGCCCAGGCGCGCATGATGCCGCTAATCTTCACCTTCGCCTGGCAGGGTCTGCTGCTCGCGGTGGTATCGGTGCTGGTTGCCATCGTCTCGAAGCATCCCCACCTGTATGTGTCGGCGGCGCTCACTTTCGCACTGAAGGTGATGGTGATCCCGTGGTTGCTCTACCGCCTCAGCGTGCAGCTCAACATGCAGTACGACGCGGAGGCGATCGAGCACCCGACGCTGCTGCTCTTGGGCGGCGTGGCGCTGGTCATCTTCAGCTATTTCGTGGCGCAGTCTATCGTGCACCTGTCAGGCCTCGCGACGCGCAATACCATTGCGGTGAGCATCGCAATCGAACTTCTCGGCATGCTGCTGATGTGCGCGCGCAAGTCGGCGGTGGCGCAGGTGATCGGCTTCATGTCGATGGAGAGCGGAATATTCTTTGCCGCTGTCGTGTCCACTTACGGCATGCCGCTGATCGTCGAGCTGGGCGTGGCCTTCGACGTGCTGGTCGCGTCGATCCTGTTCGGTGTGTTCTTCTTTCACCTGCGCGATTCGTTCGGCTCGCTCGACGTGGGTCAGTTCAACCGCCTGTCGGAAGCGAATCAGCCGATGCCGGTGCGCGAGGCAGCGGGAGGTGGGCACTCTGCGGGAGACCATTCGTGACGCTGCTCGAAGTCACCCTGCTGGTGCCGCTGTTTGGCGGTCTGCTGCTGGCGATCGTCGGCCACCGTCCGGTTGCCGGCTGGATCAACGTGGCCGTCGGCATCGTGACCTTCGGCGCGGCGCTCGCCATGGCGCTGGAGGTCTTCGCGAACGGGCCGCAGCTTTCCCCCAGCCGCATGTTTTACATCGACGCCTTCAATGTCTACCTCGTGGTGCTGACCGCATTTGTCGGTCTGACCACGTCGATCTTCTCGCGCCCGTACATGCGCCATGAAGTCGAGCGCGGGCGCGTCACCGACCGGCGCCTGCGCCTGTACCATGCGATGTATCAGTGTTTTCTGTTCTCGATGCTGCTCGCGCTGTCGACCAACAATCTTGGCGTCCTGTGGGTGGCGATGGAGCTGGCCACGCTGACCACCGTGCTGCTCGTTTCCCTGTACCGTACGCCGGAGGCGACCGAGGCGGCGTGGAAGTATTTCATACTCTGCGGCGTGGGCATCGCCCAGGCGCTGTTCGGGACGGTGCTCATTTATTTCGCTGCCGAGAGCAAGCTCGGCGGCGAACGCGATGACACGCTGCTGTGGACGGTGCTGCACGGAGCGGCGGGCGGCGGACTGGACCCGGCGGTGATCACGCTCGCTTTCGTCTTTTTGCTGGTGGGATACGGCACCAAGGTCGGCCTGGTGCCGCTGCACAACTGGCTGCCGGATGCGCACTCCGAAGGTCCGACGCCGATGTCCGCCGTGCTCTCCGGTTTGCTGCTGAATGTGGCGCTGTATGCTCTGGTGCGCGTCAAGATGCTGGTGGATGCGTCCTTGCACACCAATCTCGCGGGACACCTGATGATGGGCTTCGGCATGCTCTCGTTCACCGTTGCCGGCCTGTTCCTGCACCGCCAGCACGATGTCAAGCGCATGTTCAGCTATTCTTCCATCGAACATATGGGGTTGATCACCTTCGGCTTCGGCATCGGCGCGCCGCTGGCGACTTTCGGGGCCTTGCTGCACATGACCGTGCACTCTTTGACCAAATCGGCGATTTTCGTCACGGTGGGGCATGCCTGCCAGCTCGCTGGAACGCAGCGCATCGATCAGATTCGCGGACTCATACGCACCCAGCCCGCGATCGGCTGGGGGCTCCTGCTTGGCACGGTCGCGATCGCCGGTTTCCCGCCCTTCGGCGTATTCATCAGCGAATTCCTGCTGCTGATGGCGGCCATGAAGTCCTGGCCCTGGCTGACGATTCCGCTGCTGATCGGATTCGGCGTGGCCTTCGCCGGGCTGTTTCGCCACATGCAAAGGATGGTTTTCGGCGAGCCGCCGCCGGGGCAGAAGCCGGTCGAGGCCAACATGCTGCCGGTAGTGGTGCATCTGGTCCTGGTGCTCTGGCTCGGGCTGGCGATTCCCACGTTCCTCGCGCGCTGGTTCGAGCAGGCGACTGTGCTCATTTCCGGTGCTTCGCCGCTATGACGCCGCGCGACCGACTCGAGCCGTTTCTGCGCCGCCTGGCGGACGCAGGCGTGCGTGTCGAGGCGCAGGCGTCAACGGGGCTCGTACCGGCGCAGGTGGTCCAGGTTCCGGCCGAGGACTGGGGTGCGCTCGCCAACGAGGCCAAAGCCTGGGGGTGCCGCTGGGTCGCGGGCTGGGGCGAGGATATGGGCCCGGATGCGGGCGCGTCGATTCGCGTCAATGCCTGTTTCGAGAAAGGCGGCGCCTACCTGTTCGCACGCACTTCAGTGCCCCGCGCCGCGCCGGTTTTGCCTTCGCACACGGCTTCCTACCCCGGCGCGGATCGTCCCGAGCGCCACATCCGCGACATGCTGGGCGTGGTTTTCTCCGGCCATCCGGACGCGCGCCGCTGGACGCGGCATCAGGCGTGGAGGGATTCCGAGTTTCCGCTGCGCCGGGATTTTCCCGCGGCGGGTTCACCGCAGGCGCAGACCGCAGCCGACCACCAGTACAGCTTTCTGCTCGCCCAGGGCAGCGGCGTCTACGAGATTCCGGTCGGACCGGTGCACGCCGGCATCATCGAGCCCGGGCATTTCCGCTTTCAGGCGGTAGGCGAGACCGTGCTCAAGCTCGAGGAGCGTCTCGGCTACACCCACAAGGGCATCGAGAAAATCGCCGAGGGTCGCGATGCCGAAGGTCTGGCACGGCTCGCCGGGCGCGTCTCGGGCGACTCCACCGTCGCGCACGCCTGGGCGGCGTGCATGGCGATGGAAAAGGCCGCCGTCCTGGAGGTGCCGCCGCGCGCGGTGTGGCTGCGCGCCCTGATGTGCGAGCGCGAGCGCGTCGCCAATCACGTCGGCGACATCGGAGCGATGCTCAATGACATCGCCTTTGCCTTCGGTTTCTACCAGTTCGCACGGCTGCGCGAGGAGTGGCAGCGCGCTTCGCATGAGGCTTTCGGCCACCGCTTCATGATGGATTGCGTCGCCCCCGGCGGCGTGACGGCGGACCTGGAGGCGCGTCACATCGCTGCCATGCGCGCGGAGGCCGGCGCGCTGCACCAGCAGATCGGCAGACTGATGGCGATCATCAACGATCTGCCTTCGGTCGCGGACCGGGTGCGCGGCGCCGGCGTGCTCAAGCCCGAATACGCGAAGGCGCTCGGCTGCGTCGGCTATGTCGGGCGTGCGTCGGGAATGGATTTCGACGTTCGGCGCGATGCGCCGTACGCGCCCTACGAGCGTGCGCGCAAGCGGGTTTACCCATCCTACAAGCACCTGACGGTCAAGGCGCCGTTGCATCACTATGGCGACGTCAACGCGCGCGCGCGCACGCGGCTAGAGGAAATGGCCGTCTCATTCGAACTGATCGAGGCGCTGCTCGCCGCTCTGCCCACGGGGCCGGTTCGCGCCGACTGGAAACATCCCGCGGCGGGCGCCGAAGGACTGGGGATCGTCGAGGGCTGGCGCGGCGAGATCCTGAGTTACCTGCGTTTCGGCGCGGACGGGCGCATCGCGCGTTACTTCCCGCGCGACCCATCGTGGACGACCTGGCCCGCGCTCGAATTGCTGATTCACGACAACATCGTTCCCGACTTTCCCGTGTGCAACAAGTCGGTGAACGGCTCGTACTCGGGGCAGGATCTGTAAATCATGCTGCGCATCCTCGGAAAAATCCAGCGCATCGGCATCATCACCGAGCCGCTGCCCAAGATCGACGAGCCCGCGCTGATCGAAATCGGCGAGCAGCTGAAGGCGGGCATCGGCGAGCGGTTCGGCGGCAGCCTCGCCATCCGCGAAGTGGACGCGGGCTCCTGCAACGGCTGCGAACTCGAAATCATTGCCCTCAACAATCCGTACTACGGCATCGAGCGCTACGGCGTGCATTTCGTCGCCAGCCCGCGCCACGCCGACCTGCTGCTCGTGACCGGCCCCGTTTCGCGCCACATGGAAGCGGCGCTGCGTCGTACTTACGCTGCCACGCCCGAGCCGAGGCTGGTGATCGCGGTCGGCGAGTGCGGCGCCAGCGGCGGCGAGTTCGGCGCGAACTACGCCTGCTGCGGCGCGGTGGCGAACGTGATCCCGGTCGATGCCGTCATCCGCGGCTGCCCGCCGACGCCGCTGGCGCTCCTGCGCGGCATACTCGATGCGATTGGCAGGCGCCACCGGTAGAGAACGTGTCGCGAGCGGGTGGCCCGCGATCGAGGCACGGGGCGTTTTCTTGACTTCGGCGTAGTCGTGCCCTACGATGGCCCCATAATTTTGTTTGAACTACCCAGCCCCCGGCTCGAGCCGCATCCGCCGGGATAGTCTCGGTACTGGCCGGCTGCGTTTCAGGGTTGCTTTTTCCTTGATCCGACCAAGTGCCGCGATCACGTCTGTTTGGAGGAGCGTCATGACACAAAGCGACAGGAAGTGGGGCAAGGTTATCGATGACCTCAAGGTAAGCCGCCGCGATTTCATTTTCTCTTCGGTGGCGGCCGGCGTTTTGACCATGACGCCGCGTTTCGTCGGCGCGCAGGCGGCCAAACCGTACAAGCTCGGCGTTCTGCTGCCCTCGACCGGCACCGGCGCGAATTACATGGCGCATTGCATCAAGGGGCTCCCGGTGGCGATCGCGGAACTCAACAAGCGCGGCGGCTTGCTCGGAAAGCACCAGATCGAGATGATTTATCGCGACACGGAGACCAAGCCCGACGTCGGCGCGCGCGAGGCGAAATCGCTGATCCTCAACGACAAGGTGGACGGCATCTTCGGCACCTACTCGAGCGCGGTCGCGTTGGCGATCCAGGAGATCATCCACGAGCACAAGGTGCTGCATTTCGCCGCAACCTCCAACAGCTCCAAGATCACGCAGGACAACCACACGCCCTACACCTACCAGTTCTGCCCCGACAGCAACATGCAGTCGGGCGCGGTGGTGGTGGCGGTATCGAAGATGGCAAAAAAGAACAACTGGAAGAGCTACGTTTCCCTGGGCCAGGACTACGAGTGGGGCCGGGACACGCACAAGGGCTTCACCACCGGCCTCGCCAAAGTCGCTCCCGGCGTCAAGGAAAGCCGCCAGTTGTGGTTCAAGCTGGGCGAGACCGACTATACCTCCTACATAACCGCGATCATGGCGGCCAAACCCGACTTCATGTTCGGCGCCGTTGCCGGCAAGGACGCCGAGACCTTCATGCAGCAGGCCGCTCAGATGGGTCTGTTCAAGCGCGTGCCCTTCCCGGGCGGGCTGATCGCGGTGAACGACCTCAAGGCGCAGCGCAAGACGCTGCCGCGCGGCCTTATCGGACTCGCGCGCTGCCCGTTCTTCGCCCACCTGAAAGAGCCGATTATGCAGGCCTACATCAAGCGCGACCGCGCGGCGTTCGGTCCGGAGGGATATCCGGACGACTGGGCCTGCATGTACTACGACGCGCTCGGAGGGCTGGAGCAGGGTGCGAAGAAAGCCGGTTCGATCCAGACCGAGGCCATCGTCAAGGCGCTCAAGGGCGCGACTATCGACACCTGCCGCGGCAAGCGCGCGTTTCGCGACTGCAGCAACCAGCTCGAAGTGCCCTCGTACGTCGGCGAAGTCTGGGATTCGCCCGATTATCCGTTCCCGATCTACAAGCCCGACACCCTGGTCTATGTCGAGGCCAAGGAAGTGTGGACGCCAACCTGCGAAGAGGTCAACAAGCTGAAGAAGAAGCGCGCCTAGCGCGTCCGCCGGTCAGCGCGCGGGAAGCCGGTTAAGCCCGCGCGCCGCCGTGTTGCCGGCACCCTGATCGAGACCTCCTGCTCCCGTGGATCTGGCCCCTTACGCACTCCAACTGTTCAGCGGACTTTCGCGCGCGATGGTGCTGTTTCTGTTGTCGGCCGGCTTGTCGCTGATTTTCGGCGTGATGAACATCCTCAACTTCGCCCATGCCACGCTGTGGTTGGTCAGCGGCTACGTCACCTATTCGATTTTCACCTATCTCAGTCAGCAGTTCGGCGCCAGCCCGTGGATGCTGCTGCCAGCGATCGTCGGCACGGTGGCCCTGATGTCGGCGCTCGGGTTCGCGCTGGAGCGATTTCTGATCCGGCACACCTACGAGCGGGAATTGCCGGAGCAGTTGCTGCTCACCTTCGCGCTGGTGCTGATCCTGGGCGATGTGATCAAGCTCGTCTGGGGCCTGGAGAACCGGCGCATCAACCTCGGCGTACAGCCGATGGAGATGCTCGATACGCTGATCAATCCCTACCAGTTCGTGATCATCGGCACCGGCGTCGCCGTCGCCGCGGGGCTGTGGTATTTCCTGCATCGCACGCGCTTCGGCAAGATCGTGCGCGCCGCGGTGTACAGCCGCAGCATGGTCAGCGCGCTTGGCATCCGCATCCCGATGATCTATGCGATGGTGTTTGCGCTTGGCGTCGGACTGGCCGCGCTGGCGAGCGGCGTGTTCCTGCCTCTGCTGCCGATGTCGCTCGGCGTCGATCACGACATCATCGTGCAGTGTTTCGCGGTGGTGGTGATCGGAGGCTTCGGCAGCATGCTCGGCACCTTCGTCGCTTCGATCATCGTCGGCGTGGTGTACTCGTTCTCGATCCTGTTCTGGCCCGATGGCGCATTGGCGATGATTTTCCTGATTCTGATCGTGGTTCTGATCTGGCGCCCGTGGGGCCTGTTCGGCACCGAGTTGCGCTCTTGAGATCGCCGACGTGAGCGCCGATAACAGCAACTGGCGGTCGATGCTCTACGCCAGGTATGGCCTGTCCGGGTCTGCGGCGCTGATCATGTTCGTGTTCTTCCTGCTGGTGCCGCTGCTGCCGGGGGAATACTGGACCCAGGTCGCGACGGAGATACTGATACTCGGCCTGTTCGCGATGAGCTTCAACCTGCTCTACGGCTACATGGGGCAGATCTCCTTCGGCCATGGGGCGTTTTTCGGTCTCGGCGCCTACGCGACAGCGATGCTGTTTACCGCGCTGAAGACCCCGGCCGGGGCGATCGGCATCCCCGAGTTCGTGCTGTCGCTGCTCGTCGGTCCGCCGGTGGCCGCGTTTGGCGCCCTGATAGTCGGCTTCTTCTGCGTGCGCCTGACTGGGATCTATTTCGCCATGCTTTCGCTCGCATTCGGCGAGCTGCTGTTCTACATCGTGTTTTCCTGGTACAGCTTCACCAAAGGCGACGACGGCATTCAGGGCCTGCTGCCGCCGCCGTATTTTCAGGAAGCCAGCCACTACTATTACCTGACGCTGGCGATCGTCTCCGCCGCGCTGCTGCTGATGTGGCGCATAACCGAGTCGCCGTTCGGCTATATCATGCGCACGCTGCGCGACAACCAGCGGCGCGCGGCGTTTCTCGGCATCAATGTGCGCCTGCACATGCTGATGAATTTCGTGATTGCCGGTGCCTTCGCCGGTCTCGCCGGCGCGCTGTGGGGGCCGTTCTCGCGCAGCGTGTCGCCGGGCTTGCTCGGCTGGCAGGAGTCGGGCATCGCGGTGTTCATGACCTTGATCGGCGGCTCAGGTGCGTTCATCGGCCCGATCGTCGGCTCGGTGATCTACACCATGCTGCAGGCGGTGGTGAAAATGTATACAGTGTATTGGCCGCTGACCATCGGCACCATCATCCTGCTGATCGTGCTGTTCGTGCCGGGCGGCGTGCTCGGTCTGGTGGACAAGCGCATCAAGGCGCGTCAGGGCAGGTTGAGCGACGCGGGCAACGCCGCCCGACACGGAATGGAACAACCATAGCCATGGCGGCAATACTCGAAGTCACCGGGTTGCACAAGCACTTTGGCGGAATCCACGTGACGCGCGACGTGAATTTCTCGATGGAGCAGGGCGAGCAGTCGGCGATCATCGGCCCCAACGGCGCGGGCAAGAGTACGTTCATGAACCTGCTCACGGGTTACCACCGTTGCGATGCGGGCAAGGTGGTGTTCGAAGGGCAGGACATCACCAACCGGCCGCCGCACCGGATTGCGCGCGGGGGCATTTCACGCGCGTTCCAGATCAGCAGCATTTTCGCCAAAATGAGCGTGGCCGAAAACGTGCGCTCGGCGGTGCACGCGCAGATGCAGCGCTCGTTCAGCATATTCGGCAGCGCCGCCCGCATCGGGGTCGAGGAGACCGACCGCGTACTTTCGCTTTGCGGGCTGGAAGGCAAGCGCACGCTCGTCGCCGGGGAGCTCGCGCAGGGCGACAAGAAGCGCCTCGAACTCGCGATCGCCCTCGCGGGCAAGCCGCGGCTGCTGTTTCTGGACGAGCCGACCGCCGGCATGTCGATCGAGGAAGGGCGCAGCACCATGGAACTCGTCGACCGGCTCAATCGCGAGCTCCGGCTCACGGTATTGTTTACCGAGCATGACATGGGCATCGTGTTCAACCACGCGCGCAAGCTCACGCTGCTGCATCGCGGTGAAATCGTGGTGCAGGGTACGCCCGCGGAAGTGCGCGCCAACGAAATCGCGCAGAAAGTCTATCTGGGCGAGCATCACGCATGAGCAGCCGTCTCGAACTGCGCAGCGTTCACACCCATTACGCCACGAGCCACATCCTGTTCGACGTGTCGCTCGAGGTGAACCAGGGCGAATCGGTGTGCCTGCTCGGGCGCAATGGCGCGGGCAAGACCACCACGCTGAAGAGCATCATGTCGCTCGCGCGGGCGAGCGCAGGCAGCATCCGGTTCAACGGCGTCGAGCTGGTCGGGCTGGCGCCCTATGAAATTGCGTGTCTCGGCGTCGGTTACGTGCCGGACGAGCGCCTGATCTTCCCGGATCTGACGGTGCGCGAGAACCTCGAGATTGCGGTCAAGCCCGGCGCCGCGGGCGCGCCGGCCAAGTGGACGGTGGAGCGGATCTACGAGCTGTTTCCGGTGCTCGCCCCGCTCGGCCCGCGCCTCGGCGGGTATCTTTCCGGCGGCGAGCAGCAGATGCTGACCATCGGCCGCACGTTGATGGGCAATCCGTCGCTGCTGTTGCTCGATGAGCCGGTGGAAGGGGTCGCGCCGGTGGTGGTGCAGGAACTGACGCGTCAGATCAAGGTGCTGAAGTCGATGGGCCTCACCATCCTGTTTGCCGAACAGAACATGCATTTTGCGACTGAGATTTCCGATCGCGCCTATGTGATAGAGAAAGGGCATATCCGTTTCGAGGGCACGATGTCCGAGCTCGCGGCCAACGAAGAGGTGAAGCAGAAGTATCTGATGATTTAAGTTCTCAGCCGGCATACGCTGTCCACGGCGGACAATGTGCCGAATCGATTGATCAATCGATGGGCGATAGGATTCGTATCTGTGCGGGGGATGGCGTAAAACAGCAGCAACTCTAGAACCTGATGATCCTCGAAGCCATCCAGACCTTCCTCCAGGAAGCGGACGCGCAACCGCTCCCGGTGCCCCTGATGGATCGCCCCCTCGTCCCGCGCAACCATCGCTCCCCCTTTATGGATCTTTCGCTGGCACCTTTATGAATTCAGCCGATTGAAGACTCGATTGCGGTCTATAGGCATTTTCGCCAACGCGTTTTCAGCTTTCATACGCCCAACGGTACCGAATCTTGAGACCGTTGAGATGCGTCCACGGCAAAAGCCCCTCCTTCTGCAGGCGGCCAACGACGATTCCCGGCGCCACACCGATTCGTTTTGCGAATGACTGAATTCCAAAATTGGTCTTCGGGATGCTCGTCAGTTTTGCAGCCTCGGCCGACGGAATCAGCCAGCTGCTCGCGAACGCATCGGCTTGGTCTTCATCGGCGCCATCGATTCGATTGTCAACGTCGACAAAGAGCAGTTTCTTGCCGTGAAGAAGCAGGTGTCCCGCTTCGTGGAAGAGCGAGAACCAGAAATGGTCGTTAGACTTATGCCGCAGGCTAAGCGCGAGCAGTGCCTTTTCAGCGCCTAGCCACCGCGTCGCGCCGCTGACCGGACAGCCTTTGGGCGCCGGTACGAGCACGACCGCCACGCCCGCCCGGGCGCAAGCCGCCACCAAGCGTGGGATGAACACATTTGGATCGGGCTCATTAGTCAGCTGTCGCGCCTCGCTCAATACTTGCCTGAATGCGGCCTTGTCGAATGCCTCGCACGCAATCTGTTCGGCCTCACGCTCTCCCTGACGCAGCCAAGCCGCGACCGCGCCGACTTCCTTCGCAAGCTTGCGAGACGCCCTGAACGCGACCAAGGGCTCGTTGTACTGCTTCTCCCAAGCATCTACCGAAGCGACACCGAAGAAGCGCAGACATTCGCGGACTTGATCGCCTTTGTTTTCGAAGAACCGAATCCATCCGAAACGCACCATCTCCTTGATTGGCAAGCGCCGCAGCCATTCAGCATTTGCCGAAAGTGACTTGCGCTCCTGCAGTCGCACGAGGGCCTCGCGATACTGCGCCTCGCGCGTCATCCAAAAACGCATGGTGCTGCCAAGGACACGCTCCAACTTCACAGCCGTATCCTCGGTGATGGACGCCTTCCCGTTGATCAACAGGCTGATGTGCTTGGTCGTAAAACCTGCTCGTTGGGCCAGCGCCTGCTGCGTCCAGCCTCTTTCCTCGAGCAGATCCGCGACTGTGCTCCCCGGGGGCGAAACCCAATCCGGCGTGAAGGTTCGAGCAACTTCAGTCATGGTAGTCCCCTATGAAAACGATTCGTACTTTACTCACCTGATTCCAGGCTATCGACCCATCCGCGTTCCTCGGTACAGGATTCTGATTCGGTTCGAACACCAACCGAACACCGCCGTGCAAATCGACTGAAAACTGCCCCAGGCGGCCGTACTTCAACGGGTGCGGCCGGCCCGCGACGAGCTCCGTGACAAAAGCCACGGCCTCGAGGTCCGCCAGCCTGTTTTGCAGCTTCCTGGCGCAGAGAGGACCGAAAGCAGCCGCCATACGCGCGTGCTCCTCGCACAGCGTCCGTAGTTTGGCGGATGCAAAGTCGATATTCATTGGACAACAGCGAACGGGTTATAGTTTACCAAATCGGTAAATATTTTGCTAGACCTATTCGGATGCCTGCTGGATCGTGCCCGCATGAACACGCGCGAGTGCGACGATGGGTGTTAAGCGCGAATTGGGGCTTCTGGGCTCCAGTTAGCGAAATCTCACGCTTGTCATTCTCATGCTTTGAGGGCCTGGATTTCCTGAAACGGCGGATACGAAG
>Ga0172371_10002963_pt1 | contig 26580 bp, 14 predicted proteins | sample Lak12m_FD_114543 | JGI IMG/M metagenome (GOLD analysis project Ga0172371, IMG submission 114543) | Freshwater microbial communities from Kabuno Bay, South-Kivu, Congo - kab_022012_12m | ecosystem: Environmental > Aquatic > Freshwater > Lake | place: Democratic Republic of the Congo: South-Kivu... | reverse complement strand
CGAGGGATGATGATTACACGAGAGCGCCTCGAGCTTTTAAATAAAAGCACAACCGAGAAACATTCCGTCATGGTGAATGATCTTTTTGATAACAATGGCGAACCAGCCGGAACCCGGGTTGAGGTGATTATGACCATTCAGGAAATTTAATGGTTGGAGAATTCACTTGATAAAATCCAGATAATTTATTACATGTCAAAAATTTTTAATTTGTCTGCAAAACCACATTATCGACACAACAAGTTCAAAATCTGATTTTTACTATTTAAACTAACTAAAAATTAAGCCCAGCCACCTGAAAATTTCTTTCTGTCTTAACAATTTTTAGATATTTGACCATCAATTTTTTGGGAGGAAACCATGGTAAAAGCTGTCATTATTGAGGACGAAAAAAAGTCGCGCCTTGCCCTTGTTGCAATGCTGGAAAGGTATTGTCCGAACGTGTTAATACTGGGCGAGGCCGATGGAATGCGCAGTGGCATTGCCATGATCCGTTCTGCAAAACCCGATGTTATTTTCCTTGATATTCAAATGCCCGATGGAAGTGGATTCCGGTTGCTGGAAGATGTCAGGGATATCGACCTGGAAATAATCTTTACTACCGCTTTCGACCAGTACGCCATCAAAGCCATAAAATACAGCGCCCTCGATTACCTGCTTAAACCCATCATTCCTCAGGAGTTGGTTGATGCAGTGAAGAAAGTGGAAGAAAAAAAGATAGCAAAAAATGCCAACAATTCGCAGAATATCGATGTCCTGCTCGACAATATTAAATCCAAATCTGTTGAAAAACAAAGAATTATCCTTACTACTGCTGAAAAAATCCACGTAATTAATGTAAACGATATTTTGAGGTGCGAGTCCGATAATTATTACACCAATTTCTTTTTTACCGATGGAACCAAGTTGTTGATTTCAAAAACTTTAAAGGAGAATGAGAACCTCCTGAGGGAACATAGTTTCGTAAGACCTCACAAATCGCATCTTATCAACACGAAATACATTAAAGGATTTTTGAAAAATGAAGGAGGGTACATTGTAATGACTGACGGAAGTCAGATTCCGGTTTCACGGCGTCGCAAGGAAGAAATTATGGAAATTATTAATAGTTTGTAGAATGGAATAATTGAATTAACGATCTTATTTATAGATACTTACGAGTAAATTTGCAATCTGTTGTTGATTTTTTTTTTCGAGACCGATAACTGATTATCAAAAACCGTAAACTGATTTTTTAAAATTAAGCAAAAGTTGGGCATTTACTTTTACTTGTTCAACGAGGATCAGATTAACTAAATTATGGATGATTTTTTATACTTTTTATTGCTGATTGGCTGGTTGGGTTACAGTATTTACAAGCAAAGTGAAAAGAAGAAAAAGTTGCTTGCAAAAAAGCAGGCGCTTGAAGCTGAGCCTGTAAAACCGTCTGCATATTCACCAGAACCGTATGTAGATGTACAGGAAAAGCCCATATTCAAGGAACCCGACTTTGCAAAGACACTTGAAGAAATTCTCGTTGGAAAAAGTGAAATTGATAGTCTCGAAGAAATCCCCGAAACCGAGGTTCAATCACTCGAAACAATTCCCGAGCCTGCAAAAGGGTATGCTGAATTGAATAAAGAGGAATTCACCAGACAACCTTTTGTTTACAGTGGAGCAGAACCCGATGTTGAAAGAACCACCAAAGGGTTTTCAGAAGAAGCATCTGAACTTGTGCTGATTGAGGAAGATGCAAGCATGGAAGATGAAGATGTACACCGCTTCGACCTCAGGCGGGCTGTGGTTTATTCGGAAATTCTTAACAGAAAGTATTCGTAATTAATTGTTAATCTAAATAGTAAGGAAGAAGAAAAAGGTTTGGTCAGTAAAATTTTTTAATACTAATTTTACCGCCCTTTAGCACAATGTATAATCTAACATAAAATTATATGGTATGTTAAAACATTTACTTTTAACTATTGGTATCGTACTAACTACAAGCCTCGCATTGTACTCACAATCAGGCGCCCTGCAAGGGAAGGTTCTGGATAAAGACACCAAGGAACCCATTCCTTTTGCAAATGTGGCTGTGTTTTCAGGAGGTAGCCTTCTTACCGGAGCTACCTCGGATTTTGATGGAAAATTTGTAATTAAACCTCTTAATCCGGGTACTTACAATGTAAGGGCCTCTTTTGTCGGTTATCAGACAAAAGAAATTGCGGGAGTAATTGTTTCGGGCAACCAGATCACATTTCAGAACATGGAACTGACTGTGACCTCTGCCACCCTTGAAACAGTTGAAGTTGTTGACTACAAAGTTCCGTTGATCTCGAAAGATAAAACGACTTCCGGCGCTACTGTAACTTCTGAAGAAATTGAAAAAATGCCCAACAGGTCGGCAACTTCCATTGCTACCACCGTTGGAGGTGTTTACTCCAATTCCGATGGTGGTGATATCAGCATTCGTGGTCAACGTCAGGACGGAACGGCCTACTACATCGATGGTATCCGTGTGATGGGTTCGGGAGCGCTTCCTGAATCATCCATCGACCAGGTACAGGTAATTTTAGGTGGAGTACCGGCTGCTTACGGCGATGCTACTGGTGGTATCATTTCAGTTACCACTAAAGGGCCTTCAAGAGAATTTGGTGCTGGTCTTGAACTTCAAACATCAAAATTTCTGGACAATTTCGGCTACTACCGGGTTGGATTCAGCCTGCAAGGCCCTTTATTGACAAAGAATGATAATGGGAATAAAACTTCCTTGCTGGGGTATTTTATTGCCGGCGACATTTCGTATGACGAAGATGGTTTCCCTGCAGCTAAAGGTACATTGGACAAAGTTACAGACGAATACCTGGCTTACCTGAAAGAAAATCCACAAAGAAGGATTGGCAATTCAGGCCTTGAAAATACTTCCCTTTTCACCAGAACAACTGACACTGAATCTGTTAAAAAATCGCAGAATACTGCGAGCGCCGATGTTAGCTTGTCAGGAAAATTGGATTTAAGAGTATCTCCATCAGTAAACCTTACCATGGGAGGTTCGTTCAATTACCAGGATTACAGAGCATTCGACTATGCCGGATCGCTGTTTAATTATGAAAACAACGCCCATGTTAATAACAATACCTGGCGTGTTTTTGGTAAATTCACGCAACGTTTCCCCGCTGATAAAGAAAGTTCATCCCTCGTTAAAAACGTTTTCTATTCAATCCAGGCCGACTATTCAAAGTTTAACCAGACAGTTGAAGACGACTCGCATCGCGACAATATCTTCAATTACGGATATCTTGGAAAATTTGAAACTTACAAAAGACGTACTTACGAATATGGGCAGGACACTGTTAGCGGACTTTATGCGTATTTACAAAACGACTGGCAGGATACAGCTTATGTTTTCAACGGCTGGAATGGAACAGAATTCACTTCTGCACCTTATGATGTAAATCCTGAAGTTGCCCGCTACACCGAACAGTATTATGAACTGAATCCCTGGAAAGGAGATATCAATACACCTGGTAGTTCAGGTTACTGGCGAAACTACGAGGATGTAAGAGGTGGTAATGGTTTGTTGAATGGTGAATCACCAGATGATGTTTACACATTGTGGACAAATGTTGGAAACCAATATAATGGATACAATGTAACCGATAATTCGCAAGTTGGAATTTCTGCCAACGCCTCTGCTGACATCGGAAATCATGCCATTGAATTTGGTTTGCAATATGAGCAAAGGTCGAACAGTGCGTACGGTTATGGACCAGTTGGGCTTTGGGGATTGATGCGGCAGATGACTAATTTTCACACCCAGAACCTTGATTTTAATAATCCAATTGCTATTTATGCCACCGATGAATACACCGGTGAGCAAATATTCCAGGACACAATTAATTACAACTACCTGTACAGCCGGACTGACCAGCGTGTTTTTGACATGAACCTTCGTCAGAAAATGGGATTACCACTTGATGGAACCGACTGGATTGATATTGATTCTTATGACATTAATACACAAACAGTTAATTACTACGATGCCAATGGAGTTTTGCACAAAGATGCTCAGGTCAACGGGGGGTTATCCATTGATATGTTTAGCCCGGATGAACTTTTAAATAGTGGAAACAGCTATGTTTATTACTACGGTTACGATCCTTACGGAAATAAACAGACCACAAAATCGGCATTCGATGATTTTTTTACATCCACCGAAACCGATGCTATTGGCAGGACATACAAAACCCGCGACATTGGAGCATTTGAGCCTATTTACATGGCTGGTTACATCCAGGATAAATTTGCTTTTGACGACCTTATTTTCAACATTGGCTTACGTGTTGACCGTTTTGATGCAAATCAGATGGTTTTAAAAGACCCATACCTGTTTTATGATGCTTACACAGCAGGAGAAGTTACTACAATTGGAGGCAGACAGGTAACTCACCCGGCAAATATTTCATCAAATGCCACCGTTTATGTTGATAATAAAGACAATCCTACAGAAATAAAGGGTTATCGTGAGGAGAACGTTTGGTACAACAGTCAGGGAACAGTAATTCAGGACCCCGATTTTATTGCTGGCTCCGAAGGTATTACTCCTTATTTGACCAATCCCAACCAGAAAGAAATGACCTCTGCTGTCTTCAAGGATTACAATCCTCAGATCAGTGTGATGCCCCGTATTTCATTCTCTTTCCCAATTTCTGATGAAGCTTTGTTTTTTGCTCATTATGATATTTTGACACAAAGGCCTACCTCGGCACTGAGAATGAACCCGATTCAATATTATTATATCCAGGCTATTGATGGTGCCTTAAACAATCCGAACCTGAAACCAGAAAAGACGATTGATTATGAGTTGGGATTCCAACAAAAACTCAACAATACATCCTCATTAAAGATATCAGCCTTCTATCGTGAAATCCGCGATCAGATTGCTTACTACCGTTTTAATGGAGCATACACCGGAGGGGGTATCGATTATTACGATTCGTACAACAACCTCGACTTTGCTACAGTAAAAGGGTTGACCGTGGAATATGATCTTCGCAGAACCAGCAACGTAAGAGCCAGGATAAGCTATACATTGCAGTTTGCCGAAGGTACCGGATCAAGCCCGGGAACATCAGCAGCATTGGTAAACGCCAACCTGCCTAACCTCAGGACTATTTTCCCGTTGGACTGGGACAGAAGACATTCATTTAACATTGTTCTTGATTACCGTTTTGGTGCTGGTGCTGATTACAATGGCCCATCTACAACCCGTACAATAAAAGGTACTGACCAGGTAAAGACCACACAATGGCTAAAGAATTTAGGTGCAAATCTTACCATAAGCGGTGGATCGGGAACACCCTACACCAAATCCGATAATGTGATTGGAGTTTATGCTGGTGGTGGTGGCTACCAATTGGATGGAACCATCAATGGATCAAGATTACCTTGGCAATTCAGGATGGATGCAAGGGTTGATAAGGATATTGAGTTATCAAAAAATCCAAAATCAAACACTTACCTCAATGTATATTTTCAGGTATTAAATATTCTTGATGCCCAAAACGTTATGGGAGTTTACCCGGCAACAGGTAGTCCCAATGATGACGGTTACCTCACTGCCCCGGAATGGCAAAGCAACATCAACTCGGCTTCCGATCCGGCTGCCTACCGCGATTTGTATGCTCTTCGCATGAATTCTCCTTATAATTACAGCACTCCAAGGAGGATCAGGTTAGGTGTTGTCTTTAATTTTTAATTTGTCAGGTAAATTAAGTTGCGAAAAAATAAAAATATGATAAACATGAAGAACATATTACAAACTCTGCTGGTTTTCGCCTTTGTTTTCTTCTTTATTCAGGGAAGCTTTGCAGAGGAACAACGCATTGAAAAATCAAAAATAAAAGCAAGTGCTGCCGGATGCTCTGCAGGTGCCTCATTTGCATTTCTGGAGGTAAATAATGTCCGTTGCCGTATTAATACGGGTGGCGACATGTGGTGGAACTTCGACCGTGCACAATACTTTGTCCCTGCAAACACTGAAAAAACCTCCATGTTCTCCGCTTCTCTCTGGATTGGGGGACTCGACGTGAACGGCCAGTTGAAACTTGCTGCACAACGTTACCGCCAGGTAGGTATTGACTATTGGCCAGGCCCTATTTCACGCGTTGATGCTTCTATTGACGAAGAAACCTGTGCAGAATACGATAAACTTTTCTTTTTGGCAAGAGCCGATGTTGATGAATTTCTTGCATACAGGAACAGTACTAACCCCGCTACAGAATTTCCAAATTACCAAATACCCCAGAGCCTTATGGATTGGCCTGCTCATGGTGATGAATCTAAAGGTCAAAGTTATTATCTGGCTCCATTCGACGATGTAAATGGCGATGGTGAATATGATCCAAATCAGGGAGATTATCCATATTACGACATCGATAATAGCCTTTGCCGAACCCTCACACCTACAAAAGATGCTGATTACTATTATTCCGATGATCCTGAAAACTGGAAATATGGAATTTTAGCCGACCAGGTCATTAAAGGTGATGAAACCTTGTGGTGGGTTTTCAACGACAAGGGTAACATTCATACTGAAACGAGTGGTGCTTCCATCGGTCTCGAAATCAGGGCACAAGCCTTTGCTTTTGCTACCAACGATGAAATCAACAACATGACCTTTTACAGTTATGAAATTATTAACAGATCAACCTTCCAGTTAACCAATACATATTTCAGTCAATGGGTTGATACCGACCTGGGATATGCATGGGACGATTACGTTGGTTGTGATGTTGACCGTGGTTTGGGTTATTGCTACAATGGTACCGATATAGATGGAACAGGTGAGGTGGAAGCTTATGGTGAACAACCACCTGCCATCGGAGTTGACTTCTTCCAGGGGCCTTACATGGATCCTGATGGAAGTGATAACCCATCGTTCAACGGGACAGGAACTTTTGGACCCTCATTTTTCAAAAGTTGCGACATCATTAGTTTCGATAGTTCAGAAATTGTGATGAATTATGGTGAAAATAATGAGTTCAGTGGTACATTTAAAGTAAGATCAGAAGCCATTAACGGAATCAACTTTGGCGATGGTATTATAGATAATGAGCGTTACGGGATGAGAAGATATGTTTACCACAACAACACCTCATCCAATCCGCAAACAACTGACCCAAGTACTGCACCACAATATTACAATTACCTCCGCGGTAGATGGAAAGACGGAACCAAGATGGTTTATGGTGGTACTGCACACATAAATGATGCGAACGCTGTTGGACCAACCTGTGATTTCATGTTCCCTGGTGAAACTGACGTTTGTAACTGGGGAACCAACGGAAATTTACCAAACGATGGTTACAACCAGAACGGAAAATACTGGACTGAGAGAATCACGAATAATCAGCCGGGTGACCGTCGTTTCATGCAGTCAGCAGGACCATTCACCCTGGAACCTGGTGCCGTAAACTATATTACAGTGGGTATTCCCTGGGCAAAAGCCTCTTCAGGGGGTGCCTGGGCATCAGTACAATTCCTGAGAGTGGTGGATGACAAATGCCAGGCTCTGTTCGACAACTGTTTTAAGGTGTTGGACGGACCAAGTGCACCCGATTTAAGTTTCCTCGAAATGGATCGCAAACTCATTGTTTTCATATCCAACAGAAAAGGCTCTAACAATTACAAAGAAGGTTATGCTGAAATTGACCCCAATATTCAATTGCTTGAAGACTCAATTCCAATACCTGACGATGTAAAGGATTCATTAAAGACTTACACCTTCGAAGGTTATCAGATTTTCCAGATGCGCACAACCGAAGTGAGTGTTGAAAGTATTCACGATCCGGATCTCTGCCGGCTGGTTGCTCAGTTTGATAAGAAAAACGGAGTTGGCAAACTGGTGAATTTCTACTTCGATCAATCGGTTGGTGCGGCAGTTCCTATAGTTGAAGTTGAAGGTGGTGATGAAGGGATAAACCACAGTTTCGAGTTGGTTTATGATGCTTTTGCTGATAAAGACCCGAAAATTGTAAATAACAAACAATATTACTATATGGCCATAGCTTATGCCTTTAATGAGTTTTCCCCTTATTCACAAGAACCTACTATCGAAAATGGGCTTTATGGTCAAAAAGAACCTTACCTTGCCGGACGTAAAAACATTAAAGTTTACACAGCAATTCCTCACAAAACCGTTGATGGGTTGGTTCTTCAGTCAGAATATGGCGATGGTTTTGAAATCACAAGGTTACAAGGTCATGGCAATGGTGGAACCGGTATTGAAATGAAACAAGAATACATTGATCAGGTAATTGCAAAGAATCCTGTTACATACAACGAGTTCCCATCAGGAAATTACGGTTTGTATGCAGTTGAGGAATTATTCGAACCTAATGTTGTAATTGGTGACGAAGATTATCCAATTGTTTACAATCCAACCTACGAAAGAGGTTATAGTCCATTGAAAGTTAAAGTTGTTGACCCGATCAACGTTAAGGATGGTAAATTCAAACTTGAGTTTACAGATGTTGTAAATCCTTTCACCATTACCACCACTGGTGACACGATTTTTGATACTCTTAACATTTACAACGCTAAATGGCGAATTACCGACGAGGCCGGTAATGTATGGAAATCAGACACTACCATTGATCTCAGAAACGAGCAGGTTATCCCTGAGTTAGGTGTTTCGCTGAATGTAGAAAAGATTGGTTTCCCGGGAGATTCAATTTCGGTAAATAATGGTTTAATTTCGGCCACCATGACATTCCAGGACAGCTTAAGCACTTGGCTCACTGGTGTTCCCGATGATGATGTTCCCGCAAGCCCGTTCAACTGGATCAGATCAGGAACCTATGCTGATGGCAACAGCCCTTATAATGACTGGGACATGTGAGGTGAAAATCCTCTTGATGCAAGTCAGAGCTACGAAAGAATTCTTGGCGGGACGTGGTCACCCTATGCTATGGTTGCAACCAATCTGAATATGGATGATAAACATGGCCCTGCACCAAATGGCGGATCATCGAAACCAAATAACTTGCGTGGCCTATCGAGCGTTAATGTTGTGTTTACAGCAGATAAAACAAAGTGGACGCGGTGTCCTGTTATTGAGATGTGTTCTGACCCGACATTTGCATATAAAAATGCTCCTCAGTACACACTCAGAAGGTCTCCTTCGGTTAATAAGGACGGTGTTGAAGCCGATCCGGATGCCGGCCCCAGCACCAATCCCGACGATCCAAATTACATTGCCGCTTCAGGAATGGGTTGGTTCCCGGGCTATGCAATTGATATTGAAACAGGCGAAAGATTGAATGTGATGTTCAGCGAAAACTCAATGCTTGCTGCTGAAAATGGCCGCGATATGAAGTTTAACCCATCACCCAATTACATCAATTTTACCAATTATGCTCCTATCTTCGGTGGTATGCATTACCTTTATATTATGGGACATACAAGTGTAACAATCGGAACCGGTGTTTCGGCCAGGACATTCTCGTACCCGGCTTATGATGCAGGCGCCAAGCTGTATTACACCTTCAACATCAGTCCTGACTCTCTCCCATTTAATGCGATTACCGTACCTGGAATTTACAAAAGTTGTACGTATGTTAATATTCCTTTATCCACTACCACTTACGAGTGGTTGCCTGAAGGTAACGATGCTGTGGTAAAGATAAGGGTAGCAAAACCGTATCAGCGTTACTACTCGGTTCCGATGCCATCTGACCATGAAAAGAATATTAATGATGGAAACCCTGTGTACCAGTTTGAAACTACAGGGTACGAGTCAATAGCCTTCTCACCTGAAAAGAATGAGAGTGATCTGGACCAGATTACAGTTGTTCCAAATCCATATTATGCTTACGCTGATGGACCAGGTTATGAAAGGAACCAACTTGATACCAGGGTTAAAATTACCAACATTCCATCAAGATGTGTTGTTACAATTTACAACATCAATGGATCGCTCATCAGGCAGTACAATGTTGATAAAAGCGGTATTTCTAATCCCAGTTCATCAACCAACGGGGTTGACACCGATCCAAAAACATCAATTGATTGGGATTTGAAGAACTTTGCAGGAATACCCATTGCAGGTGGTATTTACCTCATTCACGTCAAAGAGACCGGAGGCCGTAATGGCGAACGGGTTGTTAAATGGTTTGGTGCTATGCGTCCAATCGACCTGAATACATTCTAACAATTATGGTAAAGAAAATTATGAATAAAACTATAAAATCAGAAATAATGAAAAATATTTATAGATACATCATCGCAATTTTCTTGACTGGAATATTGATTATCCCAACGATGAATGTTTCGGCAGGTAACAAAGACCGTACTGGACAGGCAGGAGCTTCCGAACTGCTGATTAATCCCTGGGCCAGAAGCTCTGGTTGGGGAGGGGCAAATGTTGCCTGCTCACGGGGTCTTGAATCAATATTTACAAATGTTGCAGGTACAGCATTTACACCAAGAACTGAGTTAATATTTGCAAATACTGACTATTTAAAAGGTTCCGATACCAAGTTAATGGCATTTGGTCTTTCACAGAAAGTGGGAGAATCAGGAGTTTTAAGTATTGCCATTGTTTCGATGAACTTTGGCGATATTCAAATCACCAACGTTAATAATCCTGATCCTTCCGACGTAAGTATCGGTACTTTCTCACCAAGTTTGATCAACATCAATATTGCTTATGCAAAAGCATTCTCCAATAGTATTTACGGAGGATTCAACCTGAAGATCATTTCGGAATCAATTTCCGATATGAGTGCCCAGGGCATTGCAATTGATGCAGGTATCCAGTATGTTACAGGTGAAATGGAAAACATCAAATTTGGTATTGCTTTGAAAAATGTTGGACCGACCATGAAGTTTAGCGGTGATGGTTTATCGTTCAGAGGATATTATTCGCTGTTCTCTACTACTTCACCCACTTTTGAACAAAGAAAATCGGATTTCGAACTTCCCGCAGCGCTGATGATTGGAGGGGCTTATGACTTCCTTTTCGGTGAAAGCCGTTTTACACTGGCAGGTGCCTTCCAGTCAAACTCGTTCAACAAGGATCAAATCAGCCTTGGTGGTGAATTCTCGTTGAAATCGTACCTGATGTTGAGAGCTGGTTATACTTATGAAGATGGTATTACCGACAAGTCAACCCGTACATCTGTGTTTACCGGTCCAAGTGCTGGTGTAACAGTTCAGGTTCCCATCAACAAAAAGAAAGGGTCCACATTCTCAATTGATTATTCGTACCGCGACACAGATCCCTTCGATGGAACACACACCATCGGAGCGCGCATCAACTTGTAAAAAGTTTTTGCTCCGGCACCAAGTTTTGTATATTTTTGCAAACCATTTTATTACAAGACCCTTTTTCCGAAAGGGTCTTTTCTGTTATAATGTTAAAATCAAATTTTTAAGGCAATGTCAGGAATCATGTATTACAGTGAAGAAGGTTTGAAAAAACTGAAAGATGAATTGATGCAAATGATAACTTTCGAACGCCCGGCAGTCTCCCGACAAATTGCTGAAGCGAGGGACAAAGGTGATCTATCGGAGAACGCAGAATATGATGCTGCAAAAGAGGCGCAAGGATTGCTGGAAATGAAAATATCAAAACTTGAGGATATGATCAGGAATGCAAGAATTATTGATGAATCAAAACTTGACACTTCCAAAGTTTTTATTTTGTCGAAAGTTTCCATCAAAAACCTCAAAAACAACGCAAAGATGACCTACATTATCACTCCTGAAAGTGAGGCCGATATGAAACTTGGAAAAATTTCGGTAAATTCACCCATCGCCAAAGGTTTGCTTGGAAAAAGTGTTGGTGATATAGTCGAAATAAAAGTACCAGCCGGAACCATACAATTTGAAATCGTTGAGATTTCGCGATAAACAGGCGTATTCAAACCTTATTAAAACATGCCAAACAGTGTTCAATACCTGTTTGGCATTTTTTATTGTAATTTTGCCGATTATTAACCATCAAATTATTCAATTATGGCTACAATTTTTTCAAAGATCATTAAAGGAGAAATTCCATCCTACAAAATTGCAGAAGACGAAAATTACTTTGCATTTCTCGATATTAATCCGTTGGCAAAGGGGCATACACTGGTCATTCCCAAACGAGAAAATGATTACATATTCGGATTAAGAGACGATGAACTTTCGGGTTTGATAGTTTTCGCAAAGAAAATTGCACTTGCCATCGAAAAAACTGTTCCCTGTAAAAGGATTGGAATTGCTGTATTGGGACTCGAGGTGGCGCATACTCACATCCATCTTGTGCCAATCAACACTGTTTACGACATCGATTTTAGCAAGCCAAAGTTAAAATTTACTCAGGAAGAGTTTGTTCAACTGACTGAAGAAATCAAGAAACAACTTTAATGAAAATCCTGTTGTAAAACAAAAATGATGCGGAAAGTATGTGATTTTCTGGTTATTGGTTCCGGCATAGCGGGATTAAGCTTTGCGCTAAAAGTGGCTGAGCATGGCAAGGTGTGCATCATTACCAAACAAAAAGCAGAAGAAACAGCCACAATTTATGCTCAGGGAGGTATTGCAGCCGTTATGTACACGCCTGATACATACGAAAAACACATCAACGATACGCTGATTGCCGGAGACGATCTGAATGACGAAAAAATTGTTAGAATAACAATTACTGAATCAACTGATCGCGTGCAAGAATTGATTGATTGGGGTACAAAATTCGATAGGAACAAAAGTGGACGTTTTGACCTGGGAAAAGAAGGCGGACATTCAGAGTACAGGGTACTTCACCACAAAGACAACACCGGTTTCGAAATCGAAAGCGTTCTTTTAAAAAAGGTGAAAGACCATCCAAATATTGAAATATTTGAAAATCATTTTACTATCGATCTCATCACCCAGCATCATCTTAACGAGGTTGTTACAAGGAGGAGACCAGACATAGAGTGTTACGGGGCCTATGTTTTAGATTTGGAAAAAAATGAAATCCATACTTTTTTAGCTAAGATGACCATGCTGGCAACGGGAGGAGCAGGTAACGTTTACGCCACTACAACAAACCCGGAAGTTGCAACAGGCGATGGCATTGCGATGGTTTATCGGGCCAAAGGGATTATCGAAAAAATGGAGTTCATTCAGTTTCATCCTACCGCCCTGTTCAACCCCCGCGAAAAACCTTCCTTCCTCATCACAGAAGCTTTGAGAGGTTTCGGAGCCGAATTGAAATCCATAAAAGGTGAGAGTTTCATGCAGAAATACGATAGCAGGCTTTCATTAGCTCCACGCGACATTGTGGCACGGGCTATCGACAACGAGATGAAACTTAGCGGAAGCGAACACGTTTATCTCGATTGCAGGCATCTGAACAAAAATAATCTCATCGAACATTTCCCAACCATTTATGCCAAATGTCTAAGTATTGGAATCGACATAACCCGTGATATGATTCCAGTAGTTCCGGCTGCCCATTACACCTGTGGCGGGATAAAAGCTGACGAATTTGCCAAAACAACCATCAATAACCTGTATGCCAGCGGTGAATGTGCATCAACCGGGCTTCATGGTGCCAACCGTTTGGCCTCAAATTCATTACTCGAGTCGTTGGTTTTTTCACACAGAGGTGCCATCGATGCCATCGAAAACTTCAAACGCATCTCGATTAAAAATGAGGTTCCAGATTGGAATGCTGAGGGAACCATACTTAACGAAGAACTCATTCTTGTAACCCAAAGCCTGAAGGACTTACAGGCAATTATGAGTAGTTATGTAGGCATTGTGCGTTCCAACCTCCGGTTGAAACGTGCCATCGACAGGTTGAAAATTCTTTACCGTGAAACCGAAGACCTTTATGACAAATCCATTCTCACGGTTAAAATCTGTGAACTCCGCAATATGATTAATGTATCGTACCTCATCATTAAAATGGCCACAGAAAGAAAAGAGAGCCGGGGATTACACTACTCGCTCGATTTTCCCAAACCTGATGACGGTAAAAACGGTGCTGAAAAAAGTTAATTGCCATGAACAAAACCCAATTTGTACATCTCGTTCAAAACCCTGAAAAATTGGAAAGTTCCAACGTACAAGAACTTGAAGTTTTGTGCAGTCAGTTTTCATATTGCCAGAGTTTACAGCTTTTGTATCTTTTATCACTTATTAAATTCAACAACATTCATTTCCATAACCAGTTAAAAATTTCAACTGCTTATTCGGGTGACCGGGGAAATCTGAAAAAATTGACCGAAAAAATCAGATCATTCGTTTCAGACATTGAAACTGAAGTAAAACCGATTGAAGTAATTACTGTAATCCCTGAAACTGAAACACCAGAGAAAGTTGAGGAAATTTTACCACTAATTGACCAAACTCCGGTTCATATTGAGGAAAAACAGAAAACTTTAAAAATAAAACAATTAAAACCTTTGTCAAAAACTGATTTAATCAATCAGTTCATCGAAAATGCCCCACGAATCACCCGGTCGAAAACTGATTTCTTTAACCCGGTTGATTATGCCCGCAATAGCTCGATTGATAAGGAAGACATTGTAAGTGAAACCCTTGCCAATATTTATTACAAGCAAGGTAATGCTGACAAGGCAATAAAAATATTTGAGAAATTATGTATTAAAATTCCGGAAAAAAGTAGTTACTTTGCCGGCCTTATCGAAAAAATTAAAAAGGAATATAATTTAAATACTTGAAAACATGGGATTTTTTGTTTTATTGACCGTACTCGTTCTGATTGTAGCAGTGTTGATCGTTCTCGTTGTGTTGGTACAAAATTCAAAAGGTGGTGGACTTGCTTCCAATTTTGCCAGTTCTAACCAGTACATGGGTGTAAGAAAAACTGCTGACTTCCTCGAAAAAGCTACCTGGACACTGGCCATCGGTATGCTGGTTTTCGTTCTTGCCTCTTCAAAGATAATCCCAAAATATCAAGAAACTACTGAGACAACTGATACTGAGATCAGAACAGCCATTGATGAAATTCCAATTCCTACAAGCACCTTTGATCCAAATCAGTCAACTGAAAAAACTGATAATAGCAACGAAGAGTAAGATTTCGGACAGATTATCATTCGACAAAAATACATTAGTAGAAATGTCAGGATGTCATCAACATCGTGACATTTTTTTTATCTGCTTGTTTTTAAAGAATTACCCAAATTCTCCTGTTTTTTAATCCTTAATTAAAACAACAAAAATTGTCAGACACCTGACAAGTTTTCAAACACGAACACAAATTTCAACCAAAATTTCTGCATTTTTCCTTTGGCATAAATTATGATATGCCGGCAACGTCATTAAAAAAACTAAGTTTTATATCATTCATTTATCATTAATACATTTTCAAATTATGGCAAAAGTAAATATTAAACCATTGGCCGACAGGGTTTTAATTCAACCCTCAGAAGCAGAAGTGAAGACAACTGGTGGAATTATTATTCCAGATACCGCAAAAGAAAAACCGCAGAAAGGAACCGTAATTGCCGTTGGACCTGGTAAAAAAGACGAACCCATTACAGTAAAAGAAGGTGACGTGGTTCTTTATGGCAAATATTCCGGAACGGAAATCACTGTTGACGGTAATAATTACCTGATCATGCGTGAAACTGACATTGTAGCAATAGTTTGATTGGTTTGTAAATTTTATTAAGAACATAAAAACTTAAAAAACATGGTAAAAGACATCATTTATAACATCGAAGCCAGAGAATCATTAAAAAAAGGCGTTGACGCACTATCCAATGCAGTAAAAGTAACCTTAGGACCAAAAGGCAGAAACGTAATCATCGATAAATCCTTTGGTGCTCCCCAGGTGACCAAGGACGGTGTAACCGTTGCCAAAGAAGTGGAGCTGAAAAACCCTGTTGAAAATATGGGTGCTCAGATGGTGAAAGAAGTTGCTTCAAAAACCAACGACATTGCCGGTGATGGTACAACCACTGCTACCGTTCTTGCCCAGGCAATTTTCACCACAGGTATTAAAAACGTAACTGCCGGCGCTAATCCGATGGATCTGAAGAGAGGTTTGGATAAAGCCGTTGTTGCAGTTGTTGCTAACCTCAAAGCACAAACTAAACAAATTGGCGACAGCTTTGAAAAAATTGAACAGGTCGCCGCAATTTCAGCCAATAACGACAATAACATTGGAAAACTCATCGCTGAGGCAATGGGTAAGGTTAAGAAAGAAGGCGTTATCACTGTTGAAGAAGCCAAAAGCATGGAAACTTACGTTGACGTGGTTGAAGGTATGCAATTCGACAGAGGTTACATTTCTCCTTATTTTGTAACTGATACCGAAAAGATGGAAGCTGTTTATGAAAATCCTTTCATTTTGATCCACGACAAGAAAGTTTCAGTAATGAAAGACCTTCTCCCAATCCTTGAGAAAGTTGCTCAAACCGGACGTCCGCTTTTAATCATTGCTGAAGATGTTGAAACCGAAGCATTGGCTACCCTGGTTGTTAATAAACTCAGAGGTGGTTTGAAAGTGGTTGCCGTTAAAGCTCCCGGATTTGGTGACAGACGCAAAGAAATGCTCGAAGACATTGCTATCCTCACCGGAGGAACTGTAATTTCTGAAGAAAAAGGTTATAAACTCGAAGATACAACCTTGAATTATCTTGGTCTTGCTGAAAAAATAACCGTTGATAAGGAAAAAACCACTGTCGTTAGTGGCAAAGGAACCAAGGAAGCCATCGACGGACGTATTGCCCAGATCAAGAAACAAATCGAAGTGACCACCTCTGATTACGATAAAGAAAAACTTCAGGAAAGACTTGCCAAACTGGCAGGTGGAGTTGCAGTAATTTATGTTGGTGCAGCCAGCGAAGTTGAAATGAAAGAGAAGAAAGACCGTTTCACCGATGCTTTGAATGCTACCCGTGCAGCTATTGAAGAAGGTATCATTCCTGGCGGTGGCGTTGCTTACCTGCGTGCTGTTGACGCTTTAATCAACCTCAAAGGTGAAAATGAAGATGAAAATACTGGTATTGCTATCCTGAAAAGAGCTCTTGAAGAGCCATTACGTCAGATTGTTGAAAATGCAGGGATGGAAGGCTCAGTGGTTGTTAACAAAGTAAAAGAAGGTAAGGAAGATTTCGGTTTCAATGCACGTACCGAAGTTTACGAAAACCTCTACGATGCAGGCGTTATTGATCCAACAAAGGTAGCACGTGTTGCCCTCGAAAACGCTGCTTCTATTGCCGGAATGTTACTCACTACCGAATGTGTTCTTGCTGAAAACAAAGATGAGAAAGAACCAGCCGGAATGCCAGGTGGAATGCCTCCGGGCGGAATGGGCGGAATGTACTAACATTTAGTAATCTCCATAATTAAAAAAGCTCTCCTTACCGGAGGGCTTTTTTTATTTATTTGTCTAATTATCCTGACACCAATCACTCACTATTTTCCTGGTTTATCAAACCATGCTGGATGGCATATCTAATCAAACCAATAATTGATTTGGTTTTGGTTTTTGTGAAAATGTTCCTACGGTGGGTTTCAACCGTACGTTCACTGATAAATAGTTTTTCGGCAATTTGTTCGTTGCTCATCTCTTTGGCAACCAAATTCAGGATCTCTCTTTCGCGTGCAGTAAGTGTCCCAGGTAAATCAGATGAAGTAACAATTCCGGGATTTCTAAAGCTGAGATTGGCAATCAAAATGGCTTGTACCTCCCGTCCAAGATACTTGTTATTGGAGGCGACAACTCTAATAGCTTCCAACACTTCTTTCATGTTGGTTCGTTTTAACAAATAGCCGGAAGCGCCTGCTTCAATCATACGGGTAATCATCGAAATATCCTCGTGCATTGTTAATGCCAGAACTTTTATGTCCGGGTAAACATCTTTAATTTTTCTTGTTATTTCAACACCCGAATGATCGGGCATGCTGATGTCAGCCAATACTACATCCACCTTGTTGTTTTGAAGAAAAGTTAATGCCTGCTCCATATTATTGGCGCCACCAGCAAAAACCACATCCTCTTCGTCCTGCATGATGTATTTCAATCCATCAATAATAAGTTGGTGGTCGTCGATAACAAGTACTTTGATCAGTTTATGATTCATTTGTAGAGCTTTTGATGGGAATAACAATGGTTACAATTGTTCCTCTGTTTTCTTTACTATCAACGAAAATACTTCCATGCAAATTTTCGACCCTCGAACGGATGTTACTTAACCCGCTTCCGGCTGATATTTGCGTGTTTTCGATATCGAAACCTTTGCCATTGTCTTCAAACATAAGGGTAATTTCTAATTCACTTTTTACAATCTGAAGGAAAAATGTATTGGCGCTTGCATGTTTCATGGCATTATTAAGCAATTCCTGTACAGACCGGTACAACATGTTTTCAACCAGATTGTCCTTACATTCATCCAATCCGTAAAGCTCAAGCTGAAACTTCTGATTCCGGTTTTTGTTGATTTGATTGGCAAGTTCTTCCAATGCTACTTTCAATCCTTTTTCTGACAACACTGCCGGAGCGAGATTATGTGAAATATTGCGTAATTCGTTAAAAGCCTCATCCACACTGTTGAAGGCTGAATCCATAAGCTCTTTGCGGCTTTCTTCATTCAGAGTGGCTTTTTGTTGTAAAACGGAAATATTTAATCTGGCAACAGTTAACAATTGTCCCAATCCATCATGTAATTCCTGACCAATCCGTTTTCTTTCCTGAATTTCTGCTTCGATGGCAGCCCGCGACTTTTTCTCATTCAAACTGAGAATGGCAGCATGGTGAGTAGCTTTTCGGCGATGATTGTGGTTCAGATATAGCAGATAGGCTCCAGCCATAATCAAGATAAAAAGAATAATGATAAAAACAATGATATTATTCTTTTTGCTGAGCAACAATTCTTTTTGTTGAATTTCTAATCGCTGTACTTCTCCCATTATGCTCAATTGATCTATCTCAAGATTGTAAATCTGGTGGATTTTGGTTTGATTAACCAATGAATCGCGCAATTCAACTGAGCGCACATAATGTTCCAACGCCTGTTGGTAGTTGCCAATTTTTTCAAGGATTTTGTAATACAATTCATTGGCGCCTTGTTTTAGGCTAATGTTGTCGAGTAATGTAGCCAAATGCATTGCACTGTCGGCATTTTGCATGGCTTTATCATAGTTTTTTATTTTAAGGTTTGCCGTCGCAAGGCCAATCTCAGCTATGGAAAGGTGAAAATATTGGTGCAGTTGTTTTGCCAGGGTTTTGCTTAACTCATAATACTCGATGGCCTTTTCAATTTCGTTCAAATGGAGTAACGACTCGGCATATTCCTGCGAACCGACACACAAGCCGTATTTATTTTCTGTTTTTCTATCGATTGAAATGGCTCGTTCATGAAAATAAATGGCAGAATCGAAGTCACCGGTTTTTCTTTTAAGCGCCCCCAAATTACTAAGAGTAGCTGCAATTCCAATGCTGTCGTTGTATGCCTGAAATCCTGCCAGGGCTTTTCTGAAATGAATGTTGGCCTTACTAAAATTGGCAATATCCATGTATAGCAAGCCGAGGTTATTGTATGAACTTGATTTATTCTGGATTTCGTTTAGTGTTTCATAAATACTTGCAGCTTTGAGGTACATGCTGAGTGCATTGTTGAAATTCCCGGTTTTCAGGTTAACATTGCCTATGTTGTTGTAAATATTTCCAAGCCTCATTGAGTCATTAATTTTCAGGGCAAGTTCGAGTGCTTGATAATAATAATCGAGGGCTTTCATGTAGTTGGCTTGCAAATGGTAGGATGCACCAATGAGATTAAGACTTCTGGTAGCCTGTACTCCGGTAGCATACAATTTCTTTTCATAAGCCGGTTGGATCACAGCTCGGGCAGAATCAGGATTGGTGTAGAGAAGCGAAAGCCCATGGGCGAAAATACTGTCGTAGGATAGCTGCTGATTTTTAAGTGTATCCTTAGCTTGCAGCGTATTTTTCACTTCATTATTTTCTGCACCGGCACTGCTGTGAATTGCACAAAAGCAAAACACCAACGGTAGGAACACATGCAATAATAATCTGTCATTAATAAACATAAATCATTAATTCATTATGCAATTGTATGGAAATTTTTCATTAGCGGGTCGAATCCTGTTACTGTTTTTACAAAAATCCGTGTCAGTACTGAGGAAATTTTTACGGATAAAATACCAACCAGCACTGATATTCTGATGTTGGGGATTAAATATTTTTGTCCGGAACAATTCAGCCTTAATACCTTTAAGATTCAGGTTTACCAATTAAATCACTTTTATCAGCAAAACAGACATTTTTTCTATTACTCATTAAATTTACAAATTATGAATGCTAAATTACGAATTTTAAAAAGCCTGACGGTTTGGGTGGCATTAATTGTGAGCAATTTTGCCATTGCTTCACAAAAGGATGGCCCGGAAAGCAAAGCGGTAGTCTATTCTACTGATTTTGAGTCGTTCACAGTTGGTGGGCAGGTAGCCTGCCAGGATCCGGTCAACTGGTCAACATGGAGCAATGCCCCATGCACTGGTGAGGATGGTTACGTTAGTACCGATTTTTCAAACAGTGGATCTAAATCAGCCAAGATTGAGAATGCCAATGATATGCTGTTACTCTTGGGCGATAAAACTACAGGCAACTATGCGTTGTCGTGGTGGATGTACATCGAAACCGGAAAAGCCGGTTATTACAACATGCAACACTTCGAAAGCCCCGGTGTTGAATTTGCCTTTGAAATTTACTTTTTTGAAAATGGCACCGGTGAATTCACAACACAGGCATTGCCTGCAATCGTGTTTAATTATCCAAAAGACATCTGGTTTCAGGTTAAACATTCGATTGATATTGATAACGATCTGATAACATTGATCATTAACGACGTTGAGGTAAATTCATGGCCATTAAGCGCTGTTTCAAACAGTGCAACTCCGGGCACCAAACAACTTGGCGCTATTGATTTTTATGCCGGAGCATCGGGCTCAGAAACTCCGAAATATTATTTTGATGATGTGGTTTTAAAAGAAATTCTGCCACCGGTTTATACTACCGATTTCGAAACATTTACAACCGGCGGGCAGGTAGCCTGCCAGGACAATGTAAACTGGTCAACATGGTCTAATTCGCCATGCGGTAGCGAAGACGCCTATATCAGTACTGATTTTGCACATAATGGCGTTAAATCTGCGAAAATCGAAAACGCAAATGATCTGCTCCTCTTATTGGGAGACAAGACTACCGGTTACTACGAACTATCGTGGTGGATGTACATCCAGAACGATAATGCAGGATATTACAATATGCAACATTTTGAAAGTCCGGGTGTTGAATTTGCCTTTGAAATTTATTTCCTTCAAAATGGCACCGGCGAATTTACTACCATGGCATCTCCGGCCATTGTGTTTAACTATCCTAAGGATGCCTGGTTTCAGGTAAAACATGTCATCGACATAGATAACGACCTGATTACACTCACAATCAACGATAACCAGGTTAATTCCTGGCCATTGAGCGCTGTTTCAAACAGTGCAACTCCGGGCACCAAACAGCTTGGTGCTATTGATTTTTATGCCGGAGCCTCAGGTTCCGAAATTCCCAAATATTATTTTGATGATGTAATGTTTAAGGATGCTGAACCATCAATTTCAAACGATTTAGCGCTCCAATTAATAACTTCACCTGTTAGCGGACCAAACCTTACTGATGCTGAAGTTGTAACAATTACTGTTAAAAATGTGGGAACAGCCAACCAATCGGATATTCCGGTCAGCTATAATATTAATGGTGGAATTACTGTAAACGAAATAATTTCGGGGCCTTTAGCAGGAGGCGCTTCAATAGAATATTCTTTTGCACAGAAAGCCGATTTATCGGTTGCTCAGACCTATAATTTTGTTGCAACAGTTGCACAACCTGATGATGAAAACCCGGATAACAACACCAAAACAAAAACTGTTGTAAATGAGGGAAGTGTAATTCTAATGCAGAATGGTACCATTTCAAGCTGTGAAAGCAGATTTTTTGATACAGGAGGCGAGACTGAAACTTATCAGCCTGGTGAAGACCTTACTTTGACCATTTTACCAGCAACTCCGGGTGCGAAAATTATCGCTGCTTTTACTGAATTCAATACAGAAAACAATTACGATTTCCTGAAAATTTATGATGGAACCGATATCACTGCTCCATTATTGGGTAGTTTTTCAGGAACAGCGCAACCAGGACAATTTATCGCCTCACAAGCAAATACCTTAGGAGCGTTAACCTTTCGCTTTACTTCTGATGGATCGGCGCAAGGTACCGGATGGGCTGCAACCATAAGTTGTCAAATTCCAAAAGATCACGACCTTGCCGGAATTGAAGTAAGCGGAACGGCAAATCCCGATATCAATAATACTTATGACTACACTGTTACAATAGCCAATTTTGGTACAAACCCTGAGATGGGTTCAAGCTACACCGTTTCGATGTATGACGATAACACCACCTTAATTGGAACAGTTGCAGGAAAAGACATCAATCCTGGAGAAAATCAATTGTTTACTATTCCCTGGACACCAATCGCTGATGGACCCGCCTATCTTTACGCAGTAGTATCATTGATAGGTGATGAAAATAATGATAACAACAGCACTCCCAACTTCGATGTGTATGTTCAGCCCGCCGGACAAGCAACAATTGGAGTTGGAACCGGAACCGAGTTGAGCATGAATGTCCCAATATCACCATGGTGGGGATACTCTTTTACACAAACTCTTTACTTGCAATCAGAACTCAACATTGCCAATAAAAGGATATTCCGTATTGGTTATCAATATGGCGGATCAACAACTAATTTAGATTTTAATATCGAAGTCTGGCTTAAACATACTACACTGACCGATCTCACTTCCACTGAGCCCTTATCAACTTTCACCAAGGTTTACGATGGCCCTTACGTGGTAAATGCTGGTGAAGAATATTCCACTATAGATATTGATGCTTTTTACTATAATAATACTGATAACCTGCTGGTTACCGTAATCGAAAAGAAACCCGGCTACACTTCGCCTTCCGATCAGTTTTATGCAACAACCAACACACTGCCACAGACCTTGTGCAGAGGCGCCTGGAATGACGGATCTGCTTACGATCCGAATAATTTACCAGTTGGTAATATTGTAAGTGTGCGTGCAAACACAAAGTTTTGGTTGGGGGATGTTCCAACACAACCCGAAGTAAAGATTACACCAGCTTCTTTGTATTTCGGCGAGGTTGAAGCTACCATTCCAATGGTTAAAACCCTTGAGGTAATGAATTCAGGTGGGGGTACGCTTGTAATTAATGGGGCTGATATCACAAATCCAAGGTTTACTATTCCGGATGCTACTTTCCCGGTAAATCTTGAAATTGGCGAAAAATACTTCTTTGATATTCAGTTTCTACCGGTTGATCCTGGTTTAGAGGAAGCTATTCTAACTTTCCAAATTGACGAAAGTGTTCCCGGAATTAAAACTGTACCGTTGTCAGGAAGAGCCTTACGTTTTGGCGTTCTGCGCGAAGGATTTGAAAACGTACTATTCCCGCCGCTTGGATGGAAAGTTATTGATAATAACATGGATGGTAAAGGTTGGCTCAGGAATACCGGCTTTGTACCAACAGGCCAAACCGGTCCCCGGACAGGTGTTGGCTGTGCTTCGCTAGATGTTTATGCCGGTAGTCCCAGCCAAATCGGCTACGACGACTGGCTTGTAACACCACAATTGATATGGCAGGACGGTGATGTATTCAAATTCTTTATTAAAAGGGTCGCAAATCAGGCGGGACAAACATGGCGGGTTTGCCTTTCAACAACAGGAACTGAGGTTGGCGATTTTGTACCTTTTGACGAAATTACTGATCCATCGTTATCCTACGAAGAAAAATTATATGATCTGAGCCAGTTTGGACTTTTCGATGGCGACTTGTTCTATATTGGTTTCCAGTTTAACTCGCTTTGGTGCTGGCCAGGGGTTATTGATGATGTGTTGGGACCGGTAGTGAACCGCTTCGACAACGATTTGTTAACGTTAAGCATGACAGGCAATGATATTGTTTATGCCAACTCACCCACCAACTACCAGGTTAAAATAGGCAACAATGGTAACACAGCAGTTGCTGGTACCGATTATACCGTTGACCTTCGTGCCTATGTTGGTGGAATTGAAACAGTTTTTGGATCGGTTCCGGGACAAAACCTGGCACAGGGAGAAACAATAGATTTTACAATTTCATCAACCTTCCCGCAAATTGGTACGTATGATTTATTTGCAAAAATCGACTGGGAAGCCGACATGAATCCAACCAATAATATTAGTACAATTTTACCGGTTGAGGTAATTTCATCCAGTATGGTTATAAAAAATATTGGTGATTTTCCCATCGACAATGAAACGGATTACTACAACCAATACCCCATCAACTTTGCTGATAGTTGGCGTTCGACCAGTCTGTCGGAATGTCTGTATTTCCAGAATGAGTTGAACACAGGCGGAATCATCGAAAGGCTGACCTATTACAGGAATTTTCCCGAAAGCATTAACAACCGGAACATCAAAATCTGGATGGGAACAACAGGCTCGTACAGCCTCAATGGCAGCTATATTCCACCTTCAGCGTTGCAGCTTGTTTTCGACGGGAAAGTAAGTTTTCAGGAAGGAAGAGGCAAGGCAAATTTTGAACTGATGTATCCTTATGTTTACACCGGTAACGGAAACCTGGTAGTAAATGTATATTATTACGATGGAGGCAATTACGTGGATGGAGCTACTTTTGCCTACACCGAAGATTACACCTACTACCGCACTTCATACGAAACCGGATGGCAAACCATTGATCCCGAAAGCCCGGCCTACTTAGGAACTACAACTAATTATCCGAATACCACTCTGATGTTTGAAACAGGAAATGGTTTAGGACTATTGCATGGTTATGTTTATTACCAGGCAGACAATGCTCCGGTTGATGGTGCCAAAATTGAAATTTTCAATCCTGATTTTCCGGAAGTAAAAGCAGAGATTTTCTCCGATGGCTCTGGCTACTATTCTGCCCCGTATGCAATGGCAGGTACAAACCTAACTGTCACCATTTCAAAATTTGGTTACAGTGATGTGGTTTATGAAAATGTAAACCTGGCCAATGGTGGTAGTACTTATCTTGGTAATGCCTATTTGGTTACCAGACCATTAATTTCCATGATGGGAACGGTTTACAAAAGTGACACCTACGAACCAGCCCGTTTTGCGACAGTAAAACTGTTTGGTTTGGAAAATTATGAAACAACTACTGAGGTGCTGGGTGAATTTTTATTTGAAAATATTTGGGGATTAACTACTTACCAGATCGAGATTTCGCTGGATGGTTATCAAACCTACGTAGCTGAGGTAGATGTTCCTGGCGAAAGTCTGTTATTAGACCCTATTACTCTACTCGAAAATGCCCCTGCACCAAATCTGGTAAATGCAGTTGAGCAGGATGAAAACGCTTTGATAACCTGGTATGCCTCCGGCCAACCCTACCCTATGGAGTTTAGGTATGATGATGGAATTGTGGATGGTGTCCTGATTACGCCTGGTACTCCAACCTTATTTACGGGTTCGGTTTGGTTTAATCATGCCATTATCAACAGTGTTCATTTTTACAATTTCGAACACGAAAACTATCCCCCATCACCTCAGGTAAGGATTATATTCCTTGGATTGACTGCTGAAGGCGCACCCGATGAATCGAATCAACTGGCTCTTTTTGAAGACGTCCGTAACGACTTCGGCTGGAATACCTTCGACTTGCCCTCACCTGTAGAGGCTCCGGAAGGATTTTTTGTGGGAATTGCAGGTTATAGTAACTATACAACCATTTCGTATGACGACGGAGTAGGTGAACCCTATGAATGGCATTCCAGAACACAATGGGGCAACGGCCTTGGAAATTACAACCCACTCGAAAACGGAACCTCACCGCCCCTTCATGGCAACATTCTGGTTCGTGCATCAGGGCTGGTTTATGGTGATGTATCAAAAAGTTTTCTGCCTGTATCAAAAGCACCCACTGTAGAAATTACTGACGAGAGACTACTCTCCCTTTGCATTGATACAGAATCCTTTGACGCCGGAAGTCCAACCGTTAAAGTACCTTATTTGCCGGGGATTCAACCCAAATCATTCCAGCACTATAATGTTTACAGAAAAGCATTTGATGAAATTGATTGGGCTCCTGTTAGTACAACTCCTGTAACTGACACTTCCTACACCGACGAAACCTGGAACAGTTTGGGTTTTGGTCTTTACCTCTACGGTGTGGAAGCTGAATACACCAATGGCGTTAAATCGGTGATGGCCGAATCGAACATCATCGAAAAAAATATGCGTATCGATCTTAACTTGACCGTTCTCACCAATACAGGAGTTCCAGGTATGTCGGAAGGCGCCACGGTTAAACTTTCAAACCAGAATGGAAATATCAATTATGTTTATTACGGTACGATAGGCGCTGATCAATCAGTGATTATTCCGCAGGTATTAAAAGGAGTTTATGACCTTGAAATTACCAAACCTGGTTTCCAGGATTATTCGGAATTGGGAATTGATTTGTTT
>Ga0172371_10002962_pt1 | contig 26581 bp, 26 predicted proteins | sample Lak12m_FD_114543 | JGI IMG/M metagenome (GOLD analysis project Ga0172371, IMG submission 114543) | Freshwater microbial communities from Kabuno Bay, South-Kivu, Congo - kab_022012_12m | ecosystem: Environmental > Aquatic > Freshwater > Lake | place: Democratic Republic of the Congo: South-Kivu... | reverse complement strand
TTTTTGGTAGAATAGAGAAACATGAATAAAACAATACCCACAACAATAGCTCTAAGTATTGTCTTAATTGCAGCCATATTAGCAGGTGGATTTGTTTATTGGAAATACTTTAGTTTTCAAGAAGAACTATCTAATCAACCAGAGATAGTTATTCCTGAGGAATCAATAGGCGAAACTACTAATTGGAATACTTATACGAATGAGAACTATGGGTTTGAAATAAAATATCCTACTGATTTTATACCACATCAATTATCAAGTAGTGGAGTTTTATTTAGAGTAGGTTTCTGGGACAAAAATTGTTCGACGGAATGTGGATCTGTTGAAATTAGTATACGAATGAAAGAGGGAAAAAACTTTCAGCAAATTAAAGAAGAAGCAGAAAGTATTTATAGTTCATTATTCTCAAAAAACATCAGTTTAGAGGAAATAATAGTTGATGGAAAACAGGCTTATATTCAGCTTGGTTATGAATTTCGTTTAGGAGGGTTTACTGTTGTTGATGAAAGATATGTTTATGATATTAGCCGGTGGTATTCTGAAAAAGATGTTCCCGAAGAATTATTTAACCAAATATTTTCCACTTTTAAGTTTATTAGGAATAATGATTTAACTGAAGTTAAAGAATTTACTTATACTGAAAATAATCAATTATTTTTCGTTAGGGAAAAAGAAGAATTCAAAGTTGTCGATAAAATTGATGAATTGTTTTCGTGTGGAAATTATCCTAATCCAATAGAGAGCAAAAAACAATATTTAGAAAAAATTAAATCTAAATTTTCCGAAAATGACGTAGGGGTAATTTATGAATTTGTTAATATTCTAGAACAGTATTTTAATATTTGGGAAGTTATAGTTATTCCTAATAAAGTTGGATATGTTAATAAAGAGGATTTTGAATATGATTTTGGTTGGTGTGAAGCTGGAGAATATGCATACCCATTAAATGTAAATAAAAACTATATATTATTTACTCCTGGTTGTGGAAGCGGAGCGGGCGGGGAAGGCTGTTACGCTGTTAGAACATTAGTAGAACCAACAATTATACTTAAATAGAGATTAAAATTTCGTTAACCAGATTTTAAATCGTCCACTAGATGACCTGCTTAAAAACAGAAACCGTTTTCCCAGTCAGATAATTTTTTAGTAAAGTAAAAGTATGAAAATATTAAAAACTATTTTTATAATATTGGGCGTCATTTTTCTGATTTTTATTATCGCTATTGTTTTATTTTTCATTTTTGATCCGTTTAATATGAAGCCCGTTTTGGTTAATTCTTTTTCCGGAATTAAGATTAATTCTCCGGCGTCTTCAGAGACGGTCGATAAGCACCCTTTGCTTAATGAGGATCAGGAGAGAATGTTGGAAACGCTCGGTGTTGACGTTGAAAATTTGCCCACCCAAATAACGCCGGAAATGGAAAAATGTCTTACAGAAGCATTGGGCGCAGAGCGGGTCAAAGAAATAATAGGAGGAGTTTCTCCCAACCCCATTGATTTCTTAAAAGCAAAAAACTGTTTGGGGCAGTAATTTAAAAAAAGCGTTCAAATATTTAAAAACCGCTTTTTAGAACGGTTTTTTAGTTGCTTTAATTTTTATTTTTTCTCTCCCAATTTGGCTTTTAAATTTATTTCTTTTTTATCTCTCAAAACTTTCAAGGAGATTTCTTGTCCAATTTCGCATTTTTGGAGAATGCAAGAAAGAGGATTTTCTTCAGTAATTTTTTCTCCCTGGCATTCCAGGATTATGTCGAACTCTTTCAATCCAGCCTTATCGGCCGCTCCTCCTGCCACGATAGCTGACTCTCCTAAGGTTTCCCTGGTTATCAAAGCGCCGTATTCAACGGGTAATTTGTTTTTTTCTGAAATTTCTTTATTAAGAATTATGTATTTTACTCCCAAGAAAGGCCTTTTTATCTTTCCGTATTTCTTTACTTCTTCCAAATCTTTTTTCGCATAATTTATCGGAATGGCAAAGCCGATATTCTGCGCTCCCATGACTGTGGCTGTATTAATACCTATTGCTTTTCCTTCAATATTGACCAAAGGCCCTCCGGAGTTTCCCGGATTAATGGCTGCGTCTGTTTGGATTAGCCCTCTTAGCATTTCCGCTTGTTTTGATAGTCCGGAAAAAGCAGTAATATAGCGGGATAGTCCGGAAATCACTCCGGTACTGACCGTATCATGGAATTCGCCTAAAGCATTGCCTATGGCAATAACTGTCTCTCCAAGTTCGATTTTGTCCGAATCAGCCAGTTCCAAAAAAGGAAAGTTATTCCCCTGTATTTTTAATATAGCAATATCATTGATCGGATCCCTGGAAATTACTTTGGCCGGATAGGTTTTATTCGGCTCGTAAATTACCGTGTAATCAGCGTTTTTTTCGCTGACCACGTGGTTACTGGTTAAGACATAGCCGTCTTTAGAAACGATAAAACCAGACCCTCCTCCGATTTTAGTTTTTTCCTTCTTGCCCTTTTGCATTTTAGGCACCAGGAATTCTTGTTCTCCGTAAGGGAAAAAATAAAATCCCTCTACTTTCGGGAGGTCTCTTGAAATGACGATGGTAATGACTGTCGGGCAGACCATTTTTGCGATTTGAATAATCGGCGATTTTTCCGTCATATTCTGATATTCTATCATATTAATAAATTGTCAACAATGAAAAATTATGCTACCCTTAATAATTGAAAATTGCAATATGAGCCCCTATAGCTCAACGGATAGAGCAGTTCACTCCTAAGGAAAAGATGGGGGTTCAATTCCCTCTAGGGGCACATAAAAGGGCCCGTGGTATAGCGGTAACACGCGTCCATGGCATGGATGAGTCCGGGGTTCGATTCCCCGCGGGTCCACATAATCTGGCGAGGTGCCAGAGAGGCTTATCGGGGCGGTTTCGAAAACCGCTATACTTGAAAAAGTATCGGAGGTTCGAATCCTCCCCTCGCCGCATATGTTTAATTTTAAAAAAGAAAAAAAAGAGCCAAAAGACCTGAAAGAAGTTTTAAAACAGTTCAAGGATCTAAAAATGGATTTTGACAAGCTTTTTCGGGAATTTAGCGATTTAAAGGCAAGCCATCAGTTTAACGTTCAGAAAGTCGGAATGATAAGATTCAATCCTTTTTCCGAAATCGGCGGAGATCAGAGTTTTTCCGTTGCTTTGCTCGACGGGAAAGACGACGGGGTGGTCATCACCAGTTTTTATACCAGGGAGGGAAACAGGGTTTACGGAAAGCCGATAAAAAAGGGCGAATCGCAATACGCTCTTTCAAAGGAAGAAGTAAAAGCAATTGAAACAGCGAAAAAATATGGAGAACAGAAATCAAACAGCAGCCAGACCGCCAATAGTGGTGATCCTGGGGCATATTGATCATGGAAAGAGCTCTCTGCTCGAAGCGATCAGGGACTTCAGAATTACAGCCAAAGAATCAGGCGGCATTACCCAGCATATTAACGCTTATCAGATTGAAGAAAAAAACAAAAAAATCACTTTTCTTGACACTCCGGGGCATGAAGCTTTCTCTCAAATGCGTTCCAGGGGAGCCAAAGTAGCTGATATCGCCATTCTGGTAGTTGATGCAACCGAAGGATTGAAGCCTCAAACAAAAGAGGTTCTTTTGAACATTAAAGAATCAGATATTCCCTTTATTGTTGCTCTTAACAAAACAGATAAACCAGAATCCAATCCTGAAAAAGTAAAGGGAGAATTGTCAAAAGAAGGATTTTTGGTTGAATCTTTAGGCGGTAAAATCCCTTCAATCGAAATTTCAGCTAAAACAAAAAAAGGGATTCCGGAGCTTTTAGACCTTATTTTATTGATTGCCGAAATGGAAGAATTGAAGGCTGATTTTCAGAAACCGGCAGAAGGAGTGATTATTGAATCGTTTTTGGACAGCTTGAGAGGGCCGACGGCAACCTTGCTCTTGACCGAAGGCCACTTGAAAGCGGGAGACATTATCGCTACAAGTTCAGCTTGCGTTAAGATAAAAAGCATAGAAAATTTCCAAAAAAAGCAGATAAAAGAAGCTTTTTCGTCTGACCCGGTTATTATTTTCGGATTCAATCAGGTTCCCAAAGTCGGAGAAGGGTTTAAAGTTTTTTCTGATCTGGAAAGCGCTGAAAAATATATTGAAGACTTGAAAAAAGAAACAAAAACTTCAAAGCTGATAGAACCTTCCGAAGGCCAAAGAATTTTAAATTTGATCATCAAAGCTGATGTTTTAGGGTCTCTTGAGGCAATAGAAGGAATTTTAAAGTCTCTTCCTCAGGAAAAAGTAATCTTGAGAGTTTTGAAATCGGAAGTAGGCAATATTAATGAATCAGACATGAAACTGGCTTTAAGCTCGAAGGCAACGATCATTGGATTCAGAGTAAAGACGGGCCAAATAGCTGACAAAATAGCGGAAAGAGAAAAGATAAGAACGATGTTTTTTGAAGTTATTTACGAATTGGTAGAAGAAGTCCGCAAATTAATGGAAAAAATAGTTCAATCGCAACAAATCAGAACTGATTTGGGCAAGGCCAGGATTTTGGCCAAATTCTTAACCGACAAGAACCGCCAAATTATCGGTTGCAGAGTAATAGATGGAGAGATAAGAAGAGGAGCTTTAATAGAGGTTTTTAGGAGCGAGGAAAAGATCGGGCAAGGAAGAATGATCAATTTGCAGAAGAACAAAAAAGACGCAGCTTTAATCCAAAAAGGAGAAGAATGCGGCATTCTGTTTGAAGGAGAAACAAAGATTGAAGAAGGAGATATTTTGTCTTTTTATATTGAAGAAAGAATAAAAGGCCAGCTGTAATTTGATGCTAAATCGCATATCAAAAGTAAATCAGCTGATTAAAAAGGAATTATCTCAGATACTCTTAAGAGAAATTGATTTTCCTAAAAATGTTTTAGTTACCTTGACCAGGGTTGAAACAGTGCCCAATCTTAGTGAATCTAAGATTTATCTCAGTTTTATACCGGAAGAAAAACAGGAAAGAGCATTTTCCATAATTGAGAACAAGGTTTGGCATCTCCAGCAGTTATTGAATAAAAGACTGAAAATGAGGCCTATTCCGAAAATTTGCTTTATCAGGGAAAAAGAAACTTCAGAAGCGGGAAAGATTGAGGAGATCTTGGCAAACTTGAAAAAAAGCAAAAAATAACTAAAATTAGCTTATTGGCGGCGTGGCGAAATAGCTAACGCAGCGCTCTGCAAAAGCGCTATACGTGGGTGCAATTCCCACCGCCGCCTCAAAATTTGCCCGGGTGGCGGAACGGTTTACGCACAACACTTAAAATGTTGCGGTCGCAAGACCATGTGGGTTCGAATCCCACCTCGGGCATAATAAAAATCCCTGCCATCACTGACAGGGATTTAAGTTTTTATCCTTCCAGAATTTCAATATATGTTCTTTTTACTCCGAATTCTTTGGCTTCCAAATAAGAAGGAAACCAGACGTCAATATGGTAATCGCTCTTTCTCCAGTTCATTCTATCTTCTACTACGAATACTTTTTCTCCGAAAATTTCAGGTATTTTGACTTGAGTGCCGAAGGAAAAGTAATTATTGGCCACGATTCCGTCTCTGACCAAGGTTCCGGCAGCAGTGACAAAAGGAGAATCGTCTGTCTCCCATGGAGTGCTGGAATAGGCAGTAATAATAACCGGCACCTTTTTGACTTCCTGGGCTGTTTCATTGGACGGGCTGACAGCGGAAATAACAGTATTTCCGCTGAAAAGCATCAGTTTTTCTTGGATTATCGAGCTTGTGTCCAAGATTAATTCTGCCTCGCTTTTTTGAATAGGCAGTCCCAAAGACGGTATCCCCAGAATAAGAATTCCCAGGCCGGCAAAGAGAGAAAGTATGATTTTAGTCTTAATCCCTGATAAATCAGGGACTCTAGAGTATATATCCATTTTAAAACCCCGTTTTTACGGGATTTCATCATTATAGCGTATCTATAGATTTTGTCAAGAGTATATCGTGGAGCGGGTGAAGGGAGTCGAACCCTCTTCTCAACCTTGGCAAGGTTGCATAATAGCCGTTATACGACACCCGCATTTTGTGCCGAGAGAGGGAATCGAACCCTCGACCCCATCTTTTTCAGAGATGTGCTCTACCACTGAGCTACCTCGGCATAGCTTTATTTTAAAGAAAAACCTTTAATCCGCCAAATTGGTGGACGGCACAGGACTCGAGTCCCGAAGTACAACCTTACGGTTGACTACGGGGCAGGCCTATAACCTTGTGGGCACTGAGGGATTTGAACCCCCGACCCCATCGATGTAAGCGATGTGCGCTAACCACTGCGCCAAGTGCCCTAACCATTGCTTGCCCTGTAGTGAAATTGAAGATTTCTACTACTGGGGAGCTAGCCGTCCTTTTTATTTGGTGAGCGAGGGGGGACTTGAACCCCCACGGGAATACTCCCCTTGGAGCCTCAGTCCAAGCTGTCTACCAGTTCCAGCACTCGCTCATGAAATTTTAGAGGCCTGTTTATTTTTCTAAATCCGTATTTAAAAGTGATTTTATTTTTTTATACTTTCGTTTAAGGCAAGGTAAACTTTCTTCGTAGTAAATCTTCGGAATTATTAATTTTGATTCATTTTTTGCGTATTTCAACTGCCATTCATTTCTGTTTCCATCCTGAGCAATATGTCCTTTAACCCTTACTAGTTTTTCTAACTTTTCTCTAATCCAATCAATATGTGGCTTACTGGCTGAATTGAAAACAAGATAAAACATAAAACTACTATGCCATCTTAAATCCCAGTATCCAAAGCAACTTCCATCTCCGTCAAAAGATCCTCTTAAAAAATCAAAGAAATATTTATTCGGAATTTTCAGTCTTCCAATAGTTTTACTTTTATGAGGAGTTATTCCTAGTCCTAATAGCCATTTATAAAAAACGCTATCGCCAAATTGAATACGGGGGTATTTCTTCCCAGAGAACCCGCTAGTCTTATAGCCGATTTTATTCCTTAAACCAAGACATTTTTTAAAAGTTTTCAAAAGTTGAATGTCTTTTGAAGTAAAATCTAAATGTCTTCCATCAATTGATAAACAACCGTCAGTAGCTATCAGGCCAACAGCATAGGCAATTTCTGGAGACCATTTTATTTTTTCTTTTCTTCGTGAATTCATTAATTAATTTTATCAATTTTTTAAAGAACGCTCAATATAAAAGCGTCTACCAATTCCACCACCTGGGCCTATTGTGCAACTATTTCTTCTCTTTTCAATTTGGCTTTTCTGCCTTTTGCCTCTCTCAGATAGTAAAGTTTTGCTCTTTTTGCCTTGCCTTTCTTGACCAGCTCAATTTTATCTATAACCGGAGAATGAATCGGGAAGATTTTTTCAACTCCTACTCCGGAAATAACTTTTCTGACAGTAATCGTTGAATTTATTCCTTTGCCGTGCTTTCTGGCTATGACTTGACCTTCAAAAATCTGTATTCTTTCCTTGGTTTCCGCTTTGGCAGATTTGGCTTTTTTTGCTACTTCTTTGATTTTCTGGTGAACCTTAACAGTATCTCCTGCTTTAATGTCAGGCAGGTCTTTTTTTAATTGGCTTTTGTTGAATGTTTCTAATTTGGTGCTCATAATAGATTATTTAATATTTCTTTTAAATTATCCGGCAATTCTGATTTGAATTCTGCTTCTCGACCGTTTGGCAGATTTATTTTTAAGAAAAACGAATGCAGAAAGTGCCTTTTTAAGCCTTTTGGCGTTATTTGCCCTTTAAAGCCGTATGTTTTATCTCCGGCAATCGGATGCCCTAGATAGGCAAAATGGGTTCTTATCTGGTGTTTTCTGCCGGTTTTCGGCTCAACTTCAATCAAATCATAATCTTTGAATCTTTGCAATACTTTGTATTTTGTGAGAGCTTCTCTTTTCCCTTGGGGATTAGGCTCTCCTTCAAAATAAACTTTCTGTTTTTTTCTGTCTGCCGGAGAACGGCCGATCAAAGTTTCTATTTTTCCTTCTGTGTTTTCAAGGTTTCCGACAATGAGAGCCAGATATTTTTTAACGACATTTCTTTTTTTGAACTCTTTTTGAAGGAAATTCAGGGCTTTATCGTTCTTGGCTATTAAAAGCACTCCCGAAGTGTCTTTGTCCAATCTGTGAACTCTTTTTTCAAAGTCGTCAGAATTTACTCCGGCAGACTTTTCAATCGCTACTAAATCATTGTCTTCGTAAATGATTTTCATGTGGGCTCAGCAGGAATCGAACCTGCGGTCTCGTCGATGTCAACGACGCGTTTTACCACTAAACTATAAGCCCGATTTTTTTATTATTTTTTTGCAGAAAAAATCGGCAAGGAACAGTAATCTTCTTTTAATAGCCACATTACCACATCTTAATGTGCATACTCCTTTATAATAAGGAAATGTTTTTGATCCAAGCGTTCTCTTGTCTATTGTTATCTGCTTAAAATTTTTTAAAGGCAATTTAAGCTTTTTAGCCCAGAATCTTTTTGTTTTTTCAGAATTTTGGTCTGCCCTTAAATGTAATTCACATTTTATTTTTTTTATATCAAAATTGTATATTTTTTTTAAACAAGATAAAAAAAATTTTAATATTAATTGATTGGAACTACCAATATTTGTTTCGGAAATTGTTTTACCTCCTTCTCCGAGATAAAGAATAGCCAACGCAAGCTCAAGGGTATATTTATTTTTTATATTTATATTTTTGAGGGTTTGAAGTGCTTGTTGTTGTGCTTCTTTTATTCTTTTTTGTTTCTGTTTATTGTGCCACAAAACTGCTTTTCTGCGTGCGATAGTTAAAGCGTTATTAGAATTTTTCAGTAGTTTTTTCTTTTGCGTTGCAGTAAGTTTAACTTTTTTGAACCAACTACTAAGAGTAGAACGAGTTATGCCGTATTTATGTTCAATAACACTCATTGAGACGCCTTGTTGCCTTATTTTAATCACTTTATTTTTTAATTTGTACCACTTCGATTTCATGTATAAAGTATATCATCAGTAGTATTAATTTGAAAAGAGCTTAATTGTATTGGGCTGAACTAAGTGCCCTTGGTGCGCGTGGGTGGGATCGAACCACCGACCCCAGCTTTATAAGAGCTGTGCTCTAACCACTGAGCTACACGCGCAATCTAAAACGATTTTATTTTTAATTTTGCTGTTTTTTCTTTCCTTACGGGCTTTTTAATATTTTTACCCAAAATCTCTTCAAATTCCTCTTTCTCAATAGTTTCTTTTTCTATCAGTTTTTTGGCGATTTTTTCAAGAAGCGCTTTTTTCTTGGTCAAAATGCTGATTGCCTGGCTTTCCGCGTCTTTGATGAATTTTTCCACTTCTTTGTCTATCTGGCCGGCTATCTCTTCCGAATAATTCCTTTGTTCGGAAATTTCCTTTCCCAAAAAAACCATTTCTTCTTTCTCTCCGAAAGAAATCGGCCCCAAAGAAGACATGCCATATTCTTTTACCAGTTTTCTGGCTATTTGTGAAGCTCTTTCCAAGTCGTTGGCCGCTCCGGTAGTTATTTCCTTAAATTTTAATTTTTCCGTGCAATAACCTGCCAATAAAGTAGCCATTTCCGCCAAAAATTCTGTTTTTGACCTTATTCTCTTTTCTTCTTTCGGAGTGGTAATCGTGTAGCCGGCTGCCATTCCTCTGGCGACAATGGATATTTTTCTGACTGGCTCAGTTCCTTCCATGGATTCTGACACCAAAGCATGTCCGGCCTCGTGATAAGCAGCGATCTCTTTTTCTTTTTTCGAAAGAATATGGCTTTTTCTTTCCGGTCCCAGCAAAACTTTTTCAATTGATTCCAAAAGCTCCTGCTGGAAAACCTGCTGCTTGTTTTTTCTGGCAGCCAAAATAGCTGCTTCATTGACTACGTTGGCCAAATCAGCTCCGGAAAATCCGGGAGTTCTTTCAGCCACCTCTCTAAGATTGGAATCAGAACTTAATGGTTTTCCCTGGCAGTGTATTTTTAAAACTTCTTCCCTGTCGTTGATATCCGGCAAATCCAGAATAACCCTTCTGTCGAATCGGCCTGGCCTTAAAAGGGCAGGATCCAGAACATCCGGCCTGTTGGTGGCCGCACAAACGATTAATTTGGTATCTCTTTCAAAGCCGTCCATTTCTACTAGAATCTGATTTAAGGTTTGTTCTCTTTCATCGTGTCCTCCTCCCAATCCTGCTCCTCTGTGTCTGCCGATAGCATCCAGCTCGTCGATAAAAATTATGGAAGGAGCAGCTTTTTTAGCGGTAGTAAACAGGTCTCTGACGCGGCTTGCTCCGACTCCGACAAACATTTCAACGAATTCAGATCCTGAGATGTGGAAAAAAGGAACGTGCGCTTCGCCGGCTACTGCTCTGGCCAAAAGAGTTTTTCCCGTGCCAGGAGATCCCATTAGTAGCACTCCTCTCGGTATTCTGGCTCCCATTTGCAGGAATTTCTTAGGGTTCTTCAAAAAATCAACTATTTCCATCAGCTCTTCTTTAGCTTCTTTCAGCCCGGCTACGTCTTTAAAAGTAATTCTTTCTTTTGAATGGCCTTCTGCTCCGAACAGTCTGGCCCTTGCTTTTGTAAAATCAAAGGCTTGCATTGCTCCTCCTTTTGCTTGTCGCAAAATAGTCCAGAAGAAAAAACCGAAAATAAAGATAGGGAGGATTAACAGCAAAGGCATCAGCCAGTTCCAAATATCGCCTTTTTCTTTTGTTTTGACTTCTACTAATTTCAGTTTTTCCTGGTCAACGCCGTAGTTTATCAGCGATTCCGAAAGAGCAGACTCTGTTTCTTTGTTGGAAAAAGCTTTTTTATCTTCTTGAAGAGTTATTTCAAGTTCATTCCCGGAAACAACGATATTTTTTATTTCACCTTTGTTTATCTTTTCGACAACCTGGCTTAAAGACATTTCTGTTTTCTCTTCAAACGGGCTTGAGAATAAGGTGAAAATGCCGGAAAGAACCAGAAATACAATCAGAATAATTGCGAAGTTTTTAATTAAGTTTTTCATATCTTTAAGAATAACAGGAAAACATTGCAGAATCAAGAAAAGCAAAAACGGCCTCTGCTGCCGTTTTTTATTTATTCAACAATTTTCAAGCTCATCCTGTGTTCCTTGGAATCGATCGATAATATCTGGAATTTGTATGTTTCTCCCACTTTTAGGGTTTCTTCCATTTTTGCTTTGGTGCCGAATTCGGAAATATGGCAAAGCCCTTGGATTTTGGAATTGATCTGGACAAAGGCGCCGTAAGGATTAAACTTGGTTACCTGGCCCTTAAGAATGTCTCCTTTTTTATTTTCTTTTTCAAAGTCCTGCCAGGGATCTTCTTTCAAAGCCTTTAAAGACAAAGAAACTTTATTGTCCGTGATGGAAATAATTTTCGCCTTTACCTTTTGTCCCACTTTTACGATATCAGCAGGGTCCTGAATCAGTTGCCAGTCAAGCTCGGATATATGTATAAGCCCTTCAAGCCCTTGGTCTCCGAATTTCATAAATACGCCAAAGTCAGTAATGCCGGTAATTTCTCCTTCTGCCACGTCTCCGACATGATAGTTTTTCAGGATTTCTTTTATTTTTTCATCTTCTTTGGCTTTTTCCGATAGGATTAGTTTGCCCTGTTTCGGATCCAGATCAAATATTTTCACTTCCATTTCTTGATCAACGAATTTTTGGAGTTCTCTGATAATTTTTGAAGAATCTCCTTTTTCAACCCTTGGATAGTGTTCTGACAGCAATTGAGAAACCGGCAAGAAAGCAGGGACGCCGAAAATTTCAGCCAAAAGGCCTCCTTTGTTGGCGCCCGTTATTTTAACGTTTAGTTTTTGGCCTTCGTCTTTCTGCTGTTTCAACTTTTCCCAGGTCAGTTTGTCGGAAGCCTGGTTCAAAGAAAGCTCGATATATCCCTGTTCGTTTTCCAAGTCAATGATTTTGACAAAAAGGGAGTCTCCTGTTTTCATGTTTTTTATTTCATCCTTTGCTTCCTGGAATTCTCTGCCGTAAATGATTCCCGTTCCCATTGGTCCCAAATCCAAAAAAACAGCAGATCTTGCCTTGCCGACTATTTTCCCTTCCACAATCTTACCGATTTGCGCCGGTTTTACGGAATTGTTTTGTTCCAATAAATCTTTCATAGAAATAAGTCTACAATAAATATTGAGTTTTTGCAATAGCTGTGATAAAATTAATTATTATGAACATAGTTTGGCACGGACAATCTTGCTTTCAAATATCTTCCAGTCAGATAAAGAACAATCATGTCAATATCGTCATCGACCCTTTTTCGGAAGAGACGGGCTTGAAAATTCCGAAGCTGGAAGCTGATATTGTTTTAGTTTCTCATCAGCATTACGACCATAATAACGTCAAAGCTGTTCCCGGCAGTCCTTTCGTTGTTTCGGGGCCCGGAGAATACGAAGTAAAAGAAGTTTTCATTCACGGAATTCCATCGTTTCACGATTCTTCTTTGGGCAAAGAAAAAGGAAGCAATACCATATATACCATTAAGGCAGAAGATTTAAGGATTTGCCATTTGGGAGACTTGGGCCAGAAAGAATTGACTCCGGAACAGGTGGAAAAAATAGGAGAAGTTGATATTTTGATGATTCCTATCGGCGGCATGTTTACCATTTCAGCCAAGGAAGCGATGAAAATAATGTCGCAGATAGAACCGAATATCATAATCCCAATGCACTATCAAATTCCCAAGCTGAAAACAAAGCTTGACGGCCTGGACAAATTTTTGAAAGCCATGGGCATCAAGAAAATAGATTCTTTGCCGAAATTATCCATTAAAAAGAAAGACATTGTTTCAGAAGAGGCAAAAATAGTTGTTCTTAATCCTTGATTAGTCCGTGGATATTATTGAAAAAATACAAAAACTGCCGGAAGATAAAAGAAAGATTATTCTTTGGACAATCGTAGTTGTTATCGGCCTGACTCTTTTGTTTTTCTGGTCGAAAAAAGTTCAAGACAAATTTGGAAGTTTCGAAAAAGAAAAAATACAAGAAGATTTAAAATTGCCGAATCTGGAAATGCCAGATTTTAACTTTTCTGAAATCTATGAAGAAGAAGATCAGCAACAATAATTTAAAAACCGAAATCACTCAAATAGGGCTTGTAAAACCCAGGGAAATAACTGCAGAGATGCAGGAGTCTTACATTAACTATGCCATGTCAGTCATTGTTTCCAGGGCTTTGCCCGATGTCAGGGACGGATTAAAGCCGGTTCACCGCAGGATTCTTTATACGATGCTGGAAGAAGGACTTAGGCACAGCGCCAAATTCAGAAAATCAGCCACGGTCGTAGGCAGTTGTCTGGGAAGATATCATCCTCACGGAGATACGGCTGTGTATGACGCTTTGGCCAGAATGGCCCAGGACTTTTCCTTAAGATATCCCTTGATCAACGGTCAGGGTAATTTCGGCTCGATTGACAACGACCCTCCGGCTGCCATGAGATATACGGAATGTCGGCTTTCAAAAATAGGAGAGGAAATACTCAAAGACATTGAAAGGAATACGGTTAATTTCATTGATAATTTCGACGGCACGAGAAAAGAGCCGACTGTTTTGCCTTCGCCTGTCCCCCAGCTTTTGCTGAACGGATCTTTGGGCATTGCTGTCGGCATGGCGACCAATATTCCCACTCATAATCTTTCGGAAGTGTGCGATGCTTTGATTTATCTGATTGAAAAGCCCAAAGCTGATACAGAAGAATTGTTCAAATTCATCCAGGGCCCTGATTTTCCGACAGGCGGCATAATTTTTGACCAAAAAGGAATAATCGAGGCTTATTCCCAGGGCAAGGGGCCGATTGTCGTCAGGGGAAAAGTAGACGTGCAAGAGCAGGAAAAAACAGGCAGGCAGAGAATAATTATTACGGAAATTCCTTTCCAGGTGCAGAAATCAACCCTGATTGAACAATTCGCCACTTTGGTCCAGGAAAAAAAGATAGAAGGCATAAAAGACATCAGGGACGAATCGGACAAAGAAGGAATGAGGATTGTCATAGAGCTTTTAAGGGATGCTTATCCTCAAAAAGTTCTTAACCGGCTTTATAAATTTACTGATTTGCAAAGAACGTTCCATTTGAACATGCTGGCCTTGGTTGATGAAATACAGCCGAGAGTGCTCAGCCTGGTCGAAGTGCTAAATTATTTTATTGTTCACAGGACAGAAGTCGTTGTCAGAAGGATAAAGTACGATTTGGAAAAAGCGAAAGAAAGGGCCCATATTCTGGAAGGCTTGCATAAATGTTTGGCTCATATAGACGAAGTGATCAGGACGATTAAGAATTCAGCCAGCAGGGATGATGCGGAAAAGAACTTGATGAAAAGATTCAAGCTGACAAAGATTCAGGCCAATGCCATTTTGGAGACCAAGCTTGCGGCCTTGGCCAAGCTGGAAAGGAAGAAAATAGAAGATGAATTAAAGGAACTGAGGCTTAGAATAAAAGAATTTACTGAAATCTTAAAAAGTCCCCAGAAAATAAAAGCAGTGGTCAAAAAAGAAATTAAGGAAGTAAAGGATAATTTCGGCGATCAAAGACGAACAAAAGTGCAGAATCAGAAAATAGGAGAAATTGCCGAAGAAGACTTGATTCCCCAGGAAGAAACGATCATTACTCTTACCCAGGGAGGCTACATTAAAAGAATCAATCCGAAAACCTATAAAATCCAGAAAAGAGGCGGCAAGGGAATGCTTGGCATGAAAACTCTTCAGGATGATGTGGTGGAGCATTTCTTGGCAGCCCAAACTCATGATTCTTTGCTGTTTTTCACTGATTCAGGAAAAGCTTTCCGCACCCAGGTTTATGAAATACCGGAAGGCCAGAGAGTGGCCAGAGGAAGGGGCCTTTTGAATTTTCTTGAAATAACTCCTCAAGATAAGATATTGTGCTTAAGAACGATCAGCAAGCTTGATCAGGAGCAGGGCATTAAATATTTGATTATGGCCACAAAGAACGGCATAATCAAAAAAACTTCTTTGGAGGATTTTGACAATATCAGAAAATCAGGGCTGATTGCTATTTCCCTTAAAAAAGGAGATGAATTGAGAAATGCCCAGAAAACAACAGGCCAAGATCAGATATTGTTGGTTACGAAAAAAGGCCAATCCATTTGTTTCAAAGAGGGAGACATCAGACCGATGGGCAGGACTGCTTCCGGCATCAGGGCCATAAGATTGAAGAAAGAAGACGAAGTGGTGGCTTTGGACGTAGTGGCAGCAAAAGAGCAGAAAGATAAGATCCAGAATTATTTGCTGATTATTTCGGAAAACGGATTCGGAAAAAGAACCGACGTCAAAGAATATAAAACTCAGGGTAGAGGAGGTTCAGGAGTCAAAACAGGAAACGTCAATCCCAAAACAGGCAATATTATCGCTGCCAAGGTTATCGGTCCGGAAGAAGAAGACTTGATCGTTATTTCCCAGAAGGGGCAGGTAATCAGAACTAAGATTTCCCAGATTCCAAAGCTTTCCCGTTCAGCCCAAGGAGTGAGGCTTATGAAACTGGAACAGGGAGACAGGGTCGCTTCAGTCACCTGCACATAATTATGAAAGAGTTTTTGAATCCGGAAAAAATCCTTAAAAAGCTTAGACTGAAAGAAGACATGACAGCTGCTGATTTCGGTTCAGGTTCAGGAGGATGGGTTATTCCTTTATCAAAAGAACTGGCTTTCGGCAAAGTATTTGCGGTTGATATTCTGGAAGAACCTCTTTCCTTTTTAAAGGCCAAAGCTAAACTGGCAAAACTGGAAAACATCAAAACCATTTTGGCAGACGTTGAAAAAGGGAGTAAAGTTTTTGATTACGGTTGCGATCTTGTTTTAATGACCAATCTTCTTTTTCAGTGCGAGGACAAAAAGAAGGTGTTAGAGGAGGGAAAAAGAGTTTTGAAAAAAGGCGGTAAAGTGCTAATAGTTGACTGGTCAAAAGAAACGGCCTTGGTTTCAAAAGAAAAGCTGGTTTTGCCTGATAAATTAAAACAAATAGCCAGTAGCTTGGGCTTTAAAGCGGAAAATGAATTTATTGCCGGGCCCTACCATTTTGGCTTGATTCTGGTAAAATAAAACAATGAAAAAGAAACATTTAATATTGATAATCGCTTTGGTTCTTTTTGCCGGAAGCTTTGCTGCTGCCCAGGATTCTGCTTCTCTGGAAAATCCTTTAAGGTACAACGATATTAATGATTTGATAAACGGCATAATTGATTTTCTTTTTACAGTAAGCATACCGATCACCGCTATTCTTATTATTATCGGCGGTTTCATGATGGTTACGGCCGGCGGAGACGTTTATAAAGTAGAAAAAGCAAAAAATCTGTTTTTGTACACAGCTATCGGATTCGGAATAATCATACTTTCAAAAGGGCTCGTAACAGTGTTAAAATCAGTCTTGGGAGTAAGGACAACGCTTATCGATATTATCAATTTATTTGTTTAATCAAAAAGGTCGAAAGCCAATTAAAAAAGACAAAAACATGAAAAAATACTTAATATTATTTCTTTCAGTCGGCTTGATAATTCCTCTTTCCATTTTTGCCATAGAAACAGTGCCCGATACCATTAACAGCATTGATGATATGGTTCAGATTTTGGACAATATCGGCAATATTATTTTTACTATTTTGCTGGTAGTCGCTTTCATCCTTTTGGTAATCGCCGGCATGAATTTTATGACAGCTGGCGGAGACACGACAAAAATAGACAAAGCCAGAACCCAATTAATGTACTGTCTGGTCGGAGTAGCTGTTGCTTTGCTGGCTAAAGGAGCAATCGCCATAGTGAGACAGCTTATAGGAGGCAACTTATAAAGAATCAGGATTATTTAAAAACGCATCAACCCTCTTTTTGGAGGGTTGATTTTGTTTTTTAAAAAGAATAAAATGCATAATGCGCCCAGGTGGCGAAACTGGAAAACGCGCTGGGTTTAGGACCCAGTGAGGCAACTCTTGAGAGTTCGAGTCTCTCCCTGGGCACTTTAAAACCCGGCCTTTTAGGCCGGGCTTTATTATTGTTTCTTGATAATTATTTTTTTCTTTATTTCTCTCAGTATTTTGGGAATCCTTATGGTCAGGACTCCGTTTTTCATTTCAGCTGTTGCTCTGCCCGGATCAGCTTCAGCCGGCAGAATTATCTCTCTTGAAAACGGCCCCCAGAAGCATTCCTGCATAAAGTAATCGCCGTCTTCCTGAAAAGGCTTTTCTCTTCCTCCTCTGATGATGATTATGTCTCTTTCTATTGAAATGTCCAAATCTTCAAGATCAACTCCGGCTATGGCTGACTGAATAATCAAATCTTTGTCCGTCTGGTAAACGTCAATAGCCAATTCTCCTTCTTCCATACCGCTGAAAGAAGGCCATTTTTTCTTTTTTTCTTCTTTCTCAGGTTCTTTTTCTTTTTCTTCCACTTCTATTTCTTCTATCTTGATTTCAGGAGTTTTTTCTTTTTTGGGCTTTTTTGCCTTTTTTGGTTTTTTAGCCGGTTTTTTCTCGATTTCTTCTTTTTCCTCCTCTTCTTTTTCTTTTTCTTCGGGCTCTGTAATCGGTTCATCTACCCCCATGCCTTTTTTTAATTTGTCGAAAAATGATGTCATGGTTTAACTTGTTATTTTATTAATATAGCTTGCAGACGCTTTTTAATTTTTTTAATTTTTTGAATCCGTTGAAAAGCAGAACGGCCAAAAATATTAAGATGCTTATTGGTATTATCCAGGAAATAATTCCTTCAGTATTCATAATAGAAAAATTATACAATCCGTGCAAGAGCGAGACCATAATCAATCCTGCAATAAAGATCGTTTTTCTTTTTTTTGCTTCAAAAATTGACATAGCCAGAAAAACTCCGAGAACGCCAGAGCATAAAGCATGCAAAAAAGTGGCTGTCCAGAATCTGAAAATGCCGACAAAGAATACTCCTTCCAAGGGGCATGTGGGTCCCAAAGAAAAAAGAATCAGGATGTTCTCAACTGCCGCAAATCCCAAAGCGGCAATGATCATATAAAGGACAATGTCTATCGGTTCGTCAAGCTCTGAGCTGCCTAACGCTTTTGATTCAACAACGGAATATTTCAGAATTTCCTCTATAAAAGCTATGGCTACAAAAACATTCAGAAAAACAATTAAGATTGAGGGCAAAACAAGGTCTTTGAAAATATCCTTAAGGCCGGTCTCCAAAAGAATGGCCGGCAGCGCTATAAGCATGCCGAAAGCGAATATTTTCAGGATCATTCTTTTTGATTCAGGATGAGAATCTGTTCTCAAATAAAACAAAAGCCATATGAGGCTGGGTAGAATTCCTAAAAACATATAAAGAGGATAAGACATTATTTTGGCCACTCTTCAATCATTAAGCATTTCTTTTTGTTTTTTACGGGAAGAGTCTGGTAGATTTGCTCCGTTATAAAAGGCGTGAAAGGATGTAAAAGCTTTAATGAATTCGATAGGACGTAGAGCAGTATTTTTTGGGTGTTTTTTCTGTTTTTTTGCGATTTGCTTTTTTCAATATAAACATCGCAAAAATCCTTCCAGAAGAAATCGTAAATAATATGAGTTGCTTTGCCGAACTGGAATTCGTCCAAGGCTTTGTCAATTGCTTTTGTCGTTTTTTGCAGGGATTTTATTATTTTTTTGTCAGCTTCGGTCAGTGCCTTGAATTTTTTGATATCGGGAATCGGTTTTTTGCCGATTTGCATCATAACGAATCTTGAGGCGTTCCAGATTTTATTGCAGAATTTTTTCCCCATGACAATATTGTCTTCGGTAAATCTGACGTCCTGGCCTCCGGTCAATTGCCAGCTGATGCCGAATCTTGTGGCGTCAGCCCCATATTTTTCAATTAAGTTAATCGGATCTATGCCGGTCCCCAGAGATTTTGACATTCTTTTTCCTTCTTTAGTCAGAACGGTCGGATGAATGTAAATTGTTTGGAAAGGGATTTTCTTCGTGAATTCCAAGCTGGAAAAAATCATTCTGGCCACCCACAGGTTTATTATGTCCCTGGCCGTGGAAAGAACGCTTGTCGGATAAAACTTGTCAAAATCCTTGTTCTTTTTCGGCCAGCCGAAAACAGCAAAAGGCCAGAGAGCGGAGGAAAACCAGGTATCCAGAACATCGGTTTCTTCTGGAAGAGGGATTTTATGCCCCCACCAGATTTGCCTGGAAATGCACCAGTCCTTGATGTTTTTCAGCCAGTCAAAATATATTTTTTCGAATCTTTTGGGAATGAATTTCACTTTCCCGCTTTTTATTGCCTGGATTGCCGCTTTTGACAAAACATCCATTTTAAGGAACCATTGCTTTGAAGCAATCGGTTCTATTATGGAATGGCATCTGTAGCAATAAGGAAGGGAATGGTTGAATTCTTCTATTTTTTCAATCAGATTTTCATTTTGAAGGATTTCTATCACTTTTTCCCGGCATTGATAGGGATCCAATCCCTGGCAGATTCCTGATTCGTTTGTCATCTTTCCGTTTTCGTCAATGATTTTGATTGATTTTAAGTTGTTCCTTTCTTTTATCTCCCAGTCAGTAATGTCGTGGGAAGGAGTGACTTTGACCGCTCCCGTGCCGAAATCCATATCAACCAACCTGTCTGCGACTATTGGAATTTCTCTGTTTTGAATGGGCAGAACAACTGTTTTGCCGATTATATCTTTGTATCTTTTGTCTTTCGGATTGACAGCTACTGCCGTGTCTCCCAGCATTGTTTCCGGCCTGGTAGTGGCAACAACAATGAAGCCTTTGTCTTTCAGAGGGTATTTTAAATGCCAGAGTTTTCCTTTTTCTTCCTGGTATTCTATTTCCAAGTCAGACAAGCTGGTTTTGCACCTCGGGCACCAGCTGATTACTCTTTCTCCCCGATAAATCCAGCCTTTTTTATAATAATGCAGAAAAGCGGTTTCCACTGCTTTGACGTAATCTTTGTCCATGGTGAAACGGGTTCTTGACCAGTCGCAGCTGGCTCCTATTTTTTTGAACTGGTTCAGAATTATGCTTCCGTATTTTTCCCTCCACTGCCAGATTCTTTCTACGAATTTTTCTTTTCCCAAATCAAAACGGCTTAATCCTTCTTTCCTCAGATTTTTTTCAACTACGTTTTGGGTGGCAATGCCCGCATGGTCGGTGCCCGGTATCCAGACGGTTTTTATTCCCTGCATTCTTTTTCTTCTTATCAAGATGTCCTGGATGGTGGCGTTCATGGCATGTCCCATATGCAATTCTCCGGTGACGTTCGGCGGCGGAATTACAATGGAATAAGATTTCTTTTTGGATGTTTTCAGTTTGTCAGGATTAAAAAAACCGGTCTTGAGCCAGAATTGATATATTTTATTTTCTGTTTCTTCAGGCCGGTAAGTTTTTGAAAGTTCTTGAGTCATAATTCATCGGTTATTCTTAGATTAGCATTAGCTTCAATTTTTTTCCAGTTTTTCTTTTTTTTCCAGCTGAAATAACCGGCTACTGCCACCATTGCCGCATTGTCGGTGCACAGTTTTTCATCCGGCAAAGAAAGGATCATTCGGCTGTCAACCGCTTTTTGGAATTGTTTTCTTAATTCTTTGTTGGCTGACACTCCTCCGCTCAGGACAATTGATTTTGCCCTGCAGTCTTTGGCCGCTTTCAATGTTTTTTTGATCAAAACGTCAATGATCGTTTGCTGGATTTCAGCAGACATTTCTCTTATGTACTGTTCTGACTTTCTTTCTTTCAAAGAACGTTTTTTGAAATCATACAAAACAGCGGTTTTCAGTCCGGAAAAGCTGAAGTCGTAATTTTTCTGATAAATCATCGGCCTTGGCAGGCTGATGTTCAGTTTTCTGTTTTTCAGGTTAGCTGCTTTTTTTGAAATGATCGGTCCTCCGGGATAGCTTAATCCCAGGATTCTGGCTGTTTTATCGAAACATTCTCCGGCTGCATCGTCTCTTGTCTCTCCCAATATCTGATATTTGCCTATTTCTTTGGCCAGGATTATCTGAGTATGTCCTCCGGAAACAATCAGGCAAACAGCTGGGAAAACCAGGTTTTTGCTAATAATATTGGCCAGGATATGAGATTCAATATGATTTGCCGGAATTATCGGCAGGTTCATTTTTTCGGACAGTTCTTTGCCAAAATTTATGCCTGTCCACAAGCACGGTTCAAGTCCCGGCCCGGAAGTTACGGCTATCAGGTCGATTTTCGGATTTTTTGCCAGGCTCAAGGCTTTTTTTACGACAATGGGCAGGTTTTTTTGGTGCTCTCTCTTGGCCAAAGAAGGGAAAACTCCTCCGTATTTTGCGTGGAGTTTTACTTGGGAAGAAATTATGCTGGAAATTATTTTAAAAGAATTGCCTCTTTTTGCCTCGACAATGGCCGAGCAAGTATCGTCGCAGGACGTTTCAATGGCTAATATTTTCATATCTTTACAAATATCATAAATTAATCTAAGATAGAAGGGAAATTACGGCCCTATCGTCTAGCCTGGTCTAGGACATCAGGTTTTCATCCTGGAAACACCGGTTCAAATCCGGTTGGGGCCGCATGAAAAACAACTATTTGGACCTTTCCTCGTCTTCGGATTTGGAAAACAAGAAAGAAAGGTTTATTTACAGATTCTTCGAGTTTTTGCCTGCTCTCCTTTCCTGGGGGACTCTTTTTTTAGCTCTTATTTTTTCCTGGCTGAATCCGGCAGCTGTGGCTGTTTTTATAATTGCTTTTGACTGCTTCTGGCTGTTAAGGGTTTTTTACCTTTCTTTCCACCAGTCAGCCGGCTATAAAATAATGCAGAAAAACCTTTCGATCGACTGGATGGAAAAATTAAAAAAGATTGATAATTGGCAGGATATTTATCATCTTGTCATTCTGCCGACGTACAAAGAAAGCTATGAAGTTATTAAGCCATCATTTGAAGCTTTGCTGGAATCGGATTATCCGAAAGAAAAAATGATAGTGGTTCTGGCCGTGGAAGAAAGAGGAGGAGAAACAGCCAGAAAAACAGCTGAACAGATTGAAAAAGAATTCCATGACAAATTCTTTAAGTTTTTAGTTGTTTTCCATCCCAAAGATATCAAGGGCGAAATAGCTGGCAAGGGGTCCAATGTTGCCTGGACAATCCAGAAAATAAAAGAGTTGATAATTGATAAAGAGTCTTTGCCCTACGAAAATATAATTGTTTCCAATTTTGACGTGGATACCAGGCCTTATCCCCAATATTTTGCAACTTTGGCCTGGCATTATTTGACTGCGGAAAATCCTTTGAGAAGCAGCTTTCAGCCGATTCCCGTTTACAACAACAATATCTGGCAAGCGCCTTCTTTTTCCAGGGTCATTGCCACTTCCGGAACATTCTGGCAGATGATGCAGCAGGAAAGGCCGGAACAGCTGGTAAGCTATTCTTCCCATTCCATGTCTTTTAAGGCGTTAACAGAAGTGGGCTACCCTTTTAACATGACTTCCGACGATTCTCGCATTTTCTGGAAAGCTTATCTTTTTTACGACGGAGACTACAAAGTTATTCCTTTGTATTATCCTGTTTCAATGGATGCTGTCTTGGCTGATAACGTGGGCAAAACAGCTATCAACCAGTACAAGCAGCAAAGAAGATGGGCCTGGGGGTGCGAGAACATTCCCTATATTCTTTTTAACTTTTTAAAAAACAAGAAGATTTCTTTGTCGGAAAAAATCCGCCATACCATTGTTATTCTGGACGGATTCTGGTCTTGGGCAGTAGCCACCTTGATTATTTTTCTTTTAGGATGGCTGCCCTTGATGATTGGCGGAGAAAGCTTTAAAACCAGCCTTTTATCATATAACTTGCCCAAGCTGACCAGCTATATTATGACCATTGCCATGTTCGGCATAGTTGTTTCAGCTGTTACCAGTTTAAGATTGCTGCCTCCCAGGCCAAAAGGCTCCAGTAAATGGAAAAGCATTTCAATGGTTTTACAATGGCTACTGATGCCAATTACCCTGATATTTTTTGGCGCTTTTCCCGCTTTGGAATCTCAGACAAGACTGGCTTTTAAAAAATATCTGGGATTTTGGGTGACCGAGAAAATAAGAAAGTGATTTATTCCAAGTGGATTTTTTTCTGGAAATCCTCCAGCTTGTTTTTCAAAGCCGGATTTTTTTTGATTTGCGGGTCGTTTTGCAGAATTATTTCCGCTTCTTTCCTCGCCTCTTCAACCATCTCAATATTTTTTAAAGCAGACATGGTCATATCCGGCACTCCCCATTGTCTTTGGCCGGATAAGTCTCCCGGACCCCTGATGGCCAGGTCTTTTTCCGCCAGATCAAACCCGTTCTCGCATTTGATCAAAGCCCTTAATCTTCTGTTCGTTGTTTGCGATTGGAAGTCAGTGAGCAAAAGGCAGAATGACTGTTCTTTTCCCCTGCCAACCCTGCCCCTGAACTGGTGAAGCTGTGCCAGGCCGAATTTGTCGGCCCCCTCGATAGCCATGACCGTGGCATTCGGAATATCGATGCCCACTTCTATGACCGAAGTGGAAACCAGAATGTCTGTTTTTCCTTCTTTCATTTTTTTCATTATCTTTTCTTTTTCTTCGTTTTTCATCTTGCCGTGAAGCATGGCTATTTTGAATTCGGGAAAGATTTCTTTTTTAAGTTTTTCATATTCTTCTTTTACTGCCTTGACCTCGTCCCAGCTGGTCGGTTTCCCGTTTTCGTTTTTTGTCGGTTCAATCCTCGGGCAAATGACAAAAATCTGCCTGCCTTTTTTGATTTGTTGCCTGATAAATTCGTAAGCTTTTTTTCTGGCCGAAGGAGGAACTATTTTGGTGATGATTTTTTTTCTTCCTTTCGGCAGTTCCTTGATAAGAGAAAGATCCAAATCTCCGTAAATGGTCAGGGTCAGGGTTCTTGGAATGGGAGTGGCTGTCATCGAAAGCAAATGGGGAATTGTTTTGTTTTGATTTTGGCAAAGTCTTGCCCTTTGCTCTATTCCGAATCTGTGCTGTTCGTCAATGATGACCAGGGCCAATTTTCCGAATTTGACTTCTTTTTGGATTAAAGCATGGGTGCCTATTAAAATGTCTATTTTTCCTTTTTCCGCTTTTTCCAGAATGTCTTTTCTTTTGGTTTTTTTATTCTGAAGCCTGCTTTCTTTTCCGGTTGCCAGTCCTATTTTCAGACGGTATTTTTTAAGGGCCAGATTGAAAGTTTGATAATGCTGTTTTGCCAGGATTTCTGTCGGCGCCATTAAAACTGTTTGATATCCTGCTTCAGTCGTATTAAGGGCGGCCATGGCCGAAACAACTGTTTTGCCCGAGCCGACGTCTCCTTCCAAAAGCCTGTTCATCGGCCTTGGCTTTTCCAGATCTTTCAATATTTGCCAGGCAGATTTTTTCTGGTCGTCGGTCAGCTGGAAGGGCAGGTTTTTGGCGAATTCCCGAATTAGCTCAAGGTTAATCGGTATGGCGATTGCCTTTTCCTTTTTCATTTTCAATCTTTCATTCAGAATAAAAAGGGAAAGAACGAGTAATTCTTCGAAAACAAATCTTTTTTTCGCTGTTTCCGCTTCTTTTAAAGAGTCAGGGAAATGGATTTGCCAGATAGCTGTTTTGAAATCAGGCAGCTTGTATTTTTCTTTTATTTCCCTGGGTAAAGCGTCTTTGATTTCGTTTTTGATTGCCATTAAAATCGGCCTGATCAGGAACCTCAGCCATCTGGAGGATAAACCTTCAGTCCCGGGATAGACAGGCACCAGTCTGCCAGTATGGGTTAGATCTGAATGGTTGAAATTAATATCTGATATTTTTTCGTAAGCAGGAGAGGATAAATATCTGTTGCTTCCTTTTTTGTTCGTTTTGCCCGACAAAAACAAAAAATCACCTTTTTTGAAGGCATTTATCAGATATGGCTGATTGAACCACATTGCCTGTATCTGTCCTGTTTCGTCTCCGATTAAGGCCTGGGTCAAAGTCATTCTTCTTCTGAAAGTTCTGATGTTTTTGATGTCCAGTATTTTTCCTTTGGTTGAAACCGTCTGGTCCTGCTTTATTTCGGAAATGGGAATGATATTGGAAAAATCCTCATACCGGTGAGGAAAATGGAAAATGAGGTCTTTGATAGTTTTAATGCCGAGCTTCCTCAGTTTTTTTTGGATTTGCGGTCCAACTCGAGGAATTTGTTCAATAGGAGTGGACAAGTTCATGTGCCCCCAGCAGGATTCGAACCTACAGTCACAAGGTCCGCGACCTTGCATTTTATCCATTAAACTATGGGGGCGTGTTTTTAAATTATCATAATTTTTAATTTGACTCAAGGTTGATTTTTAGTTTAAGTTAAATATAATGGAGATATGGTAGAAAAGTTTAATGAAAAAAGAGTTATTTTTCCAAGTGGTGGCCAGGGGAAATTTATTAGAAAAGCGGAGAAAAAAATTTCCATTGAAAAAATGGCAAAGCTTTGTGGTTTTTCCGAAAGAACTATACGCGATTGGCGCCGCGAAAAATTCTTAATGGATTTAAATGCTCTCCAAAAAATTTGTAAGAAAATCAACATATCAGTTCCCTTAAGAATCAAATTAAAAGATAAATATTGGTATGGATTAAAAGGCGCTTCATTGGGCGGGAAAGCAACATGGAAAAAATACGGAAGAATCGGAAATGATGCTTACAGAAAGAAAAAATGGCGAGAATGGTGGGTAAAAGAAGGTAGATTTAAGCAAAATAATATTTTTAATGTTCCCAAAACTATTAAATGGCCTAAATTCTCAAAAGAACTTGCCGAATTTACGGGAATTATGCTGGGTGATGGCGGAATTTCCAAATATCAAGTTGCCATAACGTTATGCAGCAAAGACGAGGGAATTTATGCCGATTTCGTGCGTCGATTAATAGAAAAGCTATTTCAGGTTCCAGTTAATACATTATTAAGAAAAGAAAATTCGACAATCAATTTGATTATCTCTCGAGTTAATTTAGTTAAATTTTGTACTGAAAAATTGGGATTGAAGCAAGGAAATAAAGTGATTCAGCAAGTTGACATCCCGAGGTGGATTAAGAATAATAAAATTTATTTAATTGCTTGTGTAAGAGGTTTAATAGATACAGACGGTTCGGTTTTTGAACACAGGTATAAAGTAAATGGAAAATTATATTTATATAAAAAAATTAATTTTACATCAAGATCAAGTCCATTAAAATTATCTTTATTTTTCTTTTTGAAGAAAATGGGAATTCGTGCCAGATTGGCGGGACTTTACGACGTGAGAATTGACAGCCAGGAAGATATGAAAAAATATTTTAATATTTTCGGTTCGCATAATTCTAAACACTTGATTAAGTATAAAAAATAAGATAAATTCAAGGTATACGGAGGGTTGCGCCGAATGGTAAGGCAACGGTTTGCTAAACCGTAACGGTCTAAAAAGCCGTTTGTGGGTTCGACTCCCTCACCCTCCGCTTTCTTTTTTGGAGGGGTCGGATAGCGGCTTATTCCATCGGTTTTGAAAACCGACGTCCGCAAGGACTCGTGGGTTCGAATCCCACCCCCTCCGCCAAGTTTTACATTCAGCGAAATTGAAATATGTTGCCTCGGCGCAAAGCGCCTCGGCATGGTATTTTTCCGCAATTTTGAAGGCCGGAATGAAATCCAAAACCAAAGCGCGGTCGGC
>Ga0172371_10002960_pt1 | contig 26602 bp, 17 predicted proteins | sample Lak12m_FD_114543 | JGI IMG/M metagenome (GOLD analysis project Ga0172371, IMG submission 114543) | Freshwater microbial communities from Kabuno Bay, South-Kivu, Congo - kab_022012_12m | ecosystem: Environmental > Aquatic > Freshwater > Lake | place: Democratic Republic of the Congo: South-Kivu... | reverse complement strand
TTTTTGAAAAAAGGTCCTCCCCCGCACCCCCTTCCAAAAACTTCAAATATATTAACCCTTCGGTCACAATCGAGGCCCCTGCACGGTCTCGGTTAAATTCGAAAACAGTCCCCCCGCAGAGCCCTTTCATCTTTCGTTGTGGCCCGCTGCCATAACTGTTTTTCAAGAGGGGGCAAGGGAGGGACACTTTGCAAAACGTCCCTCCCCGGTGCACCTTCAGAGGATATTCATGTTTTCCACTCCTCGAGAAGAAATAGAGTCGCGAATCCGCGCTTTGCAGGCTGCAATAACAGAGAAAGGGTTCGACGGAGCCCTCATCGTTCAGCGTGCCGATCTCTTCTACTTTTCAGGCACCGGCCAGGACGCGCATCTCTTTGTGCCCTCGGAAGGCCCGGCTCAACTCCTCGTGCGCAAGGACCTGGATCGAGCCCGGGACGACTCGTCTTTGGATGCCATCATGGGCGTCAGGAACCTTTCCGACCTGAAAAAGGCGGTTCTCGACGCTTGTTCCGGCCGTCTCCAGCGCTTGGGGATGGAGCTGGACGTGCTCCCGGTGAACAATTTCCGCCTGTACGACGATGTTTTCGGCGAAGCTGAGATCTTCGACGTCTCGCCTCTTATCAGAGAGGTGCGGATGATCAAGTCCTCGTACGAGCTTGGACTCATACGTCGCGCGGCGGAGATGAACGATGCGATGTTCGCCTTCGCTGGCAAGATCCTCAGAGCGGGCATGACGGAAATGGAGTTCTCGGGTCTCCTGGAAGCCTTCTACCGTGAAAGGGGCCACCAGGGATATGTGCGGGTGCGGAGCTTCAATCAGGAGGTCTTCTACGGTCATGTGATGTCCGGCAGGAATCTCGCGGTGCCGAGCTGTTCGGTCGGGCCCACCGGTGGGCCGGGGCCCAATGCGTCCCTTCCTCACGGTGCAGGACAGAAGATCATCGGCGAGCGCGAGCCGGTCCAAGTGGACTACGTGGGGATCGTCGGGGGTTACATGGTGGATCAAGCACGAACGTTCTTCCTCGGCCAACCCGCGGACGAGTTTCTTAGGGTCCATTCCGTTGCCCTTGCCATACAGGAGGCGCTTGCACACCAGGGCAAACCGGGCGTCGCAGCCGAAGCGCTCTACAAAACCTCTCTGGCCATGGCTGCCGACGCTGGGCTTAACCGAGGCTTTCTCGGATACCCTCAGCCGGTCCCCTTTGTGGGCCATGGCGTGGGTCTGGAGCTCGACGAGCTGCCCCTCGTAGGAAAGGGCTCGCCCCATCGGCTGGCGGAGGGAATGGTGATAGCGCTGGAACCGAAGTTCATCCTACCGGGAAAAGGGTTGGCGGGGATAGAAAACACCTTTGTCGTGACCGGCGAAGGTCTGGAGAAGCTCACTCGGTACGATGATGCCATTCATGTAGTGGAATCAGAGTACACCGGGTCTGTCCCGCCCGTTGACGTAATCCCGTAAGTTCTGGGCGCCGTAATTGCGGTAATGTATTTTGGCTCCCGCTGAACAGACCGTTCGGGACGGAGTTCCCTCGCAAGTTTTGGTGGGACGGGCATCCTGCCCCTCAATCTCGATACGTAAGAGGCGGGTGGCATGGACGTTATGCGTCCAGGCGCCGCAGGCACAAGAGGTCCGGACCTCCTGTCGCTGCGCGACCCGGACGTGTAACGTCCGGGCCACCCAAGGTCTTCGGATTCATCCGAAGCAATTTCCACCGCCAGGAACGCGGAGCCGTACTTGTGGTCAAGATCATTAAGCGGCACGAATCGACTTTCAGGCTGAGAGGAGCATGAAACATGGCAACAGGATTCCGGAAGACCGTTCGAGCATTCATGGTGGCGCTCCTGCTGGCCACAGTCGTTCCCGCGTGGGCAACGGAGCCTCCGAAGGAGATCGTGATCGGCGCGACCGTTTCCCAGAGCGGGCACTTTTCATCGGAAGTGGGACCGTTCAAGCGCCTCATGGAAGCGTGGGCCGACCTCGTCAACAAACAGGGCGGAATCGAGCTGAAGGAATATGGGAAGCGTTTGCCCGTACGGGTAATCGTGTACGACGACAAGAGCGACGAGAGCACAGCGAACAGGTACTACGAACGTCTTGCCACCGTTGACGCGGCAAATCTGCTCCTCGGTCCGTACAGCAGTCCGCTGACGTTCGCGGCCGGCTCCTCGGCAGAGAATCATCAGACTCCCTTCCTCGCCATTTGCGCCAATTCCCCCAAAATCTATTCTCGCGGCTTCAAGTGGCTCGCGGGAGTAATTGACCTGGGCCCTCGGTACACCTACCGGTACTGGGAAATGATCAAGGCGGAAGGCAAGGCGAAGAGCGTCTCGTTCGTGGTGGAAAACACGTTGCATCCGCTCGGGGTGTTCGAAGGTTCCCAAAAGCTCGCTCAGGAGGCTGGGCTCGATATTCTGTCCAGCGACATCGTTCCGCCCGATACCCACGATTTCACCCCCGTGATCGCCAAGCTCCGGGACAAGAATCCCGACATCGTCTACGTGGCCTCCAACATTCCCTTTGCCGTGAATTTCATGAAACAGGCCCGGGAAATGAAGATCAATCCGAGGGAATTCCATTGCACCCATCATAGCGGAGTCTTCAGGGAGGCCCTGGGAGAAGGAGCGGAATACGTCGTCGGCCAATCGTACTGGGTGGAAGGGATGAAGCTCGGAGACGCCGGGCTCATCAAAGACCTGTTGCAGTCGGCCAAGATTTCCGAACCCATGTATCCCTGGGCGCCCGCGTACGTTGCGGCATTCCAGATCGTTCGAGCAACCCTGGAAAAGGCCGGGACTCTGGACAAGAAGGTGCTCATGGACACGCTGAAGGGTCTCACCGTCGAGACGGTCCTTGGTCAGGCGCAGTTCCATGAGACCGGGTACGGAACCATCAATACGTACCCGTCACAGATTCAGGGCGGAAAATACGTGGTGATCTGGCCGTCGGGAGCCGCCACCGGAGCTCACGTCTATCCCCGCCCGTCTGCGCCTTGATCCGGGAACCGCTGCCCGCACCATGACTTCCGACGTCATTCAACTTGTTCTGGCCGGCCTGTTGCTCGGCGGCATTTACGCATTGGCGGCGTTTGGTCTTTCCATCAGTTTCGGGGTGCTCAACATCCTCAACCTTGCGCACGGCGAATTCCTCATGCTGGGCGCTCTGGTGGGGTATTCGCTGTTTGCCGCTCTCGGGCTGAATCCCTTTGCCTCCGTTCTCATCGTCGTCCCGGTCTTTGCGGTTGCGGGCGCGGGCTTCTATTGGCTCCTCCTCAAGCCGGTGAGCCGCAAGGCCGGGCCCGAGAAGCTCGTCGCGTCCGTGCTCATCACTCTGGGGGCCGCTCTTGCCATTGAAGACCTGGCGTCGTTTCTCTGGGAGCGTCCGGTGACGGGCATCGCGTTTTCGATGCCGCCACTGGAGATCGGGGGGGTAGTCGTGTCGTCGTTACGGCTCATGGTGCTCCTGACCGTCTGTGCGCTCGCGGTGGCGCTCCAGATAATTCTGCGCAGAACCTTTGCGGGCAAGGCCATTCGCGGGGTTACTCAGTGCGTCGACGGCGCGAGGGTTGTCGGAATTCCCCTGTCCCGAATTTCCGCCGTGACCTTCGGCATCAGCGCTGCTACTGCGGCCACCGCGGGGGTATTCTACGTGACCCTGTTCCAGGTGACCCCGTCAGTGGGAATCCCGTTGACGGTGAAGTACCTCTGCGTTGTGGTTCTGGGCGGCCTCGGGAGTCTGGTCGGTTCGGTCGTGGGCGGGTTGATTCTCGGGATGGGCGAAACTCTGGCCGCATACTTCTTCGGTTCCCAGTGGTCTCCCTGTGTGGCCTTCGGGCTCCTGATCGCCATCCTGATCGTCAAACCCGAGGGGTTGTTCGGCGCCCGCGGATGATGCGAAGCAGCCTATGAAAAGGCGAGTGCGGGGGGAGACCTTTTTGAAAAAAGGTCCTCCTCCCGCACTCGCCTTTTCAAAAACGTTAAATATATTGGCGGCTCCCGTTGGTCGCCGCTCGGGGTTTGCGGACCGGAGGGTGAGAGAAATGACGGCATGTTCATTGTTCGTTCTGCACGGCACCTCGCCTGTAGGGGCGCATGGCGTGCGCCCGGACCAGGGCGACCGGCCAGTCGCCCCTACGTATGGTTTTCTCCGGATTCTCTCTCTTGAAAGAACATTCATATGACACGTCGGTACGAACGGATGGTCGCGCTCTTGGTCATCTTCTTTTGCGGAGCTCTCCTGCCCTTCGTGCCCTGGGTGGGAGTCTCTTACGCACTGAATTGGGTTTTCCTGCTGGCCGTGTACCTGACGCTGGCGGTCAGCTACGATATCATGGGCGGCTATACGGGATATCTGAACCTCGGGCACGCGGCGTTCTTCGGCATTGGGGGTTACTCCACGGCCCTTTTGCTCAATCTGGGACTCAACGTTCCGGCCTCCTTCGCTGCGGGGCCGGCCATGGCTGCTCTCTTTGCGGCTTGCGTCGGTCTCCCGCTCTTTCGGCTCAAGGGTGCGTATTTCGCGCTCGGGACATTCGGCTTGCTCAATCTTCTCGGAGTTCTGTGCAACAATGCGAGCGCTCTGACAGGAGGGCCCGCGGGCCTTTCCACGCCTCCCGGCGACCACAGCGTACCGGCCTATTACGCGGCTGTCGCAACCGCCGCGGGAACCGTCTGGCTCAGCCGGTCGATTGTGGCCTCGAAATTCGGCCTGGGCCTCATCAGCATCAGGGAGGACGAAGCTGCGGCCCGGACGCTCGGTGTCCCCGCGGATCAATATAAATGGGCGGCCCTGGTCGTCAGCTCCATTCCGGCCGGCTTGATCGGAGGCGTCTTTGCCTGGAAGATGACCTACATCAGCCCCGCGTCCATGTTCGGTCTGGAAATCGCTCTCAGCCCCATTGTGATGGCAATGCTCGGCGGATCGGGAACGCCCGCGGGACCGATCATCGGGGCCCTGTTTCTCACCGTGGTCCAGGAAGTGCTTTGGACCAGGATGCCCTATCTGCACCTCGCTCTCTACGGGATCACCATGGTGCTGGTGGGCCTCTTCCTGCCGGGCGGCCTCGCGAGAATTTCCATGCCCGGTGTCGGACGCAACGAAGGATGAAACGGCTATAGCAATTGCCAAAAGTAATGTCGGATTGGAGACAGCCGGCCGGGGAGCTCCCTCACTTCGGACAACGCAGAGCCGTCAAACCTGCGTTCGGGACTTCCCCGGCCGGCCGCGTCAAACGGTCGGAACTTCTGGCAACTGCTATAAGTGCTGAGATTCGTAAATATGGTGACCTATTCCGAGGCCCGTGTTACGTGACCGGGTTGACATATCGACCTCGCCGGCCGTTTTGGTGGGACAGGCATCTTGCCTGTCCCACCAAAGCCTGGAAAGGAGCTTCATTCCGGGCCGGTCGGCTCGAAATAGTTCACCGAATTTATGAACAGGGGCACTAATCCATAATCCATTTTCAAAAAGATCTCCCTCGGCATTCACGAGGCAATGAAGACTGCGATGAACAACGACAACCTGCTCGAAGTCACGGATCTTGCCGTGTCCTACAGATCTGTTCCGGTGCTCTTCGATGTCTCATTCTCAGTGCGGCCGGGGGAGATCGTCGCCCTGCTCGGCCCGAACGCGGCAGGCAAGAGCACGCTGCTGAACACCGTGGCGGGTCTGCTGCGGCCATCCGCGGGTGAGGTCGTGTACCGAGGAACGAACGTGCACCGGTTCGAGGCTCACGAGGTCGTCGCGCGGGGATTGTGTCTCGTGCCCGAGAACCGCCTCCTCTTTCCCGACATGAGCGTGGGAGAAAACCTCGAATTGGGCGCTTACCCGAAGCATGCCCGCTCTGAACGTGTACAATCACTTCAGCAGGTTTACGAATTGTTCCCCGTGATAGCGAAGCGGGAACGCCAGCAGGCCCGAACTCTCTCCGGCGGCGAACAGCAGATGTTGGCCATCGGCCGGGGGCTCATGGCAAAACCGCGGCTGCTCATGCTGGATGAACCGTCCCTCGGGCTTGCCCCCCTCGTGGTAGAGGAAGTGTTCAAAGCGGTGGAAGCCATCAACCGGCACGGCATAGCGGTGCTCATCGTGGAACAGCATACGGGAAACGCCCTGCGGCTTGCTCATCGGGCGTACGTACTGGAATCGGGACGCATAACGCGTGAGGGACGGGGTGAGGACCTCCTCAGTGACGAAGGCATTCGGCAGGCCTATTTCGGGCTCTAGCGTTCCAGGGGCAATCGAAACACCCGCACCGCGTTCCGGGTGGTCGCGGCCGCAACGCGGGCAAATGATATGCCTCTCACCTCAGCCACTCTCCGTGCGGTATGAACAAGGTACGCGGGCTCGTTGTCCTTTCCCCTCATGGGCTCGGGAGAAAGGAACGGACAATCCGTCTCGAGGAGAATTCTTTCTTCCGGCAGATCCCTGACGATTTCCCTGAGTTGGTCGTTCTTTTTGTACGTCACCGTTCCGGGGATGGAAACGTGAAATCCAAGGTCGAGCGCTCGTTTCGCGTCCGCTGCCGTCCCCGAGAAGCAGTGAATCACTCCGCCCGCGGGGAACGGAGAGAATCTTTCCAGCGTCGCCAGCCCCTCCGGATAGGCGTCGCGGAGATGGATGACCACCGGCTTGTTCAGGGTGAGGGCGAGGGCCAACTGATCCTCGAACACCCGAATCTGCACAGGCCGCGGGGAACGATTGCGGAAGAAATCGAGCCCGATTTCGCCGTACCCCACGACCTTAGGATGGCGGGCCCATTGCTCCATACGCGACAGGCCGTCGGCAGTCACGTCTTTCGCATTGTGCGGATGAAACCCTACGCACGCGAAAACCCGCTCAAAACGTTCTGCTATCTCCAGCGCCCGCTCCACGTCCTCGAGATCGATTCCGACGGTCACGATGGCAGAAACGCCGGCTGCCGAAGCCCGTGCGACGACCCCGTCCGGGTCGTTCACCAGCGGTTCCAGTTCCAGATGCGCGTGGGAATCGATCAAGAGGGGGAAAGAATCGCCGAAGCCGCTATTCTGGTCTTGCATGTGATTTTCGAACCTTGACCGCGCGGTTGCGAATCTCTTCAAAGTAGTTGTTCAACCACTTCTTCTTCAGTTCATCGATCCGCCCGTCCCGTTGAATCGTGCGAATGAAATTATCCAGCCAGTTGAGCCAGTGACCCTCGCCGGGCCTGACCGCCCACGCAACCGCCTCATTGGTCATCGGTTTGAACGCGCTGACGAGCGCGGCGGGATTCGATGCGCAGGCCAATCGGATGGAACCCTCTTCGTCCACGAAGGCGTGGGCCCGCTGCTGGAGCACCTCCGCGAGGGCAGACGCCCGGTCGGGAAATTCCCGGTACGCGGCGAGTGGAAAGAGCTCCTTCGGCCTGAGGTCACCGAGGCAACCCGGGCACGATACCACAAAAACGCCGGCCTGGTTGAGATCCTCGACGGTTCGGAATCGTCCAGCGTTCGCCGTATTCACGAGGAACATGCGGCCGGTTTCGAGAACAGGGATGGTGAACATCACGTGAGCGTTGCGATCGGGCGTGATCGTCATGCCCGACATGACGATGTCGGTTTCTCGAGCCAGGAGAGAGGGAATGAGCCCGCTCCAGTCTTGCCGCACGAGCCTGAGGCTGACTTTCAGAGCCCGAGCGACGAGGTCCGCCGTGTCCACATCAAAGCCCTCGAACTGACCATTGTCCCCGAGCATCTGAAAGGGCGGATACCCCACCTGCATCCCCACACGCAGCTCCCCACGCTGTTTGATGGCCCGGATGATACCTTCGGAAGACGCCGGCGCTTCCGCTGCGGCCTGCTTAGGTGTTTTCGGAGGCTCCGTTGCCAGTCGCGGGTCCTTCGGCGGAGGTTCGGGTCCGCGACAGGAGATGGCCGCGGCAAAGAGCAGGAGACAGAGGAGTGGCGTGAGAATCCTCGCAGCCGTCATAAGGCCAAGTTCTCCATTTGCCGAAGTCACGGAATAGCTAATAATTTACCGCAGAGAACGCGGAGGTCGCAGAGGAAATCGTTGCATTGTTCTTTGCCTTCTCCAAGTCAATCTGCGGCCATCTGCGTTCTCTGCGGATCACTCCGAAGAAATCTGCGGTTTGAATCTCTGCGCCATCTGCAGTCAGTCCTTCTTCTCTCTCTTCGGAGTCTCGCTCTCGGCTCGCGGTGAACGTTCACCGAAATAGAGGGCTAAGCACAGAGTTTCCTAAGTTCGGTCACGCATTCGGAGCCCGTTGGGCTTACCGTTCGGAGCGAAGCTCCTTTCCGGGCTTCGGTGGGACAGGCATCTTGCCTGTCCCGCCAAGATGGCCGCCGAAGTTGACCTGTCAGCGCGGTCGGGTGACACGGGCGCCGGAATGCGTCACCGTATTTACGAAATCCTGAGCTAAGTTGCAGTCCCGCCGACAAAGCGGGTTTCCTCGAATCCGCGCTCGAGCTCATCGCGGCCTGCGCCGCGGGAACAATCAATGTCGGCGGCGGCGAAGTCGCCGTGCCCGGGGAGCTCCCTCAACGAACGGAACGCGCGCCAATCGGAGAGGCTCCGGATGAAGGCATGGAGAAACGCGCCGACGGTTTTCCGTGCGGGCCGGGACTCAAAAGAACGCAAGATCCCGGCAGCCAGTACTTGCGAGCGCTCGAAGCTCTCAGACTCGCTCGGAAAGAGAATCCCCGGACGGCCACACTCCTGGACGGCCCAGATCCGCGAATCTTCGGGAATTACTCCCACGCACTGGAGTGGAATACCGAGAATGGAGCAGAAATCATACTCGAGGCGGGAACACATCGTTTCAGCGGTTTCAGAACTTCGAACCCTGTTCAGGACGAGGCGCACCGGCCGGACGTGTCCTACGGTTGAAAGATCGTGAATGAACCAGAGCGCTCTCCCCGTCGACACCTGCTCAGGGGTCACCACAGCGTAGACCCCGGACGCGGACTGCAAGACCGGGCCGCACGCGGCAGCGGGGAGACCCGAGGTATCCACCAGGAGAAAATCCTTCTCCGCGAGAAGCTTTTCGAGGGGAGAAATTCGATCCCTGGCCATCACGTCACCCGGATCGAGAGTTTCGCCGGCCACAACGAGATCCGCATCTCCTCCCAGTCGGATCATGACGTCTCGGACGGAGCAATATCCTTTCGACAGATCTCCGAGTGTGTGGAGCGAAGCCAATCCCAGATGCCAGGCCAGGCTACGCCGAGAGGCGCTCGTTTCCAGAATGGCCACGCTGGAGCCCATGCTTCCTAGAGCCAGCGCAGTATTCAGAACAAGGACCGTTTTTCCCGGCGCGCCATGGGCTCCGGTGAAAACCAGGACCACAGACATGATGATAAGCACTCCTTTGGGAAGAGGTAAGGCAGCAACGATATTATAATATCATAAAATACAAGATATTGGAAGATATTTATAAAGTAAGAAATAAGCATCCGTTTGTGCGGGCAAAGAGCCCAATGCTGTCCAGCCAATGAGACTTCCACCAATTGCGCCACAATCCTGAACGTCACCGCGGCGAGAGCCGGGGTTGGCCGGAATGACGGAGCAAGGGGAAGGCTGGGGGATTGCGATCAGGGAACGCGAATTCTTCATGCAGGGGAAATGGGGAGTCGGCCGGATCAGTGGAGCAAATTATTCGGTTCTTGGAGTGAACCTTCCGCCAAAACCATTCGGATCCGGTCGGGCTCGATAATGCTCATCCGAGTCTGATCGTCGATCTTGGCTTCAATAAATGCGACAAGGTTCTCGAAATCATTCGTGGTTATGACTGGAAATGGGTCTCGGCGTTCGTATTCGGTGTAATCGAGAGCAGTAAAGTTCCCGGTGTGAGGATCCACCTCTCCTGAGATCTGGATAACCTCTACTCGATTGTCGCTGAGGTACCGTCCGACGATGGCCAATCCTCGCGAACGGGAGAAATAGAGAATGGCCAGTTTATAGATGCCGGACGACTGAAACAGCTCAAAGGGATCCATCAGTTCCTCCCGCTCACGAGGAAAACACTCCCAGGGCTCCCGGCCTGAACCACAGCAATAACATGAATCTAACAGCAAGCGCGGTGGGAAGTCAAGGAAGCCGGGAAACCCGATTCGTCCGTACGGCTCAACCACGGTGCATTGGGGCATTGGAAAAAAGAGGAGAGGGGTCTTTCTCGTCTTCCATTGCAAAGAATATTGCTCTATAACAAAAAAGGGGATATCACGCGGAACGGAGAATCGTATGAAATCGATTGTTTTTGGACGCTGGGGAGAAGTGCTCAGAGACTGTCGAACCGAGGAGCAGGCGGGTGAAGAACGCGAAGAGTCCGGGTTGCCGTCTCCCAAGAGCTTTCCTGACAACGTGGCCGCCATCATGAGCGGCAAAGGCTTGTTGCAGTTCGCGAGAGAATTCAACTTTATTCCTATGATTCGTGAGTACGTGGCTCAGATTCAGTCTCATTATTGTTGCGGCAAGTGCATTACCGGCATTAAGGGCTCCAAGATGATCCTGATGACCCTGGACCGAATGATGGCGGGGCAGGGGCAGACCTCGGACCTGGAGGTGTTGGAGCGAATGGCGGACATCCTCAATGACGCGGCGAAGTGTTCCGTCTGTCAAAGCGCGGGGGAGCTGCTCAAGGATTGCCTGACGCACTTCCGTCAGGACTTCCTCGCCGCGATCGCGTCCGGAATCTCTCCCGGCGCCGTCCGATATCTCGGTAATATCTCGGCCCCTTGTATGAATACCTGTCCGTGTCACATCAATATACCAGGCTATGTCGAAATGCTGCAGGAATTGCGTTACGAGGAATCCCTGGCGATCATTCGGGAAGAGATGCCTCTCCCCGGCGTCACGGGACGGATTTGCCCGGCCCCGTGCGAAAAGGCGTGCAGCGTCGCCAATATGGGAGACGTGGCCATTCCCATCAAGACCCTCAAGCGGGTCGCGGCCGATTACGAGATGATTCACCATCTGAATCCCCCACTGGCAAGAGTCACGCTCAGCGGGCCGCCGGTTGCCGTGATCGGCGCCGGCCCGGCGGGAATCTCCGCGGCCTTCTACCTCAATCGCCTTGGCCATCCGGTGACGATCTTCGAAGCGCTTCCCCAATCCGGGGGGATGGTTGAAGTCGGGATTCCGCCGTACCGGCAACCCCGCGAAGTGCTCGACCGGGAAATGGGAATCATCTGCGACCTCGGGGTCACCCTTAAGACGGGATTGAAGCTGGGCCGGGAACTGACGATACCGGAGCTCTTCGACCGCGGCTTCAAGGCGGTCTTTCTCGGGGTCGGATCGCACAAATCTATTCCCCTGGGAATACCGGGAGAGGACGAAGGCATCAAAGGAGTCTTCCTCGGAGGCATCGATTTCCTCAGAGACATCAACCTCGGCAGTGAGGTTGAAATCGGAGACAACGTCGTCATCGTCGGAGGAGGCAATACCGCCATAGATTGCGCGCGCACCTGCCGCAGGCTCGGAGCGGGCCAGGTTTCCATCGTATACCGTAGGACCGAATCGGAAATGCCCGCGGACCCCGAAGAGGTGGACGACGCTCGGGAAGAAGGCATCCAGCTCCATTTCCTCACCCAGCCGCTCGGGGTTCTCTCCGAGGACGGGAAGATGGTCGGTCTCAAGTGCATGCGCATGGAATTGGGGGAACCGGACTGGAGCGGACGCAGGCGACCCGTCCCGGTCGAAGGATCCGAATTCGACCTGGAAGCCGATACGCTGATCCCGGCCATCGGCCAGACCTCCAATCTGGATTTCATCTCACCGGGCGACGGTATTGATATCACCCGTCGGGGAACCATCAAGGTCGACCCCACCACGATGATGACGACCCTCGCAGGGGTCTTTGCAGCAGGAGACGCGGTGAGCGGGCCGCTCACGGTGGTCCATGCCTTGGCCGGAGGGAAACGAGCGGCCAAGATGATTAACAAGTACCTCGAGTGTGGCGAGTGCATTCTTACGGACCAGGACTGGATGTCGGATCTGATCGCCTCGATCGAAAAGGATCTCGGCGTGCTGGTGACAGCCAGGACCCCGAGTCGTGAAGGAGGCACGGTCGCCCATACCAAGCGTGACGTTCAAGAGCGTATAACCAATTTCCTTGAAGTTGATTCGGGATTCACCCAACGCAGTTCGTTTCTGGAAGCGGGTCGCTGTCTGAGATGCTTCCACCTGGTGTTGGCCGCAGTGGAGGACACCGGCTCTCGGTCGACAGTTGGTCGATAACGGTTCGTCCATTCCTCTCAAACCATACTCACTCCCGATAGGATAGAGGAAAAAAAGGGATGCCTCTGCTGATTATCGACGGCGTTGAGGTTGCGGCCGACGAGGGCATGACGATCCTCGAAGCTGCGACCAGGGCAGGAATCTGGATACCGACCCTCTGCTATTACCCCAAGACCAGCCCTTCCGACTCGTGCCGCATGTGCGTCGTTGAGATCGAGGGCATAACGCGCCCCATGACCTCCTGCAACACCATCACGGCCGAGGGCATGAAGGTGAGGACCGACACCCCGCGACTCCGTGCGATCCGGGAAGAGATCATGAAGTTGATCCTCATGGACCACCCTCTTGACTGCCCAATCTGCCCCGCTGCCGGGGAATGCGAAATCCAGAATCTCACCTACCGGTTGGGTATCGGCGGTTCAGACTATCCGGTTGAGCGGCGTGACCTCCCTGCGGAACGGAGCTGGCCGTTGATCGAGTACAACCCGAACGTCTGCATCACGTGCCTCCGGTGCGTGAAGGTCTGTCACGAGGTGATCGGCGCAAGTGCCTTGGCGCTCCAGGAGGTCGGGTACAACGCCCGGATCAACACCCGGAACGGCGGCGTGCTCCAGTGCGATTTCTGCGGAGAATGCGTCGAAGCCTGCCCCACCGGAGCAATGTCCATCAAAGGGGTGCGGCGATGGGCCCGATCGTGGGAATTGCGAAAAACGCCGACGATCTGCCCGCTCTGCTCAGCCGGCTGCCGCATGGAAATCAACGTGAAGGACAACAGGATCTTCCGCATCACCACGGATCCCAACAGCCACAACCGCGGCACGCTGTGCGTCGGGGGGCGGTTCGGGTACGATCTGGTGCACGACGAGGGGAGACTGGACGCCCCCCTGGTGAGAAAGGACGGACAACTTCAGCCCGTATTCTGGGAAGGGGCCTTTTCGTTTGTTGCAGGCAAGCTCAAGCAGATCATCGCGGAGTCCGGTCCCGAGAGTGTGGCGGGGTTGGCCTCTCCACGGCTCACCAATGAAGACTGCTATGCTTTTCAAAAATTTTTTCGGTCCGTCATCGGATGCAACAATATAGATAGCGAAGCCCGCTTCAGCTTTCTCAGGGTTCAGAAGGCTCTGGAGCTGACCAGCGGTGTCAGGGGCATGACCGGCTCGCTCGATGAGCTTCTCCAGAGCGGCGCGGTCCTCGTGATCGGAATGGACCCTCTGGAAGAGACTCCCGCGCTGGGATGGAAGGTTAAAGCTGCGGCGCGACGGTTCGACAGCAACGTGATCGTGGCGAATTCCCACGAAATCAGTCTCGATCGGTTCGCCCGGATTCGCCTCCGAATTCGACCCTATTCCGAGAGCGATCTCGTGCTGGGACTGATGAAGATCATTCTGGATCTCGATCTCTGGGACAAGAAGTTCGTGCGGGATCAGACCGCCAATTTCCTTTCCATGAAAAAGCTGCTTGACAAGATCACGCTGAAGGGAATTCTGAAGAGAACCGGGGTGGAGGCCGCGGACCTCGAGGAAGCTGCCCGGCTCCTGGCAGAGGCGCCCCAGGCGTCCATCATCTTCGGCGGAGACGTGATCCTACAGGAAAACGGTCTCCAGTGCGTGATGAATCTCGTGAACCTGGCGCTGCTCACGGGGAACCTGGGGAAGCCGGGAGCAGGGATTTATCCGATCTTCGAGAAGGGAAACATTGTCGGTCTCTGCGACATGGGCGTCATGCCCGAGTACCTTCCGGGGTATCAAGAGGCCGCGCAGGTGAGGGACCGCCTCGAGCGGCTTTGGAAGTCCCCCTTGCCTTACGGCAAAGGGAGAACGGTCCCGGAAATCGTTCGAGGTCTGGAAAACGGGGACATTCGAGCCCTGTACCTTGCGGGCGCGGACGTGTTGACCGATTATCCCAATGCAGGCCGATTTGCCGCTGCACTGGAAAAGGCCGACCTGGTCGTGGTTCAGGACATCTTCCTCAGTCCTACGGCTGCTCGGGCCCATTGCGTATTGCCCGCGGCCTCCTTTGCGGAAAAGGACGGGACCATGACCAACATTGAGCACCGCATTCAGCGGCTCAACCAGGCCATAGCCCCGTGGGGAGCAGCCATGCCGGACTGGAGCATCCTCGAGGAAGTCGCCGCGGCCATGGGAAAACCGATGGGCTTTCATGGGGTGGAAGACGTTTTCAATGAAATGGCCCGGACGGTTCCATTCTACAAGGACCTGAAATGGAAGGATCTTTCCGGTGACGGCCGGATCGTCCGGCCCCATGCCGAAGGAGTCCAGCGCGTGAGATCCGGTCGCCCCTACTCGTTTGCTCCGGTTCGCACGGTTGAAGCGCCGGATGACCGGGCCGCGGAATATCCGTTTGAGATGATGGCCGACCGGTGTATGTACCATTTCGGATCCGTTTCCACTCGCTCCCGGAACCTTCGGATCCTCTGTCCTGAGCCCTACGTGAAGGTCAATCCCCAGGATGCCGAGGAGCTCGGTTTGAAAGATGGAGATGCCGTGGAAGTGGCTTCTGCGGTCGGTTCCTTTGTTGCGCCGGTGAAACTGGCGCGAGAGATCGGCCGGGGCATGATCTTTGCCCCGGTAAATTTTCCGGGTCTCGGGGTATACCGGCTCTTTGAGGAAAACACGACGGTGTGCAGGGTCAAATTGACCGCGACCGAGTGATGCCTCAGCGTGCGATGGGAAGATCCCGACCGGGACGCGGGTGCAAGGGTGGCATTTTCATTGTTCGTTGTGCCTGATACCAGGCATGCAGGTTTTTGGAAAGGCGTTCAGGGGAGGACCTGTTCCCAAATGGGTCTCCCTCCGAGCAACCTTTTCATTGGACGGCGTGGCGGAGGTTTCTGTGAGGGAGTGACGTCACGCAGGAACGGCCATGCGCAATTCTGATGCAATACAAGGAGGGTCAGCATGAACGCCCGGGAAAAACCAAAGGCGAGCATACTTGTAATCGACGACGAGCAAATCGTGCAAGAAAGCGTACGGAGAATCCTCGAGGAAGAAGGCTATCGGGAGGACGGGGCCCTGCGAGTGGGCCGGGCCCTGGAAATGCTTGCCAGCGAGTCCTACGATCTGGTCCTGACCGACCTGATGATGCCCGATCGCAGCGGCATGGAGGCTGTTGAAGCCGTGGCAAGAGACCATCCCGATTGCGGGGTGGTCATGTTCACCGGGTACGCAACGGTGGATTCTGCGGTGGAATCAATGAAGATCGGCGCGCTGGATTATCTGCCCAAGCCTTTTACGCCCGAGGAGTTGCAGGACGTGACCCACAGGGCCCTGGAGGCGGTGTTGAAGGGCAGACGGGATCGGGAGATCGAACAGACGTACTCCGAAGCGGAGAGCGCCCTGAGTTCGAGCATCGACCTTAAAGAAATCCTCAACCTGATCTGCTCGAGCGTGGTGATGCTGCTCAAGGTCAAGGCCGCGGCTCTCCTCATGCATCAAAAGAAGACCCGAACACTGGAAATGGCCTTTGCGACCGGTTTGAGCGAAGAGTACCTTCTGAAGGGAGCCTTGGACGCGGAGAAAAGCATCGCCGAAGTGTTTTACTCGGGTAAGCCCGTTACGATCGACGAAACTCAGTTCGAGTCCGCTCTCCAACATCCGGAGAAGGCTCGAAAGGAAGGGATCAAGTCCATTGTGTCCTGTCCCCTGAAGATTGGAGAAAACATCCTGGGCTTCCTGAGGATTTATAGCGGCGAGCAGCGTTCGTTCGGTGCGGAGGAGATGGATCTGCTGACGAGATTTGCGGAACAAGCGGCACGGGCGCTGGAAAACGCCATGGCCTACGATCGAGTGCGCCAGGACGTTGAGGGCCTCAAGCAATACATTCCGAGCCCTGTCGCAAAGAACATGGAAGGCTAGGCTCGAAGCTTGAGAAACCCGGCACGGTACGGCCCCGCAAGCCCGTATGCCGGCCATTCAAGCATTCGTTTCCAGGAGTAGCGCAATATGGAAAAAAAGAGCGGTAAGGTACTGGTTTTGGACGATGAACAGATCGTGCTCGACAGCGTCAAACGCATCCTCGAGGGCGAAAACTACGAGGTGGAAACGTGTCACCGGGGGGACGAGGCAGTGGAAGCTCTGAAAAAAGGGAGCTTCGACATCCTCATCACCGATTTGAAGATGCCGGGAATGGATGGACTCCAAGCCATGGAAGCACTCTCTGAGGTCGATCCGGACCTCTCCATGATCATGTTCACCGCGTACTCGACGGTGGATTCTGCGGTCAAAGCTATGAAGCTGGGCGCGGTGGATTATTGCAGGAAGCCCTTTACGCCGGATCAGCTCAGCGAGCTGGTCGCAAAAGTTATGGACGAGCGCAGGGCTCGATTCGAGAAACGCTATCGTGAGGATACCTTCGCGGAAATCAAGACCGCCATCTCTTCCACGTTGAACCTCAAGGACGTGCTGGGGCTCATCGTCGAAGGCATGGTCAAGGTGATGAAAGTCAAGGGAAGCTCCTTAAGCCTCCTGGACAAGACCCGGGAGAAGCTCCGGGTCTTCGCGTACCACGGTTTGAGCCGTGATTACGCAGACAAAGGGCCGATGGACTCATCCAAGAGTATTTCCGAGACTACCTTGGAAGGGAAGACCGTATGGATCGAAAATGCGGTCAACGACCCGAGGGTCCAATACCCGGTCGAAGCAATGCGTGAGGGAGTGGCTTCGATTCTCAGTGTGCCGTTGCTGGTCCGTAACAAAGTGATCGGGGCCTTGAGGGTCTACACCGCGGTGCCGCGGCGCTTCTCCGAGGAGGAGATCCAATTCCTCAACCGGTTTGCCGAGCAGGTAGCGTTTGCCATTGAGAACGCTCGTTCCTATGAGGATGTCAAAGACGAGTACGAGGCGCTTCGCGACGACCTGTGGGACCATTTCGACAAGGCCGGATGGGTGGGGTGATGTTCGGCGCTCCGCGAGCCCGAAAGTTTCCCATTTTTGTGAACCGTGCCGATTCTGACAGGGACGTGCGAGTCGCAACTCCGTCCCCACCCGAGGGGCGGGCCGGCAGGGAGAAAGTGTCCCAGAATTCAGTTTTGAGTTGAAATCGTGTCACGATCCGGAATCACCGAGTTCACGGGTGGCCTGGACGTTATACGTCCAGGTGCCGAAGGCACAAGAGGGCCGGACCTCTTGTCGCTGCGCGACCCGGACGTGTAACGTCCGGGCCACCCAAAGCCGAGTTGGATGGTTCTCGTAGCACGATTACCGTTCAGGCGCAGGTTTTGCGACAGTCTCAGGACGCCGGCCCCCACCGTCGATGGTGTCGGGGGGCCACCATGCCCCCATGTGCACTCACATGATAGCGCAGTGAGGTCACATTTTAGAACGTGCATCGGTATAAGGCCGAACAAGTGATGTCCGTCCCTCACTGAGCATACCTGCCCAGGGCCGGGAACTGCTTGGAAGTCCGCCCGTGAGGCTCGAACCATGACTTCACCAAAGGGGCGCCACGACCCGCAAGGACCGACGGACAGAGCGCAACCGCCGACGGTTGCTGAAACGCCCGAATTGGGGACCCCATTCTCGATAGCGTCCAGGAAACCGGGAAGGATCTTCCACGCGGTCGAGCGAATCGAGCGGCTCATTCCCGCGGTGATCAAACGGAGAATCGGTTTCCTGTTGTCCTTTAAGAATCGAATCTTGTTCAGCACCGCGCTCGTCCTCATGGGCGTGGTCGTCATCGTCGGGATCATGCTGCAGATCGTGGTGTTCCCGAAGCTCAAGGGCGAGTCAGCGGTCATTACCAATATCAAGGTCATTCATTTTCTCACCAGTCTCGTCGCGATGGGCATGGGCTGGATCTTCATCGAGTTCATATCCAAGAAGATCGCCAAGCCCCTTATAGAACTGACGGAACGTGCGGACCAGATAAGCCGGGAGGCCGGCGCGCGCCTGGGTTCCGATTCCGATTCCGGCCCCCCGGGAAAACCCACCGACGCCGGTGGAGAAGGCGGCGAGGCCGCCGCCAGGGACGAGATCCAGCAACTGACCTCCTCCTTCAACAGGATGCTTGCCCACCTGAAGGCTTCGGAAGGACGCCTGCGGGAATCCGAGGAGAAATACCGGTTCCTCTTCGACAGTGGCCCCTCGGCCAAGTTCGTGTTCGACGCCGAAACGATGATGATTCTTGATGCCAACGAACGAGCCGAGGCGGAGTACAGATTCACCAGGGAAGAATTTCTCCGCATGAGCTTTGCCGACCTGGGGCTGGATCAAGACCGGGAGCAGACCAGCAATGCGCTGAAGCAGATTTTTCCCACCGAAGTCACCCTCTTGCCGATTCTTCAGCACCGCCGCCAAGACGGTTCGCTGTTCATGGTGAATTTCCAGGCCCGACTGACCCGTTACGGCGGTCGTCCGGCGATCATTGCCGCAGTCTGGGACGTAACCGAACGGTTGGAAAAGCACGCCAAGCTCATACAGGCGGGAAAGATGGCCACCCTTGGCGAGATGGCCACTGGTATAGCTCACGAGCTCAACCAGCCGCTCAATGTCATCATGCTGGGGTGCGACTATCTTGCCAACAAGGTGAAGGGCGGCAAACCGGTGACCGGGGATGAGCTCCAGCAGGTCACCACAGAGCTCACCGGGAGTGTGGAGCGGGCGTCCAGGATCATTAATCACCTCAGGCAATTCGGGCGGAGGGCGGAACCCACCAGATCCCCGGTGGAGGTGAACGCCCCGATTCAAAACGTTCTCACGCTGCTGGGGACCCAATTGGAAGCCAAGGGAATTCGCTGGGAGCTGGATCTCGACAAAAAGATCCCGAAAATCCTCGGGGATGCCAACCGCTTGGAGCAGGTCTTGATCAACTTGATTCTCAACGCCCGCGACGCCATGCTCTCACCCGACGATGCCGCACCGGGGACCCCCCAGGCGAGCCCCATGTTTGTGAAAATCCGATCCTTTCTGGATGGCGACCGGGTCGTGGTCACCGTTGCCGACACCGGCCCCGGGATTCCGGACGCAATTAAATCCAAGGTCTTCGAGCCCTTTTTCACCACAAAGATCGTGACCGAAGGAACCGGGCTCGGTCTTTCCATCAGTTACGGAATTATCAAAGAACACCAGGGCACCATTGAAATAGACGGTCGATATACCGATGGCGCCATGTTCCGCCTGACGTTTCCTGTTCTGCCCAACGGAGAGGACGTATGACCAAAATCCTGCTGGTTGACGACGAAGAGAGCATCCGCACCATGATGCGCATGAATATGGAATTGGAGGGGTACGAGGTCTTCACCGCTGCGGACGGTCCCGCTGCCCTCGATGTTTTTCGGAAAGAATCTCCCGATGTCGTCCTTCTTGACGTGCGAATGCCCGGCATGGACGGAATCGAGGTCTTAAGCCGAATCAAGAGCATGGACACCGACGCTGAGGTGGTCATCATCACCGGCCACGGTGACATGGATATGGCGGTTGAATGCCTCCGGAAGGATGCCTCCAATTTCCTTACCAAGCCTGTGGGGCACGAAATCCTCGCACTCTCGGTGAAACAGTCCCTGGACAGACTGGGGCTGAAGAGAAAGCTTCGGCAATATACCCGCAACCTCGAAACCCTGGTTCGGGAGGCAAACGTCGAGCTGGAGAGGGCCTATCAGTTCCGGGAGAACATCATCGAAAATTCGCCGGACGCCATCGTGTGCATTCGTAAGGGCGGAGAAATCATCATCTTCAATTCAGCGGCAGAGAAACTACTCGGGTACAAGAAACAGGAAGTCGTAGGCCGGATGAACATCGTCAGCATCTATCAGCCCGGCGTGGCCAAGGAAATCATGAAGCAATTGCGCTCCGACGAGTTCGGGGGCCGCGGGGTCCTGCAAAAGAGGGAAGTAGTTCTCATCGACAGCCAGGGCAATGAAATCCCCGTTTACATTTCAGCCGCCATACTCTACGAGGCGGGCAGGGAATCGGGGTCCATGGGTATCTTTACCGACATGCGGGAGAAACTGGAACTGGAGAAACAACTCTTCCGTTCGGAAAAACTCTCGTCGCTCGGCAAACTCTCCGCAGGCATCGCGCACGAGATCAATCAGCCTCTCACGGGCGTGCTCACCTTCGGCCATCTGCTTCTGAGGAAATTCAAGAACGACGAAGCCACGCGCAAAGACCTCGAGATCATCGTTCGCGAAACCACTCGCATCAAGGGGATCGTCCAGGGGATTCTCGACTTTGCACGTGAAACCCCCATGCAAAAAAAGGCTCGCCGCATCGACGAGGTCATCAACCAGACGCTCGAAATCATCGTCCACCAACAGCGGTTCTTCGGAATCAACCTGGAGAGGGACTACGATCCGAATGTCCCCGACATCGTTCTTGACTCCAACCTGATGGAACAGGTCTTCATGAACATCATCCTCAATTCCCTGGACGCCATGCAGGGCTCGGGGACCCTTTCGGTGCGGACCCGCCTGAACGAAGAGTGGGTGGACATTGATTTCCGGGACACCGGGAAGGGAATGCCTGAGGAGATCCTTGATAAGATCTTTGATCCCTTTTTCACCACCAAGGACTCTACCGAAGGCATGGGAATGGGGCTCGGCCTGGCGGTCAGTTACGGCATCGTGAGGAATCACAACGGCGACATCCTCGTGAGCAGTAAAGAAGGCAAAGGGACAACATTCACCGTCAGATTGCCCATTGAAGCGAGCTGAGCGCTTGGCAATCGGCCGTGGAAGAGCTCGAACAGGCAGCCCCGACTCGGCTGGCAGACCCTTCTGCCACGGGATGCCCCAAAGTCGTTGACACGGACCATTCCATGGGTTAGATTTCTGTCAGTGCGCCCGTAGCTCAGGTGGATAGAGCGCAACACTCCGGATGTTGAGGTCGGACGTTCGAGTCGTCTCGGGCGCACCAAAAAAATCAAGAGGTTAGCCAGAATACGGCTAGCCTATTTTTGCTGGAGGATAACCCAGGGACAACCACGGCGCGGAAGCGTCCGACCTTTACTGGCGCGATGTCAACATAGTTCCCTACTCGCCGACGAGAGCAGAGCCGAAACCCCTCGGCTCGAAATTATTGTGGGGCAGAAGCGCTTGATTTGGCGAACGGTTTCCTCGCACGTCACGTTTCATCCAGAACCTTGCGAACGGTCTGAAGCAGTTGTCCCATATCAAAGGGCTTTGAAACCAACCCCCTAGCCGCGCCTACCAAGGCTTCCTTCGTCGGCCCGGCCGCTGAGTAGCCGCTTGCCACCAGAACTCTTGCTTCAGGGTTAATTTTGAGGAGCTCGTTGAGACACTGTTTGCCGTCCATCTCCGGCATAATAAGGTCAAGAAGGACCAGTGAGATTCTCTTTCGCTCTTCCCCATAGATTTTCAGAGCTTCTCGTCCATTGGTGGCGTCGAGTACGGTGTATCCTGCTCGGCCAAGGATTCTTTTTGCCAATTCCCGTACCAATTCCTCGTCATCAACCAGCAGAACGGTCTCTGTGCCCCCCGGAAATCTCACGACTTCTTCCTGAATACGTGTCTCGTCCTTCATGTCCATTATGGGGAAGTAGAGTTTGAAAGTTGTGCCTACTCCCGGCTCGCTGTAGCACGTGACGAAGCCCGAGTGCTGCTTGACGATGCCGTAAACCATGGCCAAACCAAGCCCTGTGCCCTCTCCGGTCGGCTTCGTTGAAAAGAACGGCTCAAAGATGTGCTCCAGAGTCTGCTTCGTCATTCCTTGTCCCGTGTCCGAAACCGTGAGAAGTGCATACTCGCCCGACTCTGCACCAAGATGCTCTCTAAAATATGTCTCGTCCAGCATTACGGTTGCGGTTTCAAAAGTTAGCGTGCCTCCTCCCGGCATGGCGTCTCTCGCATTGATTGCGAGGTTCAGAAGAATTTGTTCTATCTGAACGGGATCCGCGCTGATGGCGGACAAGCGCTCTTGTAGTATCAAATTCACTTTGATAGTCTTGGGGAGCGTCCTCGCGAGCAAGGCATCAGCCTGATGAATCACTTGATTCAAATTCAACGGTTTTGGGTTGCTCTCCCCCCTTCGGCTGAACGCCATCAGCCCCTTAACCAAATCGGCTCCCTTTCTGGCCGCACTCAGTATCTTCTGAATGTCTTCGTAATCCCTGTCTCCCTGTCGATTGTCCATAAGGAGGATTTCTGAAAAACCCATCACCACCTGAAGTATGTTATTGAAATCGTGAGCAATGCCTCCGGCAAGGGTTCCGACCGCTTCCATCTTCTGAGCCTGAAGTAGTTGAGCTCTAAGGCTCTTCGCCTCGCTGACATCGATAATGAATGCGAGCCAAGACTTCTTCCCCAGATAGTCGATTTCGGTCCCCCAGGTTTCAAGGGCAATGGTTCTTCCCTGCCTGGTCATACCATTGGCTTCGTAATGGGCTGGTATCGTCTCGCCTGTCATCCTGTCTGCGACCCTCTGTCGAATCAGTGTCCGGCTCTCAGGCGCAAATAGCGCTTCCGCTGGAAGACCTAAGATTTCTTCCTGACATTCGTATTCGAATATCCTCACAAGGGCCTGATTCGCGTATACATGTCCGCCATCCTGAGTGATTCTGATCCCGATAGGCGAGGAATCAATGATTCGACGCATTTTCTTCTCAGATTCTTGCAAAGCAATTTGGGATTTCGTTCTGTCAGTAATGTCGGCGATAACTTCCAATGCTGCGATCCTGTTTCCCTGTGCGTCTCGCATGGCCGAATTTGAAACGTCTCCCCAAAATTCGCTGCCGTCCTTCCTGATGTAACGCTTCTCAAGCCTGAAGGAATCAGGACCGTCGCCGAGGATGGCATTCAAGTATTGGTTGGTCATCTCTCGGTCGTCAGGGTGCGTTATATCAAGGGGAGTGAGCTTTAAAAGTTCTGTTTCAGAATATCCGAGCATGCTCGACAAAGCGGGATTCGCTCGGTTGATTCTCCAATCTTTGTTAACAATCTTTATACCGATACCTGCGTTGTGAAAAACAGCGCGATACTGCTCTTCGCTGTCACGAAGCGCCTGCTCAGCCCTTTTCTGTTCAGTGATATCCCTCGCTGCCGAAAAAAGCCCGACAATTTCGCCAGAACAGTCGTGGTACACCGTGGCATTGCACATCACAGCCGTTAAATAGCCGTCTCTGTGGCGAATGTGCAACTCATAGTTCTTGATCATTCCCTCTTTGAACGCTCGTTCGTATCCTTCCCTGGCTTTCTGAGGATCGGTGAAATAATCCGCGAAGTCTGTCCCGATAAGTTCATGTCGTGAGTGACCGGTCACTCGCTCGGTTGCCGCGTTGACATCGGTAATCTTGCCATCAGCACTAATGGTCACCAGCGGGTCCAAACTTGCCTCGATAAGGTTGCGGTTATATGAGCTGGCTTCCTGCAATGCTTCTTCTGCTTCCCTGGTGGCTGTGATGTTGCGGGCGATGCCCAACACTCCCACGAGCCTGCCGTCGTTGTCGTACATAGGGGTCCTGATGGTTTCCAACAATTCACGGTGACCATCGTCAGCAAAAGAGATCCACTCTTCATTGATACTGGGCTTCCCAGCATCCATAGCTTTGCGATCGTGATCACGGAAGAAGTCCGCGAGGTCGGCATCGACAAAGTCGTAGTCAGTCTTGCCTATGATCTCCGACTCTTTGGCGCCGAAGAAGCGTTCAAAGCGAGGATTGCAAGTCAAATATACTCCATCGGGATCTTTGAGCCAAACGAGATCTGGAATGGTCTGTACCAGAGTCCGCAACCTGGTTCGCTCGCTTTCGAGTCGTAGCCGCACCTGTACTAGCTCTGTAATGTCACGGATAATACCTCGATATGAAGTAATCACACCCACTTCGTTTCTTACCGCGGTCAAGGCGCAGTAGGTAACCATCTCTTCGCCGCTCTTCCTTTTGACGACAACCTCATATTCCGCGCTACCCTGTACATTGACCATTGACAGTATCCGCTTTCTATCAGGCGGATAAGCGTAAACATCCCGCTCCAGGTCAAGTCTCAAGACTTCCTCTTTTGTGTCGTAACCGAACATTGCGACACCCTTCTTGTTCATATCGAGGATTCTTCCTTCCGGGGATGTGATGAAGAGACCGTCGAAGGATTCTTCAAAGAGAGTCCGGTACTTCTCTTCGCTCACCTGCAGCGCCTCCTCGGCACGTTTGCGCTTATCGATGTCCATTCTAATTCCCAGCATCCGCGAAACGTTACCGTCTTCATCGCTTCTGGCGCTCACTCCCCGGACATACTGCCACCGATAAGTGCCATCGGCGTGCAGCAAGCGTGCTTCATAGTGATATTCCCTGAAATTCCTCGTGAGCACGTTCTGTATTCTCTCACTCACAGTTGCCCGGTCATCAGGATGCACTCGTTCCAACCATTCTCTGCGGTCCCCCGGACCTGTTCTGGGTTCGTACCCAAGCATGGTGAAGTATGTTGGAGAGGCATACCATTGATCAGTTTTCACATCCCAATCCCAAATCCCGATCTGAGTGGCTTCCAAAGTCAGACGTAGGCGTTCTTCGGAATCCTGCAATTTCGTTTCAAATTGCTTGCGCTCGGTGATGTCGACCAGTACGGCGATATTGCCGGAGATCCTGCCCTCGGCGTCGTGCAAGGCAGCGGCGTAGATGCTGTAATCGATTGGAGAGCCGTCACGCCTCTGCCGACGTACTTCCACGCCGTCCAAGGTTTTGCCACTGCGTATCGCTTCTCGAAAACCCTTGAATTCCTCCTGGTGGCCAGCCGGTACACTGGGGAGAGGACGGCCCATGACCTCCTGGGCGCTCCAGCCGAGCATCTTCTCAGCCGCTGGATTCCAAACCGTTCGTACGTTTCCGTCCAGATCCAGACCAAACATGGGCGTCGGAGCGGCGTCGATGATGGCCCCAAGCAGATCCCTTGACCGCCGCAATTCAGTCTCGGTCTGTTTGCGCGCGGTTATGTCGCGAGTGACATGAACGGAGCCTCTAACCTGACCGTCTTGGGCGGTAAGTGGAGAAACCCGAACGTCAAATATTCCCCCCAGACGAGGTTCCACCACTTCCGCTGAATGTTCGTCACCGTCAGTAAGAAGCTGAGAATGGGGACAAAACACGGGGGGGGGCTGCTTCTCCATGCACAATTTCATAGCAATGTTTTCCTGTGAGATCCCGGTCCGTCATCCCAAGGGCACCCGCCATAGCCTTGTTCGCCCGGATAATCTTGTGTTGATCATCCAGAACCATAATGCCGTCTGAAATGGCATTAAACGTCCGTTCCCATTCCTGGTTGGCTCGATCTAACGCTTCTTCAGCTTTCTTGCGCTCAGTAATGTCCTCGGTAAGCTCAATAACGTATTGAACACGACCTCCGGAATCCTTGATTGGAGACGAGACGAGGCGATAGTACCTGATTTCCGAACCTGCCGGAGTTTCCGTGATCGCCTCGTGTACTTCGCCGTCCTGAAGGGTAAGAACACAGGGGCAGTACGAGCAGGGCTCTGACCTTGGAGGATCGTTGTATTGCTCGTAACAGATCTGCCCGCATCCAGGTCGAACGTGAGGGAAATATCTTTTGAATGCCTCGTTGACCTCAACGATTTCCATTTTGGGGTTCAGCAATGAAATCCCGACTTCGATGTTGTCAACAACTCCTCGATAACGCTGCTCGCTCTCTTTCAAAGCATCCTGGGACCGCTTGATCTCTGAAATGTCATGTAATATGCAGTGAGTCTGTCTGAAACGTCCCAGTTCGTCACGTCCTATCTGCCCATCAAAGGCCACAGAGATTTGGGACCCGTCTTTCCTGAGCATCTCAAATTCCACCCAGTGGATCTCACCTGCAGCTTTGAATTTCGGAAAATTGATTTTGAAATGCTCTTGATAACCGGGAGCCAGGAAATCCCCGAACCACTTTCCGATGACATCCTGGCGGTCATATCCCAGGGTGTCGAGCCACGCTTGGTTCACTTCAAGGAAATAGCCGTTCTCATCGAGAGATTGATAACCTAATGGCGCGTTTTCATAAAGTAACCGAAATCTTTCTTCGCTCTCTCGAAGGAGTCGTTCCGTCGCCCGGAGTCTGGCTTCCGACTGTTCCAGCTCCGCAACTCTGCGACGGAGGATATCTAAATCATTGAGGAGTTGCTCGTGGGTCAAGTCTGGGTTCTTCATGGTACCTCCTCGATTACCGGGGGCAACAGCATGGCCGAGATGCGATAATCCCATAAACGTGAGAGTAAGGCTGGCAGTCTGGCATCGTGTGGAAAAGCGCTCCATCTCTCCAGGTCTCCGGCCTGGCGAGTCCCGCACGGACCGATCTATTACAATATTGTAACTGCCTAGGAGCCTGTCGCAGAACGCTTTACATTTTTGCGAGGGGGCGGTATAGGGCCTGTTCATGACAGACCAACGATTCAAACCCTACGAGCCGGATAAGCCGTTGTTGCTTCCGCCCGACAT
>Ga0172371_10002959_pt1 | contig 26603 bp, 22 predicted proteins | sample Lak12m_FD_114543 | JGI IMG/M metagenome (GOLD analysis project Ga0172371, IMG submission 114543) | Freshwater microbial communities from Kabuno Bay, South-Kivu, Congo - kab_022012_12m | ecosystem: Environmental > Aquatic > Freshwater > Lake | place: Democratic Republic of the Congo: South-Kivu... | reverse complement strand
GCGATTGACGGGCCTGCCGGCTCGGGCAAGAGCACGACCGCGCGGCTCGTCGCGGAACGGCTGGGGTTCGAACATCTCGATACCGGCGCGATGTACCGGGCGGTGACACTGAAGGTCATGCGGACGAACACGGACATCATCATGGGATCGGACCAATGCAGAATGCAGAATGCAGAATGCAAAGTGCAAAATGGCGGCAGGCAAGGAGCGCTGCTGCGATTGCTGAGGCGCACGAGGGTCAACGTCAAGTGGGACGAGCGGGGGATGAGGACGGTTCTGGATGGGAAGGATGTGAGCGAGGAGATTCGGTCACCCGAGGTCAGCGGGCTTGTCTCCGAGGTGTCGGCGATTCCGGCGGTGCGGAGGAAGATGGTGGCGGAGCAGCAGCGGGTCGCGGCAGGACATTCGATTGTGTGCGAGGGGCGCGACATCGGGAGCGTGGTTTTTCCCGATGCCGACCTGAAGATATTCCTTGAGTGCGACACCGAGGAACGGGCGCGGCGGCGGCAATTGGAGCTGAACGGCCAGGGCGCCCGAGCTTCCCGCAAGGCCGTTCGAGACAACCTGGTGAAGCGCGACCGGATTGACTCGGGCCGAACGGTGAGTCCGCTCAGGCGGATGCCGGATGCTATCCTCATCGATACGACACAGCTCACGATTAAGGAGCAGACCGCGGTAGTGTGTGACCTGGCGAGGAGAAGGCTGAAGGCGGAGGGATGAGGGCGGAGGGCGGACGGCGGGGTGATAGGAGGATGGAATGAGGAGAACGGTGAGTGTGTTCTTGCTGGTCTGCTGTTGCCTGACGCAGCGGGCCCCGAGGCTGGGAACGACCATCGAGAATGTGGGCGCCGACCCCTGGGCTCTTTGCTACGACTCGATTGACAACAAGGTGTATTGCGCCAACTTCTACGGCGCGAGCGTAGCCGTGATCGACGGCGCCACCGACTCGGTCATCGCTACCGTCGATGTGGGCGGTCCGCCTCACGACGTCTGCTATAACCCGACGAACAACAAGGTCTACTGCGCCGGCGACAGCGCCAGAGTGACAGTGATTGACGGCGCAACCGATGGTGTGGTCGCGAACCTGGCGGCAGGCGACGGGCCCAATGTCCTCTGTTGCGACCCGGCCAGCAACCGGGTCTATTGCGCGAACAGCAGCAGTTCGGACGTAACCGTGATTGACGGCGCAAACCAGAGCGTCATCGCGACCGTGGGCGTTGGCAGTCACCCGATGGCCCTGTGCCACAATCGGGCCGGTAACAAGGTCTACTGCGCGGTCTTCCGAGGCGACAGCGTGACGGTGATTGACGGCGCAACCAATGACGTCGTGGCGATTGTCGCCGCGGGCAACGGCCCGCGGGCGCTCTGCTACAACTCGGCCGACAACAAGGTCTATTGTTCGAGCGAAGGCACCGACAGCGTGATCGTGATTGACGGCGCGACCGACGGCGTTGTCGCGACCGTGGCCGTTGGACTGGTCCCCGGCGCTCTCTGCTATAACCCGACGAACAACAAGGTCTACTGCGCCAACTTCTACAGCGACGACGTGACCGTGATTGACGGCGCGACCAACAGCGTCGTCGCGACCGTGGCGGCGGGCCGCGGCCCCCGCGCCCTGTGCTACAACCCCGTCGACAACAAGGTGTACTCCGCGAACTACCACAACAACACCGTTACCGTAATCGACGGCGCGACGAACGGCGTGGTTGCGACCATCATTGTCGGCGGTGGGCCGGTCGACCTCTGCCACAATCCGAGTCAGCGGCGGATATATGTCGCGAACTCCACTGACTCAAGCGTGTCGGTGCTGAGGTATTGAGAAGAGGATTCAAGGAATCAAGGATTCGAGGATTCTAGTGAGGGAAGGGAACCGAGGGGTCGAGGATTCCAGGATTCAAGTGAGGAGGCGCGATGCTGAGTAGCTATAAGGAGTTAAACGTCTGGAAGAAAGCCTACGCGCTCTGTCTGAGTATCTACCACGCGACGAGGACCTTCCCGAAGTCGGAGGTCTACGGTATGGTCAGTCAGGTCAGGCGTGCAGCCTGCTCGGTTCCATCAAACATCGCCGAGGGATACGGCAGGCACTCGACCGCCGACTACGTCCGTTCCCTACGGATAGCATATGGGTCGCTCTGCGAGGTCGAGACGCAGCTTATGCTAGCCGCCGACCTGAAGTACATCCCGCCGGAGCAGTCCAAGGCCCTGCTTGAATCCGTCGGCGATGTCGAACGCATGCTGCAAGCGCTGATACGTTCTCTGAGCAAGCGAGTTTAGTTTGCCACTCGACCCCCCAAATCCTCGATTCCTAGAATCCTTTCTGCTACTTGACTCCTTGAATCCTGGACTCCTTGAATCATTCCTCCCATGAGATTCAGATGGATGTTCGGGTACGCCATTGTGTACGTGTTCGGGCAATTGGTGCTCAAGGTCCGAGTTACCGGTCGGAACCGGCTGGTTCCAGGACCGCAGATACTGGCGTCAAACCATGTCTGCAACTTCGACCCGCTCCTGGTCGGGCTTGGGGCAAGGCGCGAGATTCACTTCCTCGCCAAGGAGGAGTTGTTCGAAGCCTCGCGCTGGTTCGATTGGCTTATCCGTTCCTTCAACGCCTGGCCGGTACGAAGAGGCGGGGGAGACGCGTCAGCAATCAAGCGTTGTTCGTGGCTGCTTGGCCTGCGCCAGACCATCGTGCTCTTTCCGGAGGGGACGAGGAGCAAGACCGGCGACATCAATCAGTTCAAGCCCGGCGTCGGAATGCTGGCCATCAGCAACCATGTGCCGGTCGTGCCGGTTCACCTCGGTGGTGTTTCGCGTTCGATCATTTCCTACCTGGTGGACAAGGACTTTGTGAAGCGCGGGTATCGCCGCAAGCCCACGCATAATGAAGGAATCCGCATCGCCTTCGCCGAACCGGTGTATCCCGACGGGTTCGCCGCCGACCGGCAGGGATACGAGGAGATGACGAAGGAAGTGGAGAGGCGAGTGAGGGCAATGGCGGTCGGACAGACGAAGTCGGAAGCGAGAAGCTAGAGGCGAGAATGCAGAAGTCAAAGGCCAAAAGGCAAGAGCCAAAAGCCAAAGCTCGCCAGGCGCCGAAGGTCGTGGTGGCGAGGCCGACGGGGTTCTGTTTCGGGGTGGAGCGGGCGATTGGACTGGCAAAGGCGGGCAAGAAGCAGCATGGCCGGGTAGCGACCCTGGGCGAGCTGGTCCACAACCCCCTGGTGCTCAGCGAGCTTGAGCGCGAGGGGATTCGGTCGGTCCGGCGCGTCAGGCAGGTGCGTGACGGCGCGCTGGTTATCCGCGCCCATGGCTGTCCGCCCAGGACGCTTGCCGAGTGCGAGCGGCTCGGGATTCAGTTGGTCGATGCTACCTGCCCGTATGTGAGGAAGGTGCAGAACGTCGCCCGGCGCCTCAAAGAGCAGGGCTACACCGTGGTCGTGGTCGGCGAGCGCAATCACCCGGAGGTGAAGTCCATCCTTGGCTATTGCGACGGCCGGGGCCGGGTCTATTCGCCGAAGATGCGGCTTAAGGGCGGCAAAATCGGCGTCGTGGCCCAGACGACGATGTCCCGGGAGCGGCTAAGGGAAGCTGTTGCCAGCCTTTCCCGGTTTCGCTATAATGAGCTTCGGGTCTTTGACACCATCTGTGAGGAGGTTGCTGCCCGACAACAGGCTGCGGCCCGGATAGCGCAGCAGGTGGACCTGGTCGTGGTTGTCGGCGGCCGCAACAGCGCCAACAGTTCCCGGCTGGCCGAGATTGCCCGCAATGCGGGCCGGCGTGTCGTCTTTGTGGAGCGGGCTTCGGAAGTCCCGCTCCGGATTGTCGGACGGGCCAACCGGGTCGGAGTGGTGGCCGGATCGTCGACGCCGTCACGGGTGGTGCGCGAGATCGTTGAGATTGTCAGAAGTCCCGCTAAGGAGGACCGTCTTAATGTCAGTTGAGGATAGCAAACAGGAAGGCGCCGCCGGCCTGCCTGAGTCCGAAGCAGTGAGTCCCGCCACGGAAGTCCGGGCGCCCGAGGCGCCGCCGGCACCGAAGACGACCGCCGAGCTTTACGCCGAGTCGTTTCCGAGGCTGCGGATTGGCGACATCGTCACCGGCCGGGTGGTGAAACGGCTGACCAATGCCGTGCTGGTGGACATCGGCCTGAAGGCCGAAGGGGTGCTGTCGGTCGAGGAGTTCAGGAACCGCGACGAGGCCGCCGAGGGCCGCGAGGTGAAGGTTTACCTCGAGTCGTTCGAGGACCGGGACGGCTTCCCGGTCATCTCAAAGAAGAAGGCCGACTTCCAGCTTGCCTGGGAGACGATCAAGCAGAAGTCCGAGAGCGCCGAGGGCGTGCCCGCGACCGTAATCAAACGGGTGAAAGGCGGGCTCGCGGTCGAGATTCTGGGGCTGGACGCGTTCCTGCCCGGCTCGCAGGTTGACCTGCGCCCGGTACCGAACCTGGACGATCTCATCGGGAAGCAGCTTGAGGTAAAGATCCTCTCGGTCAACTGGTACAAGAAGAACATCGTGGTTTCGCGGCGGCTGCTGCTTGAGGAGCGCCAGGCGGAGATCCGGCGCGAGCTGGTCAGCCGGCTCAATGTCGGCGACGTTATTGACGGCACGGTGAAGACGATTACCGACTTCGGCGCGTTCGTCGACATCGGCGGCGTGGACGCATTGCTCCACATCTCGGACCTCGCCTGGAACAGGGTCGTCCATCCGACCGAGGTCGTGAACGTCGGCGACGAGCTCAAGATCAAGGTCCTCTCGGCCGACCCGAACACGGGCCGCATCACCGTTGGCCTGAAGCAGCTCACGCCCCATCCATGGGAACGGGTTGAAGAGAAGTACCCGGTGGGCAGCAAGGTCAGGGGCCGGGTCATGACGCTCGCCGAGTACGGCGCGTTCGTGGAACTGGAGAAGGGCATCGAGGGCCTGATCCACATCTCCGAGATGTCCTGGACCAAGTCCATCTACCATCCTTCGCAGATTCTCGCGATGGACCAGGAAATCGAGGCCGTCATCCTCAACATCGACAAGGAGAACCGCCGGATATCCCTGGGCCTGAAGCAGACGCTGCCGGACCCGTGGTCACTGGTCGACGAGAAGTACCACGTCGGTCAGCGGGTCGAGGGGAAGGTGCGGGCGCTGAAGGAGTTCGGGGCCTTCGTCGAGATCGAGGAAGGTATCGAGGGCCTGATCCACAATGCCGATATCTCGTGGACCAAGCGCATCAAGCATCCGCGCGAGGAGCTGAAGAAGGGCCAGAAGGTCGATACCATCATCCTCGGCATCGACAAGGAGAACCGCCGGATAACGCTCGGGCTGAAGCAGACGCTGGAAGACCCGTTCTACAGCATCAGCAAGGAGCTGAAGGAAGGCGACGTCGTCAAGGCCCGAATCGTCGACCTGCCCAAGCCGGGCGTGGTGGTAAGCCTCAACTACGATATCGAAGGGTTCGTGCCCCTGAGCCAACTGGCGCGCGGCGGTAAGAAAGCGAAGAAGAAGTATGAGATCGGCGAGGAGCTTGAGCTTCGAGTCATCCGCGTCGATCCCGAGCACCGCCGCATCGCCCTGAGCGAGCGCGCGCTCCATCCCGAGGCCGAACCGTCGATCGAGGAGATGGATGAGCGTTCGGAGCGCGAGCGGGGCCGCGACCGCGACCGTGACCGCGAGCGGGGCCGCGAACGGTATCGTGAAGACGACTTGAACGACCGGTTCACCCTCGAGGACCATCTGCGCGAGTTCGAGGAAGAGCGCGACCTCGAAGGCTAGCTCGAGTCGGTTCGGTCTGACTTGTCCGCCGAGTCGGACCCTGACGTGAAGCAGCCCACTGCAGCGATACTCACCGCCGGCTGCCGGCTGAATCAGTCTGAGAGCGACGCCCTGAGGCACCGATTGGTGCTTCAGGGCGTCGCGATGGTCGAGGCGCTTGATGAGGCCGACACGGTTTACGTCAACACCTGCACCGTGACCGGCCAGGCAGACCGGAGTTCCACTCAGTTGATTCGTCGCGCCTGCCGGGCCGAGCGGCGGCCGAAGGTGGTCGTGCTCGGCTGTATGGCTGAGCGCGCACCGGGGCAGGTGACAGAGATTCACGGGGTCGCCGAGGTCTGGAGCAATGCGAAGAAGCAGGCGGAGATTGCGGGCATTGTGCCGGCGCCGGTCCGAAGCCGCGCGATACTCAAGGTCCAGGACGGATGCGACCGGCGGTGCTCCTACTGCGTAGTGTCGGGGCTGCGGGGCGAGCCGACGTCAGTCCCGGCGGCCCGGGTTCGGGAGCAGTTCGAACAGCTGCTGGCAGAGGGGTTCCACGAGATGGTGCTGACCGGACTCAACCTCGGGACGTACCGCGACGGCGAGACCAGGCTTGCCGGGCTGCTGGCGAGTCTATTGGGAGTATGTCACGGCGCGCGCATCCGGCTGGCGTCGCTTGAGCCGGACACCATCGACGATGCGCTCGTCGCTGCTGTTGCCGACACGCGGGTCTGCCCGCACTTCCACCTGCCTCTGCAGTCGGGCGACGGCGCGGTGCTCGCCCGCATGGGCCGCCGCTACCGCGCGACTGATTTCGGGCGGCTGGTCGGGCGTATCCTCGACGCGAGGCCCGAGGCAAATATCGGCGCCGACGTGATTGTCGGATTTCCCGGTGAGACTGAGGCGTCGTTTGAGCTGACCCGACGGTACGTCAGCGACCTGCCGGTCGGCTACCTGCACGTCTTTCCTTTCTCAAAGAGACCGGGAATCGGGCGGTCAGACGCAGAACCGGTGCGGACGCCGGCCGTGCGGGAGCGGGTCGCGGAGTTGCGGGCCTTTTCCGACCGGCGGCGGCTGGAGTACCAGGGGCGGTTTGTGGGCGCGGTCCGGTCGGCGGTGGTCGAGACCACCCGCACCGCACTGACCGATAACTACCTGCGGCTGAAGCTGTCCTGCGACGTGCGGCCGGAGCCGAGAACGCTTGTCCCGCTGCGCATCGGGCAGGATGGTACGGGCCTGATCGGCAGCCCGTGTTGACAACTGTGTGCTGTAGCCCTAAGCTGCATAGCCGGTGAGCAGCAATAGCACTACCGATGACAACCTGAATACGGGAGGATTCTTGTGAGAGCAGTCCGGCTGGCATTCGTCATTGTCCTTGCGACCGCGGGAACGCTCTTTGCGGCCAAGGAATTCCGGGTCGGCTTTGTTGACTACGACCAGGTCATCGCCAAGTACGAGGGCGCGGTCGAGGCAAAGCAGGAAATGGACACCGTACGCATGAGCTACGAGGCAAAGGCCGAGTCCCTGAAGGGTGACTACGAGCGGGCGAAGGGCGAGTACGAGTCCCAGCAGCTCACGCTGTCCGAAGAAGGGAAACGGGCGAAGAACGCCGAGGTTGACCAGCGGAAGCGGCGCTACGACAGCTACGTCTCCGACGTGTACGGCAAAGGCGGCCTAATTGACCAGCGGTACAAGGAGCTGATCGCGCCGATTGTCGGGAAGATCGACTCGGCGGTGGCGCGTCTGTCGGCGGATGAGGGGTTCGCGCTGATACTGGACGCGTCGAAGTCCGGGATCGTCTACGCCGATGCCGGGCTTGATCTGACCCAGTTGATAATCGACGATTTGAACCGCGAGTTCGGGCCGGTCGCGCCGACAGTCACAGGCAGAAAGGTCTACGCGCTGATGCCCGTCTTTAACGCCAACGACCTCGCCTCGCAGGACAACGTCGGCACGACCATCCGTGATTTCGTCTATGCGCTGGTCAAGGTCCAGCCCAACGTGGACATGGTCGCCAACCCCAAGGTCGATCAGCAGTTGCAGTCCTACGGTCTGCAGGGCCAGCAGGTCGTTCTCGACAACGCGCTGAATGTGGGACGCGCGCTGGACGCCGACTATGTTGTGTTCGGCAGCGCGAGCAAGCAGGACCGCCGGATTCAATTCGAGCTGTCGATTGCCGACGCCCGGCTGGGTAACTTGCTCAAGACCGAGAAGGGCGACGCGGCCCGGCCCGAGGACCTGCAGCAGCAGGTCGGCACGGTCATCCGCGTGCTGCTGGCGGCAGTTGGGACACCCTGAGGCGGCGCGGGCCGAGCCCGGCGCCAGACTCGCGCCGGACGTTGTGCTCTCGCCGTTCGTCCACATCGGCCCCGAGGTCGAGATCGGTCCGGGTACGATCCTTGGGCCGAGCGTGACCGTCACCGGAAGGACGACCATCGGCGCGCGGGTGCGCATCGGTGCGGGCACCGTAATCGGCTGCACCGGCTTCGGGTACGAGAAACAAGAGGGCCGCTACCGGTTGCTGGAGCACGACGGCCGGGTGATAGTCGAGGACGACGTCGACATCGGGGCCAACTGCACGATTGCCCGGGCCAGAACCGGGCGGGAGACGCGCATCGGCCGCGGTACGAAGATCGACTGCCTCGTACACGTCGGTCACAATGTCAGGATCGGTAGCGACTGCGTGCTGGCGGGCCAGGTCGGCATCGCCGGCAGTGCGGTAATCGGCGACCGCGTCATGCTGGCCGGGCAGGTAGGAGTCAGTGACCATGTGACAATTGGCGACGATGCCGTGATACACGCCAAGTCGGCGGTTTTCCGTTCGGTGCCGGCCGGCGCTCACTACTCGGGAATTCCGGCAAGGCCGCACGCCGAGATGAAACGGCTCTGGGCCAGCCTTTGGCGGCGGTTCGGCAGGCAGGCTTGAACGGGGCGACCATCGCGAGGACCGTCGGTCTTGCCGGAACGGATTCGACGGGTCGTTGGAAGGTCGGCGTTCGGTTCAATCCGGCCGGACCGGGCGCGGGCATATGGTTCAACGCCGCCGTGCGCGTCTTGCTCGCCAATGCCCGCGTCGTCGGCCATGCCACGTGCCTGGGGCCTGGTCGCCGCCGGGTTCGGATGGTGGAACACCTGCTTGCCGCTTGCTACGGACTGGGCATTACCGACCTGGCCGTGGCCACAAGCGGGGCTGAGCTGCCGCTTGGTGACGGCAGCGCCGAGCCGTATGTGCGATTGTTCAGGAAAGCCGGTATCGTTCGATACCGGGAAGGGCCGGACAAGGCGCGACTTGCGCGGCCGGTGCTGGTGAAGGACGGCGCGCGGTTCATTGCCGCAGTTCCGGCCGAGGGGCTGACGGTAAACTGCCTGACGCATTTCCCCGAGTTCGGGCCTCAGTTCTGCTCGTTCGCGCCGGCATCGGCGTCGTTCGTCAGCGAGATTGCGCCCGCCCGGACTTTCGCGCAGACGCGCGTCGCACCGTCGACTCTCAGACGCAGACTCGGTCTGCGATTCGGCCTGAACCGGGTGGGGCGGTTCGTGTGCCCCGCGCAGTCGCGGTTCCTTCATGAACCGTGCCGGCACAAAGCGCTGGACCTCGTCGGCGACCTTGCCCTGCTGGGAAGGCCGCTCGGGGCCGCGGTATTCGCATTCATGCCCGGACATCGGCTGAACCTGTTATTTGCCCGCAGAATTGAGAAAGAACTGGAGGCCGGATGAATGATGTCGTATTCACCACTGAGCAGATTAAGGAGATGCTGCCCCACCGCAATCCGTTTCTGTTCGTTGACGCCGTTACGAAGCTCGAAGCCAACCGAATTGAGGGATATCGGGACATCAAGGCTGAGGAGTTCTACTTCGCCGGCCACTTTCCCGGTTATCCGGTTCTGCCCGGCGTGCTGATGGTCGAGGCGATTGCCCAGACCGGCATCCTGCTGGTGCTGAAGACGCGCGAGGAACGGCGGGGACGCAATACCCTGTTTGCCGGCATTGATAGCGTCAAGTTCCGGCGCCAGGTCAGGCCTGGCGAACGGCTGCTGCTGGCTGCCGACGTCGTCAGCGGACGTTCGTCGGTGTACAAGATCCACGGCACGGCCAGGGTCGGCGACGACCTGGCCTGCGAGGCTGTTGTCATCGGTGCGCTGCGCTGACGACGCGCACAACGCCCGGCGTTCCGTGACCGGCGCCGGATAGGTCTTCACAATTGACCCTTTCCAGCTCGGTGACTCACGCTACCGCCATCATCGGACCCGAGGTCGTTCTGGGTCATGGCTGCAACGTCGGTCCGTTCTGTCATCTTGAGGGGAGAATCGTCGCCGCAGAACGCAACCGGTTTGGTACGGGCGTGGCGGTGGGCGGGGTGCCGATGGATACCAAGTACCAGGGCGAAGACACCGTCGTGCGCATCGGTTCCGGGAACACGTTCTTCGAGTACACGACGGTGCACCGCGCGAGCGGGGCGGGTAATATGACCGTCATCGCCGACGACAACTTCGTGATGGCGTACGTCCACATCGCGCACAATTGCCGCATCGGCAGCGGCTGCGTCATAACCAACGGCGTCCAGCTTGCGGGCTACGTGGAATTGGGCGACCGTGCGAACATCGGCGGACTGACCGGAGTTCACCAGTTCTGCCGTATCGGTGCCCTGGCGATGGTGGGCGCATGTTCGTATGTAAATAAGGACATACCGCCGTACATGCTGGCCGCAGGCAATCCATGTCGGGTGCTCGGACTGAATTCGGTTGGCTTGCGGCGTGCCGGGCTGGGCGACCCCGCGCTGGCCGTCCTGCGCCGCGCCTATCGCGCTATCTACCGGAGCGGCCTGAATCTGAGCCAGGCCCTGCGTACAATCGAGGCTGATGTATTGCCGCAAAGCTCATCGGGCGGAGGCAGAGAGCAGTTGGAGGAACTGGTCCGCTTCGTCCGCTCCAGCGCGCGTGGAGTCGAGCTGCGCAGCGGGCGCGGTGAGAAGGCGGAGTCCTGAGAAGGATACTCGCCCTGCTCGCGAGTCTTGCGCTGGCGCCGGCAGTCGGCCATCCATGGTCCTGCTTTCACGGTGACCCGCAGCATACAGGCCGTTCCACCAACGTCATTGGCGCGCCGCTGACCCGAATCGGGGCGCGTGGGCTCGGTGGTCAGATTTCCGGCTCAGCGGTTGTCCGCCAGGATGGGTGCGTGCTGGTCGGGGCTCGCGACGTGAAGCTATACTGCCTCGGACCGGACCTCGATACGCTGCTTTGGGCCGCTGACCTCACACCCTACGGGTCGAACATCTACTACTCCTCGCCCGCGCTCGACGAGGCGGGCAACGTGTATATCACTACCAGCCGGAGGCTGGTGAAGGTCAGTGGCAACGGCGTCGTGCTCTGGTCCTGGCCCTCGAACAACTCGCTTTCCATCAGCCACTCGCCGGTCATCGGGCTGGACGGCAAGGTCTACTTCGCCGGCTACTCGGACTCTCTGTACGCCCTGACCCCGGAGGGAACGCTCGCTTGGGCCCGGCCTCTCGGCGCGTCGGTCAACTCTGCACCCGCGGTAGGACTGGACGGTCGTATCTACGTCGGAACGACGCGCGACACTGCACGCATGGAGCTTCTATGTTTCAACGCGGACAGCTCGCTCCACTGGTCCTTTGACCTCGCGGCCGAAGCCGAATATGCATCACCGGCCATCGGCCCGGATTCGACCATCTACATCGGGGCGGGTCGCTACTTCTACGCGGTCAGGCCCGATGGTACGCTCAGGTGGCGCGACAGCCTGGCCGCAATGGTCCAGTCCTGCCCGGCGGTGGCCAACGATTCAACGCTCTACGTGCTGGCGGGGGCGAGGCTCTACTGTATCGGTACTGACTCGGTCATCCGCTGGCGGAGGACAATCGGGGGCTCGAACTACTGCTCGCCGACGGTTGACGCCGAGGGGAACGTCTACGTCGGCACGGCCAACGATACGAACAGCCTATTCTACTGCATCGCTCCCGATTCAACCGTTCGCGACAGCCACGTGATTCGGGGCGATATCTGGTCGTCGCCGGCGATTAGCGAAGACGGACGCGTGTACGTCGGCTCAATGAAGGACACGTTCTACCTCTTTCAAGGACCGGGACCTGGCGTTGCGGAGCCGCGGTGCCGTGCGGGTGCGGCCGGAATTCGCCTGCTGCCCAACCCGACGCACGGGGTCGTGCGAATAGTGCCTTCCGGCCGATACTCGGTGAGGGTCTTCGGTGTCGGCGGTTCGCTTGTGGCTTTTGCTTCGGACGCGGACAGGGTTGACCTTCGCGGACTGCGCCACGGAGTATACATGGTGCAGGTTGCGGTTCCGGGCTGCCCACCGCAGAAGCTAGTGCTCCGGTAGCGGAATAGGAACAATAGGACTAATATGACCTATGCGCGGGCGGTCGAGTTCCTCGACAGCTTGGTAAACTACGAGAAGCTGGCCGGGCCGAGAGACGAGTTCAAGCTGGACAACATCCGCAGGCTGCTTGAGCTTGCGGGCCATCCCGAACGCAGGATGCGCGATGTCATCCTCGTCGCTGGCACCAAAGGCAAGGGTTCGGTCTGCTACCTGCTCGAGGCTGCGCTGCGCGGCTGCAGATTCTCGACCGGCATGTTCGTTTCGCCCCACGTGCTCGACGTCCGCGAGCGAATCCAGCTCGATGGCAAACCGATTCCCAAGAGCCTTTTTGCCAGCCTCGTCGTCCGTCTCGCCCCATTCGTCCAGTCCGCGGCTCCGGCCGCTCGCCAGTCGTCAATCGCTAATCGCCAATCGGCAGCTCCAATCAGTTACTTCGAGATGACCACGGCCATGGCCTTCCTGCTCTTTGCTGAACGGCAGCCTGACTATTCAGTCATCGAGGTCGGGCTGGGTGGCAGGCTGGATGCCACGAACCTCTCCGAGCCAGTGGTATCGGTCATCACCCGTATCGGGTATGACCATTTGAAGGTGCTCGGTGATACGCTGACCAAGATAGCAGGGGAAAAGGCCGGCATCATGCGTGAGCGCAGGCCGGTCGTCATCGGCGAACAGGAACCGGAAGCGCTCGCAGCGCTCAAGCGCAAGGCACACGAGTCCGGGTCGCGGCTTGTGCAGTCAGCATCGGTCGCATCCGTCCGATCTGTCGAATCCGTCCGAACCGGCAGCCTCATGACCGCGCGCTGCCGACTCGGGAACGGCAACCTGTACCTGCCGCTGCTCGGTGCCCATCAGGTCGAGAACTGCAGAACCGCACTTGCCGTGCTCGGCGAACTCGCGGCGCATGACCGCCGCATCAAGTTCGGCCCCGCAGCGCGGGGGATGGGGACGGTCTCGATTCCGGCCCGTTGCCAGGTCGTCAGGCAAAGGCCTTTGGTCATCGTGGATTCCTGTCACAATCCCGAGTCCGGCCGCGCCCTCGCCAACGTCCTCCGTGACCACCTGCCCAGGCTCCAAGCCGGAAATCACCGACACGCTCACCTTCGCTCTCTCCCTGAGGGAGAGACAAGGGGTAAGGGTGACCAATCGCTGAAGGTCATTCTGGTGTACGGCTCCTTGAGCGGCAAGCTGGTGGAGGAGACCGTCGCGCCGCTCGCTCCGTTCGTTCACCGAGCGGTCCTGGTTAAGCCCGACAACCCTCGCGCCATGCCGCTGGCCGAACTCAAGCGAGTCTTCTCTCACCGCCACATTGCTCACGTGACCACTCTCAACGTACGTGCAGCCCTATCCCTCGCCCGCCAATCCGCAATGCCAGTTGTCGTCGCGGGCTCGTTCTACCTGGCGGGCGAGGCGCTCAAGGTGCTGGGGCGTTCCCGCGCCCAGCGCCGGTAGCCGGCGAGCGACTGGTTTTCAGAGCCATCTTAGGTCTCACTCTGCACTTCGCGAGCCGGGTCCGGCCGCAAGTTGCCTTCTAGGTCGCGGCAGCTATGGCCGCGCAAGTCATGTCGTGAACCGGCCTGCATGTGGCTCTTCCGGTGGTGCTGCGAAAGGCTCGGGAAACCCATCCGCGTCTGGCCCCCCGAATCGCGGTGAAGATGAGACCGCAGACCCCGTCGGACACCCTTTTCGGAATCACCCCGTGAACCGTCTCGGGAACGGTTCCCAGGGCGACTTGTATTGCCCGGGTCTGTCTGCGGGTCATGACATCTAAGCTGATAACTTTCAATATCTTAGATGTCATGACTTGCCGGGAGCGGTTATTTCCGCAACTTGACAATCGTTTGCGGCAGTCATAGAATCCCCCTCCATGAAGGAACCCGCCTCGACCGGTTGCTGCGTGCTCCTAGTCGGCGGCAGGCATTCTTCCGTCGAGAGCGACTTTGCTGATGGTTAGCAGGAAAGGACAGCCGTGAATAGCCTCGCATTCATTGTGGACAGACTGGAAGAGAAGCGGTACTTCGGACAGAGGCTCTCGAAAGCGGACCTCACTGCGGCGACGCGTCAGATCGCCTCCCGTCAGGGATTGTCTGGTTCATATGCCGGCATGTTCGCGCCGACTGCCCTCGACTTCAAGCGCGGGATGCGCGTCTTCACCGGTGAGTCGGTGCGCTCTGCCGCCGCGACCTCCCACATACTCGGCGAGGAGTGCTGCCGCCTGTTGTTGGAACTTGGTATAGATGACCGGATGGTCTCTGAGGCGCTGACCCGGGCCGAGAACGGCATGCTGGAAAGGCTCAGGTCCGCAGAACGAAAGCACGCTGAGCACATCGGCTTTTACTGCTGCGGTATCTGCACGGTCGCATTCTGGCGCCATCTAGCTGCTGGTGGCCTTGACCACCAGGAGCCTCGATTCAGGGATGGGCTGCGGGTGCTTGCGGAATACCGAACCAAGGGCAATCGCTGGAGTCGATTCCCATTCTTCTATACCCTCCTGGCTCTAACTGAAATGGACAAGCCCGAAGCCCTGAAGGAATTGAGATGGGCCGTGCCTGCGGCCGAGCGCAGTCTGAGGGTACCGCGGGGCGCCAGTGGGTACGCGAAGCGACGCCGGGCCGTGCTTGAAAAGGTGCTTGCCCTCGCCGGTTGAATTGCCTTCGTGAGGAGGCGCGACGTCCGGAGCGCATTTCCTTCAAGAGACACGACGCAGACAGACTGCAAGGTAGCCATTGCACGGTAACCTGCGCGACAGGCCGCGGGCGTTTGACTTGGCCGCACCGCGCCCTATGATTCCCCTAACCTGATGAACGACGATTTGCGGCTCTGGTACCGTCGCAACGGTCCGCTCGGACCCGACGTGCCGGAGCCGGTCATTGCCGAGAAGGGAGAGGGGGCGTGGATTGTCGATGACACAGGCAAGAAGCTTCTCGACTTATCTTCGGGTGGCAGTTTGCCGTTGGGCCACAACCATCCTGATATCATCAACGTCCTGAACACGGCGGGGCACGAGCCGGCAATCGACGGCGTCGTGAGACGCGGTGAGGTCACTTTGATGCACAAGCTGGCCGAGTTGGTGCCGGGTGGGATGAACCGCCGCGTGCTCATCTGCGAGTCAGGCAGGGAGTCGCTGGCCAAGGCAATTGAATTGGCCCGAGACCGGACCAATAGGACCTGTGTGACTTATTTGTCCCAGTGCTCGGATGACAAGCCCGCAATCGGCAAGGATGTGGCCGCGGTGGTTGCACACCCATTGGACGGGCGTATCAAGGAGGCAAGGCAGGCGTGCGACTCTGCCGGGGCCTTACTGATTGACGATGAGGCCGGCATCGGGCCAGGCACGACTGGCCGCATGCTCGCTATTGAGTTGTCGGACGTGAGGCCCGACGTCTATGTGCTGGGGCGGGGTTGGGCAGCGGGGCTGCCTTTCGGCGCGTGCGTCGCGGGCAGCTCGGCGCTGCGCTGGAGGTGCGCGACCGCCGGTAACCCCATCGGCAGTGCCGCAGCGCTTGAAACAGTCCGGTTGCTTGAAAGCGGGTTGCTGGAAAAGGGCAGGAGAATCGCCACACTCCTCGAGAAGAGGTTCGGCGCCTTGTCCGCCCCGAAGGTCGAGCCGGAGTTGTGGGGCGTTGGCCTGGTTCGAACGATTGTATTCCACCGGGGCAAGGACGTGGCCAAAGGGTTTGTCGAAAAGTGCCGAGAACTTGGACTCCTTCTGCACGTTCTATCTGCTAATACTGTCGCCGTCAGGCCGCCGCTGGTCGTGGGGGATAAGGAAGTCGTCTTTGCCGCTGAGGTCGTTGGCAAGGTCCTCGCCAGCTTCGACAAGAAGGTATGAGCGCCGGAAAGCTGTCGGTTCCGGGTCGTTTCTTCGCCACCGTGAAGGCACACGACCTGCTGCCCGAGGGCGCATCGGTGCTGGCGGCGGTGTCGGGCGGAGCCGATTCAGTCTGCCTGCTTGACCTGTTGCGGCTGGCTCGGCCGCGGCTGAAGCTCACGCTGGCCGCGTTTCACCTCAACCACGGCCTGCGCCAGACGGCGGCGCGGGACGAGGGGTTTGTCAGGAAGCTCTGCCGCGACTGGGGAATCGACCTCGAGGTCGGGCGAGCCGACGTGGCCGGTTATGCGAAGCGGCACCGGCTCGGTATCGAGGAGGCCGGGCGCGAACTGCGCTACCGGTACATGGAACGGGCAGCTCGCCAGCTTGGCTGCGATCTGGTCGCGCTCGGGCACACGGCCAACGACAATCTTGAGACTATGCTCCTGAACCTCGTCCGCGGGGCCGGGCCGCGTGGCTTGGCCGGGATACCAGTGACCCGGACATCGAAGGGTCACCACAAAGACACAAAGACACAGAGGTCCGGGACTACGTTCGTGCGGCCGCTGATTGACATCGAGCGTGACAGACTTGAGCAGCATCTGCGCGCGCGGGGCATCGAGTGGGTCGAGGACGAGTCGAATCTGGACGTGAGTTTCCGGCGCAATCTCCTGCGACGCGAGGTTGTTCCGATCCTGACCAGGCTCAATCCGAACGCGGTCGTCAACGCCCGGCGGGCCGCACAATTGCTGGCTGAGGAGGGGGAGTTCCTCGACCGGCTGGCCGAGTCGACGGCAGCAGACGTGGCGCATTTGGACAAGGGCCGGGTGCGGATTGACATGCTTAAGTTCAAGGATTATAATAACATTCTGAAGCGGCGAATCCTGAAACGGGTACTGCCGGAGCTGGATTCTCAAGCCGTGGAAGGAGTCCTTGAGTTCTGCAATCGCGATACAGGTGGCAGACTGACTTTGACCCGTGGCGTGCGGGCGCACCGGCGCCGAGGGATGATTGATTTTGAGCATAGTAAGGAGATTCTAGATAATGATGCCTGACAAGACCCAACGCAACCGGGTCCTCGGGCCGCTGGTCGTCTGGCTGCTCGTATTCCTGGCTGCATGGGCCGCGTGGAATTTCTTCGCCGGCAGGCGGGCGTCACGCGTCACGATCGACTACTCCGATTTTACCACCCAATTGCAGGCGGGTAACGTCGACAACGTGACCATGGTCGAGCACGACCTGAGCGGTTCACTGAGGCAGGAGGCCGAAGCCTCGACTCCGCGCGGCACCGTGAAGTACAAGGAGTTTCGGACCTACATGCCGGACGATCCGCAACTGGTGACCCAGTTGCGCGCCGCCAACGTCAAGATTGTGGCAAAGGCCCCGTCGCAGTGGACGACAATCCTGATAAACATCCTGCCCTGGGTGTTGATTCTCGCAGTCTGGCTTCTTTTCATGCGACGGATGTCCTCGGGCCAGGACCGCGCGTTCACTTTCGGGAAGTCGCGAGCCAAGCCGATGGCCTCGGACCGGCCCAAGGTTACCTTTGCCGACGTCGCCGGCGTGCCCGAGGCGAAAGAGGAGCTGAAGGAGATCATCGCTTTCCTCAAAGCCCCGCACAAGTTCCAGAAACTCGGCGGCCGGATACCCAAGGGCGTGCTCCTCGTTGGACCGACCGGCACCGGCAAGACACTTCTCGCCAAGGCGGTTGCGGGCGAGGCGGGCGTGCCGTTCCTTTCGATTTCCGGCTCGGATTTCGTGGAGATGTTTGTCGGTGTCGGCGCGGCGCGGGTGCGCGACCTGTTCGAGCAGTCGAAGCGCAATGCGCCCTGTATCGTGTTCATCGACGAGATTGACGCGGTCGGGCGGCAGCGCGGGGCCGGTCTCGGCGGCGGGCACGACGAGCGCGAGCAGACCCTGAACCAGTTGCTGGTCGAAATGGACGGGTTCGAGACTCAGGACGGCGTCATCATCATGGCCGCGACCAATCGGCCGGACATCCTCGACCACGCCCTGCTCCGGCCGGGAAGATTCGACCGGCAGATTACCGTGGACCGGCCCGACGTGGTCGGTCGCGAGGAGATACTCAAGGTCCATGTGCGCAAGATTACGATGGCGCCGGACGTCAACCTGAACGTTCTGGCTCGCGGTACCCCGGGCTTTTCCGGGGCCGACCTCGCCAACATGGTTAATGAGGCAGCGCTGCTTGCGGCAAGGCGGGCACGGGCCGCCGTGACGATGCAGGATTTCGAGGACTCCAAGGACAAGGTGCTGATGGGCGTCGAGCGACGCAGCCTGTTAATCAGTGACCCGGAGAAGCGCTGGATAGCCTACCACGAGGCCGGACACGCGCTGGTGGCGCGAATGATCCCGGGCACCGACCCGGTGCACAAAGTCACAATCATCCCGCGTGGCCAGGCATTGGGCCTGACCCAGCGACTGCCGCTCGATGACAAGCGCATCTACTCGCGCGCCTACTGCCTGGACCAACTGGCGATAATGCTCGCGGGGCGGGCAGCCGAGCAGCTCGTCTTCTCCGACCTCTCGACCGGCGTCCACAATGACATCGACAATGCGACGACGCTGGCGCGGAAGATGGTAACCGAGTGGGGTATGAGCGACAAGGTCGGTCCGTTGACCTTCGGTTCCCCGAGCGAGGAGGTCTTCCTCGGCCGGGAACTGGGCATGCGCCGGACCTTCTCGGACCAGACCGCCCAGACGATCGACAATGAGATACGACGGATAATCGACGAGCAGTCCGACCGGGCGCGGAGCATGGTCACGACCCATCGCGACAAGCTCGACGCGCTGGCCAAGGCGCTGCTCGAGCGCGAGACGCTGAACGGCGAGGAGGTCGACCGGGCGATGGGCATGGAATCGGTTCCCAAGCCTGAGCCGGCAGCGCCTACTCCGGCCCAGTAGCCAACCGTGAAAGAGGCGGTCATGTCGTTTTCCGGGTGCATCACCGCTCTGGTGACGCCCTTTAAGGGGGCGCGCGTCGATGTCGACGGCCTGCGCGGGAACGTCCGGTTCCAGCTCAAGAACCGCGTCAGCGGCCTCCTGGCCAATGGCTCGACCGGGGAGGCTCCGAATCTGAGTCCAAGCGAGTGGGAGCGAACCCTGACCGCGGTCGTCACCGAAGTCCATGGCCGGGTGAAGGTTATTGCCGGGGCCGGGACCAACAGCACGGCGAAGTCGATCAAGCAGGCGAAGCGGGCCGAGGCGATTGGCGCGGACGCGCTCCTGGTGGTCGCGCCGTACTACAACAAACCGACCCAGGAGGGCCTGTACCAGCACTTCCGGTCGATTGCCGAGGCGGTCGAGCTGCCGATTATCGTCTACAACATCCCGCCCCGCAGCGTCGTCAATATCCTGCCGGCCACGATCGAACGGATGGCCAGGGACTGCAAGAACATCGTGGCGGTGAAGGAAGCGTCGGGCAGTCTGGACCAGTCGAGCGAGATCATCCAGCGCTGCGGCAACCGCGTCACGGTACTCTCGGGCGACGACTCGCTCACGCTGCCGATCCTCTCGGTCGGCGGCAAGGGCGTCATCTCGGTCGTGTCGAACATCGCGCCGCTCGACGTTGCGAAGATGATTGAGTACTACCTCGCCGGCAAGGTCGAACTGGCGGCCGGGATGCACCGCAAGCTCTTCCCGCTCATCAAGGCGATGTTCATCGAGACGAACCCGACGCCGGTCAAAGCGGCGATGAACATGCTCAACATGGCGGCGGGCGAACCTAGACTGCCGCTGGTGACGCCGAGCGAGACGAGCCAGAAGGCAATCCGGCAGGCGTTGATAGACTACGGTCTTCCTGCATAGGTCCCATGGGTCCTATCGGTCCAATCGCCTGAGATGAAAGTCATCGTTGCCGGCTGTGCGGGCAGGATGGGCAGCGAGGTCTGCCGGATACTCGCTGAGCAAACGGACATTGAGTTGGTCGGCGGCGTCGAGGTCAAAGGCCACCCGTCGGTCGGCACCAGGCTTGGTTCCGGTTTCGTTGGGTCTGACTTAAGCGATATGATCGGCGGTGCCACCACGGTTGTCGATTTCTCAAATGCCGAGGCAATGGTTGGCCATTGCCGGCTCGCCGCGCTGGCCGGCAGGGGGTTCATCACCGGGGTAACCGGACTGAGCGCGACCCAGAGACACGAACTTGAAGATTGCGGGCAGCAGATTCCGGTAGTGCATGCGTCCAACTTTTCGGTCGGCGTGAGCGTGCTGTGTACGCTCGTGGCCCAGGCGGCGAGCCGACTCGGGCCGGACTACGACGTCGAGGTCATCGAGACCCATCACCGGATGAAGAAGGATGCGCCGTCCGGCACAGCGACCAGACTGGTTGACATACTGACCGCGGCCGCGGGCCGGGCCAAGGTCGTTCACGGCCGTCAGGGCGCGGTCGGGGAGAAGCCGAAGTACGAAATCGGTGTCAGTTCAATCCGCACCGGCGGCGTCGTCGGCGAACACACAGTGATCTTCGGCAGCGCCGGGGAGCGGATCGAACTCACGCACAAGGCCGAAAGCCGGGCCGCGCTCGCAACCGGCGTGGTTGCGGCAATCAGGTTCCTGAAGACCCGCGCGCCCGGGTTCTATTCCATAGAAGACGTGCTGGCGAGCCCGCGCTGAGCGGACTCGAAGCCCGAAATCCGGTTGACGAATCAAGCTCGGACAGGCTGAAGCTCGAATTTCGGACTTCAATCGGGCTTCGGGCTTCGAGTTTCGAGCTTAAATGGACTCGATTGTGATTTCGGTGTTCGTGTAGACGCAGATTGCGGCTGCGGCTTCGATTGCCTCGCGTGCAATCATGTCGGCCGGAAGCTCGGTGTGCTTCAAGAGCAGCCGGGCAGCGGTGAGCGCGTATGGCCCGCCGGAGCCGACCGCCACAATGCCGTCATCCGGTTCAATCACATCACCTGAGCCCGACACCACGAAAGAATACCGGTCGTCCATGATGCCGAGCAGGGCTTCGAGCTTGCGGAGCACGCGGTCGGTTCGCCAGTCCTTGGCCAGTTCCACCACCGCGCGCGGCAGGTTGCCGGAGTACTCGTCGAGCTTCTGCTCGAACCGTTCGAACAGGGTGAAGGCATCGGCGGTCGCGCCGGCGAAACCGGCCAGTACCTTGCCGTCGTGCAGCGTGCGGACCTTCCGAGCGGTTTGCTTGATGATGGTCTCGCCCATTGTGACCTGGCCGTCGGAGGCCATCGCTACCTTGCCGTCTCGGCGTACCCCGATGATAGTCGTTGAATGCCATAACTCGCTGTTCATCATGACATTCTAGGCGGCAGACCGCGGCTGTAAAGGGCGGTTCGGCAAGGCGGGCGACTGCCGGCCGGCACGGCTCGCCAGCCGATTGGCAATACAGCTTGACAATTCGCAGTTTGCGACTAGCATCGAATAGAGCAGGGTACAGAAGGACGCGGCCCGCGATTGTGGCGTGAGCACGGGTCGTCGTCCAAAACGAATAACATCACGGCAGGGCAGCAGGAGGTATCTGTGAAGTTGTGTGTTCTCATAATGGCGGCCTGCGTGTTGACCGCATACGGTTCGGTTCAGCCAGGGCCGGGGTTTGACCCGCAGGACGTGGTCCGGCAAATCCGCGCGCGCGGGGACATGACCCGGTCGGGCCCGACTGCGCCGGAGCGCGCTCCGGGCATGCAAAGGTACCGTATCCCGTTCGGTTCGACCTACGAGGGCCGCGAGTTTCTGCCGGACGGGGGCAGGTCCTTTTCCGATGGGGGCGAGTTCATGCTTGATACCAACAGCACGCTCGTGCCCGCGCCAGGCCAGCAGACAAAACCGGTAGTTGCCTTCGACGGCACAAACTTCCTGGTAGTCTGGGAAGACCAGCGCGGCGGCGGCTACGCCGATATCTGCGGCGCGCGGGTAACGCAGGCGGGCAAGGTGATTGACACGTCGGGGTTCTTCATCGCGCAGGCGGTGGACAACCAGTTGGCTCCGGCCGTCGGCTTCGACGGCACGAACTACCTCGTGGTGTGGCAGGACTATCGTTCCGGCTACTCCTACGACGTCTACGGAGCGCGGGTCACGCCCGGCGGCGCGGTGCTCGACCCGGCTGGTTTCATCGTCGCGAAGTCGGACAACGACCAGACCTACCCGGCCGTGGGCTTTGACGGCACGAACTACCTCGTGGCCTGGCAGGACAGCCGCAGCGACCCGGCCATGCCCGACATCTACGGAGCGCGGGTTACGCCCGGCGGCGCGGTGCTCGACCCGGCCGGCTTTGCCGTTTCGCTGGCTGCCCGGGGGCAATATGAGCCGGCCGTCGGGTTCGACGGCGCGGACTACTTCGTGGTGTGGCAGGACTGCCGCGACAGCGGTACTTCCCACATCTACGGGTCGCGGGTAACCACGCAGGGCGAGGCACTGGACACGCTGGGCATCTTCATATCGCCATCGAACGGGATGCAGGGCACGGCCAGCATCGCCTTCGATGGGACGAACTACTTTGTGGTGTGGCAGGACATCCGCGGCAGTTTCCCGCCCAGCCTTTACCTCTTCGGGGCGCGGGTTGCGACCACGGGAGATGTGATCGACCGTTCCGGTATGCAGATAGCTTCGGGCCACCCGGCCTTCCCCGGGGTCGATTTCGACGGCACCAACTACCTCGTGGTCTGGCAGGGCGGCAGCCAGGTCGACATCAACATCTACGGCGCGCGGGTGACGCCCGGGGGCCAGATGCTTGACCCTTCCGGCTTCCTCGTCGCGCAGGCGCCGTACATGCAGTCTTCTCCGGTTCCCTGCTTTGACGGCACGAACTCGTTCGTAGTGTGGCAGGATTACCGCAACAACGCGGGAGAGTCCGACGTCTATGCGGCGCGGGTCGAGCCCGACGGCACGGTGCTCGATTCGGAAGGTCTGATTGTCACGCAGGCGGCCAGAGACGAGTTCACTCCCGCTCTCGGATTCGACGGCGAAAACTTCCTTGTTGTCTGGGAGGACCATCGCAACGGCTCGCCCGATATCTACGCGGCGCGGGTGACACCCGGCGGGACGGTGCTCGACCCGGACGGTCTCGCCATCTCACTGGCGACGGGCGACCAGACCTCGCCCGCCATCGCCTTCGACGGCGCGAATTACCTCGTGGTCTGGCGGGACTGCCGGACCAGCGCGTCAGACCCCGATATCTACGGAGCGCGGGTGGCGCCCGACGGCACGATCATCGACGGGGCGGGCTTTGTCATCTCGCAGGCCGCCGAAGCGCAGGGGCATCCGGCTGTCGGTTTTGACGGCACGAACTACTTCGTGGTCTGGGAGGACCGCCGCGGCGGCGCATTCGCCGACCTCTACGGAACCCGGGTGGCGCTCGACGGTACGGTGCTTGATCCCTCCGGCATCGCCATCTCGCAGGCATCGGCCGACCAGTTCTATCCGGTCATCGGCTTCGACGGCACGAACTACCTCATAGTCTGGGAAGACCACCGCGGCGGCACCTACGCCGATGTCTACGGTGCGCGGGTGACGCGCGGCGGCGCCGTGCTCGACCCTTCGGGTATCGTCATATCGGAGGCAACGAGGGACCAGCTTATCCCGACCCTTGCCTTCGACGGTGACAACTTCCTCGTGGTCTATGAAGACTACCACCGGAGTATCTTCGCCGACATCTACGGTGCGCGGGTGACGCCCGGCGGCGCCGTGCTCGACGCCGGCGGCTTTGCCATCGGGTCGGCGGTGAACGACCAGTGGTTCCCGGCCGTGGGTTTCAACGGCAAGAACTTCCTCGTGGTCTGGGAGGACTACCGCTACTACCATCCGGACATCCATGGAGCATTTGTCACGCCGGACGGGGTTGTCTTCGACACCGGCGCGGTCCTCAAACAGGAGGGGGACCAGTCCCATCTGGCGCTGGCCTGCGGCCCGGACACCGAACTGCTGCTTGTGTACCAGGGCTGGGCCGGGATAGTCGATGGCCGGATGTTCAATACCGACCGGATCTGGGGCGCGGTCAACCCGTTGCCGGGTGCGGTCGAAGAAGGTCGGCAGCCGGTGCTGCAGGATTCGCGGCCCCTGGCAACGATTGTCCGCGGCCTGCTCCGCGTTCCCGCATCGAGCGCTGAGCGCGGCGTGCCCTGCGCGTTGCTGGACATCAGTGGCAGGGAGGTTATGAACCTGCAGCCGGGCGCGAACGATGTCCGCGGTCTTGCTCCCGGCGTCTACTTTGTGCAGTCGTCGCTCGACAATCGGCAAACGACAGTGACCAAGGTTGTGCTGACGAAGTAGAGAGAAGGGCAGCAGGCAGTAGGCAGCAGCAGTATCCAGTGAGGGCGGGCGCAGGCCCGCCCCGCATTTCAGGCGCGCTGGCTCGTCGAGCCGCCGAGGGTGTGGCCGTTTTGACTTAGGACGTTCGAGCCGTATAATATCTCTTCTCATGGAAAAACAGATTCGACCGGTCGCGATCGGCATCCGGCGCGAGGATAAGAATGCGTGGGAACGGCGCTCGCCACTGATTCCGGAGCAGGTCGGACAACTCATCGGCGAGCATGGCCTGTCGTTCGTCATTCAGCGGTCGGAGTTGCGAACGTTCAGCGATGCCGAGTTCCGCGAGGTCGGGGCAGAGGTGAGCGACGAGCTGTCGGCGTGCCCGGTGGTGCTGGGTATCAAGGAGATACCCGAATCGGCCTTCCAGTCCGGGCATACCTATATCTTCTTCTCGCACACCATCAAAGGCCAGCACTACAACATGCCGATGCTCAGGAAAATGATGGAGCTCGGCTGTTCGCTGATTGATTACGAAAAGATGACCGATGAGGCCGGGAGAAGGCTCGTATTCTTCGGCCGGTTCGCGGGTATCGCCGGGCTGGTGGATACGCTGGCCGGGCTGGGCGAACGGCTGGAGACCCAGGGAATCCAGACGCCGTTCAGCCGCGTGCGCCTCGCGCACGAGTACGGGCGCGTGGACCTCGCCCGGGCTGCTCTCGCCGAGGTCGGCCGCGACATCGTGGAACAGGGACTGCCGGCCGAGCTGTCGCCGTTTGTGGTCGGCGTGACCGGCTATGGTCACGTGGCCAAGGGCGCCTGGGAGATGCTGGACGCGCTGGGCGCGACCGAAGTCGAGCCGGTGGACCTGCCTGCACTTGCCGCGAGGGGCGACCGACATACGGCCTACCGTGTGATGTTCCGCGAGGAACACATCGTCGAGCCGACAGAGGTCGGTCACCGGTTCGACCTGAAAGAGTATTTCGCGAAACCGGACCTCTACCGTTCGCGGTTCGAGAACCACCTGCCGCACCTTTCGGTTCTGACCAACTGCATCTACTGGGATGCCCGCTACCCGCGGCTGGTGACAAAGGACTGGCTGAAGCGGTCGTTCGCGGCGGGGCGGCCGAAGCTCGCGGCGATGGGCGATATTTCGTGTGACATCGAGGGTTCGATTGAGGCGACGAGCAAGGCGACCGAACCGGGCGAGCCGTTCTTTGTGTACGATCCCGCGACCGGCGCGGTGCGGGATGGCGTCGAGGGCGAGGGCGTGCTCTTGATGACCGTCGACAACCTGCCCTGCGAACTGCCGTTCGATTCGTCGCGGGAGTTCGGCGTCGCGCTGATGCCGTTCGTGCCGGCAATTGCCCGCACTGACTTCAGCCGTCCGCTGGACAAGCTCGACCTGCCCGGGCCGATACGCCGGGCGCTGATCCTGCACCGGGGCCGGCTGACACCTGAATTCGCGTACATTGAGAAGTACCTGAGGATCTAGGAGACCATTGTCATGAAGAAGATACTTGTGCTCGGCGCGGGGCTCGTGTCCCGGCCGATGGTTCGCTACCTGCTTGACGTACCCGATTTCGAGGTCATCGTCGCGAGCCGAACCGTATCCAAGGCGCAGGAGCTGGTCGGCAACCATCCGCGCGGCAAGGCCGTTGCGCTGAACGTGGACAACGAGGCCGACCTCGAAAAGCAGGTTGCGGGGGCGGACCTCGCGGTCAGCCTGCTCCCTTACACCTATCACGTGAAGGTGGCCGGGCACTGCCTGAAGTACAAGAAGCCGCTCGTGACCACGTCCTACGTGAGCGATGCGATGCGGGCGCTCGACGCGCAGGCCAGGGAGGCCGGCGTCATCTTCCTGAACGAGATTGGCCTCGACCCGGGCATCGACCACATGTCGGCGATGAAGATAATCCACGAAGTGCAGAAGGCCGGCGGCAAGGTCGTGAGCTTCATGTCGTACTGCGGCGGCCTGCCCGCGCCCGAGGCGAACAACAACCCGTTCGGGTACAAGTTCTCATGGAGCCCCAAGGGTGTGGTCATGGCGGGCCGGAACGACGCCCGCTACTTGAAGGACGGCAAAGAAGTGTTCATCCCCGGGCCGGAGTTGTTTGCCAACCGCTGGCCGCTCAAGGTGGCGGACGGGTTTGAGTTCGAGGCCTATCCGAACCGTAACTCGCTGCCCTACATCGAGACCTATGGGCTCGCGGGCGTGCGAACCATGTTGCGGGGAACGCTACGGAACCCGGGCTGGTGCGAAACGCTCAAGGCGATTGCCGACCTTGGTGTCCTGAAGGACGACAAGGTCAGGACCGGTATCGGCGGGCTCAGCCCGGCGGCGTGGCTCCGCGAGTACGTCCCGGCGCGGGACATGACCGAATCTCGCTCGGGAGATTCGGATCGTGTCCCAAGCCGCTCCTCGTTGCGCGCCGCTGTTGCCACCAGACTCGGGCTAGCGGAGAGCCATCCGATACTCGAACGG
>Ga0172371_10002956_pt1 | contig 26614 bp, 22 predicted proteins | sample Lak12m_FD_114543 | JGI IMG/M metagenome (GOLD analysis project Ga0172371, IMG submission 114543) | Freshwater microbial communities from Kabuno Bay, South-Kivu, Congo - kab_022012_12m | ecosystem: Environmental > Aquatic > Freshwater > Lake | place: Democratic Republic of the Congo: South-Kivu... | reverse complement strand
ATTATCCCATAGTCTTTATGTTGTGCCTGTTCATTCTTGCTTTGCCCTTTATTGTCTTTTTCATCAGTTGGTTTTAGCACGGTTTTGCCGCCGATGGCGCCATAATCGGCGATAAGGCGTAAAGTGGCTTTTAGCAGCATCCATTCTGCTGATTCGATGGGGCGGAGTTCTGTGAAACAAAGGATGAATTTATCTCCCGCTTTTATTTGGGGGGGGTATTGGTTTTTTCCCTGTTGGCTTTCCTTTTCTTTGGGTTTTCTAACTTGCCCCTGCTCGTCCAACACCAGCACTTCGAAGCGGAACTTTCGCGCCCAACCGGTGCAGCCGAATAACTCGCAGACCACACAGTGTTTTTCCCCTTTGCATTCCTTTTCAGCCGCACTGGGATCGCAGGCGCTACCCCCCAAGCCCCGTACCACCACCTCACACCACCAGCGAAGGGCGCCGAGCAATCCGGTGTTTATCGTTCTCTTTCCTTCGCCGTTGACATCCCCAGTCCAGATGTCGCTCAATGCTTCGAATTCAAAATCATGCCTCGTCTTTTTGTTCATTCTCGGTTCTCTCCTTTTTTCACCCATTCTCGGTTCCCTCCTTTTCCCTTTTTCTATGGCGTCCTTGGACGCCTGCTTTTTGTTATATCAAATGGAAGTCCCTTTACTTGTCGATACTCGTTAGTCTTTGAGGCGGGCGAGGGTTTGGAGGCGGGCGACTTTGGTGGCGATGCCCGCCTTGTGCACTATCTCCACCACTTCTTCCACGCGCTTGTATGCCTCGGGGATTTCCTCGCCGAGCGTCGCTTTGCTCGTCGCCATCACCACCACCCCCTGCCGCCGCAGATCTTGGGCAATAGCGCGCCCTTTGCTGCTCTTTAGTGCCTGCGCCCGGCTCATTTCCCGCCCTGCCCCGTGGCAGCAAGAGCCAAAGGTCTCTGGATAGGCGCGCTCGCCCCCCGCCAGCACGAATCCCCCCGAAGCCATATCTCCCGGTATCAACACCGGCTGCCCGTTCTCTCGATAACACGATGGCAGCAAGGGATGCCGCGGGGGCAAAGCGCGGGTTGCCCCTTTGCGATGCACACACACTCGCTGCATCCTGCCCGCAACGGGAAACTCTTCCATCTTGGCGATGTTGTGGGCAACATCATAAAGGAGGCGCATTCTATCGCCGTCGCACTCTTGTTGAACACTCGGGCAAAGACCTCGCGCGTTAGCCATGTTAGAATTTGCCGATTTGCCCAGGCGTAATTAGCCGCCGCCGCCATCGCCCCCAGGTATTCTTGCCCCAAATGTGAAGCAAGGGGCGCGGCGGAGATCTGCTTATCTGGTGGCAGCCATCCCCAGCGCCCTTGTGCCCGCACCATCTGCGCCAAAAACTCATCGCACACCTGATGACCCAAGCCCCGCGAGCCGGAGGGGATCATCACCGCCACTTGCCCCTTTGCTAGCCCCCAGCTCTGGGCGCGCCCGCACGCCGAATGCCTAGCCAGCTGCGATGCTCGGTAAGCGCCTTTATCTCCCGCACAAAAACGCTTCCTTTAGGAAGCGGCACAACATCGAGAGAGGCGCGAATATCCTTTTCGCCAATCGAAAGGATTTTGCAGTGCTTGACCGCAAATCCGTGAATATTGACTAGGAACAGCCCTCCTCGGGCAAAATTTACCAACAATTCGGCACGATCCCCTCCCTCGGCAACAACGATTATCCGTTTGCGCGCTGCAACCGTTGCCCCGCCTACGCAAATATCGGTAATTGCAAGTAGGGTATTTTCAAAAACATCGGCGTAGCTAGCCCCCGTAACTTCGATGGCAATATCGGCAGTGTGAGCCATCAAGCGATAGGGCTTGGGGGGATTCTTGGGCATTTTCTTTTCCCGCCTCGAAAAGTTCGGGGGATTAAGGTCTTTTGCGCTGTTGGAGCCAGGCAAGGAGGCGCTTTTTGAATAAGAAAATGACAAACAGAAGGGCGACAATGACGATGAGGCTAAAGATCATCGTAAAGCTGAAGTTCCCGAAATCACGCAGCACCGCACCAGAAATCGAGAGTCCCACCGTGCCGAGGAGTCTGCCTAGCATACAGACAGCAAGAAACGGCAGAAAGCGGATTTTACTTAGCCCTAAAACATAGCAGAGGGCATCCTTGGGAAAACCGGGGATGATGAAGAAGACAAAAGCAAGAGCCAAGACATTGCGCTCTACGAAATGGTTGTAACGAACAAGGATATCTTTCTTTATCACCCACTCTAATAGCGGCTCCCCAAAGGCATGTGCCAGCGCAAAGGCGATGGCGGAGCCAATGGTAAGCCCAACCGTGGAGTAAAGAGACCCCCAAAGCGCCCCGTAAAGATAGCCACCGACCACCCCGGTAACCTCACCCGGAATGGGAGCGGCAACAACTTGGACGGCTTGTAGCAGGATAAACAGAAGCGGCGCATAAGGACCCTGACGAGAAAGCCAGCCTTCCAATTCCGCACGGTTGGTGATGAGGCGGTAAGCGTCTTCGTAAAAATATATCAGCGTTGCCACAATCAGCGCAAAAACCATCAACGCTGTGATCCTCTGCCTCATCGCCCCCCTCTACAAACATCGAGTGCAGTCCGTCGAGTGTCTCTTTCTCTGCCCGAAAAGGCGCACGGACCGGTGGCGCCCTTTCCCTTCTCTATTCGGCGCTCTCTTCCTCCTCGCCGTTATCCGTCTCGCTTTCTTTTTCCACACAGACGGCAAGCCCAACCAGTTGCTCGTCCTCTTCCAGCCCTATAAGCCGAACCCCCTGTGTGGCGCGTTGTAAAACGGGGATATCCGTCTCTTTGACACGAATGATCTTGCCGCTGTTACTGATGAGAATGATATCGCCCTCGCCACTGACCTGTAAAATACCGGAGAGCGCACCTATTTTCTGATTGATGCGGATGTTGAGGTTGCCTTTGCCGCCGCGAGATTGAACGGGATATTGGCTAACAGGGGTTCTTTTGCCATAGCCATTGGCGGAAACACTCACAATACAAGCGCCATCGACGGGGATCTCCGCGCCGACAACCTCATCGTCCTCATCTAAACGGATGCCGATTACCCCCGCTGCCGTCCTACCCGTTTCTCTAACATCGTTTTCAGGAAAGAGTATCGCCTTGCCTTCCCGAGTCCCTAAAAAGATGTGCTGAGCTCCATTGGTTATCTTTGCCGCAATCAGCGCATCGTCCTCGGCAACGCCCATTGCGATTACCCCTGTGGAGCGAGGATTGGCAAACGCGGAGAGTTTTGTTTTCTTGACGATGCCTTTTTTGCTGATCTTGACGATATTCTTGCCCTCATCGAACGACTCTACCGGGCAAATAGCCGCGATATTTTCCCCCGGCTGAATCCCCACGAGGTTTATGATTGCCTTGCCCCGCGCCGCCCTGCCCGCCTGAGGTATCTGATATACCTTGAGCCAATAAACCCGCCCTCGGTCGGAGAAGATCAAGACAAACTGGTGGGTGTTGGCGATAAAGACCTTTTCTACGAAATCTTCCTCTTTGGTGGTCATGCCGATCTTGCCCTTGCCACCGCGGCGCTGCGAACGATACAGGCTCACCGGATTACGCTTGATGTAACCTTGATGGGAAACCGTTACAACCATATCCTCTTGGGTTATTAAATCTTCGATGTTGATATCGCCCGCTGCCGCCACAATCTCCGTGCGCCGTTCGTCTCCGTAGCGGTTCTTTATCTCCTCGAGCTCTTGCTCGATGGAGGTGAGCACCTTTTGCGGATCATCCAAAAGCGCCTGTAGTGCGGCTATTTGTTTTGCCAATTGGGCAAATTCTTCGCGAACTTTGTCGCTCTCCAGCGCGGTAAGGCGCTGTAGGCGCATTTCCAAAATGGCGCGAGCCTGCTTCTCGCTCAGCTGGAAGGCTTGGCAAAGCCCTGTCTGCGCCGCTTCCGGTGTGGCGGATCTCTTTATCAGCGCCACCACCGCATCGATTTGCGCCAGAGCGACCAACAGTCCCGCCAGGATGTGGGAACGCTCCTGCGCTTGGCGTAAATCAAAGGCGGTGCGTCGCACCACCACTTGCTGCCTGAATTCCACAAAACTGGTCAAAATCTCCTTGAGGTTTAAAACACAGGGGCGATTATTTTTTATCGCCAGCATGATCACCCCAAAGGATGTTTCCAGTTGGGTGTGTTTGAAGAGGTTGTTCAATAGCACCGAGGCATTTTCGTCCCTTTTGAGGTCGATTACCACGCGCACCCCATCTCGGTCGGATTCATCGCGTAAATCGGCAATTCCTTCTAGGCGACGCTCTTTGACCAGCTCGGCAATCCGTTCCATTAGCGTTGCCTTGTTCACCTGATAGGGGAGCTCGGTTATGATAATGCTCTCTCGCTCGGTGCGTTCGTTTCTTTCTATGATCGCACGCGCGCGCAGACGAATCACGCCTCTGCCCGTTTTATAGGCACAGAGAATCCCCTCCTGACCGCAAATAAAACCTGCCGTAGGGAAGTCTGGACCAGGGACATGGCGCATCAGCCCCTCTACGGTAACGGAGGGGTTTTCGATGAGGGCGATCGTTGCCTCTATGATTTCGGTGAGGTTATGCGGGGGAATGTTACTCGCCACGCCAACGGCAATCCCTGCGCCACCGTTGAGTAATAACATCGGTAAGCGAGCAGGCAGCAAGGTTGGCTCTAGTAGCGAACCATCGTAATTGGGGGAAAATTCGACCGTTTCCTTGTCCAGTTCTTGCAGCAACTCCTCGGCGATGCGTTCCATCCGGATCTCGGTGTAACGCATCGCGGCGGGGGGATCGCCATCGATGGAGCCAAAGTTACCCTGTCCATCGATGAGGCAGTAGCGCATGGAAAAATCCTGAGCCATGCGGACTATCGTGTCATAGGCGGCGCTATCGCCGTGGGGGTGATACTTACCGATGATATCCCCAACGATGCGCGCCGATTTTTTATAAGGTTTGTTCCAACGGTTGCCCATCTCGTTCATCGCAAAGAGGGTGCGGCGATGAACGGGTTTCAACCCATCCCGCACATCGGGAAGAGCCCTGCCCACGATGACGCTCATGGCGTAATCCAGATAGGATTTTTGCATCTCCTTTTCGATATCGATGGTGATGTTGTCTTTAAAGTTGTTCGATTCCATAGTTGTTCTTCCTTACTCGATTGTGGGACTGGCTTATAGATCCAGATTGCTGGCATAAATGGCGTTTTTATAGATGAACTCTTTACGAGGCTCCACATTCTCGCCCATTAAAGTGGAAAAAATCTCATCGGCGGCAACGGCATCCTCTATTTGTACCTGCAAGAGGGTGCGTCTTTCGGGATCCATCGCCGTTTCCCAAAGCTGTCCGGGGTTCATTTCCCCCAAGCCTTTGTAGCGCTGCACCTGTACTCCTTCTTTGCCCATCTCCAAGATATGCTCCACCAGCACGGGAATAGAGGTATATTCTCGCCCCACTGTTTCGGTATCGTTTCCCTCGATGGAAAGGATAGAGTAAGGTCCTTTTTCTATCTGTCGTAAGCGCTGTTGCAAATCTCCCAGCAGCCCTGTTTTTAACAGCTCCGCACAGATTTTTGTGCGCACTTTGTTCCCTTTTTGCTTGCTCTCGACCAGCACCCCCTCTTCGGTACCGAGAGCAACAATATTTAGTATTTCTATTTCTTTCTCCGGGGCGCTGTTTGCTATGAATTCTCTAAGGAGTTGGGGCGAGGCGATGTTTTCGCGTATCTGTGGTAAATTTTCGGCAAGCCAAGAAAGTAAGGCGCTGTCATAGCCCTCTCGCTCTGGGATCTTTAAGAAGTTGACCAAAGCGACCATCCTTTTTAGGGAATTTAGCAAACGACTTCCCGTAAGGAGCGTTCCATCTTGGGTTCTTATTTTGATTTTTGCCGCGCTATTTTCCAGCATCAAGCTTTGTAGAGCATCTTCGTTTTGTAAGTAAGTTTCTTTCTTTTTCTGGGAAACACGAAAGAGGGGTGGCTGGGCAATGTATAGGTATCCCCTTTCTATTATCTCCCGCATCTGCCTAAAAAAGAAGGTCAACAACAAGGTGCGGATGTGTAAGCCATCGACATCGGCATCGGTCATAATAATGATGTTGTGATAGCGTAATTTGGCAATATCGAAATCATCTTTCCCTATTCCCGTTCCCAGTGCGGTTACTATCACCCTTATTTCTTCGTTGTGCAGCATTTTATCGAAACGCGCCTTTTCCACATTCAAGACCTTGCCGCGTAGTGGCAGGATTGCTTGAAACTTGCGGTTACGCCCTTGTTTGGCGGAACCCCCTGCCGAATCCCCCTCCACTAGAAAAATCTCGCTGCGCCCGGGATCGCGTTCTTGACAATCAGCCAGCTTGCCCGGCAGGCTGCCGACCTCTAAAGCGCTCTTGCGACGGGTTAACTCCCGTGCTTTACGCGCCGCCTCCCGTGCTCGGGATGCCTCAAGGCTCTTATTCAATATCTGCTTGGCAATCGTTGGGTTTTCCTCCAAAAAGGAGCTAACACCCTCATAAACCACCTTATCCACGATTCCTTTGACATCGCTGTTTCCCAATTTGGTCTTAGTCTGCCCCTCGAACTGGGGATTGCGGATCTTGATACTAATGACACAGCTCAATCCTTCGCGAAGATCATCGCCAGTTAATCCCTCTGTGCTGTTTTTGATGATATTGTTGCCTCGACCATAGTTGTTGAAGGCACGGGTAAGGGCGGAACGAAAACCAACGACATGTGTTCCTCCCTCGCTGGTGTTGATATTGTTGGCATAGGAAAAAAGGTTTTCTGTGTAGCCATCGTTATATTGCAATGCCAGCTCCACCAAACACTCTTCGCGCGTTCCGTTTATGTAGATGGGCTTTTTATGTAACACCTGCTTGCTACGATTCAGATACTCGACAAAGGAAACTATACCCCCTTCGTAACAAAACTCCGCCTCCCGACCATCTCTTTCGTCACTGATTTTTATAAGTAAGCCCGAGTTCAAGAATGCCAATTCTCGCATGCGCTTGGCGATTGTCTCGTAACTAAAATTAGTCTCTTCGAAAATATTTCCATCGGGAACAAAGACTACTTTGGTGCCCCGTTTGTGCGTTTTTCCTATTTCCGCCAGGGGCTCCAGAGGCTTGCCATTGCAATATGACTGTTTATAAGCTTTACCGTCGCGGTATATTTCCAGATATAGCGATTTAGAAAGGGCGTTCACCACCGAAACACCAACTCCATGTAACCCTCCCGATGTTTTATAAACATCGTTGGAGAATTTTCCCCCGGCATGAAGCTTGGTCAAGACAACCTCTGCTGCCGAAATCCCCTCCGTAGGGTGGATATCAACGGGGATACCCCTCCCATCATCGACTACAGAAACACTCCCATCTAGATGCAAACATACGACGATGTTCTTACAATAACCAGCAACGGCTTCATCGATGCTGTTATCGACAACCTCATACACCAGGTGATGCAGCCCATCTTTGCCTGTAGAGCCGATATACATTGCGGGTCTTTTTCGAACCGCTTCCAATCCTTCCAATACTTTTATGCTCTCTGCTGAATAAATTTCTTCCATAAACTAACAAATCCCCACTATTTTTTTCCTCTTCTCGAAGGTGTTCCGAGATTCTTATAAAATCGAAAATTTTATATAATTAAGCTTTCGACACTATTGCTTTGAGATATTTGAACAACTAATTATTTAGTATTCTTGGCTTGCTCGTTAAGCTGTCAATGTATTGATTATTCTGGATTCCCGCTCTCAAGGGAATGATGTATTGGTGAGCTTGTTGTATTATGCAAAGCTCTTGCTTTATCGTCCATTGGGATTTCCGCTACAATTCAGCCCTGTGAAAATATGAGGCGCATTTATCTATCATATTCATCATCTCTCTCCATTACCCGATTGATAATTATGGTCTCGAATAGGACAATTAAAGTGCTCTCACGGGCATTATCACCGCCATATACTCCTCGCTCCCTTGTTCCTTGATAAAGATTGGTTTCCCTTCCATCCCAAAATCAAGAACCACCTCTTCCCCCTCTATCACATCAATGGCATCGATAAGGAAATTGACATTATAAGATATATCGATTGCCTCCCCTGAGTAATCCACCCCTATTTCATCACTCGCTTCCCCGATATTTTGATCCACCGCCGTGAACTTGATTTTATTATTAGCGATATTAAGAGTAACTCCCGTGCTATAATTTCCCTCTGCCACCACACGGGTAATACGCAACGCCCCAAGTATATCATCTCTCTTGACGATGAGCGGTTTTGGCTCTGGCAAGGCGACAACCTGTCGATAGTCGGGATATTCGGCTTCGATGGTGTTGAGCTGCATCATCATGTTACCCGCCTTCACAATCACAAATTTATCCCGCATACCAACGGCAATTTCTCCCGCAAAACCCTCTATATTCTTTTTCAGTTCACTGATGCCACGCTTGCCTATCAACAGTCCCTTAATCGGAACATCCAGCAAGTCGTAGATTTCGATACTTACCAAAGACAACCTGTTACCATCGGTTCCCACCATTTTTATTTTATTGCCGATACTCATATCCAGATACACACCGCTGATGTTTCGGCGTACAACCTCGTTGGATACAGAAAAGACACTTTTTCTGATCATTTCCGAAAATTTTTGAGCATTCAAAGAAAGGATATTTTTATCCATCCTTACATCTATGGAAGGAAACTCCTCATCGCTCAAGCCTTGTATTCTGTATATCGCATTGCCGCAAATCATCTCTACACTATGCTCTTCCAATTCTCTAAAGGACAGTTCCATCCCTTGCATTTCTCTAATCATTTCGAAGATCTTACGTGCTAGTAAAGTAATCCTTCCCTTGCTTCGGATACTTGCTTCCATCTCTATGACGATGGAAATCTCTAAATCTGTTGCTTTGATGGTAATTTTGTTTTCCTCGGCAACCAAGAGAATATTGTTCAAAATGGGAGTGGTGGTGCGTTTATCGGCAATTCCTAATGTTTTTTGTAATCCACTCAAAAAAACTGCTTTGTTTATTGTAAATTCTATTCCCATATATCTTCTCCTCTTCTTTTATTTTCTTAACAAAATAACAACTAGTAGTAGCAGCAAGGGGTGTTGTTTGTGTTGGCAATGTTGGTAATTGCTTGTATTAGTTTATAAAAACTTGTTGGACAAATAGGGAGTATTTGTTGGTGATGGCTATAATTTTTCCACAATCATCTCTTCGAGTTCTTTCAATGAATTTCTTAAGGATACATCTTTTTTTATAAGGGATTGAATCTTGTTGATGGCATAAATAACCGTCGAGTGGTCCCTTCCCCCTATCCCTTTTCCAATATCGGGAAAGGAAGATTTGGTTAATTTTCTAGAAAGATACATTGCTATTTGTCTAGCCATTGCCACATTTTTGGTCTTGCGAGCAGATTTTATATCCGCAATTTTTACATTATAATAGGAAGCAACTACCTTTATCACTTCCTCTATTTTCACCTCTCTTCTTGCTCCTGTTTTATAGACCCCCTTGAAAGCTTCCCTAACTAACTCCAAATTGATAGCCCTATTTTTTATGGAGGCATATGCCATTACCCTTTTTAAACACCCTTCCAGCTCCCTAATATGCGTATCGATGGCGGAAGCGATGAAATAGGAAACATCTTTAGATAGCACCACATTGCCCTCTAGTGCCTTTTTTTCCAGAATTGCCATCCTCGTTTCCACATCTGGTTGTTGAATATCGGCAATCAATCCCCATTGGAATCGCGAGCGCAATCTCTCTGCTAGATTAGCAATATCTTTAGGAAATCTGTCACTGGTTAGGACAATCTGTTTTCCCGATCCATGCAGCATATTGAAGATGTGAAAGAATTCCTCCTCCGTACTGTTTTTGCCAGCAATGAAATGAATATCGTCAACCAACAGACAATCTACCCGATGATATTTTTCTCTAAGAGCAATCATTTTATCACGGCGGATAGAGCTTATTATCTCGTTTATAAAATCCTGAGTTTGCACATACAAAACCGAGAGATTTTTATGAATTTCCGTTAAATGTAAGCCAATGGCATGTAGTAGGTGCGTTTTTCCCAAGCCAACGGGGCTGTAAATCAAAAGGGGATTGTAGTGTCTGGCAGGCATTTCCGCCACCGCTTTTGCCGCCGCATGTGCCAACTGATTACAGGGAGCGACCACGAATCTCTCGAAAGAAAACTGCTCGTTGAGGGTGGCGGGCGGGATACGGGGCACCATCTTTTTTGTTTCTACAGGGATGTCCGCCGCTTCCGTGTTTTCTACTATTACCATCCTTATCGATGCTTCCTCGCCGAGAATCTGCCGCGCTGCCTCTTCGAGGGCTTTTAGATAATTAGCGTTAATCCAATCTAAGAAGAACCTGTTGGGAACTGACAAGGTTAGTTTACTGCCTTCTTGTTGCAGACATTTCATGGGTTTTATCCAGGATCTGAACGCCGGATTCCCTAGATTATTCTCCAGGATGCTTAATATGTTCTTCCAAATCATTTAAATAGTTACCTCGATTATCAACAGGCACATCAACATATGGTTATAACTTTTTTATTTCCAAGCCGTTACGGATTACCCGAACGATATGTTCGAGTTCGTCGTTAGAACCAAAAGTAATTGTAATCTTTCCCTTTCCCCGAATGCGGGAAGGGATTATTTGCACCCGCGTTTTTAATTCCGAAGAAAGAGAACGCGTCAAATCTTCGATGAATCCAGCCTCTCCGGGGGAAACACTAGTCCTTGCTTTTGTCGGATCCTTTTGTGAGAGCTTACTCAATATTGCCTCTGTGGAGCGCACCGAGAGGGATTTGTCGATAATCGTTTGCAGCGCTTCTTTTGTTTGGCTTTCCGATAAACCCAATAAGCATCGGGCGTGCCCTGTGGAGATATTTCCATTTATTAAGGCTTCCCGCACGAAAACGGGAAGCTTGAGCAGTCGCAAGGCATTGGTGATGGTGGAGCGATCTTTACCTAGTTTTTGTGCCAAGTCCTCATGGGTATTTGCAAATTCTTCTATGAGGCGCTGATATGCCTCCGCTTCTTCGATGGGATTGAGATTTTCCCTTTGCAGGTTTTCCAACAGAGAAACCTCCGCCGCTTGAGCATCGGAAAAATCTCTGACTATGATAGGCACTTCATGTAGCCCCGCCCTTTGGGCGGCTCGCCACCGCCGTTCACCAGCGATTATTTCATATCCCTTTGCCCCGGCAATTTTACGCACGAGCAAGGGTTGGATTATCCCACTTTGCTTAATGGATTCTGTAAGTTCTGCCAAATCAGTTGGGGTGAAGGTTTTGCGAGCTTGATAACGACCTGGCTGCAACTCCTCTATGCCGCAAGAGGATACCCCGCCCGTTTCATAGAGGACACCTGCTCCCGGTATCAAAGCATCTAGACCCTTACCGAGGGGTTTTTTAAGAGGCATGTTCCGTTTCCTTCTTAAAGGGAGAATGTTTGGATATCAATTCTTGGGCAAGCTCGATGTAAGCGAGCGCTCCTCGCGATTTTACATCGTAGAGCATAATTGGTTTTCCATAGCTGGGGCATTCCGAAAGACGCACATTACGGGGAATAACGGTTTGGAAGACGCGCTCGGCAAAGTGTTTTCGGGCATCTTCTGCCACGAAATGCGAAAGGGAATTGCGAGGATCGAACATCGTAAGCAGAATCCCTTCTATCACCAGGCGAGGGTTCAAGTTGTTTTGCACGAGCCGAATTGTGTTCAATAAATAAGAGAGCCCTTCTAGGGCGAAGTATTCGCACTGCAAGGGAATTAAAACGGAATCCGAGGCGACAAGAGCGTTTAGCGTCAGCAGCCCTAAAGCCGGCGGACAATCCATGAAGATGTAATCATACTTTTCGGTAATGCTTCCCATCAAGGCTTGCATCTGCTTTTCCCTGTCTTCATGGGCGACCATTTCGATTTCCGCTCCCACCAAATTTTGGTTGGAGGGAAGAATATCTAAATAAGGGACGGCGGTGGACTGAACCGCTTCCTCCAGGAGGGCGTTGCCACAGAGACAATCATATAACCCTTTACCTTTGTTTTCCCAGGTAGCGGCAAGCCCACTAGAAGAATTTCCTTGAGGATCACAATCGATGAGCAAGGTGCGGCGTTGCGTTATGGCAATGGAGGCGGCAAGGTTGATTGCCGTTGTGGTCTTCCCCACCCCTCCTTTTTGGTTTGCTATACTGATAACGATACCCATCACCCTATTCTTTCCAGTGTTAGAAACGCTAATGGTGAAAAGCCTAAAGATAGCTTCTTTATTTGTTTTGAAAAAACAAACGCTTGTTTCTTTTTCGCTCTTGCGACTATTTGCTTATCCATATCGGTGCCGAGGGGCGTTCATCAGACACCAAGCAGCAACTATGCCCGCTTCTCTCTAAAATTTAACGCAATTCGCCAAACATCTTATTGTTTCTCTGGTAACAAAGAGGAGAACGATACCAAATTAAAGGTGAAACAAAGACAATATCCTCAACCATCGATCACACGAAAGAAGGTAACAATAGAGGACACAGGTATCATAAAGGGTGGTGCCTTCGCAATAAGAAAGTCGTTGCGCCTACAGAAAAACAGCAAAAGAAATCAATTGGTTATGGTGTGTTGCGCACAAAGAGTAGAATGTTACGCTGCTGCTCCAAGAAGGGTAGAGTGTAGGGAAAACACGAAGCTAAAGACAGCCCCTGGCGCGCCGCAAGTTCACTATGCTCTTTGTGTTTATCACTTTGTATCCTGCCGAGCATGGCAAGCAAAGTCCCCTTTTCGGCGAGCAAGCGCGGGGTGATTTCCAAGAGCCTTGTTAAGGGGAACGCCGCGCGAGACACGATTATATCGTAGCCTGCGGCGGGGGAATGATTCTCCACCCGCTCTTTGACGATTTGCACATTTTCGAGAGATAGAGTTGCCACCACCTGATGCAAGAAGGAAGTCTTTTTTCGCAGCGATTCAACCAGAGTAATCTGGGTAGAGTGGGCGATTATGGCAATAGGCAGAGCGGGGAAGCCGGCGCCCGAACCAATATCCAGCATTGCTTTCCCTACGATTTTACAGACATTCAAAGGGGCAAGAGAATCCACAAAGTGCTTGATGACGAGTTCCTCTGGGGAACAGGGAGCGAAGAGGTTGATTTTTTTGTTCCAAAATCGCAAAAGCCCATAATAGGAGGAGAACAAAGCAAGCTCCTTGGTGTTTAGCGCCACACCGATTGCGGCGGCAGCGTTTTTAAAGAGGGAGAGCAGTCGTTCATCCATGGTTGGTAAGGATAACAAAATGGCAAATACTGGGCAAACTCAAAATCAAAGTCCCTGCGAACAGCGAGAGACACTTTTGCACAACATTTCCGTGGTGCTAGTTAATCCCAAATACGCGGGTAATGTTGGTTTTGCCGCTCGCTGTCTCAAGAATATGGGAATTGGCAACCTGTTGGTGGTGCGTCAGAAGGCTTGGGCATCCCCAGAAGTACAAGCAACGGCAACCCCCTTTGCGCGGGATGTTGTCGAGGCAATTGAATACTATAGGTCAATGGAAGATGCGCTCGCGCCGATGGGTTTTGTGGTCGGGATGACCGCTCGGAAGGGAAGCGCTCGGGGACCTCAAGTTTCTCCCCGCGAAGCGGCGCAAGAAATAGTCCGCTTTGCCCGTAACAATCGGGTGGCTCTCGTATTTGGCTGTGAAGACAAAGGGCTTTCCAACTCCGAGTTGCGTTTTTGCCATCTAATAGTGAACATTCCTACCGCGCCGCAGTTTACCTCCATCAACCTCTCCCATGCGGTGCTGATCCTCTGCTATGAAATTTTTTTGGCGGTAGATAACCCCCCACAACATTTCGTGCCCCAAGTGGCGTTGCTGCAGGAAACCGAAGCGATGTTCATCCAGATGCGCGATTTTCTGCAACATATCGATTTTTTAAAAAAGAAAGATCCCGAATACTGGCTTCGTCATATCAGGCAGTTCTTTGGTCGGACAAAAGTCTTGTCTAAAGATGTCAAGATTGTTAGGGGCATAATGCGTCAAATAGAATGGAAAATTAATCAAAATAACGATTTGAATAGAGAAAAGGAGTAGCGATAATTGAAAAGGAGTCTAAAGATCCTGGTTGTTGCCTTGGCGATAATGGTCGCACTGGCGGCGCACTATGCCTATAGCGGTCCCCAGGCGAATGAAGCAGTTTATAAAAAGCTGCGCTTGATTGCCGAAGCAACGGATATCATCGATAAGTTTTATGTGGAGACGGTGGATATGGATAAAGTTTTCTCGGCGGCTCTCTCCGGGATGATGAGCGCTTTGGACCCCCATAGCGTTTATTTAAGCCCCGCCGACAACAAAGAATTCACCATCCAAATGAAGGGGGCTTTTGGGGGTATCGGCATTGTTATTGGTGCCAAAGAAGGCAGCTTGGTGGTGGTTTCCCCCCTAGAAGATACGCCAGCTTTTCGAGAAGGGCTCAAGGCGGGGGATAAAATTATCGCCATCGATGGCAACAACACCCAAGGTTGGACTATCGAAGAAGCGGTAAACAAGATGCGAGGACCGGAAGGGACGCAGGTTGTTGTGGAGGTGCGTCGCGGCAAAGAAGAAACAACCCGCAAGTTTACGCTTCGGCGTGCCACAATAAAAATCCCCAATCTACGCTCCAAGTTGTTTGATAGGGGAATAGGGTATATTCGCCTTATCGCTTTTCGTGAAGGCGTTGCCGCCGAGATCCATAACGAGCTAGAAAAGTTGCAAAAGGCGGCAGGCGGGCAATTACATGGTTTGATTTTGGATCTACGTTATAATCCGGGCGGTCTCCTTAACGAAGGCGTGGAGGTTGCCGATGTTTTTCTAAAAAGTGGTATTATTGTCTATACCGAGGGGCGTTCTCCCCAGAGCAAGATGTTGTTTCTTGCCAACGATAACAACAACGAGCCCCAATGCCCGATAATCGTTTTAATAAATGAAGGATCAGCAAGCGCTTCGGAAATCGTTGCGGGGGCGTTGCGAGATCACCAAAAGGCGCTTCTCCTTGGTGTTAGATCTTTTGGAAAAGGCTCGGTGCAAACTAAATTCGAATTGAGCGACCGTTCCTCCATCCAAATAACAACGGCGAAATACTATACCCCTAACGGTACCTGTATTCAGGCGCAGGGCATCGAACCAGATATCACCGTTAAGTTCGTGCCTCTGGAAAAAACGGAAGAGCAGCCCCGTCGAGAACAGGACATAGAAGGGCACATAAAAGCAAAAACAGAGACAAAAGAGACACCAGGCAGGGAAGAAGAAGATGACTTACAAAAAGACAACCAACTTAAAACGGCACTTGATCTCCTCAGAAGCAGAGCCTTACTTTCTCAATGGCAATGATGCCCTGCGCAACGCACCACCTTTGTTCCTCGAGGAGAAGGAAATGCAAAAACTAGTTAAGTCCCATATCTTTCCTTTTTTTGCCATGCTGCTTACCTGTGCCGTGCTGTTATCACTGTTCCCCCATAGCGCGAAGGCTTCCCTGTTTGCCTCTGAACAAGGCGCTTATCAAATGGTTAGTAACCAACAATATAATTCTTCCCGTCAACAGGCGTTTTCCTCTTTTACCGCTAGCGCTCTAGCGCGCCAACAAGGCAACATTCCTGAGGCGATATCCCAACTACAACAAGCCTTATCCATTGATAACTCTTCGTTTTTCTTGTGGACGGCTCTTGCCGATCTTTATTGGGAGCAAGGAGATGTGGTGCTTACCGAGGAGATACTGCAAAAGGCGATGGAGCAGGGGGAGCGCACCTATGAGATGTTTTTGTTAAAGGGTTTCCTTTTACTTTCCAAAGGAGAAAAAGCGCAGGCATTAGAGGCATTTTCAGAAGCGGGTGCTCTCAATCCGGAAGGGGTACGCGCATACGAGATGTTGGCGGTGACTCAGGCGGCAGAAGGGAACTACGAGCTAGCGATAGCCGCTGTGGACAAATTGCTGAAACTAACACCAGAAAATCTTGGTGCCCGTTTGCTCCGAGCGCGCTGCTTTGCTATACAAAAAAACCTCACTGCCGCCGTGAGCGATTTAGAGACGATACTTGCCAACCATCCCCAAGCTTCCTTATATGAAGAGTTGGCACATCTGTTTTATCTGCAGGAGAACGCTTCACAAGCCCTTGCCATTTATCAGGAGGCTCTTGCTCTTTTCCCCAACGATTGTCGCTTGCGCTTACTGTTGGCGAAGCATTTGCTGGATAATGGCAGTATCGAGAAAGCAGAGACGGTGCTCTGGCGGCAGGAGACAGCAACGCCTTGGTGTGCGGAACAGGCGCCGATGTTGGCACTTCTATCCATACAAACAGGAAACCTGCTACGAGCCTTGATTGTTCTTGATGGTATTATTGGCTCTGGGGAAGTGGATGCTAGAATTTATTATCTCTACGGCTTGGCTTATGAGGGACTTGGCGAGAAGACAAAAGCATTAGCCGCTTATGCCAATATCGAAGGCACTTCTTCCTCCATAGCCGAGATCGCTCGGCTCCGTGAGGCGCGTATTTTAATGCTACAGGGACAAACCTCCACCGCCCTAGCCAAGTTACAATCCATCCTTCCCGCACCGCGGCTTCCTGAGGCACATCTCTTTTTGGCGGATATTTATAGCAAACAGGACGAGTGGCTTCTTGCGGAGAAGACGCTGCGCCAAGCCTTATGCTTTTACGAAAACAATGTCGATATTCTCTATAGCCTTGGTTTTCTTTTGGATAAACGAGGGAAACAAGAAGAAGCCCTTGCCTTGATGCAAAGGATTCTTGTGTTGCAGCCGCAACACATCGAAGCGCTGAATTTCATCGGTTATGACTATGCTAAACGGGGGGTGAAACTATCCCAAGCCCGAGAACTGATTGCAAGAGCGCTCGCCCAAGACCCCGATAACGGCTATCTTCTCGATAGCATGGGATGGGTGTTGTTCCAAAAGAAGCATTATGCAGAGGCTTTGTCCTATTTGGAACGGGCTTACCGATTGTTACCCGAAGAGGAATTCGTTCTAGAGCACCTCGCCCAAGCCTATGAAAAAATGGGGCGATATCAAGAGGCACAACGGCTCTATGAGCGGCTGGGGAGGGAAGGGAAACATCGGGAAGAAATTGATAAAATCAATCGGAAAATAAAACATCCCTCCCTTGCCCCTTCTTTTCCTAAACCCAATATTCCGAAATTGATATAAAATGCCAATACATAGCCATTCCTCCTTGTGGTTCTTTTTCCCCCAGAAGACAAGACTGTCCCTTGTCCTACTCTTTTATTCCCTCTTATTTCTAGGGGGATGCCTTTCCCTGCCACAGGGGGTTTCTTCGCTCGAGTGCGAAAGGGGCTTCCGGGAAGCTTCTTCCCCCGCGCCTGTCGCTTTTTTTGCAGAAATTCGTGCCCAAGGTGCTGGGAACACGGGGTTTTTGGGGGAGGGAACTTTGTTGGTGTTTGCTCCGGATAAACTGCGGTTGGATATTTTTTCCCCTTTGGGGAGCATGGAGGCAATTGTGGTGGGGAATGGGGAGGCAATTTCCCTTGCCCTGCCGACAGCCCAGCGCTTCTATCGCGGACGGGCAACTCGTGCCCGTATGGAAAGGGCATTGCTTTTACCCTTAACACCTCAAGAAATCGTGGGGATCTTGCGCCACGACCCCCAGATGTTGATTTTGGGTTGGCGGCTCTTGCATTGTATAGTTAGGGAAGGCTCTGCCGAATATATCTTTACTAAGGGTGGTGAAATCCGCAGGATTTTCTTGGATAAAGAAAAACGGCTTATTCGTTTTGTCGGGGAAGACGGAGTCGCCCGTTTTGCAATCGAGTTTCGGTATAGAGAGGGGAATTTACAGGAATTGCACATCGAGCGCGAAGACGGTGTTCTGATAATAGAAATATCTCGCCAACAGGCAACTGCCTTGTCCGAGGACACCTTTAATCTTGTCCCTGCCCCTTCGATGCGGGTTGTGGAGATGATATTCTAATCTGTTGCCACCCGATAGGGGCAGCCAACAGCCTTGTCCAACATATCTTGTTCGAGAGACAATATTTCTTCTATTTTCTGTCGTTGTTGCTCGAACTCTTCCGAGGAGAGGAACGGGGGCACCGATAGTGGTTTTCCCCAAGCAACACTTATCAGGGAAAGGGGTTTAGGAAAGAACATTCTATCCCAAGAACCGATACGCCAAACCTTGCGGCAGGAAAGAGACAAGGGAAAAATCATTGCCCCACTTTTTTGCGCGATGCGCACGATCCCTTTCTTGACCTTCCCCGGGGGTCCCGTTGGACCATCCAAGATATGAACTGCCACATTATTCTCCCGAAGGTGTTCGAGAAGCTCGTTCATCGCTTCCTTCCCTTTGTAAGAAGAAGAGCCGCGCACGGCATGTATGCCCAGTTTACGACAAATCATGGCGGCAAAATCACCATCACGAGAGGCGCTGGCGATGGCAGCGGCATTTAGGTTGGCTAGCCATTTTGATGAAGCAAAAAAAGGGACGAGGCGTTGATGCCACAAAACCACAATACCTTTGCCGCCGTGGGCAAGATGAGACAGGAATACTTCCCTATTTTGATGCGTTGACCGCAAGAGCAAGAAATAGCACTTTATGATAAACCACAACACGGGAAACAGCACGCCGATTATTGAGTCCTGCCAGAATTTTTTCTTGAATATGTTTGGCATTTTCCTTGCCTCCTCTCAATATTCTGCCGCGGGTTTCACGTGAAACATAACAGGCGATACGATTTTGCTCACTGGTTTTTATTGAGTAGCCGTCGATAACAACTTGACGGCATGATGTCTTGCCTCACCTTGATTAGATCTTAACATTCTCCTTGCCTCTTTTTTTCCAAGTGGCGGGGAGATTTTCGTTGGCTTCCACCCCTAAACAAAAACGGGTGATTTTACAAGCGCGCCTTATTGTTGCCCTTTTCTTTTTGCCAGGAGGATAAGGTTGTCGGGCGCAATGAATTGCGCATCTACCTCTAAATTTCCTCTCCTGTTTTGGTGTTTCCGTTAGGGTTTTGTGGTGCAAAGGAGGGGGAGGCACAGTCGCTCCAGATACCGGCGGGAGCAAAGCGACAATACGGACACCTCCCTTGGGCGCTAATGATGTTTTTAGTAACAACGAATCCCTGTCGTTCTATCAGAAGAGAGCCGCAAGAGGGGCAGAGGGTGTTTTCCATTTTGAGGTGGGAATCTTCACTGACGGCGATGTTTCCCCCATAGACGAAGTGCAGCCCCTTTTCTTTGCCTATCGCTACGGCGCGCGAGATCGTTGCTATGGGAGTTGCGGGGAGAGTCGTAAGGCGATGTCGGGGGAAGAAGCGACTGATATGCCAAGGGATATCTTTGTCCAAATCCGCGATAAAAGAGGCAATATTCATAATCTCGGCATCGGAATCGTTGAGCGAGGGGATCAATAAGGTGGTAATTTCCACCCAGATACCCCGTTCCTTTAGCTCTCGCAGACAGGCGAGCACCGGCGGCAAGCGTGCTCCACAGTATTTTTGGTAAAACTCATTGCTAAAGGATTTCAAATCGACATTGGCGGCATCTAGAAAAGGGGCGACAGTATCGAGGGCTTTGCTGCTTAGATACCCGTTGGTAACGAAGATGTTTTTATAGCCTGCCGCCGCCGCCTGCCGTGCCGTTTCGAGAGCAAAATCGAAGAAAACGGTGGGCTCCCCATAGGTGTAGGATAAAGAGTGTGCCCCTAGTCGTTTTGCCAATGCCACTAAGGCACTTGGCGTCCATTCCTCGTTTTGATTTTCCAAGGAGGGACTTGCTTGGGAAATGGTGTGGTTTTGACAAAAATGGCAGGCAAAATTACATCCCACCGCCGCGATAGAGAGTGTTCGAGAAGCGGGGAAGAAATGGAAAAGGGGTTTTTTCTCCATCGAGTCATTGGCAAGGGCAATCAGGTTGCCATAGCCAAGCGCGTATAAGGAGCCATCTCTGTTTTCTCGTGTTCGGCAAATTCCCCTTTTTCCCGGAGGGATATGACACTGATGGGCACACAAAAGGCAGTGCACCCCATTCTCCCCATCTTTTTCGTAGAGAATCGCCTCTTTTAACAAGTTCTTACACTGCTCCCATCAACAAGATCAAAAATGCGCGAAGCGAGACACAAAAGCAATAAAGCCGTCTTGTTACGCTAGCCACCGATTTGAAACATATCCCGCTGGCACTTACGCTGCTTCGCCTCTTTGGGGTTTAGAGAATGGGCGAGGGGTTTGTGAGCGATTGCTCCCCGAATGAGCGATTCCAACTCCTCGCTGCTGCACCCTTCCCGCAGCGCCGAGCGTATGTTCACTTCCTCGTCACTAAGCAGGCAGGCACGGAGGGAGCCTACCGCCGTAAGGCGCAGGCGGTTACAGCGTTCACAAAAATTGTGGCTGAGGGGGCTAATAAAGCCGATTTTCCCCTTGCCACCGGAGAGCGCAAAAATTTGGGCAGGTCCCGCGTTTGCTTCTTTCTGTTCTTCGTTTGCCATTGCCCGAAGATGATAGGACATTGCGATACGCCTTTTTATTTCGTCGTTGCTGATAAAACCACCTAGAGAATTACCACCAATCGGCATGAGCTCGATGAAACGTACCTGCAAATCGTTATCGAAGGCAAATTTTGCAAAGTCCAGCACCTCATCGTCGTTGAAACCCTTTATAGCTACCGTGTTGATCTTGAGGGGATAAAACCCCTCCCGTTGAGCAGCGGAGATGCCCGCTAGGACCGCCTGCAAATTCCCTCCGCCCGTGATATGGGAGTAGCGTTCCGCCTTGAAGGAGTCGAGGCTGATGTTGATTCTAGTAAGTCCTTTTTGGGCAAGTGCCGTGGCATAATCAGCCAGCAAGGTGCCGTTGGTGGTCAAAGAAACATCCTGAAGCCCTGCCAAGGAACAAAGATCGCCAACAAAGTCGATTATCCCGCGTCGCACAAGGGGCTCACCCCCTGTTATTCGCACCTTGCTAATGCCTACTTTTATTGCCGCGCGCACGATGTGGAGGATTTCTTCGTAGCGGAGGATATCTTCGTGACCGGCAAGAGAAACCCCTTCATGGGGCATACAGTAAAGGCAGCGCAAATTACACCTATCGGTTATGGAAACGCGCAGATAATTTATCGAGCGCTGGTGTGAATCGAGCATGGTTTTGAATTTTTCTTCTTCTTTGTTTTATGCCTTATCTAGCATATATCGAAGGAGTTGCAATGGAAAGTTGAGACGGCAAAACACCTTTGGAGTTTATGCAAAATCTGTCCACGAAATGCTAAACACTTACGGGCACAAATTGACATGAGGACATCTCTATGTAAGTCGAAATACAAGTCGAAGCAGAGATTGGAATTTTATAAGGAGAAAAGCGATGGGCAGAGCGCCACAAAAGCTAGAGAAAACAAAGAAAAATTTTTATCGAAACGCCAATATCACCGCATTTGGCAAAAGAGAGCCCGATTTCAGCACCATGGGGAGGGCTTTTGCCAATCCCCATGTGCGTTTTCGAGAAATCGTTTGTGTCGAGGCGTGCCGCACCCCTTATGGAAAGGTGGGAGGGGCGCTCAAGGGTTTTCCCGCGGTGGAGCTGGGAGCGCTTGCCATTAAAGAGTGTCTAGAGCGCACCACGGGCAGGCTGGCGACGGAGAACATCGATTATGTTTTCATGGGACAGGTTGTCCCCGCTGGTTGTGGACAGGTGCCCTCGCGGCAGGCGACGCTCTTGGCGGGCTTGCCTGCCCAAATCCCTTCGATTACCGTCAATAAGGTGTGCTCATCGGGGATGAAAACCATCGATCTTGCTTGGCAGATGCTTCTGCTCGGGCGCGCCGAAATCTGCATTGCCGGGGGACAAGAAAGCATGAGCAACTGCCCTTTTATCCTCCCCGATCTGCGCTTTGGCTGTCGGATGGGGTTGCCACAAGGCAATCTTCTCGATGCGATGGTATATGATGGTTTATGGGATGCTTTTTACGATCGGCATATGGCGATAAACGGTTCGGAGGTTGCCGATGAGTTTGGCTTCTCCCGCGAAGAACAGGACGCTTGGGCTTATCATTCGCAGATGGCGGCGGCGCGGGCGATGCAAGAGGGGAAACTCTCTGAGGAGATATTTGCCGTTGCGGTGCAGCAAGGGAAAAACACCCTTGTTTTGGACAGAGATGAATCGCCTCGCCCGGAAACAACACCAGAGGCTCTTGCCGCCTTGCCACCGGTTTTCGGTCATAAAAGCCCCGTAACGGGCTTGGCGGGATCGGTAAGTGCGGGAAACGCGCCCGGTGTCAATGATGGGGCGGGGGTTTGTCTGTTGATGAGCAGGGAGATGGCTCAACAATTGGGCTTTCGCCCGCTTTTTTCCATCATTGACTACGCCGAAGTTTCCCAACCCACTAAGGACATTGCTACGGTGCCGGGTTTGGCGGTAAAAAAGGTGCTGGCGCAAAACAAAATGAGCCTCGCACAGATGGATGTTATAGAAATCAACGAGGCTTTTGCCGCGGTAGCGCTGGTATCCTGCCGCTCCATTTTAGGAATGAGTGAGGCGGAAATGCAGCGCAAAGTCAACATCAATGGCGGAGCGATTGCCTATGGGCATCCCATTGGGGCGACGGGAGCGCGCATTTTGATGACGATGGCATATGAGTTGCGGCGGCGCGGCGGCGGCTGGGGGGTATGTGGTATTTGTTCGGGGCATGCGCAGGGTGATGCGATGCTCATAAAGGTGGAATAAAAGACCGGGGGAAGAAAAGCCCAAAGAAGAAGGGGAAAAGGGGGTAAGGAGCAAATGGGAATCAAAACAATTGGCGTTATCGGTGCGGGACAGATGGGCAGCGGCATCGCCCAAGTCGCCGCTTTGCCCGGGGGATTGAAGGTGATAATGAACGACATTGCCCCGCCGCTCGTGCAGAAGGGCTTAACAAGCATTGCCAAGAACTGGGAGCGCCTGGTGGAAAAGGGCAAGCTCTCGTTAGAACAGAAGGAAGAAGCCTTGCAACGCATCACAACCAGCACCAATATCGAAGATATGCAGCAAGCCGATTTTGTTATCGAAGCGGCGGTAGAGAAGGAGGATATAAAACTCGCCCTATTCAAGAGACTCGATGATATCTGCCCTAAAAACGCCATCCTAGCGACCAACACTTCTTCGATTACCATCACCCGCATTGCCGCGGCGACAAAAAGACCCGAGTTGGTTATAGGAATGCATTTTATGAACCCGGTGCCCGTAATGCGGTTGGTGGAGATAATTCGCGGCTTGGCGACTTCACAATCCACTTATGAGCTTACCGAAGCCTTGAGCCGTTCTTTTGGGAAAACCCCCGTCGAGTGTAACGATTTTCCGGGTTTTGTTGCTAACCGTCTTTTGATGCCGATGATAAACGAAGCTGTCTATGCCCTTATGGAAGGTGTGGGCACGGTGCAAGCCATAGACGACATCATGGTGTTGGGGATGAACCACCCTTTAGGACCCTTGGCGTTGGCAGATCTCATCGGCTTGGATACCTGTTATGCAATAATGGATGTGCTTCATAAAGGCTTTGGTGATTCTAAATACCGTCCCTGCCCGTTGTTGAAAAAGTATGTCGATGCGGGGTTCTTGGGAAGAAAAAGCGGACGCGGTTTTTACGATTATTCGTAAGAGGTTTTCTCTCGGAATTCCGAAAAACAACAATGGAAGCATCCTCCTCGCGCAAGTGGGAAATCGGGGCTAATCAAAAATTAGCCTTCTTTCACTGCTTTTTATCACTCCTTTTGACGGGATTCCAAAGTCACTATGGAAAGTAATCGAAGATTTTAGAAAAGGGAGGCTGTCTCCAATGTCAGGTGCTTTGAGTTCGTTGAAAATACTCGATTTTACAACATTGTTGCCTGGTCCTTATGCAACGATGCTCCTTGCCGATCTCGGCGCCGATGTCTTGCGGGTCGTCTCCACCACCCGTCCCGATATGGTTGATTTTATTCCGCCCTTGTTGTCCTCCAATCCGCCTTTTTCTGCCTTTTCCGCCCAATTAGGGCGCAACAAGCGTGTGCTTCCCCTCGACCTCAGACATCCCCGTGCCATTGCCGTAGTCCATCGCTTGCTCGAATTCTATGACATTATCGTGGAACAGTTTCGACCGGGGGTGATGGCGAGGCTCCAACTCGATTACGAGAGGCTTGCTGCCATCAAGCCGCAACTCATCTATTGCTCGCTTACGGGTTATGGACAGACGGGAGGGCTATCTAAACGAGCGGGACATGATATAAACTTTCTTGCTCGCTCGGGGGTTGCTTCTTACGGCAGCGGTTCGCGCCCCTTTTTGCCGGGCATACAAATTGCGGATCTGGCGGGTGGTGCCCAAAATGTAGCCATCGGCATTCTCGCGGCGGCATTACACCGCTTAACAAGCGGAGAGGGGCAATATATCGATGTCTCTATGAACGACGGTTTGCTCGCCCTCAATGCTTGTTTGGCGGCGGGCTTATTGGCAGGGGGCGAGGAGCCCTGCCACTCTAGCACTTTCCTCAACGGTGGTTCCCTTTACGATTTTTACGAAACAAAGGATGGTCGCCATCTCAGTGTTGCCCCTCTCGAAGCGCAGTTCTTCGATAATTTTTGTGATATTATTGGCAAACAGGAATGGAAAGAAGAAGGCTTTTTCGGCGGCGAGAGTGCGCGCCGGAAACAGGAGTTACAAGGAATCTTCCTCACCAAAACACTTTCCGAATGGATGGATCTTTTTTCCAAACAGGATACCTGTGTGGAACCAGTCTTGTCTTTATCGGAGGCTCTATCGGGAGAGGTCGTGCAAGAACGAGGAATGGTTATCGAGATGCCCCTTGCCGGTGGTGGTAGCATCAAGCAGCTTGCAAACCCTTTGAAATTCTCGCGCACCCCGCCATGCTATCGAGAAGCGGGATCTCCTCTCGATGTGGAAAACGGCAAGGCAATCCTTGAGGAATTTGGCTATTCGTCACAAGACATCATGGAAATGGAAGAAGCCGGACTATTTTCCTAGAAGAGACGCTGTTTGGGAGACGAATCGGTGGGGAGTTTTTCTGTTTTTCGATTTTAGAAACATCTTCTAAACAAAGGGAAGGGTAAGAAAAATGACACAAAGCGTGATTCCCGAAACGGTACCGCGGATAAGCTCGCAACTAACTTTTCATGATATCATTGGTGCTTGGCGGGTGCGCTGGGGCTTGGGCAGAGACGCCTTTGCCGTTGCGCCCGGACTTTATGCCCTAGGCTCGCCACATTCTCTTTCCCCCGTCTTGGTTAGCGCGAACTATAAGATGAGCTTCGATATTCTGCGTTCCCGTCTAAAGGGTTACGATGCCTGGCTTTTGGTATTGGATACCGTCGGGGTCAATGTCTGGTGCGCCGCGGGGAAGGGGAGTTTCGGAACAACGGAGTTGATTGGACGCATCCAAAAGAGCGAATTGGCAAAGGTGGTTCAGCATCGCCAAGTTATTGTTCCCCAATTAGGTGCGGTGGGAGTTGCGGCGCATGAGGTGCGAGAGGCAACGGGTTTTCGGGTGATATATGGACCCGTTGCTGCCAAGGATTTGCCCGCGTTTATTGAGGCAGGGATGAAGGCAACACCAGCGATGCGTCGCAAGCATTTTCCCCTGTCGGAGCGCCTCGTCTTGATACCGATGGAACTGCTACCAGCGCTCAAACTGTCCTTCTTGCCCCTGCTGGTAGTGCTGTTTCTAGGGGGTTGGGAAACATTAGGCGACGGCAGGTATTGGGAGAACCTTTTTCAACGGGCACCGCTGAGTATAACCTCCTTGATGCTTGCCATTGTTGGAGGGGCGGTATTGACACCATTACTGCTTCCCTTCCTTCCCTTCCGGGCTTTTTCCCTAAAAGGCGCTGTTGTAGGCGTGTTTGCCTGTGCGTTAGTGCTTATTGCTTGGTGGGGGGGATTCCTTTTCCCCTCTTCTGTTGGGGAGATTGTCGGCTGGTGTTTTGTGATAGTCGCTTTGAGCTCTTTTTTGGCAATGAATTTTACCGGAGCCTCTACCTACACCTCGCTTTCGGGAGTTAAAAAGGAGATGGGGGTGGCTCTCCCCCTCCAAATCGCAGCTGGTGTTGGGGGCATCTTATTATGGTTGCTGGCTCGCTTTATCGGCTGAGGGAAGCAAAAATGCGCAGGATGATATATTTGAAGAATGTAACGACAATCAGAGTTGCCAGCGAGAAGTGTTCTGGCTGTGGGGTGTGCCTGGATGTTTGCCCTCATGGTGTTTTGGCGCTTGCTGCCAAACGGATAAGCATCGTGGAGAAAGATGCCTGTATGGAATGTGGCGCTTGTGCCCGCAACTGTCCGCAAGGAGCAATCAGCGTTTCCTCCGGGGTAGGCTGTGCGGCGGCGCTCCTTGGGGCAAAGTTTAGCAAGAGCGGAGAGATTTGCTGTGATGCCAAGCAAAAGCGAGGCAGAGGGTGTTGTTAAGGCTGCGCCTCACTCTCCCAAGCTTGCCGCATGGAGGCAATTTCCCCTTTACTAGCAAGCCTTTGGCACCAGATGCCTGCCAAAAACATCTGTTATAGCAAAGTCAAAATGTCCTCATAACTGCAGAGGGAAAATGTCCCTTTTCTTGGGGGTCTGGTTCTGTAGTGTCATAAACTTGTAGGTAACTCCTTACCTCTCTTCTGCCGCTGCCT